>Ga0209356_1001091_pt1 | contig 10696 bp, 1 predicted proteins | sample LauGreFaBDMM15SN_2_FD_188213 | JGI IMG/M metagenome (GOLD analysis project Ga0209356, IMG submission 188213) | Freshwater lake microbial communities from Lake Michigan, USA - Fa13.BD.MM15.SN (SPAdes) (version 2) | ecosystem: Environmental > Aquatic > Freshwater > Lake | place: Lake Michigan, USA...
TCCGTTTATGTAGGACGCGCTGGCCGAAGCCAAAAAACCTACAGCAGCAGCGACTTCTTCCGTGGTAGCAATTCTTTGCATAGGCGATTCTTCTCCCATTTCATGTAGAATTTCCGCAACGCTTTCCCCTGTTTTTGAGGCCCTAACCGCTGCGATTTCACCCAAACGAGGGGTGTTCGTCGCCCCTGGCAAGACGTTGTTCACGGTAATCCCGAAAGGTGCAACTTCGGTGGCCAAGGTTTTACTCCAACTGGCTACGGCACCGCGGATGGTATTTGACACGCCTAGATTTGGCAATGGTTGTTTCACGGAAGTGGAAATAATGTTGATGATTCTTCCGAAATTTTGAAGCTTCATTCCCGGTAATAAGGCCTGCATCAAGATGTGATTGCATATCAAATGTTGATTAAACGCATCGAGAAATTCCTGTGGGGCTGCTGCAACGATGGGTCCGGATTTTGGTCCGCCCGTATTGTTCAACAAAACACTGGCTGTATTCCCTTCTTTTACCCAAGCTTCGATGGTGCTTTTAACTTGTTCGGGAAATGAGAAATCAGCCACCAAGAAAGGAGGTTGTTTGCCAAAACTGTTTTCCAATGCTTCGCATGTCTCCCTTAATTTTTCCTGATTCCTTCCAACCAAAACAATTTTATAGCCATCCGCTGCCAATTGAAAAGCGCATGCTTTGCCAATTCCTGAGGTGCTTCCACACACTAATGCAATTTTATTTTCCATAGGTTCCAAAGATAAGAGATTTGGCTAAAACGGTACTTGCTTGCATGCTGAATATTAAATTGTATTTTTGATAACCTATAAAACCAAAAGACCACATGAAAAAATTTTACTTGTTTCTTCTACTCACCATTTTCTCTGTTCAAAACCTTGAGGCTCAAGGTTGTATTTGCGCAAACCAATACCCAGCGGGAAACCTTACCCCTTTAACAAGTTGGTCAAGCATCAGCGCTTGTAATTACGCCGGTGAATACGCCGTGATCAATGTAGTTGCTGGGAACGTTTATGAATTCTCAACCTGCGCCATCTATGGGTCGAACGTAAGTTATGATTCAGAACTTACCCTATTGTCCAACGCACAACAATGGTTGGCTAACAACGATGATTTCTGTGGAACCCAATCCTACATTTCTTGGACGGCGACCTACACGGGAACTGTACAAATTCACCTTACAGAATATTATCTAGGAGCCGGATGCTATACAAACATGACGTGTTCTACAATAAGATTTAAGATGACTGCTGGAAACCTTGTGGCACCCATCAATAACAACTGTGCATCCCCAACGATTTTAACGCCCTCTGCAAATTGCAACCTTGTCAACGGAACAACGCTGGGTGCAACTGAAGACTTATTACCCGATCCGTCATGTGACCTCGCAGGAGTTTTTAACGACGTTTGGTATTCTTTTAACTCCGGCGCATTTACCACGGTGAATTTAACGGTAAATTTAGGTACTGCAGCATTGGTGGGTGTGGAATTTTATACCAGCTGTGGAAACCTGGCAACAGGGATAAACATTGGTGGTTCTCCAGGAAACTGTGATTTCAATACCAGCGCACCCAACCCAACCGTATTCAGTGGTTTAACCCCGAATACAAATTACCTTTTTAGGTTGTTTACGAATGCTTCGTATGACACACCGGGAACATTTACAGCATGCTTAACTACGCCTCCTCCCCCTACGGTTTCCGTGAACAGTACAAACGTTTGTGCAGGCCAATCAATTACCTTAACGGCAACCCCTTCTGTTGCTGGAGGAACCTATTTGTGGAGCAATGGAGCCATTACCCCAACCATTACCGTTAACCCTAATGCCACTACTACCTACACAGTAACTTACAGCAACAACGGAACGGCAACTGGGACTGGAACCGTTACGGTAAATCCGGCACCAACCATCAATGCAGGGCAAGATCAAACCGTATGTCAAGGTGCAAACGTAACGCTAAGCGGAACGGGTGGAAGTTCTTACACATGGGATAATGGAGTGAGCAATGGCGTTGCCTTTGTTCCAAATGCTACTACTACCTACACCGTTACCGGCACGGATGCAAATGGTTGTACAAATACCGATCAGGTAACAGTCACTGTAAACGCATTACCTACGGTGAATGCCGTTAACAATCAAACACTCTGTACTGGGGCAAGTGCTTCTGCGGTTGCTTTTTCAGGAACAGCAGGTGCTTCCTATGCATGGGTTAATTCAAATCCAAGCATTGGACTCACAGCCAATGGTACTGGAAACATTGCGGTATTTACAGCCGCAAATGCCACAGCGAACCCAATTACCGGAACAATCACAGTAACCCCAAGCCAAGCAGGGTGTACGGGTACACCACAAACGTTCACCATCACGGTAAATCCAAACCCTACCATCACCGGAAACAATCCACTATGTGTTGGAGCTACGCTTCAACTTACAGGCAGCGGTACGGCAGCGGCAAACAATGCTTGGGCTTCAGGGACACCTGCAAATGGAACGGTATCCAATGCGGGATTGGTAACGGCTGTCAATGCAGGAAGCACGGTAATCACCTACACCAATGTTAATGGATGTACTGCAACACAATCTGTAACAATAAACGCAAACCCAACCATAAGCGGAAACATTGTGATTTGTCCGAATACAACTTCACAATTAACAGCGAATGCTAACCCTGCTGTTTCTAACGCGTGGATATCAAGCAACAACGCAGTAGCAACCATCTCAAATACAGGACTTGTAAACGCCGTAAGTTTTGGAACCAGTACGATTACGTTTACCAACACCACCGGTTGTTCAGCAACAGCTACCGTCAACGTAACGAACCCAGTAGCTCCTACCTTCAACCCAATCTCGGCTGTTTGCTCAGGTGGAAGTATCACCTTACCGGCTGCATCAACCAATAACGTGCAAGGAACATGGTCGCCGGCGGTGAACAACACCCAAACCACCACGTATACCTTTACCCCATCTGCTGGTCAGTGTGCTACTACCGCCCAACAAACGGTAACAGTGAATCCTAACCCAACGATTTCAGGAGGCGGAAGCGTTTGTGTTGGAAGCACCTTACAATTGACCGGTAGCGGGTCCCCGGCAGTGAACACGCCTTGGGCTTCTGGAACAGCAGCCATAGGTTCCGTGTCCAACAATGGTTTATTCACCGCGCTTTCCCCAGGAACAAGTGTATTGACTTACACGAATTCAAATGGGTGTTTCGCAACCACGACCGTTTCCGTGCAGGGCCCTGTAATTGCAGCTCCGCAGCAGGTTACCGCATGCCTTTCGTATGTGTGGAATGGGCAAACTTACGCGCAAAGTGGTACATACTCAGATACCTTACAAACCGTGGTCGGTTGCGATTCCATTGTTTCCTTGAATTTAACAATCAGCGATAGCATCACGGGTCCAACAACACAACAAAACGCTTGTGGTCCATACACTTGGAATGGACAAACATACACGCAAAGTGGAACGTACACGTACAATGGAACCACCGCGAACGGTTGCGACTCCAGTGCTACTTTGGTATTAACCATCGATCTGGCGCCAAGCAATGCCACTTTAAGTTTGAACGCAGGTACGTTTACCGCAACGGCTCAAAATGCAAACAGCTACTTGTGGTTGGATTGCGCTACCAACACACCCATCGCAGGGGCAACCACAGCAACTTTTACGCCCGCAATTTCTGGGTCGTATGCCGCAGTGGCGATGAATGCATGTGGATCTGACACCACAACGTGTGAACCCATCGAAGTACAAGGGTTAAATGAATTTGGAAACAGCACCCTCGTGGCCTATCCAAACCCAACCCGCGATTGGCTCAACGTTAAATCTACACAAGAAACCATAGAAACCATTGAGTGGTTAGACTTGAATGGAAGGACGTTGGAAACCATAGAAGTAAATGGCTTAGGAACAAGCCTTAATTTTACCGACTTTTCCAATGGTGTTTACTTTCTTCGAATCACAAGAAATTCAGGTAAATCATTGCTTCGCATCGTTAAGCAATAAGTTTAGGTTAACATTTTTATTTAAAAGGGGCTTCGGCCCCTTTTTTTGGCTACAAACAGGTTTCATGCTTCATTGATGCTCAATAAATTGCGCGCAATGTTAATTCTATGTTTTGATTGATTCAATTATTTATTATATTTGGCCCCGAAACTCAATTTTTATTTAAAGTACATATTATGAAAAAAATGCTACCTGCAGTCACCCGTTTAATTGTTTTGGCTTGTGTGTTGGTAATGTCAACATCTGCGTTTGCAACCATTTGTCCTAACGCATCTGTAATTTCACCTGCATCTTTACCCATTGTAAGTCAAAATGTGGTTTGTGGTGGTGCCGACGATATTAATACGGCGTCTATTGCCGCCTCAATTTTAACAGGCGGATGTAATAATACACTATATTACGGAGGTCAAGAGGCCCTATACAGCTTCACACCATCAGCGTCTGGTCTGTACGATGTGTCCTACAGTGGACAAACATACACAAGTATTTTTGTTTTCAACGGTTGTCCAACCACTGGAGGGACCACCTGTGTTGGGGGTGTTTCAAACTCCACAGCGTCAAAAACCCTTTCGGTAACCTTAACCGCAGGCGTTACTTACTACATAATGTTTGACACTTGGCCCACTCCTTTCAGCCCTTGTCCTGGAACTTTTTCGTTAACGCAAATATTACCAAATACCGCTACTGCGACAATTAACGGTGGTTTGTGGTCGAGTCCACAAACATGGGTTTCTGGCACCGTCCCCAACTCCGCAAGTACGGTTGTAATTCCGGCCGGTAGCATTGTTGTGGTAGATCAAATCACCAACATTGTTGCTTTGGATGTTACAGGGAACTTACAATGGAATGTTACGGCTAATGCAATGACTGTACTAGGTAACATTACCGTGAATAACGGTGGTAAATTTTTACCATACACCACTGGTGCCGGAGGAACAACTGGAGTCACGATAAATGTAGGTGGAGATTTCACAAATAATGGGTATTGTAACTTTGCTGCGGGAACTTTAACCGCAGGATTTTTAACCTTTAACGGAAGTCAACAAATTGGAGGCAGTTTGACTCAAACCTTAGGTGGATCCGGAATCTTTGAAGGAAATGGTGTGAAAGGCATCATTCGCGCCTTGTCATTCTCTACCACTGGAAACTCAACAATTAATACAACACAAGATTTAATTACCACAAACCTCGCACACACCGCAGGTTCATTAAATACCAACGGTAAACTGGCTGTAGATAATACAGCGCAATGTTACGGTCAAGCGATTAATACCCAGGTAGCCAGCGTTAGTGTGACTAACATGGGCTCATTATACAGTACTGCACCAGTGGTTTGTGGTGTTGCAGTGACCCCATACGCAAACGCCGCATTGGCCAACCTAGGAACGCGATATTTCTTTGGAAACAATGTCTATTTATGTACAACCGGTGGAACATTTAATGCTACGCCTCCAACGTCAAACACTCCAAATACTTTGTTCAATACCAGCGGACCTACTCTTCTTTATATAGGAACCTTAGGTACCCTCGGTGCAAATGTTCCTTACAATAGTATGTTGAGTATTGCTACTCCCTATTTTTACGGAGATAATTGGTATCAGGCTATAGCTACCACGGCTACTACAACGATGCCAACGCACGTTGCCGGAACCGTAGGGGGCTTTAGGTATTTAGGCCCTGCTGCTAAGGTTAATGTGAATTTTGACGCAGCAACCCAAACCGTACGAAGTTTAACCATAACCAATCCAGGAAGTGGATGGAATAGCGCAACTGCGCCTGCGTTGGTATTTAGCGCTGGGGCGGTAGGAGCTATCGGATCTGGTGCTGCAGCCACTCCGGTTGTATTGTATAACTTACAAGGACCTACGAACAGCCTTGTTCAAAAATCTGGTGTTTCTACGTTTACTGGTGGGTTAACCATCAATTCAGACCAAGGGGCAAGCGTGAGCAGTGCCGATCCACAAGCGTCATCAGGTGTTGGTAATATTTATGCCACCAATGGAGGCTTAAATTATAGCGTTGCTCCAACGGTTGGATTTGCAGGACCTCCTGCATTAAATCTTGTAACGAATGTTGGTTCAGGATACGCTGTAGCGCCAACTGTAGTTGTGGCTGGAGGAACTTTGGTTTCTGGAACAGCACTTGCAGCGGCGAACTTCACCGTTACGGTAAACCAAGGAAAAGTAGTGTCTGTGTATTTGAACAGTGCAACAACCGCGACGTATTCAGTACCTCCAACCATAACACTTTCCGCTGGAAATGCTACCATCGCTTGGCCTGCAAACTGCTGGCCAACGGCAACAGCTAGCATTGGTTCGAATGGTCAATTGTTAAGCTTTACAATGACTAATCCAGGATATGGATATGTTGCAGCTCCTACTGTTGGAGTTGGTATTACTTCAGGCACAGCAACTGGTGGGGTATTTACCACTGTCGCCTCTGGATTGACTGCGCGTGTTGCCCTTTACAACCTTACATTAAACTTCTTTGTGCCAGCGCTAACGGCTGTTGTCCAAAATGATGTTGACGTTATCCCTGCGAATCGTAAAATCAATAATCTTTCATTGTCGGGAAATGGAAATGGTTTCAGTTTGGCGAATAACCTTACACTTTATGGTTCAAGCCCATTATTCTTAACAGCAAGTTTGTCTTCACCAGGTAACGTTCTTAATCTTAATGGAAACACCGTCACATGTACATGGAATAGTTACACAGGGACTACAAGTACATTTGGTGCCTCCAACACCTACATTCAAGGTGGATCCATGGCCCTTTATGGCAAAGGGGGTGGGGTCTTTGGTAGCACCTACAACTTTCCTTTTAGCGCAACATTTTCCACATTCATAGGAAATGGTTCATTGGGTGTAGCTGCTGGTTCTGATATCACCAGAATTATGGTAACTGATAACGCAGCACCTACGAACATTACGTCAGGCGGTAACGCCATTGCTTTTGGAAATAGATCCTTTAGGTTACAAGGGTTTTCCTCATTATCCATACCTGGTATTTCTGGAACCAATCCAACTGTTACTTTACGCTACAATTCACAAGATGGATTGTTGTCTACACAAGACCAAACTTATGTAGCTCAAGCGGCTACAAATGTTGGCCAGTGGAACATAGTGAGTAATGCCTATGGTGTTGGGGGTGCTTTACCTGCTACAGGATTAATTACTACGCCAACCTTAGCCCCCGGTCCAATTTCACTCGACGGTGATGATTTCTTTGCATGGTCCTCAAATGCACCGTCAATCACGAATGTCAATCCAACTAACATATGTGCGAATTCAGGACAATTCACCATTACTGGAACAAATTTAACCGGGATTACCGCGGTACAAATTGGCGGTACGCCTGTTGCTTCTTTTACGATCATTTCGCCAACGCAAATTGATGCGGTTGCAGGAAACGGAACAAATGGAGTGGTCACCGTAATTAAAAACAATACTTCTTTCTCCGGCGTTCAAGTGATCACCTTAAATGCATCACCTGCAGCACCCGTTGCATCACCGGCAAACGTTACGGTTTCTTTAGGAAACACAACCACGATTACAGCCACCGGATCAGGAGGGACTTACAATTGGTACAACACTCCATTTGGAGGTGTTGCGATAGCTACAGGTTCTTCATTTACCACTCAACCTTCTTGTGCAACTACTTCGTATTACGTTTCAGAAGGAAATGGAACATGTGAAGGACCCAGAACACAAGTAACAGTAACTGTTACGCCTATTTCCTTTACTTCTTCTGCACCGAACCTTTGTGGTAATGGAGGTAACATTACCCTAACCGCTACACCGAATGATCCATTGTTCACATACAACTGGACATCGAACCAACCTACTGCAGTAATCGCACCGGGGACAACGTCCACTACCACTGCGGCAATTTCACAAACCTCAGATTTCTTCCTAACCGTAAATGCAAATGGTTGCGCCTATAACGCCCAACCGTTGTCCATTGGTGTTTATGCATTCCCTAACATCTTACCTACGGCAACGCCGAACGTACTTTGTGATAGTGGCAATGTCGTGCTTGCAACAAACCTTAATCCATCGAATTTTACAGCCATTTGTATTACACCCACACCACAAGTGGTTCCTCCAAATGCCGTTTCACTTGTGACAAATGGTGTTGCTAATGTGGTATTGAGTTCAGGTTCATTAGATGACGGTGGTTGGGGAGCCATTCCAATTGGATTTAGCTTCAATTATTTTGGAAATAACCACAGTACCATAAATGTTGGTACCAATGGTGTTCTTCAATTTGGCGCATACAATGCGGGCGCCTTGGGCGATTTTACCATCGGCGTACTGCCAAACGCCTTAGATCCAATGAATGCAATTTTTGGTTGTGCACATGACTTAAATTGTGGAACCGTTGGTTCCAATGTACGTTACTGGACCTCAGGGATTGCGCCAAACAGAAAATTCGTAATGGACTATCAAGTATTTCAATATGGAAACGCTGCAAACAATGTGAATTTCCAAATAATATTACTTGAAACTACGGGTCAAGTAGAAATAGTAGCAACCAACGTCTTGTCCCCTACCGGGAAAACAATTGGAGTCAACAATCCAACGGGTACGATTGGCGCCACTGCTCCAAACTGTTCTGTTTTGCCAAACACACAAAATTATTGGCAGGCTCAAACGGCAATCATCCCTGCAGCGAGTCCACAAGCATGGAGATTTATTCCTCCAGTAAATTACATTGTCAATTGGTCAGTCAATGGTGTTGCAAATCCAGCAAATGCACAATTGAATGGTGTGACCGTTAACACCAACATTGCTAACCAAATGACAAATGCAACAACGCCATATCAAGTCTATGTTCAAGACCCTATTACGAGCTGCTCGCAAGTATATCAAACACCGGTAACCGTAAATGTTTCCCCATCTTCACCAAGTGCTACGAACAGCACGCAGTGTGGCTTAGGCATTCCTACTGCCGCTGTTACCTCTACGGCAGGTGCCAACGGAAATGGCCAATACTTTTGGTTCAATGCGGCCAACAATGGAACTATGGTACAAACCCCACCAACGGGATCGTTTTCTACTTTCTATACTGATAACTTTGCAGGACCAGCCCTTGCAGCCGGGGCAACTTTATCGGGAAGCGCGAACTTAATCAACAATCCAGGTGAGTTACAATTGTTCAACAATTCAGCAAACCAAATTGGCGGCATCACTGTAAATGCCGGTGTAAATGCTTCCGCATACATGGTAGACTTCGATCTTATCACTTCCACAGGTGCTGATGGAATTTCTTACAGCTTTGGAGACGACGTTAATGCCTCCGCCATTTCACCTTCACAAGAAATGGGATCTGGATCTAAACTTAAAATAAGCTTTGACTCTTATGGGGCTATGCCTAATGGTTCAGGGGTTTATTTACTTTACAACAATACTTTAACATCCTTCAATGCAGCAAGCCCAGGGGTTTTAGGATATTCAAACGATATCTCTTGGGTAAATGACACCGCCCACGTTTCTATTTCCATCGATAACTACGGCAAGTTATTCCTAACAATTGGTGCCACAACCATATTCAATGGTGTACAATTGCCTCCTGCTTATTTAGCAGCTAACAAATCCAGTTGGAAACATGCCATTGCGGGAAGAACTGGAGGTATTGTAATGCTCGCTACCATCGATAACCTAATGATTCAGTACGCAAACAACCTCCCAGGTTTTACCACGATTCAAACACCTGTGAATGCAACAACCACATACTACGTAACAGAACAAGGTACGAATGGCTGTTTCAGTGTTCCTTCACCAATTACTGTTACAGTGGTAAACCCAGATCCTATCGTGGTAACGCCAGGTGCAACGGCTGCCATTTGTTTAGGACAGTCAGTTCCCGTAAATGCTACGTCCATTGCATCACCTGCGTATACGTATTCATGGGATGCAAATACATACAATGGTTCAGGTCTTAATGGTCCATTGAATGGTGAGCAACAAACCTTTACTCCATATCTAGACGGTGCATATACCTATACTATTACTGGAACCAATGGCGTGTGTACAGCTACTTCAACCATTTTGGTTACGGCCAACCCACTTCCGATTATAACCAGTGCCGTAGGAAGTCCAAATGCGGTTTGTAACAACGGAACCATAGCTCTTGCTGCATCCAGTTTTGTCTCAGGACCACAAATACTTCCCGCAGGATATTGTGTTGTTTCTAACTCAGGTGGTTCAGGAAGTCTCATTCATAATGTTGTTTTCAACACCATTAATAATAATACGGCTGCCAGTCCTGCTGTTGCACCATATTATACCAATTACATCCAAACAACCACAGTGAACATTGGACAAACTTATCCATTGTCTATTGGGATATCTCCAGCAGGAGTTTATAATGGTGCAATTGCGTCTGTATGGATTGACTTCAACCGTGATGGGGTTTATGCTGCAAGTGAATGGCAACAAATCGGCGTGAATGTAGCCAGTGGAACTACTGCTACCATAAACATACTTATACCCATAAATGCACTTCCTGGGTTAACGGGAATGCGAATTAGAACACGTGGAGCATTTAACACAAATGGCTCAACAAGTGCATGTATATTTATGGGTTCAGGTGAAACAGAAGACTACCAAGTGAATATTCAGGCTGCACCAGCCACTCCGTACAATTATTCTTGGAATACGGTTCCACCGATCAATACTGCATCT
>Ga0209356_1001099_pt1 | contig 10644 bp, 7 predicted proteins | sample LauGreFaBDMM15SN_2_FD_188213 | JGI IMG/M metagenome (GOLD analysis project Ga0209356, IMG submission 188213) | Freshwater lake microbial communities from Lake Michigan, USA - Fa13.BD.MM15.SN (SPAdes) (version 2) | ecosystem: Environmental > Aquatic > Freshwater > Lake | place: Lake Michigan, USA...
GCATAGAAGACGGAATTGAAAAGAATCCAGGAATATTACTGTATAACATTGACTCATTAAAAGAACGAGCGGATGAAGCTTTAGCTGCCCGAATGGCCTCTGTGCCAGATGTCCGCGTGATCATCGAGGAAAGCATCGTTAGTTTTAACGATTGGTCCAAGGAAATGGAAGTTTCTCCTACCATACATAAATTAAAAAATGCGCTCGAAAGTATTAGGAAGGAAGAAATCAACCGACATATCAAAGGATTGAATAAGGACGAAATTGAAAAGCTAGAGAAAATCACCGCTAATTTGGTCCAAAAAATCATGAAGCAACCCATCCTTCACTTAAAAGCAGCTTGCAAAAGAGGTGAATCCGAGAAAATGGTTGACATTTTGAACGAACTGTTCAATTTAGAGCATATAGAAGAATTCGAATCCTAATTTTTCCTAGGCATGGACAGCAAGGTTTTAAACCAATTGGCCCGTTATTGCGCCTATCAAGAACGCTGCATCTCCGAAATCAAACAAAAAATGAGGGACTTGCTAGTGGACGAGTCAGACTACGCCAACTACCTAACTTGGCTTTCCGAAAATAATTATTTGAATGAAGCTCGGTTTGTCGAACTGTATGTTCGATCTAAATTCAATCAAAAACATTGGGGTCGAAATAAAATAATGTTTGAATTAAAAAAAAGAGGAATTCCCGAATCAATGCTTAGCAATGCGTGGAATGACCTAAATGAATCTGATTACATAGGCCAATTGACAAAAATATTGCACAAGAAAAAGTCGGAAATTAAGTCGGGGACAAGCCAACAAAAATACCAGAAGTGTTATGCTTTTGCGCTTTCAAAAGGATACGAGTCAAATCTAATTGTGACTCACTTAAAAGGCCTTTTTTGATTTAATTTGCTTAAAAACATTTTTTTTATACCTTTGAGGCATGAATTTTGAAAACAAAACTTATTACATCGGATATTATTACGCAGGGTATTTCCATTGCGCATAGCCGGTTACATAGGTTTTAAATATAACTTACTAACAACCGGCCCATCGTCGGTTTTTTTGTTTTATGAGCTTACATATATCCACAGCATCTAGATTAAATACCGTTGAAGAATACTATTTTTCAACCAAATTAAAACAGATAGCCCAATTTAAAGCAGAAGGAATTCCAGTCATTAATATTGGCATTGGTAGTCCCGATTTAGCGCCTTCGCAAAAAACGATTGACGCCCTAACCGCAGCTGCAGCCAATCCAGATCACCATGCCTACCAAGGATACCAAGGAATACCGGCTTTAAGGAAAGCTTTTGCAGATTTTTATGCCACTCATTACCAGGTAGAACTAAATCCCGCTTCAGAAGTTCTTCCTTTAATGGGATCCAAAGAGGGAATTATGCACATCTCCATGGCTTATTTAGAAGCTGGGGACGAAACATTGATTCCAAATCCTGGATATCCCACGTATCAAGCGGCCTGTTCTTTAGCGGGAGCAATAGTTGTACCCTATGAATTATCCGAAAAAACAGGTTGGCTTCCTGATTTAGACGCGCTTGAAGCAAGGGATTTATCCAAAGTAAAAATCATGTGGGTGAATTATCCACACATGCCCACGGGAGCAAAAGCGAATCTTGCCTTTTTTGAAAGACTGAAAAATTTTGCGGAAAAGCATTCCATATTAATCGTGAATGACAACCCATATAGTTTTATCTTAAACGATGAACCTATATCGATGCTCGCCATTCCTGGAATGATGGACGTAGGCATTGAATTAAATTCTTTATCTAAATCCCACAATATGGCGGGTTGGAGAATCGGTGCTCTATTAGGCCAATCGGAATTTTTAAATCCTGTATTAAAATTTAAATCCAACATGGATTCAGGCATGTTTTTGCCTTTACAATTGGCAGCAGTAGAAGCCCTTTCGGCAGACACCAACTGGTTTAAACAGCAAAATACGATTTATAAGTCGCGCCAAAAACTGGTTTTTAAACTGCTCGATTTACTAGGATGTACCTATGACCAAGCGCAATCAGGTATGTTTGTTTGGGCAAAAACGCCTAACAATTTTAGCTCAGGCTATACATTATCGGATCAAATATTAATCGAAAATGCAGTCTTTATAACTCCTGGAGGAATATTTGGATCCCAAGGAAATGAGTATATCCGTATATCTTTATGTGCCAAGGAAGAAATTTTTAAAGAAGTCATTCAGCGCATTAAATCAAAATCTAATGGAATCTAAACAAAAGGTCGGCATTATCGGGATTGGGTTAATTGGCGGTTCCATCGCATTAGGACTTCGCGAAAGTGGATGGGCTTCTGAAATCATCGGTATTGATACCAATCCTCAACACCAATCAAAGGCCCTCTCGCTCCGATTAGTTGACCGTGTAATGACCTGGGAAAATGCATTAAATGAAGTAGATGTTTTCATCACATCAACTCCCGTCGATGTGTTAGTCAGTATCATCCCTCAGATTTTGGACCAATTAAAACCTGATCAATTAATCATCGAAGTAGGTTCTACCAAAACCCCTGTTTATGAGGCCTTGAAAAATCACCCAAAACGCGCCCAATTCGTGTCGACACACCCGATGGCGGGTACCGAATTTTCTGGCCCTGAAGCGGCTGTTCTAGGACTTTTTAAAAGTAAAACTTGCGTCATTTGCGATAAAGAATTAAGCTCAGCATACGCCATTCAAATCATCGAAGACCTATATACCCATGGCCTTCAGATGCAATTGATTTACATGGATTCCATCGGCCACGATGTTCATACGGCCTATATTTCACATATTTCCCATATCTGTTCTTTTGCCCTAGCAAATACCGTTTTGGAAAAAGAAAAGGATGAAAAAAGGATTTTTGAATTGGCTTCCACAGGTTTTGAATCGACCGTTAGATTAGCCAAATCTTCCCCAGAAACCTGGAGCCAGATTTTTCACCAAAACCAGGAAAATTTATTAGACGTCTTAGATGAATACATTAATACGCTCCTAAAATACAAAGGCTTGATGCTCGCTGGAAGTTATGACAAACTCAAAGATGAGTTAAGCAAAGCCAATGACATAGGCAGAATTCTAAACAATAAAAACAAATAAGGCCTTTAGGAAATTCCTAAAAGCCTTATTTGAATTTGTACTTTAAAATATTTATTTACGCTTCTTTTTAAAAGTACAATCGCTCGGTTTTGATTTAATAAAATAAGATTTAAAATTCAAGGCTAATGGATCCATGCAGCCTTCTAAATTTAAAATTTCAATATTTTTAAACTCGACAGGATGGCTTTCACTTTGCAGGGAGATGTAGCCTTCGGTCAACAACTGTCCCTTAGTCCCAAAAACAACTTCTTGGCCACTGACATTACCACCACCAATTTGAGGTTTTTGATACGATAAAACAGATTGTTCATTGATCAAATGTTGCACCAAAGAATCGCCCAACACATACACTTCCGCTTTTACCCATTGATCACCATGATAGGTTTCTGAGGTAGAATTAATGCAATGCGGAGTAAATAATTTCCCATTCATTTCAACATTCGTTCCCGGGGTACATAAATTACACGTGGTACGTTTATCCTTTCCGTTACCTCCTAATAATTGGACTTCAATCGAAACGGGAAAATCCTGGTTTTTACCCATCGTTTGCGGAGCCTGGCCATGAATCATAATTCCGCTATTTCTAGTGGCCCAACCAGGCCCATTGATTGCCTGGTCACCTACAAATCGGTAATTCAAACGTATGCGGTAATAACTGAACTTGTCTTTGTAAAAAATATGACCAAATCGCTCATTGAATGAATCATAAGCATCATACCTCACCACAAGCTTACCATCTTCCACACGAAAGGTGTTTCCAAAGTTTTCACCAGAAGCATAGTTTCTAATTTTAGGCGTCCAGCCCGTCAAATCCTTTCCATTAAACATGGAAATCCATTCTTCTTTCGAAGCCTTTTGCCCCAACAAACTGGTCGAAACAAACAATAAAAGCAAGGCTAATTTTTTCATAGTAAGTTTAGTTTTTTAAGTATATGGTTTCCTAATTTTTTTCCTTGTGATTGACCCGAAGTGATTCCATCCATGAAATGAATTCCCCCATAAAAACGTGAAATACTGGCTTCCTCAGCCGCTTGATTAAAAGATTGAAAGGGCCGAGCCTCAATGCCATATCTGGTTTCCACCGTATCCACATAAGAAAAGTTTTCCCCCATGAAATGCGTTAAAATCACCGCTGCAGTAGATGAGACAGTCGAATGGCCACTCGGGTACTCAGGAAATGGAGGCGTCTGTAAAAATGGCTTCCACGTAGGGTCAATTAATTTCCGGATGGATGTCTCAGGACGGATGCGGTTGCTGTGGTATTTCTCGCGCCAACAAACCCAAAAGGCGTCTTGCATGCTCACAGATAATACGGTGCGCACCAACAAGCTATGCCCGAAATCCAATTTTTTCTTTGCACAGGCAATCGCAGAAATGCCCATCCAGTGTGCCCCAGGTGAAATCTTCTTCATGGCGATTAATAAGTGCCCATTGGAAGACAATGCAAACGGGTTACAATCCCAAAAAGCAGCAATTTTTTGTTCCTCCTGTTTTTTACCCACCAAATAAACCTGGTTTGCTAACGTATAAAATTCAGAACGCTGATCGCTTGAATATGCTTTAGGGGGTTCAATTTCAAAACCCGAAACTTCAGATTCAGACAATGAATAATTTCTGATTTTAGAAAAATAGGGCTCAACGGCCGGGAAGTATCCCGGAGGAGTTGGATACCAATATCCTTCTTTCTTATCTGGGGTGTATCGCGGAAAGTTAGACAAGGTATTATATCGGTCGGCCTTTGCATATCCTAAAATATTCTTGGCCACTAATGCGCCAATAGCCTTAGAATTTTTGATCACCTCAGAAGATAAGCCAATCGATTTGCAAGAATCCAAATAATTATTTTCCCAAAGTTCCATCCGCTTTCCTGAAGGCTGGATTTTCTTAGAAACTTCCATCATGGCAATGATCGCTGCTAAATTAGGATCCGAATGCGTAAAATCGATTTTCTCAAAGGTTGGATATCCATTCAAATGTTCCGAAATACGAGGTAGGGTGGAGTCATGGGCCGAAATAACCTGATATCCAGCTAAGCAAGTATAGGAGAAAAATCGCATGGCCAATGGGGGATTTGTGACATCGTGAATCATCAACTCCGTCATTTCACCTAATACTTTATCAATCTCACGACCCGAAAAATCTATTTTTTTGTTTTCCGTTTTACAAGAAAAAATAGCGCACAAACCTATCGTAATAATTAAAATTTTCCGCATCATTTCTGTAGTTTATAAGACTCCACACCCAATGAATTAATGCCAAAAAACCATTGATCGTCAACTTTCAACATCGACCGCACATCCCCCTTCAACCAAAATCCGCTTTTTCGCTGAGGCACCAAATTAAAGTTCAAATGGCCATCACCCAGCAACAAAAGTCCATAATTGGCATCCATTTTCCCTATCCGCAATTTGGCATGATTCATATTCCCTGCCATGACTAAATCCAAGTGACCATCTGCATTCACATCTGCAATTTGAAAAGCAAAAATGGGTGAAGATTGAACCAGAGAAGGCAATGGCTTAGACTCGTATTTCCCTTCGGCGTTTAGACTAAACAATGACGTTTTTAATTCCGTGGCTTGGTAAATTTTAGCATCCTTAAGTTCATCCTCAGTAAATATATCAGAGAGCTTTGCCTCCGCAAAACTTTGATAATCTGTAAATCGAGGACGCATCATTGAAATCTGTTCCAATAATTCATCCCTTGTTAAAAATGGCACTTTAATGCCTTTTACATATGTGGTTAATATCGGCTCAACGGACCCATTGGAGTCAAAATCCTTCACATACAACTCCATAGGTTCAGCGACAGAAGCCTTGTATTGGGAGTTTAATCCTTGGTTCCCAACCAATATCTCAAGCTTCCCATCTTTATTTAAATCCTCAATCCATAGCGTATTCCATAAGCCTGCAGGGGATTCATCGAAGAATGTCTTCGTGACATTTATGGATTTACCTTTTTCAAAATTGAAAATCTGTATAGGCATAAACTCCCCTATAATGACCAATTCAGGTTTACGATCGCCATTTAACTCCTTAAAGTCGGCATCAGTAACCATGCCTACCGATTGAATTTCGGGATAATTTTTACTTACGTCTAGAAATCTTCCATTCCCCTGATTTAATAATAACTGGCTCTGAGGAATAACAGGATATTGACCAGGAACGACGCGGCCTCCCACAAATAAATCAGGTAATTTATCCCCATTTAAGTCGATTTGAGTGACACATGAATGAGAACCAGCAGGAAGAGGTAATTTGTTTTTGGATAGAGTGAAATTGCCCTTCCCATCATTGATAAAAATCCGATCTTGTAGATAGGCAGCATTAGGTTCCAAATTAGCATAACCACCACTGGCCACATATAGATCTAGATCCCCATCTAAATCTATGTCAACAAACAAAGCATCTGAATCTTCAAATCCCTCAGAGCCAGAAAAACCAACAGCCTTGAATTGTCCTCCTTTTTGCTGAAGAAATACATGTGCAGGATTCCCCTGAGAAGCGCCTACAAAAATATCGGAAAGGCCGTCCTTATTGACATCGGAAGATTTTAAAACGGGCCCGACGAAGGACAATGGATTGACCAATTGCGTTTGTCGTTTAAAGTCATTCACCGGATTAGCGCCATGTATTGGAATTAATGGCGCAGCTCGAGTAAAAAACGATTTGTTTTCAAGTTCTTTCGTTTGAAATAGCTTAGCATCTTTCTCAAAAAATGATATGTTTATAACTTCTTTAATTCCTTTAAGCGTTTGAGATTTACCCGAATTCCAAACGACTTTAACCGAATCGATTTTGGCCAAATTCCCTAATCCTACATGCAGTCGTGGACTCATACTGGATTGATAACCACGGTACATATTGGCATAAACGACTTGGGCCTGGCCGTTTTGAAACACGCTTAGGCTGGCACCCGCACCTTGGGTATTTTCGCCTAGACCATGCAAGTCAACCGAAATAGACTTATTTTCTTTATAAACTTCGTTGCTTTTATTCTCATAAATCGAAGCCGGCTTATTGATGTTATTTACAATCAACTCCAAATCTCCATCGCCATCTAAATCTGCATAAGCCGCCCCATTGCTATTGGTTGGCATTTCCAAACCCCAATCGGCCGTTACATTTTTAAACGTTGCATCCTTTTTATTTTTAAAAATATAATTGGATACATTGGAAGCAGGCATTTTTTGCACAAGCTCTAGGACATTCTCCCTTTGAATCGAATTTTGATTATTTTGAACATAGTCACCCATGTACTTCAGGAAATCTAAATTGGTATAATCTCTTAAATATCCGTTGGACACAAAAAGATCTTTCCAACCATCATTATCGTAGTCGGCGAACAGCGCACTCCAACTCCAGTCTGTGTTGGATATTCCGGCCAATTGGCCTACCTCGGAAAACATCGTGTTACCAGAAGAATTATTTCCAAGATTCAACTGAAGCATATTACGCATGATTTGATGCCCAAAACCCACCTTTAAATTGAAATCATACTTTTCATAATTATCGGGAGACATCAACAGCTTTTGCCTTAAGTTATCTTCGGGCAACATATCTAAGGTAAAAATATCGGGTAGAAGATCGTTATTGACATCGGCGATATCATTCCCCATCGAAAAGTGGGAAATATGACCGATACTCAAATTAATCGTATTGACGAATGATTTACCTGCTTGATTGATGTATAAATAATCGGGAATGGTGTAATCGTTGGACACATAAAAATCGGGCCAACCGTCTTGATTGACATCTGAAATTCCCACGGCTAAGCCGTAAGAAAGTGTGGAACTTTGTATTCCTAATGCTTTTGTTTGATTGATGAATTTTCCTCCTTGGCCTGGATTGACAAAAAACTGAATTCCTGAATTTTCATCCGGTTTATTTAATAAATCGGCGGTACTGGATTCGTCCAAAACGGGCAAGGATTTTGGATTGTGGTTCACTAAAATCATGTCCAGATCTTGGTCTCGATCATAGTCGAAAAATACGGCATGTGTACTATTGGATGGACTATCCAACCCATAGCGGGCGGCCTCATCTGTAAATAAAGGAATGCCAGCAGCATCATTCCCTTGATTGATAAACAATTGATTTCTTTTTTTATCAGGCGGCAAATTCCCTGAATAACATAGGTAAATGTCTAATTTATGATCTCCATTTATATCCACAAAGCTAACGCCAGTCTTCCAGGGACCTGGTCGGCCCGTCACACCAGCCTGTTGGGCCACTTCTTTAAATTTCAAATTACCTTCGTTAATATATAAATGGTTAGCCTCCATGTTGCTCGAGAAATACATGTCTTCTTTCCCATCCCCATTGAGATCACCCGTAGCGACACCACCCCCATTGTAAAAATATTCATACATGAGGACATTGGTATTTAAACCTTCTTGAATGTTGTTTTGAAAATTAACTTGGGTTTGTTCCGGACTTAACAAGGAAAACAATTGAGGTTCGGAGACCTCTATAGATTCTTTGGATTTTTGGCATCCAAAAAGAAACAATAAAGAAAATAATAGGTAGTATTTTGGCACGAAATATTTTTATGCTAAAAATAAAAAAAGGAAATGGGAAAGTCGTTAAACTTTCCCATTTCCTTTAAAATTAATTTGGATTAATATCCAGGATTTTGAACCAAATTTTTGTTACGGTTCATTTCATCGCGGTGGATAGGCAAGAAGAACATCTTATCTGCCCAAGCGCGGTTTTCTTTACCTGGATCCATAGGTACAACCTTATATTGATAATCATAGCTAGTAGGATCATATCGATAAAGTGAAACCGTTTTACCTGGTTTTAAAGTACCAATCACATTAATGATTTGAACTTTGTTTCCTAAGGTAGACGAAGCAATCATCCAACGACGAGCGTCATGGTAACGTTGTTCCTCAAAGGCCATTTCGATACGACGCTCATTGCGATATCGATCACGTAAAGCATTTCCACTTTCAGTGACCGCTGGCATACCTGAACGGAAACGTACTTTGTTCAACCAAGCACGAGCTTCAGCATCTTCACCTAACGCTATACAAGCCTCCACATAATTCAACACCGCCTCAGTATAGCGGAAGAAAGGCCAAGGAATTTGTTGCCACGTATTTTGGTCAATAATCGCAGGATTGGGGTCCGTAAATTTACGGAAATAATAACCCGTATAACTTCCATTCCAATCTTCGATGGAACTTTTACGCGTATCTAATCCAAAGTAAGCTACCTTACTTGAACCCGACATTATTTCATACTGACCCGTTTGTATTTGATTGAATGGATCTTTTGGAGCTGCACTCGCCGAACGAGGCTTCCAAGCAGAACCATCATACATTAACGTCGCATAAAAACGAGGATCACGATTTACATAAGGAGCAGCTGAATGATCCGCATTAGACCATGAAAATTTAGTACCATCCATCATTTCATAATCATCTACGAAATTTTGAATAGGTGCATTTCCAGCCCAGTTGTTATATCCATTTGGTCCGTTGAACAAACCGATACGTCCACCATTTTCAGCTTTGGCATTAATGAAATAACGAGCAAAAATTAATTCTTTCTCTCCACCACTTCTAGATAAAGAGTTGTTCATATAATTTGCTACTCCATCATCTTTAGATGCAGGCTCTGATAAATTCAATTTATTACCTAAACCTGGTAAATCTAATACAGCTTTAGCAGCATTTTTAGCTTTAGTCCAACGCTCAGTACGAGAACCATCCACAAAAGCAACAAATTCTGGATTTGTGTAGGCAGCCATCGCAGCAGATTTAGACTTAGCTGTACTTGCATCATATAAATCACTGGCTGCATATATTAAAATACGAGATTTTAATGCTAATGCAGCAGCTTTTGAAGCACGACCCGCGGCCATAGTTCCAGTCAATAAAGCAGCAGACTCATCACATTCCTTCTCAATAAAAGCAATACACTCCTTCATGGTATTTCTTTTTGACATGAATTCAGTATCAGCTAACGAGAACGTCTTATCCACGATGGGAACTCCTCCAAAATAGCGAACTAATTGATGGTAATAATAGGCTCTCATGAATTTAGCTTCTCCGTTCAATCGATCGACAGTAGCTTTAGGAAAAGTAGTCGCCTTTTTCAAATTTTCTAAAGCCACGTTACAAGCACGTATGCGAGTGTACATATTCTGCCAACTTAACGTTCCGTTGATCCAACCTGGATCGGCAGGATTTGAACGTGATTCAGTGATCGTAGTAATATTACGACCTGGGTGCGTGAATGATGCTTCATCCGTCAAGGAAGCTAACATCTGCTCATCAAAACCTCCATTACCTAAACCTCCATAGAGTTCAGTTACAAAGGCCTCTGCTAAGCTAGGATCTGTCCAAACGACAGATTCAGAAAGTTGATCTAAAGGTTTTGTGTTAACAAAACTATCGTTACAGCTCGTAAAGACAGTTCCGAAAACCGATAGTGCAATGATTACATATCTTTTTTTCATTTTTTTGTCTATTTAATTATTAAAATGTTGCTGTTAATCCTAAATTCATAATCTTAGATTGTGGATAATACTGACCTGTGGAATTT
>Ga0209356_1001100_pt1 | contig 10639 bp, 9 predicted proteins | sample LauGreFaBDMM15SN_2_FD_188213 | JGI IMG/M metagenome (GOLD analysis project Ga0209356, IMG submission 188213) | Freshwater lake microbial communities from Lake Michigan, USA - Fa13.BD.MM15.SN (SPAdes) (version 2) | ecosystem: Environmental > Aquatic > Freshwater > Lake | place: Lake Michigan, USA...
GTTCTTTGCCGGTTTTAGCGTCATTGGCACGGAAAGTACCTTTGAGGTCACCAGAGAACACCAGACCGGTTTTGGTGGTCATGGTGCCGCCGCCCCATGGCAGGTCGTCTTTGTTGAACCAAACTTCTTTTTGTGCAACGGGGTCCCAAGCTTTCAAACCGCCGCCGTGGCCACCAGGACCCACTTTGCCCAAGTCAAAGTTCACGCCCAAATAGAACTGGCCGCGCTTGTACTCTTCTTGAACGCCTTCAAGGTCCATACACAGGTTGAGTGTGGGGATGTAGACCAAGCCGGTGTTGGGGTTGTAGGACATGGGCATCCAGTTTTTGCCGCCCAACAAGTTAGGACAAATGTCTTTGGCCCATTTTTTCATCTGGGGACGCTTGACGTTACCAGCGGTTTCGATGGGTGAACCTGTTTTCAGGTCAATGCCAGTGGCCCAGTTCACACCGTTCACGAACTGCTTGGCAGAGATCAACTTACCGTTGGCACGGTCGATCACGTAGAAGAAACCGTTACGGTTGGCTTGCATGATGACGGGCACTTTTTTGCCGTCAACAGGCAGGTCAGCAAACACGAGTTCGTTCACACCGTCGTAGTCCCATGCATCATGGGGTGTGAACTGGTAATGCCACACGATGTTGCCGGTGTCAGGGTTCATTGCCACTACTGAAGCACTGTACAAGTTGGTGAACTTGCCAATGTCAGAGGAGTCATTGCCACGAACAGCAGCAGACCAAGGCGAAGGATTACTGGTACCGTAGTAGATCAAGTTCAATTTGGGATCGTAAGAGCCCACGTTCCAAGCAGCGCCGCCGCCTGTTTTGCCAGAGTCACCTTTCCAGGTGTCAGCATTTTTTTCGTTGCCCATTGGCACGGTGTGGGTACGCCACACTTCTTTGCCGGTACCTTGGTCCAGAGCAACCAAAGCGCCACGAACGCCGTACTCGCCGCCGCCGTAACCGGTGATGACCAGGTTTTTAGCGATGGTGGGGGGAGAAGTGATCACTGCACCTGCGGTGTAGTCATAAACTTTGGTGGTCCAAAGTTCTTTACCTGTTTTAGAGTCCAAAGCAGACACTTGGGCGTCAAGGCGACCGATGAAAAGTTTGCCATCGTTGTAAGCGGCGCCACGGTTGTTCACGTCGCAGCAAGCGTACTGGTCAATAGCTTTTGGCATTTCGGGAGACCACTTCCAGCGAACATCACCGGTTTTTGCGTTCACAGCAAAAACGTTTTTGGGGCCGAAAGAAGATGTCACATACAAAGTGTCACCAACCAAAATGGGGGACGATTCTTGTGAACGGTTGGAGCCGAGTTGCAGCGCCCATTTGACAGACAACTTGTTCACGTTGGCTGGGGTAACTTGTGTACCCTGGCTATAACGTGTGTTGCCGGTGTCACCACCATAGGTGGGCCAGCTTTGCGCGCTGGCAAACGTTGCAGCGCCCAAGGCGGCAGCCAACGCGACTGATTTCACTATTAGATTCATACAGGTTCCTTCAAGGTTAAATAAAGAACAACGGGAAAAAAACACTAACCCAACTATTTTCATAGACTTGTATAAGACTGATCCTAGCGAAAACCCTAGTTGGGGTATTCGGTTCAAGGAATTTCTCAAAAAGAAACACACCTGACATTCAGATGTAAGAAAGCCCCAAGCTAGGAGTCAGTTTGAATTCAGTTAAGGGGTGAAATCAATAAGACGCATGCGCATTTGACCGCCCTGAAAAAATTGGGCTGTGGTGGGTTCATCGCGTTCGAATTGCGCCAAACCCACGCCCGGGCAATACCACTCCCTAGTCAGCAGGGGGGTTGGTTTATAGGTACGGGTATCGTCATGCCACAGCATCAACTCCATTTGCCCGTCAACACGCACACATTGCTCGAAGCGCCCTGCTGGCGTGTCAAGCGATACATCTTTGGCAGCGACAACGTAAGTCATGGGAATGCTTTTGTATTTATCCACATAACGCATTTCAGCCGGTGACTCGTTGCGGCGGCGTAAAAAATAAGGCAAGGTGTTGTGCTTCCATTGGGCACCCACAGCCAAGGTGCTGGGCAGAACTTGCCGGGGTTCTTCATCCATTACCGCTTGCTCTTGCAGCGGTGACTTCATTGCGATTCGAGCCACACCCTTGTCAGTGATTTGAAACCAGTATTCATGACCATTGCTGCTGCGTCTCAGCCAAGTTGTAGAACCGTCAGCCAAAGAAACGCTGCCCAAGTTATGAAATTCCATTTTTTGCTTGACCGTTTTGCCTTCGGGGTTGTCGTACACCGTTTCAACTTCATAGGTCCAACGCTTGCCGGCACCCAGTGGAAACAAGGGGTTGTCGTTGGCAGGCTTGTCACAGGCGGTGAGAAAAAGCAGGCTGCAAGCAGCAAGGATGAAGCAGCGCATGGTTATTTCTCAGGCACTTGAGGTGTGGGTAAATCTAAAATTTTCACCTCTTGTTCATCCGTACCAGGGTTAAGCCAGGTAGGACCTTTGCCGTTACCAGCTTTAGCCTCAGCAGTGCCCATTTGAGGCACACCTTCGCGACCTTTTTTCATGCCGTCGGCAATTTGCTCATGGAGGACGCGGGTGTAGGGGAGTTGGTAGGCCCGTGGGTGCATCACGCTTTTGCCTTCTTCGATGGGGGTGACCCACATGTACAAAGCGCCAGGGAATTTGCCGCGAGGTTCATCCACGATGGCGGCAATCATCACAAATCGAGGGGGTAAAGCGTCTGTGCTGGGCAAACCCAATAAGGAATGCACACTGGCAAAACCAAAGAAATAAAACCCCGTCACGCCAATGGCCAGCAAGCCTTTGAGCCAACTTGGCCAGCGCGAATAAACCAAGGCCAATGCCAGCAAAAAAGCAAAAATAACGAAGACAAGAATAAAGGTAAGCGACATATTAAAAGGACTTCACAAGAATTTTGGGGATGGTGTTGACGTTATCAACACCGCCATTGGGCGTGACTGTAAAGCGAGTCATGGTGACCTCTTTGCCACGGCTTTCCAGCGTGGCTTGACCGTAGTAAACAACCTCGGCTTTGGGGTTGACCTTGATGACCGACAAAATGGCTTCAACCGGTTGGCCAGTTTTGGGGTCGTTGCGGTCAATTTCCTTGGTTTCATAGTAGTGGGCATTGACCACGTACTCGCCAGGCACGATGCTGCGAATCGTCACCACTTCTTGGCGCAAAGGGTTGATCACTTTATTCCCATTGACCATGATGGTGTTGTTGGAGTTACCTCGGTCGTCGCGGTCTAGGTGCATCAGGTCAGCCTCGCGGTTGCGAAACCAAACGCTCTCACCCGAGGGGCCTTGTACCCACAAATCCAAATCATTGGGGTTCAAGTCAGGCCACGACAGCGTGATGATGAATTCGGCTTTGGCAGGTATGTCACCCGACTTCAAAGCCTTGGGGTTCATGGCCAGCAACGCAATGATGAAGCAAAACACAAATGCGATGAGCATGTTGAACAACATGTCGTAGAAAGGATCGACCTCAGGTTCGCGAGAGTGTCTGAGCTTGCGCATAAAAACTGCTGTTCTTAACGCGGTATACGCATGCCGTGGCGCTGAGCCTGCGCCACCAAATCATCGGCAAAGCGGTCCATGCGGGTGAGTTGAAGCCCCAGCAAGATATTGCCAACCAAGCCCACCATCGTGGTCAGCAGTGCCACGCCCAGCCCTGATGTAAGGTTGCGAAGAAGATCTTGTGCTTGCGAGGGATCAAAGCTTTGGATTTGACCAATTTGCATGGCAAGCACTGAAAAACCAATCACTTTGCCAAGCAAGCCAAGCTTGAGTTGAACACCATTGACCCACCATGCGGTGGAATGCGAGCCATGGGTGTGCTCCATCAATAAGTCCAGAGGAGCGCCGCTGTCTTGGGGGTTCAATGCCAAAGCATTCCAGTATTCACCCGCCCAGCCCTCAGCTTGCACCATGAACTCCACACCTGAAGCGCTGGCCAGGGACAGCAAATCTCTTTGGTGTGCTAATTCACGCGACCGCACCCCACACCACAAAGTGGCGACACTGAAAACAATGATGATGATCAGAGTGATGCCCGTAGGGTCGGAGCTAAGAAGTAAATGCCACACACCTTGAATGCCCAGCAACCAAGTGGCGAACACAAACAAACCGACCAAGACCAACCACTCAAACCACAATGGCTCAACTTCCCAATGCGGGTTTTTATTTTTCAGGCTCTGGAAAAAAGACTTCAATTGAAATTGCCTTGTGAGAAGAGGGCGGATGATAACTGAGGCGACTACAGAAAATATCTAGGTGGGAGTTAGGGGGGAATTCAAAGGTCAATTAGGTGAAAAGAAACAAGCTCACTAAACTTGCCATCCTTCATGAATGCCTACATCTTGGCAATTTTTTCTCACTCTCATACTTCAAAATAATGAAATCTTTTCCTCGCTATTCTGCTATCGCCTTGGGCATCCTTACCTTGACTTCTCAGCAAACATTAGCTGAAGAAACAAAAGCACTTTCAAGCATTGTTATCACTGCCACAAAACTTGAGCAAGATGCTTTTGATTTGCCCATGTCAATAGACAAAGTGGGTAAACAAGATATTCAAGATGGTCAATTGAGAATGAATTTGTCCGAAAGTTTGGCAAGGGTTCCAGGTCTTACTGCTCAAAATCGAAACCAAATGGCTCAAGACCCTCAAATTTCATCCCGAGGTTTTGGTGCCCGTTCTTCCTTTGGTGTTCGCGGTATTCGTATTTATGTTGATGGCATCCCACTGTCTTTGCCTGATGGTATTGGCAATCCTGGCAGCGTTGATCTTGGAATAGTCGATTCAATCGAAGTCATGCGTGGACCTTTTTCTGCAATGTACGGCAACTCCTCTGGTGGCGTCATTCAGATGTTGACCGGTAAGCCAGGCACTCAGCCTTCAATGTCTTTTGATGTGCTCGGTGGAACTGACGGAACAAGGCGACAGTCTTTGGAGGCTGCTGGAAATCAAAAAGGCATCGACTACCAAGTTAATGTTTCTGACTTTGCGTCTGATGGCTATAGAAAACAAAGCGCTTCTGACAAAAAACAAGCAACCGCTAAGCTAGGTGTGAAATTCTCAGAAGATACAAAGCTGACGACATTAATGAATTGGTTTGATCAAAACGCCAATGACCCTGGAGGCTCCGTTCGCACGTCTACAGGTATTCGAGAGCCTTCTGCTTTTACTTCACCAAAAGAAGTTGCCACAAGTTTTCTCCCATCCCAGGCCAATACCCGGGTTGCGCGCAGCAATACCCAAATTGGACTGAATTTAGAACACAAAATTGATGGCTCTAACCTCTTGAATGTGATTGCCTATGCGGGGACAAGAACAAATGCCCAATACCTTTCAACAAACGGCACCAATGCTGTGGGTCGTCTAAGTAGCATTGACAGAAGTTATTCAGGCACTGAATTGAAATATGCCAACAAAGGCATGTTGTTGAGCAAGCCGTATAACGTGACATACGGTTTGGCTTATGGACAAATGGAAGACAACCGACTTGATCAACCAGCAACTGGCGGAGTCATCACAGGTGTTATTGCCAACAGGACCAGGGACGAAAAACAAAGCGCCAATAACTTTGACCAATACATTCAAGGCATGTGGTCATTTGCCGACCAGTGGGATCTTCATGCTGGCTTACGGCGTACAAATTTGAAACTCAAAATTGAAGACAATCCTGGAGTGCCAATAGCAGGTAATACCGATTTAACTTTTGCCAAAACCACACCAGTGGTGGGATTGGTATACAAGTTATCACCAACTCTGAACATTTACGGTAATGCCGGCCGCGGCTTTGAAACACCCACACTGACTGAAATTACCTATGTAGACCCCACAAATGCGGCATTGGGTCCAAGAAAGTATTTTTTGCCGAGCAAAAGTTCCAACTTTGAAGTGGGTACCAAATGGTTCCCTCATGATGCTGCTGTTATCAATGCTGCATTTTTCAGAGTGAACACCAACAATGAAATTGTGACTGAAAAGCTCCAAGGAAGCACCGGCAGCTTTAAAAATGCCGGCGCTACAAAGCGTGAAGGTATCGAATTGTCTGCACAGTCGTCCTTACCCTATGGCTTGTCAGCAGTTATTGCACACACGGTTTTAACTGCAACATTTGAGTCACCATTCACCACGCCAGCTGGGAAAACGGTAAAAGCTGGTAACGCCATTCCTGGTACCTATCGTCAGCAAACCTTTGCAGAGCTAGCGTGGAAATACGAGCCCTGGGGATTTCAAACTGCAGTGAATGCAACTTACAGCAGCAATGTTCAAGTTGACGATCTAAATTCCGACTCGGCACCGTCTTTTACAACCTATAACTTGCGCGCCAGTCTTACCCAGAAGAAAGATGCATTTCAATTCACCGAGTATGTGACGGTCAACAATTTGACCGATGTCCAGTACATTGGCTCAGTCAAAGTCAATGATGCAAATTCCCGATTTTTTGAACCGGCAGCTGGTCAGTCATGGATTGTTGGCGCTAAGGTGGTTTATAAGTTTTAAAGATGCATAGCAGTGTTTCAAGCGATATATGATCCTTCTTTTCTTAACCTCCTCCAAAGGAAGTCTTGGATATGAGAAGCTCGAAATCCTTTACGCTGCTATGTCTGTGTTTGTTGGGTCTTAATTCCTTCGCCCAGTCCCGCGCCTACGCCACCAATGAGGGTGCCGGCACCATCTCTGTCATTGATATCGCCACCGACACTGTGGCCTCCACCATTGATACCGGTGGCAAACCGCGTGGCTTGACTGTTTGCAAGGGCAGCAAAAAACTCTACGTCACTGAACAGACCAAAGCTCAGCTGTGGGTGATTGATCCTGTGAAAGGTGTGATTGAGCAACGCGTTTCGCTGGGTGAATCTCCTGAAGCCGTGTACTGCTCGCCCAATGGTGAATGGCTGGGCGTTGCCAATGAGGGTTCAAACAGCATCAGCTTCATACATACCCAGCGACTGAAAGTGGAGTTCGAAATTCCCGTTCATGGTAAAAACCCAGAGCATGGGGTGTTCAGCCCTGATGGCAAGCTTATGTTGGTTTCTGCTGAAGAAGCCGATCTTGTCGATGTATTGGACATCGAAAAACGCAAGCAAGTGGGTTCCATCAAAGTAGGCGAGCGCCCACGCGGCATCGCATTCAGCCCTGATGGTAAAAAAGCCTATGTGGCTGTCGAATCTGCCAGTTTTTTGGTTGCCATTGATATAGCCGAGCGCAAAGTGGTGGGCAAGCAGTCTGTGGGCAAACGTACAGCAGGCGTTGTGGTCTCTCCTGATGGTGCGTATGTATTCGCCACCAACGGTGGGGACGCGAATGTGTCCATGGTGGATACCGCCACATTTAAAGTGGTGGAGAACATCGCCATAGGTCAGCGTCCTTGGAACATGAGTTTTTCACCTGACGGTCAAAAGCTTTACATCGCGTCAGGCCGCAGCGGTTCTGTCAGCGTGGTGGATGTTGCCAGTCGAAAAATGGTCAAAGAAATACCTACAGGTAAACTGCCATGGGGCGTGGTTACACACTAGTCACCTTGTCTCTGTCAATTAACCGAAAGCTTTCATGAGTTCTGACCATTCTGATACCGATGCAGGCGGTGAAACAACGATACCTTTGAAATATGACCGCATGTTGGTGTTGCTGCATTGGGTTTTAGCCATGGGTCTTTTTTACCAACTGGGATTGGGCTTATGGATGGAAGACATTCCCAAAGACCCGCCAGGCTTTCGCGCCGAGTGGTTCAACCTGCATAAATCCATTGGCATTTGTTTAGGGTTTTTGATTTTGTGGCGCTTGGGCTGGCGTATCACCCATTCGGTACCCGCACCCCCCGTCGGTAATACCGAATTTCAAAACAAGTTGAGCCAATGGGCTCATCGCTTTTTGTATGTTTGCATGGTTGTATTGCCGCTGTCGGGTTTCATGGGTTCGAGCTTTTCAGCCTACCCGGTCAAGTTTTTTGGATTGGTTTTACCTAAACTCTGGGATCCCTCGCCTGAGGGTAAAGAGCTTTTCAGCCAGATCCATGAAGTCACGGCGTTTGTCATGATGATCGTCATCATCTTGCATATATCGGCTGCTGTATGGCACCAGTGGGTCAAGCGCGATGGCTTGCTCAGTCGGATGGGTTGGAGCCGCTAACCACCCGCCCTTTGTCCACTTGAATCACCTCTTGGGCAAAGGCCTGCACATCTTCCTCGTCATGGGTGATGAGCACCATGGGTAAAGACAAATCTGCTTGCAGTTGCAACAACTCACTGCGCAAGCGCTGTCGCAAAGGGCGGTCCATGGCCGCAAAAGGCTCATCGAGCAACAAGGCGCGTGGACTGGCAACCAGCGCTCTGGCCAAGGCGGTACGTTGGCGCTGACCGCCCGAGAGTTGTTCGGGGTAAAGATCAGCAACAGCTTGCAACTGAAACACCTCTGTCCAATGGTCAATCGCTGGGTCTTGGTGGGCAGGGGAAGGGTTGCCCCAACCTTGTGCCAAAGCAAAACCAATGTTTTGACGTACCGTCAAATGCGGAAACAGCGCGTAGTCTTGAAACACATAGCCAAGGCCTCTCTGGCGAGCGGGTAGATGAACACCACTGTGACTGTCGAACAAGAGCTTGTCTTTGAAGACCACCCTGCCTTGCTGGGGTATGTTCAAACCCGCCATCATCATCAATGTTTGAGTTTTGCCAGCACCCGATGGACCAAATAACACCAGTCGCTGCGCATCGCTGTTGAAAGCAATGTCAATTTCAAATAAAGCACCTTTGTGCCCTAACTGTTTTTGCAGACTGACTTGCCACATCATCGCCAACCTCGATGGATTTGCCCAGCAATGCGACCAGGTGCCAAATAACCCGCACCCAACAGTATGGCCAAGCAACTGACCGAAGTCAGCAGCACCAAGAAGTTGGCAGTTTGGTCTTGCCCCGCTTGCACTGCTTCATACACTGCAATGGAAAGGGTTTGCGTTTCACCGACGATGCTGCCAGCCACCATCAGTGTGGCGCCAAATTCGCCGGTTGCGCGGGCAAAGGCCAAGAGGGTGCCTGACAAAATGCCGCGCCAAGCCAAAGGCAGCGTCACGCGAAAAAAGATGGCCGCTTCACTCAGCCCCAGTACCCGTGCTGCTTGCTCTAGCGTGGGCTCAACATTCTCAAAAGCCGCCCTCGCGGCTTTGAACACCAGTGGGAATGCCACCACACTGGCAGCAATGACCGCACCTTGCCAAGTAAAGATCAATTCAATGCCAAGGTTTTGTTGCAACCACTGACCCATGGCACCACGGCGACCCAGCAAGACCAACAAGTAGTAGCCCAGCACGGTGGGGGGCAAGACCATGGGCAAAGTCAGCACGGCATCTATGACATCGCGACCTCTGAAACGCCAACGCGACAAGGCATAGCCAACAGCAACACCCAGCAGCAAATTGATGGCAGTGGCCCAGCCCGCTACTTTCAGCGTGAGTGCAAGCGCAACCCAAGCGGTATCCATAGGGTGTTAAATCACCTTAAAGTGGTGAGTGCCGTCACGTCTGAGTTGTTCTACCAAGCCTAATTCCCAATCTAGATAGGCTTGCATGGCTTGCGAAGGGTTATCGCTTGCCTCATAAGGGCGACGGTAGCGGTCAATGCGCGGACTGGCCAAATAAGACTCACCCTGTTGGGTGCTAAAGCCTGCAGCCTGCCAAGCCGCATTGCCCCCAGGCAACCAAAGAACCTCCACACCTGGGCGCAGCAGGGGTTGCAACTCTGCCACGGCATAACGTGAAATTCGGCCATCACCACAGGTCAAGATATAGCGGTTGGCTTTGTGAACGCGTGTGAAATCTTGGGCTAGCTGAGAGCGCAACAACCACCAAGCGCCTGGGATATGGCGTTTGACATAAGTTGCGCTGTCGCCGACATCGATGACCATGCTCAGGTTGCTGCGATTAGCCAGCCATGTTTTGAGGGTAGGGGGATCAACCACCGTCAAGGGGGCAAGCGTGAGCGGCAATTCATCTTCTGACCCGGTGGCTTGGCTTTGCAGATCTTGGCTGGTGATGTCTTTGATGACCGCGACTTCCCAACCCATTTGAGCTAACCATGAAGCCGTCATGCTGGCACGTACACCGTCGTCGTCGTAGACCACCACACGGGAACCGCGCACACCAATGAAGTGATCGGTTTCTTGCACCAGTTGACCCCCAGGTGCACTGATGGCGCCTGGCCAATGACCTTGGTCATATTCTTCTGGGGTGCGCACATCAAACACATAGGTGTTGCGATGGGGTTCTCTCAACCATTGCTTCACCGTGGATTGCTCAACCCTGGGCACACCTGCGCGGAACAACAAGGCCAAGGCAGAGGCGGCGGCTTTGCTGTGATCGTTCTCATTGGTTTCGCCAAAGCGCTGGGTAGCACCCTTGACCAAATCCAATCCTGCAAGCATCCACCCTATGGTGCCATTGCGCAAGGCGCACACGGGGTTGGGGATGCCAGAGTTGATGAGGGACTGCGCACCGATGATGCTGCGGGTGCGCCCCTCACAGTTGACCACAATGCGGGTGGTGGGACTTGGCGCAAGTGAGCGTGCCCTTAAGACCAATTCCCCCCCCGGGACGCTGATGGCGCCGGGAATACTCATGGTTT
>Ga0209356_1001110_pt1 | contig 10598 bp, 7 predicted proteins | sample LauGreFaBDMM15SN_2_FD_188213 | JGI IMG/M metagenome (GOLD analysis project Ga0209356, IMG submission 188213) | Freshwater lake microbial communities from Lake Michigan, USA - Fa13.BD.MM15.SN (SPAdes) (version 2) | ecosystem: Environmental > Aquatic > Freshwater > Lake | place: Lake Michigan, USA...
TGGGCTCCATTTCCCCGGAAACGCGTAGCACGGGAGATTGCCCGACTTGGAGATGGAGGTCGGAGGCTTTGCGCTCAATCACTAGATCGAGCAACTTTTGCAGGTCGTAGCCTGAAGGGGAGGTGGTACCCATACACTCATAATAAGTTTTCCAAAGGGAAAGAGAAAGTGTTTAATTCTTAATTCAATGAAAAAGGATTCGAGATGGCCATCCCTCATTGCGACCCAATTTGTTGATATAGTCCTTGGTTTACTCATCGGTGGTATGGCTTGGTTCTCAAGGGATATTTTCTTTAGCGGAGGCCAAGGGCTTCTTCTGGATCCACTGGTGGGCATCGTTATTGGGCTGGCTTGGCGAAACCGGATTTTGGGTGCCTGTGTTGCCTCTTTATTTCCATTCCTCGGTTCATCCACAAACCAGATCGGGGAGGTGGGTGGTCTTTGGATGTGTGTTTTCATCACGGTGGCACTGCTTCGCTCCGTTGGAGAGGGGGGTGGAATTGGGCTTCGGGGGATGATCCTCCTCCCTCTGGCGACGGGAGTAACCCTTGCGGGAATTCTTTTCGCGCAAATGCTTGGAGGAACCTCCCCTTTTTCCACCGGTTTCGGAAGCCGTTGGGCTGAGCAGGCCTTGGGGGTTATGGCCCTCTCCCCTATGGTGGCAAGGATAGGAGCGGATTTCCTTGCGCAGTTGAATCGTCGACTCTTCCTGACTTGGGTGCTCTTGACGGCACTTTTGCTCGCCGTGGGAAGTGTTGCCTCGGCCCCCTCTTTAGATGCAGGAACAGCTTTAGCGCTGGCGCTTTTGCCTGTGGTGATTCTTTTCTGGCAGGCGATGCGTTTTGGCTGCGTGGGCGCCACCACGGCCTGTTTTCTATTGGCGGTCTTGACAGGACTCGCGTGGTCGGATGGAAATCGCCTTCTTCTAGCTTTTCCGGAAGGAATCTTGAGCACGATTTTGGCGGCAGTTTTTGGAACGGCCCATGGGATCGGGGCACTGCGAGATGAACGATTGGAAACGCAGGTTTGGACGAGCCAAGCCGCCCAAGCTTATCAGGTCGTTTTTTGGAGATGGCAAAAAGGCAGGGGAGTGGAATGGGGGGATTCGGAACGGGCATTATCCATTGGATTGGAGCGGGCAGGTTTAGGCTGGCGCCTTCGTCATGGATGGTCGACGGATCACAAGTTACCCAACCCTGCGAGAATCGAGGGGCGTTTGACCATTAAGGTAGAAACGCCCGAGGGTCTAACCCGTTGGCTGGAGTTTTCTGGATCGGCCCATACGGAGGATTCGAATCAAGATCCCACGACCTGTCTGGGAGTGGTCGTGGATGTGACCTCTTCCCACGAGGCAAAAGTGCAGAGGGAAAAAACATTGCGTCGGGAGGGGGAGTTGCGAGCGATTCGCGCCCAACTTCAACCTCATGTTGTCTTTAATGCCCTCAATCGCATTGCCTCACTTACAATGTCCGAGCCGGAATCTGCCCGAGACCTGATTGTTCGGCTGAGCCGACTGCTCCGGGCCTCGCTGATGGCAGGGGAAAAAGATTCTGTTTCGTTGAGTGAGGAGATTTCCCTGATTGAGGACTGCGTTGCCCTGGAGGGGGCTGGGTATGGGGAGCGGCTCAAATTTCATAATGAGATTCCGTCTGACATGGAGGAAAAAGGGCTGCCGCCACTGGCCCTGCTCAGCCTGGTCAACGGAGCGATTCGGCGTGGTGTAGGGATGAGGAAAAAAGGGGCTGCAGTTGTTTTAAGCATGCCCCATCGGGGAATATTTCGAGTCACAGTCAGCCCGCCAGTTTCAGCGACCGAGCTTTCGGAATTTGCTCCGTGGCCTGACCCGGTATGGGTGGAGCGTTTGGGGGTCGAAACAAATCGGCGGGCCAGAATCGAGGTTCAGCAGAAAGGGGAGGCGGTAGCTTCAGCAGATTTGGTGTTGGAGAGATAACGGTGTGAAAGGCAAAATTCGAGTTTTGATTGCGGATGATGAGGCACTGGGCAGAAAGGAGATGCGACGGCTTTTAAAAAAGCATGTGGAAGTCGAGATTGTGGCAGAAGCGTGTGATGGTGACGAGGCGGTGGCATTAATTGAAAAACATACGCCTGATCTGGTTTTCTTAGACATTCGAATGCCCGGACGGGATGGGTTTGAAGTGTTAGATGCCTTGGAGCCCCCTTTGCCTGAAATCATATTTTCGACCGCCTATGATCAGTTTGCGGTGAATGCGATTCGGCGTGGGGCTTTGGATTATCTGCTTAAACCGGTTGCCCCAGAAGATTTGGAGCGAGCGATTGAGATGGCGCGGAATCGGATCGATCGAAGTGGCAAGATTAGAAAGGGAGAAGTGAAACTTCGATCAGTTGATAAGATTTTCGTCCAAGAAGGTAAAACCGCTTTATTTTTAGAAATAGGTTCAATCTGTGCTTTAAAGTCAGAGGGAAATTATACAAAGATATGTTCACTCCATGGACATGGATTAGTGCGCCGATCGATCAAATATTTTGAAAATAGGCTCGATCCCCAAGAGTTCTTCCGTGCGAATCGATCGCAAGTTATCAACCTTAAATTTGTGAAAGATTGCAAACCCTGCTCCGGTCATAGGCTTCTTGTTAGTCTAGAGCACGGTGATCCGATATTACTTTCGCGTCGACAAGCCCAAGCATTCCGACAAATGTTGCAAGTTTAAGAGATGCTTTGATGCGAAAATACCACGAAATCGGACAAACTAGGGGGCAGAACTATCGTTGTGTGAGAGCGACACACTTAGTTCGATTCCCTTGGATAGGGCAACGAGCGTCTGCCGGGTCTTTGCGTGTATGGATGGCGATAGGCTTTCTTCTCATCTCGAGTATCGCATTTTTATTGTGGCCTGTAATTCAAAAAGCGGAGCTGAATATCAGGCTGACTGCTGCAGATCAAAAGCTGGCTGATTACAGGGTCGCGGTGCTCGCTTATTATGCGCAAAAAGGAGTTGTTCCTATGGATGTACAAATCTGTTCTGAACCATTGAAGATAGTCCCAAGCCAAGGGCTAGTCAGGACAGAAATACCAAATGAGCAAAATTATGCTTTTAGCCAAACAACTCTTGGTCAATCTCTTATCGAAGCAAAGCGTTTAGAGCGGATTACTTTCCCGTTAGGCAAGTCTCCCGCAAGCAGGTCAGAAGTTTCCTTAAAAAACGACCCCGTAAGCGGAATCACCCCAAAAATTCTTGCCATTCCAGCGGACTACCTTGAAAAACGATATCATAGGGAGAATCTTTTTCCCCACAGTGGAAGTCGGAGAATTGCAGTCCTGCTTCTCACGGGCTTAAGAGCCGATGAGGCAGTGGGGCTTCAAAGAATTGTTGGCATGTCCCCCATCGATCAAAATAAGAAGATACAAAGCGACTGTATTTTTTCTCTTGATGAGGAATCGCATACTTTTACAGCATGGGTTTACTTGCAGGATCTTTAAGCAAGAGTAACCACTTATCCCTCCCTGGCGCCGTTCGAAGCCTAGATTTCACCGTAATTCACAAAGAAAAGATTCGAGTTGATTCTCGGCGAAAGTTCAATTAATTTAATCAGATGAAATTAAAACTAAATAGAAACTTATCTGCATTCACCTTAATCGAGATGATCGGGGTTCTGGCGATCATTGGCATTCTTGCCTCTGTCGTTTCCCCTAAAGTTATTGAAGCAATTCGAGATGCCAAAGTCACTGGCGTGATCGCGAATGTGAACGCAGCTCGTTCGGCTGCCGCAACCTACTATGGTCGATACAACAATTATCCCACGGATGGAACGAAAGCGGCCATTCAAGCGGGTTCGACAGCCAATTGGACAAGAACCTATGGGGATGCTGCGACGGTGGCTTCGAATGCAGCGACCTTCGGAGACATTCTTTGCGCCGAGGGTTTATTGGAGAATGTTAAATCCCCACTTGGGGCCACTGGCACAAACGCTCCCTCAATCGTGCAAGCTCAGTCGCACGTTACAAACACAGTTGTCAACGGGACTAATGGATTCGCCTTTATTACTTGCCGGCAGATTACTAATTCTACGCCATCATCAAACTTTACTGGTGCCGCAAATGCTACTCGTACGGTTTACTTCGTGATTCCCGGGGTAAGCATGCAAGAAGCAGCTTCTCTCAAGATTAAGATCGATGGCCCATTTGCGAATGACGCCTACTCGGGTGGTGCATCGGGTTTAGTAACGGCATCGATCAACGGTGGGGCCAGCGTGCCTCCTTTGATTGCAAACGGGAATTGTCGTATGACGGTTGCTACGGGCACAGCGGGATCTATGGGTAGCACGTACAACATGTTTGTTTACGTTCAAAACGACTAAAGGGGTTGATCTAAGATCATGCACTTGAAAGGGCCTCCCCTATCGGGAGGCCCTTTTTTGTAATATGTTCTCTTGAATTTGATGTTTTAATACTTTTGTTTTGTAGTATGTTAGGGTGGTGGCCTTAGTTGTGGATGAGCAGGGTCTGGTGAATGGGGTGGATCCTGTGGAGGATCCGACACGCTTTAGTGCAAAAAAACTCGATTTGGCTGATTGGCTGCTGGTTTGGGGGCACGTCACGACCGCGCAGATTGATTTGGCCAATCGGGAGGCGAAGCGAAAAAATCAGTCTTTAGGTCAAACTTTGTCCACTCTTGGGTTTGTTGAGCCACGTGTTCTCTCTAGTTACATCGCCCAAAAATCGGAGAGTGAAAATGTCGACGTCCGAAAAGTGGTGGTGCCCCCCGGGATCCGAGACCTCATTTCCCGTGAATCTGCCTTACGATACTTAGCCCTGCCGATTCGACTCGACGGAGACAAGCTTGTCGTCGCTTTGGGCAATGCTCTTGACCTCACCGCAGCCGATGCGGTTGAGCAGCTGGTTCGCCGTCCTGTAGAGATCGTCTCCTCAACCGAAGGAGATGTCCGAGAAGCAATTAACCGCACCTATACCCAAGAATCCCACCTCGATGAAACGATTGATGAGATCCTCGCGATGGATACGGCGGCTTTGGCGGCCGCCTCCGAAAGTGATGCCCCCATGATCCGTTTGGTCGAGCAGTTGTTGATTTTTGCCATTTCGAACGGAGTCAGCGATATTCATATTCAACCGGAGGAGAAGATTCTCCGCATTCGCACGCGAAAGGACGGCATTCTCGATGAGGGAATTCTCGTACCGCGCGAGATTCAAAATGCAATTACTGCCCGACTAAAAATTCTGGGTGATATGGACATTACCGAGACCCGTCTTCCCCAGTCCGGGCGCTATAATTTTGATGCAGGGGCGAAACCGGTGGATTTTCGATTTTCCTCTCTTCCGACCGCTTTTGGGGAGTCGATCGTGTTGCGTATCTTGGATCGGTCGACCCTGAACCTGGAGCTGACAACCTTGGGCTTTAGCCCGAAGCTTGAGTCGAGCTTTCTGCATTTATTGGAGAGGCCACACGGAGTCATCCTGGTCACCGGCCCCACGGGTTCTGGCAAAACCACGACTCTTTACGCCGCACTTTCTAAGCTGCGTGGAGATCAGAAAAGTATCTTTACGCTAGAAGATCCTGTCGAATTTCATCTTCCACTGGTTCGGCAAACGCAGGTGAACGAGAAGATCGGGCTGACCTTTGCGGCGGGTCTGCGAACCCTCTTGCGGCAGGATCCGGACATCATTCTGGTGGGAGAGACGCGGGATCAGGAGACGGCCGAGCTGATGGTGCGGGCAGCGCTGACGGGGCATTTGGTCATGAGCACCCTGCATACCAACGATGCCTTGGGGGCAATCCCACGCTTAATCGATTTGGGAATTCCCTCATATATGTTACCGGCCTGTCTTCTCGGCCTGCAGAGTCAACGCTTGGTTCGGGTTCTTTGCCCATCCTGCCGTGAACCGAATCCCCAGGCAGAGGAGATTTTAGAGAAGCTGGGAGTTCTTTTGCCAGAGGAGTGTACGCCGACACTTTGGAAACCGGTGGGTTGTGAAAAGTGCCGTAAAACGGGTTACCGCGGGCGACTCTCGATCATTGAGTTTATTCAGATGGATGATGATTTTTATGCTCAGATTCTTAAAGGAAATGATCCGATTGCTCTGCGTGAACTGGCTGCAGAAAAAGGGAATTATACAATGTTTCAGGATGGATTGATCAAAGCCACGCAAGGTCACACCACCTTAGAGGAAATCTACCGGGTGACCCATAATTCCTGATCTAATTTTTAAATCCAGTCATGCCACTTTTTAACTACGTCGCAATCTCTCCAAGTGGAAAGACCATCTCCGGAAAAGCGGATGTGGCCAATCTAGAGGCTTTGGGGGCGCAGTTGGCCAAGGAGCGATTGGAGCTCGTGGAGGCAAAAGGTGGGTCGGTCGGCGGGATGGGGGAAAACGAGGTGGTGAAGGAGCTGAGCGGGCGAGAAAAAGTGGGGCGGAGAGATTTGGTGGATTTCTTTTTCCAGCTCTCCGTTCTGCTGAAGGCGGGCGTACCTCTCCTGAAGGGGCTGGATCTGATCGCCAATGATATCGACAACTCAAAGTTCAAAAGCATCCTCCGAAACGTAGCGGCGCAGGTACAATCGGGCTCCAGCTTTGCCGAAGCGGTGGCAGGTTTTCCCAACTGTTTTCCGCCGGTAGCGATCGCTCTCTTGAAGGTGGCGGAAAAGAGCGGAACATTGCCTGAAATATGCGGAGAGTTGCGCCGGTATATCGACTGGCTGGATAAACTGTATGCAGATATCAAGCAGGCCTTGGTTTACCCCTCGATTCTGATCGGGGCGACGATCGCCTTCATGTTCGTGATCTTCACCTTCGTCATGCCGAAGTTTATCAAGATCTTAGAGGAGATTAAAGTTCCCCTCCCTTGGCTGACGCGTCAGGTGATCTCTTTTACCCACCTATTTCAATACCATTGGCATCACCTGCTCTTGGGTGCGGGTGCGCTGGTGGTCATCTACAAGTGTCTCGTGATGTACTATCCACCTTTTGCTTTATGGATGGATAGAAAAAAACTCCAGATGCCGGTTTTCGGTCCTTTGAATTTGATGCTCTGCATGTCTCGTTTCGGGCAAAATTTGGCGACGATGTACCGATCGGGTATTTTGATGTTAGAGTCACTGAAGCTTTGTCGTGACCTTGTAGGAAACCGAGCCTTAGCGGATGCAGTAGATCGAATTCACGACGGGGTGGCCACGGGAAGGAAGATTCATGAGATGATGAAGGAGAGTGATCTTTTCCCCAATCTTGTTCTGCAGATGGTAACCACGGGGGAGAGCACAGGTAAACTAGCGGAATCACTGCAAAATGTTGTGGATTACTACAATGATATTATTCCTAGGGCGATTAAGAAACTTTTCGGCATCCTCGAGCCAGCGATTATTGTCAGCTTAATTATCCTGATTGGTACTATCGCGCTCTCTGTGTTCTTACCGATGACGGCCATGATGAATATGGGGAAGGCATGATTCGGCATAAAGCCAACTCTTTTACATTGGTGGAAATGATTGGTGCGATGGCGATCCTCGCCATTCTGGCCAGCGTTCTGGCCCCCTCGGTGGTCCGACAGATCCAGACAGCAACTGCGGTAGGTGAAGATACGAAAATGGATGATATTGCACAAGCCTTGACCAATGGAATCAGGGCCACAGGGATTATCCCGAATCCCAACCTGAATCCTACTAACACGAATGTAGATGGCTTTGGCTGGGCTTATCTTGCAAGTAACTACACACGGCTCTCAGGGTCGAACTTGATCTCTGTTTTTCCAGGACTGATAAATATTACTGTTTCCTCAGGCGTCACAAATACGAATGAAACGTACCGTCGTCTCTACCTGAGCACCAATCTAGTTGGGACGGCTTCGAACGGCGGTTTTGCCAATACGATGACGAATTGGGGTGCGGTGATGTTTCCAACGAACGCAAAGATGTATTTGGTCTCTGCCTCTCGGCCAGAGTTCACATTGGCATTGGCAACGAATGGGGCAGGGGCACAAACGACCGATAACAGCTATGCGAATAGTACAGTGAGTAGTTTGGATGGTTGGGTAAAGCAGTTTTCTAACGGGGTGGTAAGTGCGCCTGCAAATATCGTGGGCGTAAGCCGAACCAACCAAGGCGAATTTCTGCATGTCCGAACGATCGATATTGCCGGAATTTTTAACGAAACCCATGCCGCCCAGCAAAAGGCGATCGAGCAGGAAGACAAAAATCTGGAGGAGATTGCCAGGGCGCTGGTGGCGGCAATTCAAGCTACTGGGCAACTACCTAATCCGAACGTGAAAGCTTTTGATGCTGGTGGATGGGCCAATTTAGCACAGAACTACACTACTCTCACCGCCAATACAGCTAACCCTCCGGGTAATGCGAATGAACGAGGGAGTTTAGAGTTTGCATTTCCTCGAGATGCGAAAGGGGGATTGACCGCCAGACGCGTATTCTTGGATCCACGTTTAATGGGATATCTGGTCGCGAATGGTGGTTTTCTTACGCCGAATAACGGTTGGAATTCGACTACAGATGCTGACGCTAGTGGAACTGCTGATATGAATGAGGGCGCCATGCGAATGTATATAGTCAGTAGCAGCAAACCGGATCTGGAATTGGAGGCGCCGGTCAATGGTCCAAACGTGCAGACTGTCGGAAGCGCTTATAACGATTCTGGCCTACTAACGGCTTTGCTGAACTGGGAGAAGTTATATACGCCCCCTAGCGACCCCATGCCAGGGGTGATTCCCGTGCCGAATGTGATCGCCCAATGGGGAAATCCATACGCCCCCTTGGTCAACTACTCAACCAGAGGGGAATTTCTGCATGTTAAAATCGTAGATTTAAGGCCGTTTTTTTGTCAAGTTACCTTGATCGATACTGCAGCCCCGGAGGACATTGCTGGTTTTAATATTGCTGTAGCAGGTGTTGGTTATACGCCTAGTTCGTCGGTAATGGTTTCCTATCTTAATAACAACATTACTTTTCGAACATTACCTGCGGACACTTTCACGGACAGTACTAGTGGAGCTAATTTTAATGGAACTTGGGACACAGGCGAAGCTTACACTGATGTCAATGTTGACGGTGCTTACAACAATACTGGCGCTTTAAATAACACTGTTATTCCAACTTTGAGTTTAGCTTCTAGTTATAACGCACGACACGCAGCAATCGCAAATACAGTAATCCAACCCGGAACGGCGCAATATGCGGGGCCGGCGAGTCCGAATCCTCCAACTTATGATTTGATTGCAGCTGTAGGCCCTGGTGCTGGGGACTTTTTGCCCTCACCTGATCCTGCTCCCCCTGTGGGTTTAGGTGCCGATCATAATCAAACACAAACATTTTATGTGCTCAAAGGGCGGTCAATTAATCTGTTTGATGGAGCAAATGCACTAAATAAGTCAGTAATTATCCAATCAGACGTGCAATACAGATATTTTAATAAATCCTGGAACCAAGTGGATTAAATATCTTTAAACTTCTTATTCTAAAAAAACATCCCAATTTCATAGATTTAATCTAAAGAACCATATATGGCTGTGATTGCTATCAGTTGGATTCAGGGGGTGGTGCGAATTGCTTCGACCAGCGTCTCGAAGGTTGCCCGCTCAGCGGAGGCGGGGGCTTTCGTGGCTGGACCGGCAGAGTTTTTGGCCACCCTGAACCAGCTTTTGACGACAACGCGTTTAAGCGGGACGGAGGTTGTGGTCTGCACCGATAACTCGGTCATTAATCCTTTGGTGGAGAGTACCCCGCCCGCGTCTCCAAATGTAGCGGCCAATCTCCTGGGAAGGCGGGTGGAGAAAGCCAAGCCGTTCCCTGAACCCAGTGTTTTTGGATTCACACGGGTCAACCCAGAGGAAAAAGTGGGTCAGCAGGCGTATCTGGTTACTGCCAGTCCGAAAAAGTTTGTTGAGGAAATGGATCTAGTCATTTCCCAGCAGGGTTTAGACTTTGTCGGGTACTACCCAGCGGCGCTGAGTTTGCGGCCCGTGCTGCGTTCCCTCAAGACACCGGTGGAAGAGGTTGTTTTGCTCGTAGCGGATGCCGAAACGGGATTGATGCAGGTGATTGGGCGCTCTTCTGGGCAGGTGCTTTTCTATCGGACGATGGGGACCTCGGAAGCCCGTGGGGTGGATGGGGTGCAGCGAGAGATCCGCAGGACGATTCTTTTTGCGGAGCAGAAGCTCAATGCAAAGATTGGAACCCTTTTTGCCTCGGGAATCTCTGCCGTCTCGTTGGTGCAGGGGATGTCGGGAGTGGATGGATTAATGGTTCATTCGGCAGGGGTCAACGTCGACCCCGACCTTTATCTGCGAGCCACCGCAGGTCTTAAATCGAGCGCAAGCGAAAATATTCTCCCCAAACGCATTTCCCAAAGGGGAAAGCTACGGCGTATTCGTCTGGGGCTAAATTTACTTCTGGGGGCTGTGCTTTTCTATACGTTTTTGGACACGGCTCGTGTCCAGGTAATCAAGCAGCAGCTACGAGGAGAGATTCGCCAATTGGGTAATGAAATTGTCGTGAGGCAGGAGGAGGTTTTAAAAGCGCGGGAGGAATTATCCGCGCTGACCACCCGGCAAGAGACAATCCGAATTCTTTCGGAGGAGGCTGATCAGCCGGTGCTG
>Ga0209356_1001112_pt1 | contig 10584 bp, 6 predicted proteins | sample LauGreFaBDMM15SN_2_FD_188213 | JGI IMG/M metagenome (GOLD analysis project Ga0209356, IMG submission 188213) | Freshwater lake microbial communities from Lake Michigan, USA - Fa13.BD.MM15.SN (SPAdes) (version 2) | ecosystem: Environmental > Aquatic > Freshwater > Lake | place: Lake Michigan, USA...
CTCGGCTTTGTTGAGGGGGTTCACCGCGATGTCAACGATTCTGCCGCTGGTGGTTGCTGGACCGATCATTCGGAAATTCACTTGACCTAGAATCGGCTTGATTAATGAATCGGCAACACCATTGGACTTCGCCAATTTAGCAGTTTCGGTTGAGGCACTTGCTTTACCTCCAGATTTTTGTGCTTGTACGCCCCACACCCATGAGAACGCGACTAACAACATCGATACACTGATTTTATTCATGATTTTATTTTTTCAAAATACGATAATAATTGCTGAGATATTCCCGACCATGCAAAAGTTGATCTCACATACTGTCCACCCGTTTCTCCCAAGCGTTTTCTCAATTCTTCCGAAGTCAAAATAGAAACGACGTGGTTAGCGAATTCATGGGCGGTTTCACCCATCAAAATCCCCTCTCCCGATTTTAGTCCCAAGCCCAAAAACCCAACCTTAGAGCACACAACAGCCTGATTCATCGCCAAGGCTTCAAGGACTTTGTTCTGCGTACCTGCTCCTATCCTCAATGGCGATACCACAACGTTCGCTTTACCATATTCGCTAGCTAAATTTTCGATAAACCCTGTTATTTCGATGCGATCCGACGCCAAATCGAGCACGGCTTTTACAGGTCGCTGACCAGCGATTACAAAATGCGATTCGGGGTGCTTTTCTAAGATGAGAGGGAAAATCTCATTTACGAAATACTGGACTGCGTCTACATTGGGCGCATAATCCATATTGCCAGTAAACAAAATTCGGTTTTTTACGATTGCATCGCTGCCCTGGGGTGAGAACGATTTCAGGTTGACCCCATTCGGGAGCACATCCACATTGGTAATTCCTGCTTTGTTTAGATAATCTCGGTCTTCGGTGGAACACACCAAGGACTGAGCAAATTTTGGCAACATCAACTTTTCGTAATTGGCCAAACGATTGTATTCTAGGCTCCTAAATGCTTTATCAAAGGGGTTTTTCGCAGCTGATTCCCTCCTTTTCCAATACAAACTAAAGGCATCGGGCAAATCTAACATGGCATTGGTTGGTGCTCCATCTTCAAAGTATTGTGCCATTCTTAAATGCTGCACATGTATGGCATCAAAGTGATGATTATCAAGCAGATGTTTAAGCTTTTTTGCAAAGGGTTTTGATCGAAAAAACGATACTTGAATCGGTCGTTTAGAGAACAAGCCTATCGCGGAAGACAAAATTGATCGCCATTTAGGTCGATATACGTATTGAATGGAATCAAACAGTTGAATTCCGTCGTTAGAACTCGGTGAGGCTGCATCGTCCGTAAAAAGTGGCTTTTGCAACACCGAAACAGAATCCAAATCCTCTTGATTTTCGGCGATGGTAATTAAATGAAGTTCGTGATGGGTCGATAATTCTGTTGCCAAATTAAAAATCTTCAGCTTATCCCCGCGATATGGAGGATACGGCATTCGATTGGCGACAAAAAGAATCTTCACAAAACAAAAATATCGCATGTGAACAGTAAATGATACAATCGTTCACAAAATCGATGCAAGTGTAGATAAACAATTACTTTTTAAACATAGAACCACGACGATTCATTGGTAGTTTTGAATAACATGATGATTTTAAGCGATCGAATCTCTGAGATAGTTGAGAGCCAAACTTTAGCAATGACCAAGCGTTCACGAGAACTCAAAGCAACGGGTGTGGACGTAATCAATCTAAGCATCGGCGAACCCGACTTTGATACGCCAAAGCATATCATTGAAGCCGCTTACCAGGCAATGTTAGACGGATACACGCATTATCCTCCCGTTTCCGGTCTGCCCGAGTTGAGAACTGCGATTGCCCAGAAACTGAAAAGAGAAAATGGCTTTGCTTTTGAGGCTGAAAATATCATCGTAAGCAATGGCGCAAAACATTCGTTATTGAATGCCGTTCTATCCATTGTAAATCCCGGCGATGAAGTCCTCATCCCTGCTCCTTTTTGGGTGAGTTACCCCTCATTGATACAATACGCCGGCGGTGTTCCGGTAGAAATTTCCAGTACGGTTGAAAGCGACTTTAAAGTGAGTGCCGAGCAATTGGAAGCTGCCATCACGCCCAAAACCAAAATGATCATTTTCTCCTCCCCCTGCAATCCAAGCGGCAGTGTAATGAGTGAGTCGGAGTTGTTGGCATGGAAAAATGTATTGATCAAATACCCCAATATTTTCATCCTAAGCGATGAAATTTATGAGAAAATCAACTACGCCGGAAAGCACTGCAGCCTAGCGAGTTACCCAGAATTAGAAGGACGAATCGCTGTAATTAACGGAATGTCGAAAGGATACGCAATGACAGGCTGGCGGATGGGTTATATGGCCGGTCCAAAGGAATTGGTGCAGGCGTGTGATAAAATCCAAGGCTTGATGACCAGCGGTGCGAGTTCTGTGTCTCAGATGGCCAGTGTTGCCGCTTTGGATGGTCCACAAGACGAAGTTGAAGTGATGCGCACAACGTTTGAAAAACGCAGAAATATTTTTCATGCGGCGCTTTCGCTCATCCCAAATTTACCATGCAATCGTCCCGACGGAGCTTTTTACTTATTCCCTGATGTTAGTTATTATTTGGGATCGAATACCCCCGATGGAAAAACAATTACAACCGCTGATGAGCTTTGCCTCTATCTTTTAGACAAAGGACATGTTTCGGCAGTTTCGGGCGAAGCGTTTGGTCATGCCAATTGCATTCGCTTTAGCTATGCCGCTGCAGAAGAACAGTTAATTGAAGCCGCCGAAAGAATTGCCATCGCCTTTAGAAATCTCACTCACTGAGTCGTATTTTTGTAGCAATGAATCCTATACAAACGCTATTCAGTTCTTTTTCTAAGAAACGTGTGCTTATTATTGGCGACGTCATGATTGATAGCTATATCATTGGCAAAGTGGATCGGGTATCGCCTGAAGCGCCGGTGCCGGTAGTTGACGTAACAGGATTCGACCAAAGACTCGGTGGCGCAGGAAATGTTGCATTGAATATAAAAGCCATGGGGGCAACACCTATTTTGTGCTCTGTGGTAGGTCAAGACAAGGAAGGGAAAGAGTTGAGGGATATCATGATGAAGGCAGGCCTTACTTGTAATGGGTTGATTCATTCCGATAAGCGCAAAACCACAAATAAAACGCGTGTTTTGGGTAACAATCACCAGTTGTTGCGCATCGACCATGAGATAACGAACGACTTAGATGTTGTAGACACATTTCTTCTTGAGCAACGATTCGCAGAAGAGCTTGAAAATTGCGATGTCGTGATTTTTGAAGATTATAACAAAGGCGTTTTACATAGTAAAAATATTGAATTGTTAATTCAGAAATGTGTTGCTAAGGGCATCCCTACTATTGTGGATCCCAAGAAAGCCAATTTTTTGGCCTATAAAAATGTCACTTTGTTCAAACCCAATTTGAAAGAGATCAAAGAAGGGCTTAAAATTGAGACCAACCTTTCTGAACAATCGAATTTAAACAATGCCATTTCTGAGTTGATGACATCGTTGAATAATGAATTCACCCTAGTGACATTGAGTGAGCGCGGCGTGGTTATCACTGGAAAGAGCGAAACCCACCATATTCCTGCACACATCAGAACCATTGCCGACGTTAGTGGTGCTGGAGATACTGTTGTTTCTGTTGCGGCTTTGTGTTTGAGTGCAAAGACTGATGCGAGAACTTTGGCCGAGTTAAGCAATTTGGCCGGTGGATTGGTTTGCGAGATTACGGGTGTTGTGCCGATCAACAGGGAGCAGTTATTGGCAGAGGCCATTAAAGTTCTAGGCAAATAATTTATCCATCATTTCTTTCCTCCTTTAGCATTTTAATAAATCATAGCAAAAAGAAAGGGCCTCGTAACAGACGAGGCCCTTTCTTTTTGAATTCGTTTTTCTGTTATCTCAACAAAGTAATCGTACCATCGTACTTATATACTTTGTCTTCAAGAGATGTAACTTCTACGTGATACACATAAACACCCTGTATACATTCTTCACCATTGGCTTTACCATCCCATCCTTTTAGGATATCGCTGGTCTCATACATTTTCTCTCCCCAACGATTGTAAACGCGCATATTAAATACTTTAAAGTTCAATGCAGTCACGTTGAATGTATTGTTCTTATTCGGACCCGCATCATCTGGAGTAAATACGTCTGGAATAAACACAATAATATCTGGACCAATACGAACTGTTTTGTAAGCTGTGTCCTTACAGCCCTTATCGGTCGTCACGATCAACATAATTTGATACGTTGCTGTATCCTTACCATATGAATATCTTGGATCCTTCGAAGTTGATGAATCATCCATCAAGGTTGGTACACCGAAATCCCACAAATAACGCATTGTTGGATTGAAAGGTGATGCTGTAACCGTAGACTGGTTATACATTTTAAACTTAGGCAAGGCTACTGTTGTCTTTGTTGGATCAGTATAGAACATAGCCACTGGGTTTGGATAGGCTTCAACTGTTGCAGTTGCAGTATCCTTACAATTGCCTGCTGTGTTATTTGCAATTACCACAACGCTATAACGTCCTTGGTTCGGATACATTACATCTACTGGATTTTGCAATTTAGATGAGTCACCGTTTCCAAATGTCCAATTGTAAGCCATTTGATTTGCTGGGATACCACGGTTGTCCGAAACTGTCCAAGTAGTCTTCAAAGGCACACAACCCGCTTGGTTAGAAATAGGTGTCAAGTCAGGATACTGGTGCAAAACAATTTCAATACTATCAGATACTGGAGGACAAACATCACCAGCAATTGGCGTAGTTGTCACTTTCAGGAATGCACCTTTTTGAGTTTTGTCGACAGGACCATGCACATACAATACATTTTCTGAAGTGTTACCGCTTGCAAATGTTCCATCGCTGAATGTTCCACCCGCATGTTTCTGAAGTGTCCATTGGACTTTGGTATCGCAGTATTTAGAAGTGCTTTGAATGGCGAAAGGACTTCCCTCACAAGCACTTGCAGGTTTGGGGGTAGTAATGCCAATTTTAGGCTGATTTCTCACGAATACATTGTAAACCTCTGTATCGGAACAACCATTATTATCGGTGTAGGTAAATCTAAAGCTATGCGGACCTTCAGTATTCAAATTAGTACCTTGACTAAATGGCGTGAATGTAGACGAACCAGTTACAACAACTCCGGCGCTTGTACCTGTCCAAATACCTGTAGCATTGGCTGGTTTGGTGTCGGTTGTATTGATACGAGTCTTCAAATCCAAAGGAGTACCACTTGCACAAATTGTTGTTGGGCCTAACAATACAGCGTTTGGAGTATCATTCACATAGATATAGAAGCTATCCTGTTTCAAACATCCGGTTGCGGCATTACCATATCGAATCAACCAAGTACCTGTTCCAAAAGACGGCTTGAAGCGGTGTCCTTTGATCAAGCTAGTTGATCCCACCTTAGGATCCAAGCGATTGTAGTTATACTCTACGATTTCATATTTAGATCCATCATTATCTTTGGCTTGCATTCCATTTACTTTGATGAAATCATACAACTCCATAGTATCCCAGTTTACGCACACAGGATTGGGAGAAGTTACTTTGATGGTAGGCTCCGCGATGATTTTCACCAAAGCTGAGTCACAAGTTAAACAACCGGTCAACTGATCTTCAACACACAACTGGAATTTATAATCCCCTTGATAGAAATCTTCGGTAGGATCACCAAATCTAAATACCCAGTCTGGGGTACCGAATGGATTGTCATTTGCTAAAATCTTAGCAGGGTCAACACCACCTGGAGTTCCATTCTTCATCACTGTCCAATCTACTTTGATACCAATTTTCACCTTAGGCCTCACTGTGATTTGATCCATTTTGATAGAACCTAAATCTTGACAGAATGTGCTATCTCTAATATCAACCAATGGGTTTCCATTGATACGTTGAATTACACTATCGATGTTTACACACCCATTGTTATCCTTATACGATGCATAAATTTTTCCTTGGAAACTCAAACCATTTTGCAACTGATCATTGTTAAGGTAGGTTGTTTTAAACAAGTGACGACCAGTTGTTAATGAATCGATATAGTTTCTAGAAACACCTGATGTTGTTGGTTTGGTATTGACGTTGTTTGGGAACTTGTTTTCAAAGGCCCACATACGAGTATTTACATCTTTTCCTTTGTTAAAGAAACCATTCACTTCAATATCACCATAAACAAAACACTGTGCTTTCAATGGTTTTGGATCCCACTTAACAAATGGCAACGTGTTCACTTTTACTTCTATGGTATCAATATGTTGACATTCATGCCCCCCTTGAGTGACTTTGGTTAACAATTCATAATAGAAAAGTTGAGCTGCATTACCTGGAGTATTTGTATTGTTCGGCTTGATAGTATATTTAGAGTTACTACCTAGCGTTTTACTTCCGGTTATATCCTTCCATGTGTAATTTCCAGTTTGAAGTATCGGACGATGCGAAGCAACCAAATCAGTGCTTTGCTGATTACAAATTACTTGGTCTTTACCGGCCAATGAAACAACAGTGTCATTCACGAAAACAATGGCAGTATCATATTGTACGCATTTCCATTTTGTTTCCATCACCTGAACCCAATAAGTACCTTTTATATTTGTTTTAAATACACGTGTGGTGTCGCCTGTACTCCACTTGTATTTCACCGTATCCGCATTTTGAGCGTCAAAAGTTGCAATTTCATAGGTACATATACGTTGATCCGGCCCGATACCCACTAACGGGAGCGGCTTCAGATAAATTGTAGACGTATCATAGAATATACAACCATCCCCATCGGTAATTCGGATACGAACCGTTGAGTCACGATTAATATTAGGAATGCTCAAACTCTGGAATGTATCACCAGAAATATGCGCTTCAGATTTCCATGCCGCTTTAGAACCGGTATCTTTAACCACTCTTGTCCAGTAGTATTGGAACGGCGACTTACCATATAATACCTCCGCAGTCAATTTCATGGTTGTCCCAAAACACGCAAAAGTATCGGCATCAGCCATTATTACTTGCGGAGGATCTGGAATAATAACCGTATCCCTGTAAATTGTAGGACAGTTATCAGAATTATTTACAGTGTGAACAATGATGTATTTTCCACCACGGTAAAAAGTCATAGTATCTGATTTTTTGGTGCTATAATAAATTTCAGACTTACCCAAGCTATCTCTTACACTCCACTTAAACTGCGGTGCGCCTTTAAATGATGCACCTACTGATGCTGCCATTGAAAACTTACCACACTTCAAATTGGTGTATTTACGGATGCTAAATGCCCGTGGATTTACTTTTACTTTAAAACCACGAATCGCTTGAGAAGGTTTTGGACAATGGTCATCTGTTACAGTGACTGAGAATGAGTAAGAGATATCAGAAGCCATACCTACTGATGGAGTCCATTCGAAATTAGCAAAAGCTTTTCTCTTTTCCGGCCAATCTACTTTATTGGCTAATTTAAACGTAGCACCAGGGATACCTTTATTCCACTTCAAATTGGTTGTATCCGGAACTTTCTGATACGGTGTAAACGTTTCATCATCAGATTCTACCTTGAATTTCAGCGTTTCCCCTTCACATACTTTCCAGTTATACGGACCTAGTAGCGTTGGGGCTTTATTGTATCCACAATCATCTTTTACAATTAACTGCATGTCACGCCGGGTTCGACCAATCATTATAAATTTGCCGCTTGCGCTATCCTTTCGCCATTCGGTAATTGTAATTACGGCAATGGCCACCTCATCACATTTGGTAGGTGTTAAAATGATATCACCCGAACTCGTATCGAAGAACAAACCCCTCGGTGGGTTGGTTTTAGGATTGGGGGTACAAGTGATTGAAGTTGGTGGAATGCAATATGGCGTCATGAAATAACGCGGTGTAAATGGAGAAGAATATGAAACTGAACTGTTTGGCAAACCACTGATACCATTGGTTAAACCATATGAAAATGAATCATAATCTACAGTATCAATCGCACCATTATTGAAATAGTATGCCTGATTACAGCAAAGAAAACCAATTGGCGCATTACTCAACGTTGGAGAGCTATTACATTTATTGGTTGTCTTCTTGATGTTACAGATATTGATCATACAAGTTGTGTAGAAGTCATTGTTCGAAGGACCCGTGGTAATCGCACCATTTCTACAACACTGACCGATGTAAAAAGTTACTTCGCAACATGTACTTTTATTCACAAAACCACTCAACGGACTCTTAGTAAAATCAACCGTAACTTCATAAGTATGTTCTTCAATTCCCTCACCCGTACCGTAGGTATTCTGAGGAGAACAGGGCGAACTCGCTGTTGAACATCTAGGCGTAACGTCTTTGATTCCCGTTCTGGAAATCGACAGCCCACTACTTCCGCAACCATTTCCACCATTGGTACCTGCAAAAACACCAAAGGAAGGGCCGCTAAACGAAATACCTCGACAGTCTCTGTAAATTTTTGCCGTGATTTTGTACTTTCCATTACCCAAACATTGGTAAGACATGTCTCCACCCATCATGTGTGATGCTTTGGAAATGTTTGATAACGAAAGAGTTAGAACGAAAAATAATAAAGGTAGAAGTTTTTTCATATAAAACTAGATTTAGGTTTGTGCGTTATTGACAATTGTTTTTATCACTACGTTGCACCAAAAATAGGTTTTTTTTGAAACAATGACAAATATCATTCGTCGGATTACACAGTTCTAAGCTCATTTTGAATTGCATTTTTATATTGATAAGTTTGCATACATGAATTCGAAATACAAAAATCCATCTTCTTCACTATTTGTTAAGAATAGAAAAAAACTATCCGACGCAATGGTTCCGGGGTCTATCGCGGTATTTCATAGCAATGATGAATTGCCAAGAAATGGAGATGCGTACTTTACATTTCGTCAACAATCGGATATCTATTATTTAACTGGTATAGACCAAGAGGACACCATCTTAGTTTTATTCCCAGACTCTCCCAATCCTTTGTACAAAGAAATGATTTTTGTAAAAGAAACGAGCGACCAAATTGCCGTTTGGGACGGAGCTAGATTAAATCCAAACCAAGTATTTGGAGTCTCTGGGATTAAACAAGTTTTTTGGTTTCACGAGTTTTGGAAAACAATTCATGCAGCCTTTTTATTGGCCGAAAACATATACTTTAACTTAAACGAAAATGATCGTTTTACCGATCGCGTTTCATATTCTAACTTGCGTTTTGCCAAAGAAATAAAAGACAAATATCCCGCACACAATTTCAAACGATCCTCTCCCATTCTTGCCAACTTGAGAATGAGAAAAGAATTAGAAGAAATTGACCAACTTAAGGAAGCAATCAACATCACCCAAAAAGGATTTGAGCGCCTTTTAGGCTTTGTTAAACCAGGTGTTTTTGAATACGAAATTGAAGCAGAATTGATTCACGAATTCATCAGAAATAGAAGTCGTGGATTTGCCTTTGACCCCATCATCGCAAGTGGTTCTAGTGCTTGTGTGTTGCATTACATCGAAAACAATAAACAGTGTAAGGATGGCGACCTACTATTGTTGGATTTTGGTGCAGAATATGGCAATTACAATGGCGATTTGTCTCGTTGCATACCCGTAAATGGGAGGTTTTCACCCCGCCAAAAAGAAGTGTACAATGCTGTACTTTTGGTTCAGCGAGAGGCCAAGAAATTGCTTCGTCCGGGCGTGAGTTTACCAGTCTATCACGAAGAAGTTTGCAAAATCATGTCGGATCAGCTCATTCAATTGGGCTTATTGACTTCGGCAGAGGTGAAAGCAAATCCCAAAGCCCACCTAAAATACTATATGCATGGCACAAGTCATCATTTGGGATTGGATGTCCACGATGTGATGCATCGATGGGAATCAATGGATATCAACAATGTTGTTACTGTTGAGCCAGGTATTTACATTCCAGAAGAAGGTTTGGGGATTCGAATTGAGAATGATGTTTTGATTACTTCGAATGGAGTAATCGACTTTATGGAAAATTTCCCAATCGAGGTGGAAGATATTGAAGAACGAATGAATCGTTCGTAGGGGTCATTTTGACTACAACTTCTTACGAGTCGAGTTCACTTCCAGCCGTGGGACCCTTTCAGTGGAACAAATTTGCAGTCTTGAAGTACTTCTGATTTGGTTTGTGTTTCTGAAATTTTAGTAATTCGCATCATTTTCAGGTCTTCGGTATTATCGCCAACGGGAATCACCAATTTACCGCCAATGGCGAGCTGTTTTACATACGTTTCAGGAACGGCAGGCGCTCCAGCGGTCACAACAATCGCATCGAAGGGCGCAAAGGATGGTAACCCTAATGTGCCATCGCCATGAAATAATTGAATTTCCGCACCCAAGGCTTTGAATATCGCACTGGCTTTTTGCAATAGAGGTAGAATATACTCAACACTGTAAACTTGTACGCCCATAGCCAATAATATTGCGGCTTGATAACCACTACCCGTACCTATTTCCAATACTTTATCGCCCGATTTTATGGCTAGTAATTCTGTTTGATACGCTACCGTATAGGGCTGAGAAATTGTTTGGCCGTGATCAATTGGAAAGGCT
>Ga0209356_1001117_pt1 | contig 10571 bp, 11 predicted proteins | sample LauGreFaBDMM15SN_2_FD_188213 | JGI IMG/M metagenome (GOLD analysis project Ga0209356, IMG submission 188213) | Freshwater lake microbial communities from Lake Michigan, USA - Fa13.BD.MM15.SN (SPAdes) (version 2) | ecosystem: Environmental > Aquatic > Freshwater > Lake | place: Lake Michigan, USA...
CTCCTACCAAGAGCCCAGCGTGAGCGTTGGCATGACCGCCATCAATTACGGGCTCGAATACCAAAAAACGTCGCTGTTGAACGGCGGGCAGTTTGTCCTGGCGGGTGTCGATTACGCCGCCGGTACCGATCGCTACAGCGGGTCCGGCACGTTGAATGTGCCCCGGTACTATTACAACGCCAAACTGGCCATCGGCACCGATTGGGTCTACGGCAGCCAAATCGTTTCGCCTTACATCGGGTTTGGCTACCGCTTCCTGAACCAGACGGGCGGCGGCCTGACCACGTCTACCGGCGCCGTCATGTACGACCGGCAAAGCACCTATCTCTACATACCGGTTGGCCTGAAACAACGCGCGCCCACCGGAGACGGGGGCATGTTGGAGAGCACCTTTGAGCTGGACTACCTGGTGTCAGGCAACCAATTCAGCGGCCTGTCGGTGATGAACAGTTTTGGCTACACCAGCTCGAATGACATTACCAACCGGCAGACCTCGGGCTATGGTTTGAACGCCTCGTTCATGTACAAGCGCCCTGACGGCTGGTCTTTGGGGCCCTATTGGAAGTACTGGAACATCTCCAACTCCGACTTGGCCACCTGGACCTATAAATCTGGCAGCACCAGCTACACCAAAAGCATGTACGAACCCGCCAACACCACCGAAGAATTCGGCTTCAAGGCGCTCTACAACTTCTGAAGCGGCTCGCGCTAGGCCGCCTCCAGGGCATCCGCCGCGAGATTGAGATCCAGCCACGCTTTGGCTTTTTCCGGGCTATTGCGCAGCAGGTAGTGCGGCGAATACGTGATCACCACCGGAATACCCTGAAACGCGTGCAAGGTGCCGCGTTGTTTGCCCATAGGCTGCGCCAGCAGCGCGGGTTGGTCTGACAGCACGGCCAAGGCGGCTAAACGGCCCATGGCCAGAATCACCTTGGGGCGAACCAGCGCGATTTCACGCTCTAAAAATGCGCGGCATACCAAGACATCGGCCAACTGTGGGCTGCGACCCGCAGGCGGGCGGCATTGGAGGGCGTGGCTCAGGTACACGCTGTGCGCGGGCTCTGTGGGCGTGGGCTGCAGGTCAAGGTCCTGCCCGTGCACAGCCAAGCGCTTCAAACCCAGCGCGGCCAGCATGTTGTCCAGCAAAACGCCTGCGTCGCCCACAAAAGCCAAGCCGTGCCGGTCTTCTTCTTCGTCAGGTGCCTCACCCACGACCAGCCAGTCCGCTGTCTGACCCGCTACCGCAGGCGCGCGCAACACGGTGTTTTTGCGGCCCTGGCACATGGCGCAGGCCTGGCAGGCGGACGCAGCTTGGGTCAGCGCCGGCCAGTCGAGCGTCTGCACCTGCGGCGGGGGGCCTGGGTTGAAGGCGGGCTGCGATGCAGCCGGGACAGCAACTGCTGGAGCCGGTGCAGCGCGCGCAGGGGCTGCGACGGGTGCGGCGTGCGCCAGCGCAGGCTCTTGCGGAACAGGCGCAGCGTCCTCAGGCAACCACACGCGCACACCCATCTCCGCGAGCATGGCGCGCTGGCGCGGGTCGAGTTGCAGTGGCGGATGCGCAGGCATGGTGGCTCAATGGTACGGCGCGCGCCTTCAAAGGGCCAGCCGCATGACCACTGCATCTTCGCGCTGGCAGCGCCCGGCGGCGTAGTACCCGTTGCGACGCCCCACCGGCTCAAAACCGCGCGTGCGGTACACCGCCTGGGCGCGCGTGTTGCCGGTACGCACCTCCAGCCACAACCAGACCGCAGAGTGCGCGCGGGCCCATATTTCCACGGCTTCCAACATCAGCGGCGCCCAGCCCTGGCGCTGGTATTCCGGGGCCAGGGCGATATTGAGCAAATGCGCTTCTTCCACGCCCTGCATCACCACAAAATAGCCCAGCAGGGTATCGCCCGCCTTGAGCAGGTGCACCGCGTACCCGCTTTCCAGCACATCGGCGAAACTGATCCTGCTCCAGGGATGGGTGTAGACCCGCTGCTCGATCTCCATGACCGCATCCAGATCAGCCAAAGTCATGGGAACGAAGAGGGCCTCCGTGTTGGCCTCTGTTTTCGCTGCGTTTGTACGCTTAGGCATCGCGCTTGACCTTGGCTGCGGCTTCACGCTCCAGCGTGGTTTGGGCCACTTTGTCGCGCACATACAGGGGCAAGGCGTCTGCGGCGTCCACCGCTAGGCCAGCAGCCAACATGGCCGGAGCCAGGCGCACGATGGCCTGCGCGCTCGGGACGATGGCCGGCAGCGCGGGGCCGCTGCAGCCGCCTAAAAGCTCCGGGTACGCGGTCAGTGCGTTGCCCGCGATCACGGTGTCCGCTGGCATCTCGGCCAGCCAGCTGGCAGCTTGCGCGGGCGTGATCAAACAGGGCGGGCGCAGCGTGTACCACTGCCCGGCGCGCCAAGCGTAGACCGCGGCGTAGACCTCACCCATGCGGGCATCGAGCAGCGACACCACAGACAGGTCCGGCCCGCGCGCCGCACACTGCTGGTGAAAGCGCGCCTCCTCCGCCAGCGCCAGCAAAGACGGCACAGGCACAACCCGCAGTCCCGCACCCAGCGCAAAACCCTGGGCCACGGCGCAGGCAGTACGCAGCCCGGTGAAAGCGCCGGGGCCGGCACCAAAGCCGATGGCATCCAGGTCCTGCAAGCGCAAGCCGGCCTGGAGCAAAAGGTCTTGCACGGTTGCAATCAGCGTGTGCGAAGCCTGCGCGCCGCCCTCGCCGCTGTGTGCCCAGGTGCAGTAATTTCCATCGACGGGCGCGCCCACCACCACGGACAGAACATCGGTACTGGTGTCAAAAGCCAGAACGCGCATCAGGGAGGCGTCAAGCGCCGCAAGGCCCGAAGCGGGCGGGGATGCGGTTACCGATGTGGACATGCTTGGGATTATCCGTGTCAGGCTGCGCCACCCGGGGCCACGGCGACCCCGGGACTGATAATCCCCGCCATGTCTGTGCGCCACCTGCTCGCGGGCGCGGCCTGGCTGTTAAGTTGCGCTGCGTTTGCCCAAATTCCACCGCTGGTGAGCGCCGAACTGGCCCGTGCCAAAGTGCCAGCCGAAGCCGTGGCGCTGCTGGTGGCCGAAGTCGGCCATGGCCAGACCCCGCGCCTGAGCCACCAAAGCGCCAGCCCCATGCAACCGGCCTCGGTGATCAAGCTGGTGACGACCTTTGCGGCACTGGACACCCTGAGCCCAGCCTATACCTGGAATACGCTGGTCTACCTGGACAACAAGGGCAAGTCCAAAGCCAGCGACACGGTGTTCCACGGCGACGTCTACATCCAAGGCCAGGGCGACCCCAAACTTGTTGTTGAGAGGCTGTGGCTGCTGATGCGGCGGATCCAGGGGCTGGGAATACGGCGCATCGACGGGGACATCGTGATCGACCGCGGTGCTTTTGCGCTGGGGCCGGTCGACCCAGGACTTTTTGATGGCGAGCCGCTACGACCCTACAACGCGGCACCCGACGCGTTTTTGGTGAACTACAGCACCGTGGTGTTCACCTTCACGCCGGATACGGCGGCCGGGGTCGCACGGGTCCAAACCGACCCACCGCTGGCGGGCGTCAAGCTGCCGCAGCAGGTACCGCTGACCGCTGGCGCCTGCATCGATTACCGCAGCGCGCTGGCCGCCGACTTTGCCGACCCGCTGCGCCCGCGCTTTGCAGGCAGCTACGCCAGTGCCTGCGGCGAACGCAGTTGGCCGGTCGCCTATGCCGACCCCGGGCAATTTGCCGCGCGCGCTGTCCATGGCATGTGGGCCAGCCTGGACGGTAAGCTCACGGGCAGCGTGCGCTACGGCAGCACACCGGCGCAGGTTTTAGAACGCGGTCCGGCCTTCACGATGAAGTCCCTCACCCTGGGCGAAGTGATCCGCGACATCAACAAATACAGCAACAACGTGATGGCGCAGCAGCTCTACCTGACGCTGGGACGCGGCAGCGCGGGTCCCGATGCGCAAAGCGCGGCCAGCTTCGCAGCGTCCAACGCATGGGTACAAAGCTGGTGGGCGCAACGGTTTGGGGTATCGGACCCGCCGGTGCTGGAAAACGGTTCGGGCTTGTCCCGCCAGGAAAGCATCAGCGCCAACGCGCTAGGCCAGCTTTTGCAAGCGGCCTATGCCGCGCCCACCATGCCGGAGCTGATGGCCTCGCTGCCGGTGGCTGGCCAAGACGGCACGCTCAGGCGCAGCAACACCAACACGCCGGCCCACCTGAAGACCGGCAGCCTCAACAACGTGCTGGCCATTGGCGGCTATGTGCTGGCGCGCAGCGGCAAGCGCTACGTGGTGGTGGCCATGGTCAACCACGCCAACGCAGCAGCGGCGCGCCCCGCCATCGAGGCGCTACTCGAATGGACAGCGAACGACTAGAACCCTATGCAAACAATCGAAATCATTGGGAGCGTGGCCGCCGTGCTCACCACGCTGAGCTTTATTCCGCAGGCCTGGCAGACCTTTAAAACCAAAGACGTCAGCGGCATCAGCCTGCCCATGTACAGCATGTTCACCACCGGCGTGTTGCTGTGGCTGGTGTATTCCATCGCCTTGCAGTCCTGGCCCATGATTGTGTCGAATTGCATCACTGCGCCGGTTGCCTTGGCCATCCTGAGCATGAAGCTGCGCTACCGCAAAGCCGCCGCACCCGCAGACCTACCCGCTGGCTGATCGCGCCAGACCCGGGGTCAAGGCGTGCCCTGGGGCTTCAGGCAGCGGCGCGCTGCAAGCGGTCGCGCACACCGTCCCAGGCAATGCCATCCGGCACCACCTCGACCCAAATGGCGTCCACCCCCGCATCGTCCAAGCGGCGCAAGGTGGCGAACAAACTGCGCGCCGCCGCCGGGGCACTGCGCGGCATGCGCGCCAGCACCGGGCGGGGCCATGAGCGCGCCAAGTCCTGCAAATTCGCAGTGCGCAGGTACAAGCCCACACGCGGCGGCAGCGCTGAACTTTCCAGAGCGGCGCTCAAAGCGAGCGCATCCATCAGCACCACCCGGGCACGCGGCGCGTAGTGCGACACCAGGGTGCCGGAGGCGCGCGGCGCAGCTTGTTGCAAGCTCAGCGCCGTGGCCTCCGCAGGCAGCAAAACCCGCTGCCCGCACGCCGTACGCAACTGCGCGCGCGAAATCGGCCCCGGTCGCAGCAAGACAGGCTGGCCGCGGGTGCAATCGACGATGGTGGATTCAATACCGCGCTGGCAGTCGCCGCCATCGAGCACCAGCAAACTGTCTCCCAACTCGCTGCGCACATGGGCGGCGCTGGTCGGGCTGACCCGCCCGAAGCGGTTGGCGCTCGGCGCGGCAATGCCCCACAGCGGCTGCGGCCCCTGGGCCAGCAGGCGCAGCAAAGCCAGGGCCACCGGGTGCGCGGGGCAGCGCAGACCGATGCTGTCCTGGCCCCCTGCAGCAGCTTGCGCCACACCTTCACGGCGCGGCAGGATCAAGGTCAGCGGGCCGGGCCAGAAGGCGCGGGCCAAGGCCTTCGCAAAGGGCGGAACGAAAGAGGCGAAATGCGCCAAGGCCTGGGCACCGGCCTCGCCATCGCCCACACCATAGGCCACATGGACGATCAGCGGGTGGTCGGCGGGCCGACCTTTGGCGGCGAATATGGCAGCTACTGCCACGGGGTTTTCCGCATCGCCCCCCAGGCCGTACACCGTCTCGGTGGGCAGGCCGATCAGGCCACCGGCGCGCAGGCAGGCGGCGGCGGGTTCCAGCGCGGCGTCCAAGCCGGCGGGCGTGCGGGCGTCCAACAGCATGGGGGGCTAAAACGCCGCGATGCCGAGCAGTTGCGCGGCCTGCAAGGCCATCGCGCGCGCGCGCTCGGGGCTCTCGGAGGTGATGGTGAGGTGACCCATCTTGCGGCCAGCGCGGGCCTGGGCTTTGCCGTACAAATGCAAATGGGTGCCGGGCAAGGCCAGCACGCCTGACCAATCCGGCGTGCCATCGGCCCAGATGTCGCCCAGCAAGTTGAGCATGACGGCGGCGCTGTGCTGGCGCGGCGGCGTGAGCGGCAGACCGGCCAGGGTGCGCACCTGCAGCGTGAATTGCGACTGGTCGCAGGCGTCCAGCGTGTAATGGCCGCTGTTATGGGGGCGCGGGGCGATTTCGTTGACCACCAGGCTGCCGTCTTGCAGCACAAAAAATTCCACGCACAGCAAGCCCACGTAATCCAGTCCGCGCGCAATCGATTCAGCCTCCGCAACCGCCTGCGCGGCAAGCGGCGCGGGTACGTTGCCAGCATACACCTCGGTCACGGTCAGAATGCCGTCGCGGTGCAGGTTGCGCTGCACCGGGAAATGCACCATGGCACCGTCCGCACCACGCGCCACCAGCACCGAACATTCAACCTCCAGGGACAGCATTTTCTCCAGCACACACGGCACAGCGTGCAGCGATTCCCAGGCCTGCGCGAGCGCTGCACGGCTGGCCACACGGACCTGCCCCTTGCCGTCGTAGCCCATGCGGGCGGTTTTCAAAATACCGGGCAAAAGCGCGTCAGGTACCGCTTCAAGTTGCGCAGCGGTTTCGATCAGGGCATAGGGCGCGCAGGGAACGCCGCAGCGCACAAAATGGGCTTTCTCCTGCGCCCGGTCCTGGGCGACCGCCACCGCTGCAGCGGGCGGCGACACCGTGCATTGCTCGGCTAAGGTGCGCAAAGCGGGAGCGGGAACGTTTTCAAATTCGGTGGTGACCGCAGCGCACAGCGAAGCCAGTTGGGCCAGCCCCGCCGGTTCGTCGTAGGCGGTCACGATGTGGTGGTGGCTGACCAAACCGGCCGGACTTTGCGGATCCGGGTCCAACACGGCAGTGCTGTAGCCCATGGCCTGCGCTGCGTGGACAAACATGCGGCCGATTTGGCCGCCGCCCATCACGCCCAGCGTCACGTCGGCTTGTGGCAGCAAGGCGGGGCGCGCTGTCACCGGGTCAAACACCCTGGCCTGCAGCGGCCGCTTCAGGCGGCAACACCATGGCCTGCGCCGCTGCCGTTTGCTCGGCGCGGTAGGCCTGCAAGCGCGCAAGCAAAGCGGCGTCATGAAGGGCCAGCAGGGCCACGGCAAATAGCGCGGCGTTGGCGGCGCCAGCCTTCCCGATGGCAAAGGTGGCGACCGGAATACCTTTGGGCATTTGCACGATGCTGTGCAAAGCGTCAACCCCGCGCAAATGCTCGCCAGCCACTGGCACGCCAAGCACCGGAACCGTGGTTTTAGCGGCCAACATGCCTGGCAGGTGCGCCGCGCCGCCGGCCCCGGCAATGATGGCGCACAGACCCCGCCCGGCCGCGGCTTCGGCATAGGCAAACATCTGGTCGGGCATGCGGTGGGCTGAAAGTACCTGCGCCTCGTGAGCCACACCGAAGTGTTGGAGAATCGCCACTGAGTGCTGCATGGTGTCCCAGTCCGAACTGGAGCCCATGACAACACCGATTTTTGCGCCCGTCTGCATGATGTCCACGCTGTGCACGCTCGAAGAATCCGGGTGGTTGGATGGCATAGGGTAAAACCTGTGGGTTGGCGCAAAGACGAAGCGTGTGATTTTACGTTTAGCCCTCTCCAAACCCCATCTAACCCGAACCTAACCTGCCTGCCCCTCCCCATGATCAACGTCACCGTCGCCAATTTTGAAGCCGAAGTCATCGCCGATTCGCACCGCATTCCTGTGCTGGTGGATTTTTGGGCCCCTTGGTGCGGACCTTGCAAGGTGATTGGGCCGCTTTTGGAAAGGATGGAGACCGATTACGCAGGGCGCTTCAAGCTGGTCAAGATTGACTCGGATCAGGAGCAGCAAATTTCGTCCGCCTTCGGGATTCGCAGCATCCCGACCTGCGTGCTGCTGATCGGCGGCAAACCGGTCGACGGATTTATGGGGGCGCTGCCCGAGGGGCAGATCAAAACCTTTTTGGACAAGCACCTGCCATCTGAAGGCGCGTTGCTGGCGGCCGATGAAGCCGGGGACGCCAAGGCCTTGCTGGCGGCAGGTGACACGCAGGCTGCGCTGAACAAGCTGGCGGACGCCCTGCACACGGACCCGGCCAATGACGATGTGCGCTTTGAGCTGGTGCGTCTGCTGATTGAGTGCAACCTTCTAGCGGAGGCCAAAGAGACGCTGGCCCCGGCGCTGGCGGCGATACCCCGGCAGATCCGCTTCGATGCCCTGCAGCAGTACCTGATGGCAGTGGAATTTGTGGCCGCCGACCCGCGCGGCGCGTGGGAGCCGACGCAGTTTGACGCGCTGATTGCAGCCAACAAACGCGATTTCGACACCCGCCTGGCCAAGGCCCGGGTACTGATGGTCGATGGCGCGTGGACAGCCGCCATGGACGAGCTGCTGGAAATCATCATGCGCGACAAGGCCTGGAGCGACGGTGCGCCGCGCAAAACCATGGTCGCGATCCTGGAGTTACTCACCCCCCCCAAACCCAAAAACACCGGTGCCGATGCCGGCAAAGCCGCCGGCGGTATCGAACTACTGGGTAAAACGGTGGTGGAACAAGACCCGCAAGCGCAGATGGTGGCCAGCTACCGGCGCAAGCTCAGCATGGCGCTGAACTAGCGGCCCGCTAGTCAGCCCGTCAACCGCTCCCAGGCCTCCTGGTACTTGGCGGCGGTTTTCTGGATGACGGCGTCCGGCACCGATGGAGCTGGCGGGGCCTTGTCCCAGGGCTTGCCGTTAACCTGGGCCGTCTCCAGCCAATCCCGGACAAACTGCTTGTCGTAGCTGGGGGGATTGCTGCCCTCCTGGTAATGCTCCAAGGGCCAAAACCGCGAGGAATCCGGGGTGAGCACCTCGTCCATCAGCGTGAGCGTGCCCTCGGCGTCCAGGCCGAATTCGAATTTGGTGTCGGCAATGATGATGCCCTTGGTCAGCGCAAAAGCGGCCGCTGCCTCGTACAGCACGATGCTTATGCTGCGGATCCGCGCTGCCAACTCCGGCCCGACCATCTGCTCGGTGCGCGCAAAAGTGATGTTCTCGTCGTGCTCGCCGACCGCCGCCTTGGCTGCGGGTGTGTAAATCGGGCATGGGAGCTTGGATGCGTTGTGCAGCCCGGCCGGCAATGGCACGCCGCACACGGTGCCACCCGTCTGGTACTCCTTCCAGCCGCTGCCCGCCAGATAACCACGGACCACCGCCTCAACCGGCAGCGGTTTGAGGCGTTTGACCAGCATGGAGCGGCCCACCACCTGCGCCACCTCGGCAGGCGCGACCACGCTCTCGGGCGCGTCGCCCGTCAGGTGAATGGGGCACAAGTTCAAGCCCTTGGGACCCAGTTTGTCGAACCAAAAGAGCGCCATCTGCGTGAGCAAGGCGCCCTTGCCCGGAATCGGCTCGCCCATGATGACGTCAAAAGCGCTGAGGCGGTCGCTGGCTACCATCAGAATGCGGTCGGTACCGACGGCATAGTTGTCGCGGACTTTGCCGCGGGCCAGCAGGGGCAGGGATTGGAGCGCAGAGGTATGCAGGGCAAGACTCATCGGACAGATTGCGCCAATTCACCGCGGCTGTACTGGGCGGCAATGACGCTCAGGCTGTGGCCCTTGATTTTAGCGGCCTGCCCTTCGCAGCCGAACTCGATGTAGCGTTGCTTGCACAGGGCTTTGGCAGCTTCGCGGGCGGGCTTGAGCCACTCGCGGGCGTCAAATTTATCGGGGTTCTCGTGCAGGAACTTGCGCACCGCGCCAGTCATGGCCATGCGGATATCGGTATCGATATTGATTTTGCGCACGCCGAACTGGATGGCCTTCTGGATTTCTGCCACCGGCACGCCATAGGTCTGCTTCATGCGCCCGCCGAACTGGTTGATGGTGGCCAGCAAATCCTGCGGCACGCTGCTGGAGCCGTGCATCACCAGGTGGGTGTTAGGCAGGCGGCGGTTGATTTCCTGGATGCGGGCGATGGCCAGAATGTCGCCGGTAGGCTCGCGGGTGAATTTGTAGGCTCCGTGGCTGGTGCCAATGGCAATGGCCAGAGCATCCAGTTGGGTTTGGCGAACAAAGTCGGCCGCCTGCTCGGGGTCGGTCAACAGCTGGTCCATGGTCATGGTGGCGTCGGTGCCGTGGCCGTCTTCCTTGTCGCCTTGCATGGTTTCCAGAGAACCCAAACAGCCGAGCTCGCCCTCTACCGTTACACCCACCTTATGCGCCAGAGCCACCACCTCGCGGGTAACCTGCACGTTATATTCGTAGCTGGCAATGGTTTTGCCGTCGGCCTCCAGGCTGCCATCCATCATCACCGAGCTGAAACCCAGGTCGATCGCACCTTGGCAGACGGCCGGGCTTTGGCCGTGGTCTTGGTGCATGACCAGCGGGATGTGGGGGTAGGACTCGATAGCCGCCTGGATCAGGTGCTTGATAAAGGCCTCACCCGCGTATTTACGCGCACCGGCACTGGCTTGCAAAATAACCGGCGCACCGGCTTCGTCTGCCGCCGACATGACCGCCTGCACCTGCTCAAGGTTATTGACGTTAAAGGCCGGAATGCCGTAGCCGTGGATGGCGGCGTGGTCGAGCAATTCGCGCATGGAAACCAGGGCCATAAATGCTTCCTTCCAAGGGTCAATTCGGGGCGGGTGGTGGGGG
>Ga0209356_1001119_pt1 | contig 10563 bp, 10 predicted proteins | sample LauGreFaBDMM15SN_2_FD_188213 | JGI IMG/M metagenome (GOLD analysis project Ga0209356, IMG submission 188213) | Freshwater lake microbial communities from Lake Michigan, USA - Fa13.BD.MM15.SN (SPAdes) (version 2) | ecosystem: Environmental > Aquatic > Freshwater > Lake | place: Lake Michigan, USA...
CCGGCATTGCCCTCAATGTGGCGCAACCTGCATTGAGTCGCCAAATCAGGCTTTTGGAAGTTGAGTTGCGACAAAATTTACTCAAACGCAATGGGCGCGGCGCCAGCCCCACCGAGGCCGGCTTGTTGCTTTTAGAACATGGACGAGGCATCTTGCATCAAGTAGAGCGCGCCCATGAAGAACTAGGCCGCGCTCGCAGTGGCCTGATCGGCCGTGTCGCTTTAGGATTGCCGCCCAGTGTGGCCAGGGTCTTAACTGTGCCACTCACCCGGGCATTCAGAGAAAAAATGCCAGAAGCACAGATGTCGATCAGCGAAGGCCTGACAACGGCCATGCAAGAAAGCCTGCTGAACGGAAGGCTTGACATCGCCCTGCTCTACAACATGAAAGCCACATCGGGATTGGAAATTTCGCATCTGGTTCAAGAAGAGTTGTGGCTGGTTCAAAAACGTCCACCAGGTCTTCAGGAAGATCCTCCCCCGCTGCCAATTGATTTGAAAGATGTTTCAAAACTTCCCTTGGTCATTCCAAGTCGCCCCAACGCCATCCGAATGCATGTGGAATCAGAAATGGCCGCCCTTGGCACGCGGCCTCAAATTGCCCTCGAAATTGATGGTGTCACAGCCATCCTCGATTTGGTAGCAGATGGCGCTGGCTGTGCCATCTTGTCGCGCAACGCAGTGACGCGTTCCATCAACCCATCCGCCTTTTCAACCCGCCCCATTTCACACCCGCAACTGAGCATTGAGTTGAGCTGTGTGGTCAGCTCACAGAGGCCCAGCACGCTGGCTCAGCAAGCAACACTGGTCCTCATTAGAGAAACTGCTTTGAGATTGTTAGAGTCTGTCTAAGGGATGAACTGCCAGTCGGCAGCGTTCATTGTTTGGGAATTCCGGCACGTTGAATGACTTCACCCCAGCGCTTGGTCTCACTGTTTAACAAATCTGCAGCCTGCTGCAAGCTGCCCGGTTGGGGGTCTACATTCATGTCCAACAGTTTTTTACGCACATCAGCTGAATTTAAAACACTCTGAATTTCTTGATTTAATTTTTGAACAATGTCACGCGGTGTTTTGGAGGGCACTGCAAGTGCATTCCAAGAGGCTGCATACAAATTCTTCACGCCTGCCTCTTTGGCTGTGGGCACTTGAGGCAATGCTGCCGAGCGCTTGTCGCCAGTCACGGCCAATGCACGCAATGCTTGGCCCTTAATTTGAGGCAACACTGGCGCCAAAATTTCAACTGCCAAATCGATCTGGCCTCCGCGCAAAGCTGTGAGCACAGCGGGTGTGCCATTGAAGGGCACAACTTGTACATCGATGCCAGCCGTGGCTTTAAAAAGTTCAGCAGCCAAGTGCTGCGTGCTGCCCACATTGATGCTGCCAATGTTCAACTTACCAGGATTGGTTTTGGCAAAGTTAAGAAAGTCTTGCAGAGTGGCAAATTTAGATTCTTGTGGCACCACAATGGCGATGTCAAAAGTGCCCAATACGGACAATGGCGTCAAATCTTTTTCAGCATCATAGGGCAATGTTTTAAAGAGCCCTGCGCTGACAGCGGTGGCGTTGGACATCAGGAGCAAGGTGTAGCCATCGGGCGCAGATTTGGCCACTGCGTCTGTCGCAACAACACCACCTGCGCCAGGTTTGTTCTCTATGACAATGCTTTGGCCTAAATTCTCGCCCAATTTTTGCGCCACAGTACGGGCTGTGAGATCGGCTACACCACCGGCACCAAAGGGCACCACAATTTTAATTGGCTTGTTGGGATAAGCCGATTGGCTGAATGCATTGCTTGAAAACACCAACAGCAAAATGACCCATGCCAACTTGCGCCACAAAGATTTCTGACCCATATCAAGCTGCCTTTTCCAATGCCAACAATCGATCGATCACACGACGCGACATCACGCCGCCCGCATCAATCGACAAAATTTTTAATTTGCGCTCGGGATTTGCTAAGATATTCTTTTGCTGACGCTCTAGCATCTCCAAGTCTTCACTGAAGATTTTGCCCTGCCCCTCTTTAATGCGCGCAGTCAACTCTTGATCCTCAGGTTTGAATTGTCGAACCATGCCCCAGAAATAATGAATGCTGGTGTCTGTTTCTGGTGTAATGAAGTCAACCACCACGCTGTAGGCTTTGTCTTTGGGGTCGGCGTTGTAGCCGCCTTGACCAGCCAATGCCACACCCACTTCAATCATCACATGGCTGGGTGGTGAAAAACGGCAGATTTGCCAACGGTCTACCTTGGCATCGTCAGGCAAATCATGGGCACGCATGGCCATCTGCCAAAAAGGCGGCGCTTTAATACCTTCCATGAATCGACTGGTGATCACCGTGTTGCCCTCGGTGACAGTGCGACTTGGCGTTTCGTCTATTTCAGTTTGGCCAATGCTGGTGGCATGCACATAGGTTTCGTGCGTCAGGTCCATCAGGTTGTCGATCATCAGGCGATAGTCACATGCAATGTGGTACTGCCCTCCCCCGTAGGCCCAAGCTGGATTTTCAAACCAGTCAAAGACGGGCATTTTGTGGGGGTCGACTTTGGCTGCATCGCCAGGCCAGACCCAGACGAAACCATACCGCTCAATGACCGGAAAACTTTTGACAGGTTCAAAACCGCGCACGTTGTGACCTGGCATGCTGACGGTATGGCCATCACATCCCATGGTAAGGCCGTGGTAGCCACAGACCAATTGCCCATTGCAGACGCGGCCCAATGACAATGGTGCACCGCGGTGGGGGCAAAAGTCTTGTACCGCTGCCACAGCATTGTCTGGCCCTCTGAAAAAGACCATGGCCTCGTTGCAAATTTTTCGACCCAATGGCTTGTCCGTGATTTCGTCGGCCCGACAGGCCACGTACCATTCATTTTTGAGAAACATCTCATCTCCTTAGAAGCTGCTTAGCCTGAAATCAAGCCATTCATCGAATAAAGCAGCTGTTTCGCAGAAGTCATGCGGGCGTGCTGATGAAACCCCATTGCGGGTACAAATTGATCATGGCGATCAGTGACTTTTTTCATTTTATACGGCATCGCAGGGTGACGGCTTAGTGCTTTGGGGTGTGAGTGGTTTTCCTGAGGTCGTGACTGAAACTCCCGCCGCTGCCAGAATTTGAAAAGCCTAGGGTTACTCCTCTAGAGCTCATGCTTTCATCCAGAGATAGTGGGCTGGTAGTACCTTTAGAATCCGCCTTTTTATGAACCTCCAATGTCATTTGAAACGACTGCATTTGCAGTCGCCTCAAGCTTCAGCTCTGGCCCACTTTTATGAGAGCGCCTTTGGCATGGCATGCCACGAGTTGCAAGGCGTCTGGTTCTGCAAGCACGAAGGCAGAGAAGTTCTTCTGTCTCAGGGGCAAGCAGGCAAACTTCACTATGCCCTGTTTGCCATTGACACTGTGGCTGAATGGGCTGCTTTCACAGACCACACCCAAGACTTGGCCAAAGCCAATTTAAAGGCCTTCCCAGAACTGCCAAACTCTGCGCTAGGCTTTATGGACCCTGACCAAAATTGCATGGTCTTTGTCTTGACAGCAGACCTAGGGCCGACTGAATCCAAACACAATTTAGAGACCAAAGCAGTCGCTTTACCGCTTGCAGAGTCACAGCATTTCGCGCTTCGCACACAGCAAGTGGAAAACATGAAGCGCTTTTATACCGACGATCTTGGTTTCGTCCTCTCCGATGTGGTTCAAGACGAATCGGGGCAAATCAAAGCATGCTTTGTTCGTGGCAATGAGATGCATCACACGCTGGCCCTTTTTGGTGCGCCAGTTTCCTGCTTTGATCACCAGTCCTTTGAAACGCCCAATTGGCATGAGCTGAAAGATTGGGCTGATCACATGGGCCAATTGCGCGTTGAAATTGTTTGGGGTGTAGGACGCCACGGGCCTGGCAATGATGTGTTCTTCATGGTGCGCGATCCTGATGGCAATTTGGCCGAAATTTCATCTGAAATTGAGATTTGCACAGGCAGCCGTCCGGTAGGTCAATGGAAGCATGAAGAACGCACCTTGAACCTTTGGGGCAAGGCCATCATGCGCAGTTAATTCGCTGTTAAACACAATTTTTATCAATCTTTAAATCAATATGTTCAAAAAAACTCTCCTCGCACTGGCCGTATTTGTTGCCTCTGGTTCTTCGTTATGGGCCCAACAAGCCAGCTCAGACTATCCTACCAAGCCGATTCGAATCGTCGCGCCATCGGCCGCCGGTGGCGGTTTCGACTTGGTCGCCCGGGTCTTGGGCAGCAAATTGTCCGAGCAAATGGGCCAACAATTTGTGGTCGAAAATCGTTCAGGCGGCGGCACATTGGCTGGCACATTGGCCATCGCCAAAGCCCCTGCCGATGGCTATCACCTCATCGTGGGCGGCTTGTCGAACATGGCATTGAACGCTGGCCTTTATAAAAATCCGGGCTACGATCCTTTGAATGATTTCATCCCTCTGCGCATTGTGGTGTCGCATTCCTATACCTTGGTCGGCCGCAAAGACTTGCCCTTTAACAACATGAAAGACATGTTGACTTATGCCAAAGCAAATCCTGGCAAACTGAACTTTGGCACCAGTGGTCCTGGCACAGGCCAATTTATTTTGGGCTCGCTGATCAAAGGCATGGGCAACGTCGATATTCAATTGGTTCCCTACAAAGGGGCTCAGCCGGTCTACATGGACTTGCTAGGTGGGCGCGTTGATTTGTTTTTTGACAACACCACCACCACCCGCACATATTTAGAGAGCAACCAGTTAAAGGCATTTGCAGTGTCAAGCCGCCAACGCGCGCCCGATGGCCCGCAAATTCCGACCCTGATTGAAACGGGCACCATGGATTTGGAAATGGAAACTTGGTTTGGCTTATTTGCACCCGCCAAAACGCCCCCTGCCATTGTTGAAAAACTCCGAAACGAAATTGACAAGGCCATGCAATCGGCCGATATTCGCAAAAAACTTCAACAAGGCAGTGGCCGCATCGTTCAGATGAACAGCGCAGAAACTGAAAGTATGCTGAAATCTGAAGCAGCCAAATGGCCTAGACTTTTGAAAAACGCTGGCATTGCGCAAGAGTAATTCATTCCAACAAACCGGCTCCATGACACAAGCCCTATTAGAGCGACTCGAAATTGAAGAACTGGTCCAAAGTTGGGCGCTGTTCCGTGACACTGGAGATTGGGACAAACTCCGACAGACAGTGCACGCCGATGGCACCATGACAGCCACTTGGTTTCACGGCACTTTTGAAGAGTTCATTGCCGCTGTCCAAGATTCATGGCGAAAAGGTTCAAGTTCGCAACACTTTCAAGGCGGCACGGTGGTTGAGGTGCTTGGCACCAAAGCCATCGCACAAACTCGCATGGCCATTTTGGTTCGCGGCAAATTAGAAGATGTGCCTGTCGATGTCAATTGCCTCGGCATTTTTTACGATCGTGTTGAAAAGCGCAATGAGCAATGGCGAATTGCCAAACGCAATGTCATCTACGACAAAGACACCCTCACACCTGTTCATGCTGGCGATACCATTCAACTTTCAAGCGAGCGACTCTTGCGCTTTCCTGAAGGCTATCGCCACTTGGCCTATCTCCAATCTTTCAACGGTGGCAACGTCAATCCTGAACTGCCAACCGCAAGATCCGAAGCAAGCGTAAAACTGAAACTAGAAACTCAACAATGGTTAAGGAGCACCCCATGAACACAACTCTTCATTCACATGATTCAACCAACAAGTTGTCTTGTTTCTGCGGGCCTGATGGCACTGCTGAAACCAAGCAGTCTTCAGGCTCAACACGCCGCGGTTTTCTCTCTTCTTTAGTTGCCACAGGCACTGCAACCGGTCTGGGTGCTACTTTGGCAGGGTGCCAATCCATTGAAGGCATCTTTGGTACCGCCACACCCGCAAAGTCGCCCCGCATCGACATTCACCATCACATGGTGCCACCGTCTTACGCCGCAGACATGAAGCGCATGGGCATAGGTTCACCACGCTGGACGCCCCAGATGTCGATTGATGACATGGATAAAAATGACATTGCCACCTCGGTGGTCGCTTTGATTCAGCCAGGCGCATTCTTTAAGAACGTCACTGCTGACAGGCGTATGGCCCGAGAAGCCAATGAGTACGCTGCTCAGATGTCGCGTGATTTTCCAGGCCGATTTGGCTCCTTTGCAACGCTGCCGCTCATGGATGTAGAAGGTAGCTTGCGAGAAATTACCTATGCTTATGACACACTCAAAGCCGATGGCATTGGTTTGATGACCAGTTATGGCGACCTGTATTTGGGCGACAAACATTTTTGGCCCATCTGGGAAGAACTCAACCGGCGCAAGGCTGTTATTTACGTTCACCCTCTGCAACCTGATTGCTGTCGCAACCTCATTCCTGGCTTGCCTAACTCGTCGCTTGAGTATGCAACCGACACCACCAGAACCATTGCCAGCATGTTGTTCTCTGGCGCAGCCAACAAATTCCCAGACATTCGCTGGATTTGGTCGCACAGCGGTGGCACCATGCCTTTCCTATGGACCCGCTTCACCCGTCAAGTGGTGGACATGAAAGAGAAAGCCAAGGAAGTCCTGCCCAACGGTGTTTTGAAAGAAGTCCAGAAGTTTTATTACGACACCGCACAAGGTCATCATGAGGGCGCCATGCTGGCCTTGCGTCAATTAATCCCAACCTCCCAAATCATGTACGGCTCCGATTATCCTTACCGCCCAGGTGCAGAAACTCGAACTGGATTGGCAGAAAGACAGTTCACACAAGCAGAACGCATTGCCATCGACAGAGGCAATGCCTTGCGTCTCATGCCCCAACTGGCCCCAAAAGCTTAAGACACCCCTACTTCAGCTCACATCAAAACAAGCACAATATCGCTTTTATCTTCAGTAGGAAATTGTTTCATGAGCCATCCCTCACCCGTGACCAACACACGCAAGGCAGACTTCCCTGTCGACGCCCAATTTACAGAGCGTTGGTCCCCCCGTGCTTATACGGGCGAAGTCATTTCTGAAGTCGATGTCATGAGCATGCTCGAGGCCGCGCGGTGGGCCCCCTCCTCTAACAATGCCCAACCTTGGCGTTTTGCAGTGGTGCTGCGCAACGACCCGCAATGGGATGCGCTGTTTGCCACCTTGAACCCCAACAACCAAACGTGGGTCGGCAAGGCTGGCGCTTTGGTGGCCATTGCCTCTTACCAGTTGGCACCCAAAGCGGGAACGCCCGACTTGATTCCCAATGGCATGCACGCTTTCGACACTGGTGCCGCTTGGGCTTACATGGCCATGCAAGCACACCTGAATGGCTTTTCATTGCACGGCATTGGCGGCTTTGACAAAGTAGCCGGCGCTCAAGTCTTAGGCCTTCCAGCAGATCACACTTTGCAAATGTTGGCCACAGTGGGCAAACGCGGCGATGCGGCCGCACTGCCCGATGCATTGCGCGAAAGAGAAGCGCCCAATGCACGCAAGCCGCTGAGTGCATTGGCCAAGCGGGGTTCTTTTTAAGTGACCCAAGCCAAGCATCCTCTGCTTCAAGCGCAGTCGGCCCTGACCTTCAGTCACATGTGCTACACCCCTTTTTAACTTGAAAGAAACACCATGAGACTCATTAGCTTCTTGCTCAACAACACCGCTTGCTATGGCGCAGTTCATGGCAACAGAGTTCTCAATCTCTCCCCTATCTTTGGTGCAGAAGCCCCCGATCTCAAAACTCTGATCGCGAAAAAAATGTTGGCGCAAGCCGCAGAGGCATTGAGCAAACATACGCCTGATTTGATATTTGAAGACCTGTCGCTTTTACCTGTCATTCCCAATCCAGAAAAAATCATGTGCGTAGGTTTGAACTATCACGATCACGTGAAGGAAACAGGCCGTGACCTCACAGAAAAGCCAGCCATTTTTTCACGCGTTAACTCTTCGCAAGTGGGACACGGCCAAGACATCATGCGCCCGCCAGAGTCACATCGCCTCGACTACGAAGGTGAAATTGCCATCATCATTGGAGAAGGTGGGCGCCGAATTTCGGAGGCCGATGCTTGGAAGCACATTGCAGGCTACTCTTGCTACAACGATGGCTCTGTGCGCGATTGGCAAAATTTCACCACCCAATGGACTGCAGGTAAAAATTTCTGGCGCACTGGCGGCTTTGGCCCCTGGATGGTCACTGCCGATGAAATCAAACCCGGTCAAACTTTGACACTGAGCACTCGATTGAATGGTGTTGAGTTACAACGTGCCACCACCGACATGATGATTCACAGCATCCCACGTCAAATTGCCTACATCTCGACCTTCATTCCGCTTGAACCCGGCGATGTCATTGTGAGCGGCACACCCGGCGGCGTTGGCAACAAACGCACACCTCAAGTTTTCATGAAGCCCGGCGACGTGGTGGAAATTGAAGTCGATGCCGTTGGTATTTTGCGCAACACCATCAAGGACGACGTCGCATGATGAGCATCTTGAAACTCTTGCTTGCGCTCAGCCTGGCCCTCGGCCTTGTGCCAAGGGTTAGCGCACAAGACAACTGGCCCCAAAAACCCATTCGCCTTTTACTGGGATTTCCGGCAGGCGGCGGGTCTGACATCGTGGCCAGGCTAGTTGCCAAGTCATTGAGCGACCGCATGGGTCAAAATGTTGTGGTCGACAACAAACCAGGCGCAGGCGGCAACATCGCAACAGAAATGTTAGTTCGCGCACCGGGTGATGGCTATACCCTGTTATTGGTTCCCAGCGGCCACGCAAGTGGTGCTGCCATGAAAAAGTCATTGCCATTCGATCCCATCAAAGATTTGGCATGGGTCAGCACCATTACAACTTACCCCCTGGCTTTCACCGTTGCACCCAACTCGCCCATCAAGTCTTATGCTGACTTGATTCAAAAGGCTAAGGCAGAACCCAATAAGTACACCTACTCTTCTGTCGGCATTGGCACAGCCATGCATCTGGCTGCAGAATGGGCTTTTGGCGATGCCAATGTGCAAGTGACTCACATTCCTTTTAAAGGTGGCACCGGACCCCTGACTGAGTTGCTGGCTGGTCGCTTGGATGTGATGGTCGACACCATGACATTGACTGCCTCACTTTTGAAAGATCAGCGTGTGAGGGCCATCGCTGTCACATCTGCACCTGGCGGAAGTCCTGTGCAAGGTGTACCCGCCATTGCCGATCAATACCCAGGCGTGGTGTTTGAATCTTGGCTAGGCATTGCGGCACCTGCCAGTACACCGCCTGAATTGGTCGAACGCATGAACAAAGAAATTCGCGCAGTACTCAATCAAGAGGATGTGAAGCAAAGACTCATTTCATTGGGTGGCTCACCCAATGCCAGTTCATCGAATGAATTCAAACAGCGAGTCGAACGCGACATCCGAAGTTTGAAAAAAGTCATTCAAGATAAAAAAATTGAACTTGAATAAAAACCAGGTATTGAAATGACACATGAAATGACGCAGCAATTGCGAATTCGTCAGTTGGTTGAAAACTGGGCGGTATGGCGCGATGCAGGACTCTGGGACAAATTTCGCACGGTCTGGCATGACGATGGCGTCATGATGGCGACGTGGTTTCAAGGCCCTTTCGAAGAGTTCATCCGGGTGACCATTGAAGGCTGGAACAAGGGTGTCAGCATTCTGCATTTCTTGGGCGGATCGTCCATTGAAGTCCAAGGGACCCGCGCCATTTCTCAAACAAAAATGACCATCTCTCAACGCGGACTGGTTGACGGCGTGCTGTGCGACGTTGTTTGCACAGGTCGTTTTTATGACTTCTTTGAAGAGCGCAAGGGTCAATGGGGCTTGGTTCACCGCCAACCCATTTACGAAAAAGATCGAATTGATCCTGTCGATCCATCTGCGGTTCTCAAATTAGACGCCGAGGCTTTGTCGCATTTTCCAGAAGGCTACAGACACTTGGCCTACATTCAGACGCGCATTGGCTACACCGTGAAAATGGACATGCCCATGCTCAAGGGCGAAGGTGCTCAGGATCTTTACCGACGTGGCGACAACTGGTTAAAAGGTTTGCCTTTGGAACGCTAGCGAACTGGCCAAGCAAGCTTGGCCCACTCAGTGGTCAGTTAAAACTTTGGCGCTGAGACATGGCTCCCATGCGCTCACTGATTTCAAAAAACTCTGCCACGGTGCCATCAATGATGTCTTTGGCAGATTTCACTGCGTCAATCAAACCCGCTGACTGCCCTGCCAAAGCAGGCGCCGCTTCCATGTCGCCTTTGAAGTAAACATTCAAGATACCTTTCATGTCGTCAAATGACATGATGCCTTGCTCGTGAATGACGCTGGTGCGCTCAGACTTCAGAGCGCGAATACAAGGTGTTGATTTGGTGTTCAACATCCAAGTGCCCGTCTCTTTGGAGTTGACGATGGCATTTTTAAAGTTGTCGTGCACAGGACTTTCTGCACAACTGACAAAACGCGTTCCCATTTGGATGGCTTCGGCGCCCAGCGCAAAGGCTGCAGCCATGCCTCTGCCATCGCAAATACCTCCCGCAGCAATCAGGGGGACATCGACCTTGGCACGAATCGCTTGCAAAAGTACAAGCGTTGAAAC
>Ga0209356_1001120_pt1 | contig 10561 bp, 8 predicted proteins | sample LauGreFaBDMM15SN_2_FD_188213 | JGI IMG/M metagenome (GOLD analysis project Ga0209356, IMG submission 188213) | Freshwater lake microbial communities from Lake Michigan, USA - Fa13.BD.MM15.SN (SPAdes) (version 2) | ecosystem: Environmental > Aquatic > Freshwater > Lake | place: Lake Michigan, USA...
GTCTCACCTGAAACCGCTATCGCAATCGGAAAGCTAGGCGGATTGGGTGTCCTTAATCTTGAGGGATTGTGGACTCGTTATGAGGATCCACGTATTCCATTGGGTGAAATCGCATCGATGCCAGATAAGCATGCAACCAAGCGCATGCAGGAAATTTATACAGCTCCAATTCGGCCAGAACTAATCAAGGAACGAATTCAACAAATTCGAGATGCTGGGGTAACAGTTGCTGCATCGCTCTCACCTGCTCGTACAGCAGAGTTTCATAAGGCTGTCATTGCAGCTGGTGTGGACATATTTGTTATCCGCGGAACAACTGTTTCAGCAGAACACGTTGCACCAGAAGGTGAAGCACTTAACCTCAAGAAGTTTATTTATGAATTAGATGTGCCTGTCATTGTTGGCGGAGTTGCGACATCAACGGCTGCACTTCACCTAATGCGCGCAGGTGCTGCAGGTGTATTAGTTGGCTTTGGTGGCGGCGCAACACACACAACTCGCAAGGTTTTGGGGGTTGAAGTACCTATGGCATCAGCAGTTGCTGAGGTTGCATCTGCTCGCCGCGAATACCTTGATGAGTCAGGTGGACGTTATGTTCATGTGATTGCAGATGGTGCGGTAGGTCGCAGTGGTGACATTGCAAAGGCAATTGCTTGTGGGGCAGACGCGGTCATGATGGGTTCACCTCTAGCAAAGGCAATCGAAGCACCAGGTCTTGGTTGGCACTGGGGATCTGAAGCACACCACCCAGTTTTGCCTCGCGGTGAACGTGTAAATGTTGGCACAGTTGGAACCCTTGAAGAGATTTTGCTCGGACCATCACACACATCAGATGGATCAATGAACTTGTTTGGTGCACTTCGTCGGGCGATGGCAACCTGTGGTTATTCAGATGTGAAGGAGTTCCAGCGCGTAGAGGTTCTTATTCATCGTGGCTGAAACGCGCGGAGTCCTAGTTGTTGATTTTGGTGCTCAGTACGCGCAACTAATCGCACGCCGAGTTCGCGAAGCCAATGTCTTCTCCGAAATTGTTCCTTCATCAATAACCGCCGCCGAGGTTAAAGCTAAAAATCCAAGTGCAATTATTTTCTCGGGCGGACCATCAAGTGTGTATGCAGAAAATGCTCCAACCGTTGATGCGGCGATCTTTGCATTAGGGATTCCGGTCTTTGGAATTTGTTATGGATTTCAAGCAATGGCAGCAGCCCTTGGCGGCGTTGTGAGTCAGACTGGTAAATCAGAGTTTGGTCGCACAGAAACAGTTGTTCAGCCAAGTTCGAAGATCTTTACGGGGTTGCCCGCACAGCAAAAAGTTTGGATGTCACATGGGGATGCAGTAACTATTGCTCCTGCGGGATTTACAGTATGCGCCACAACGCAAGATACACCGATCGCAGCTTTTGAAGATGCATCTGGAAAATTAGCTGGAGTTCAGTTCCACCCAGAGGTTTTACACAGTGAGCACGGACAGGCAATCTTGCGCAACTGGTTAGTCAACATTGCCAAGTGCGATGCAACCTGGACAACTGCAAACATTGCCGAAACAGAGATTACAAAGGCAAGGGCGATTATTGGTGACAAGCGAGTTATTTGTGGATTATCAGGTGGTGTTGATTCAGCAGTTGCCGCAGCGATTATTCAAAAGGCGGTTGGCAATCAACTGACATGTGTTTTTGTTGATCATGGTTTGTTGCGCAAGGGTGAAGCAGAACAGGTAGAACGCGATTTTGTTGCATCAACTGGTGTGCAACTTGTTGTGGTTGATGCCAAAGATCAATTCCTTAACGCTCTTAAAGATGTTACAGATCCGGAAGAAAAGCGAAAGATTATTGGCCGCGAATTTATTAGATCATTTGAAGCCGCAGCGCGCGATATTGCAGCTGGGGGAGATGTTGAGTTCTTGGTCCAAGGCACTTTATATCCAGATGTTGTTGAGTCAGGTGGCGGAACAGGTACGGCAAACATTAAGTCTCACCACAATGTTGGTGGGTTACCAGATGATTTGCAGTTCACATTAGTTGAGCCGTTGCGCACTTTGTTTAAAGATGAAGTACGCCAAGTCGGTTTAGAACTTGGATTGCCAGAAGAGATTGTATGGCGCCAACCTTTTCCTGGGCCAGGACTTGGAATCAGAATTGTCGGTTCAGTGACACAAGAGCGGTTAGATCTATTGCGCGAGGCCGATGCAATTGTCCGAGAAGAATTAAAATTAGCTGGGCTTGATCGTGATATTTGGCAGTGTCCAGTTGTGCTGCTGGCAGATGTCCGAAGCGTTGGAGTCCAGGGCGATGGCCGCACCTATGGCCACCCAATAGTCCTGCGCCCGGTCTCATCCGAGGATGCCATGACCGCCGATTGGTCTCGTGTTCCCTATGAAGTTCTTGAGAAAATCTCCACTCGCATAACAAATGAGGTCCGCGAGGTCAATCGAGTGGTCCTAGATGTAACAAGCAAGCCACCTGGCACCATTGAATGGGAATAATTTAAGGGTTTTCACAGGTTTTGGATTTATCATTTCTCACATGAGGCAAGGGATGTTTATGAAGCGGACGGTAATTGCAGCTATTGCAATCTCAGTACTTCTGTCTCCTTCTGCAGTTGCTGAGCCAAATAGCAGGGCAGCAAAAGCTGTAAAAGTTCCAGCCATTAAGTGCGCGCCAACTAAAGCAACAGGACACACTCCAAAAGATGTTGCTCCAGCACAAAAACTTCCTAGGAAATTAGCTCGTACATTTACCTTTGAAACAAACTGCGGAAATATTGTTGTTACAACAGTTGGGTCTAAGGCACCGACAACCATTACGCAGTTAGCAACCTTGGCTAAGAGTGGATACTTTGATAACTCTTTGTGTCATCGTTTAACTACCCAAGGGTTATATGTGTTGCAGTGTGGAGATCCAACGGCAACAGGAGCTGGTGCACCTAATTTCACTTATGGCGATGAAAATCTGCCTACTGCATCTGTGAACAACTATCCAGCAGGAACAGTTGCAATGGCTAATTCAGGTCCAGGAACTAACGGAAGTCAGTTCTTCTTAGTATTTGCAGATACAACTCTTGGTCCTAACTACACAATTTGGGGCACCATTACACAAGGTTTAGATATTGTGAAAGCAATTGCCAAGGCTGGTGTTAAAGGTGGAGGCGCTGACGGCACACCAAAGCAAACCATTGCAATTAAGCGCGCAACTGTTAGTAACTAATTCTCAATTAGTTAGTGTGAACAATCTTAAAAGCTTCAGCAATACGACCTTCTGGTAAACCACCGATTCCAGCATTGCGTTGACCCCACTCGCGAACCATGTTTTCTAACTCCTTGTTATGTGCAGTTTGAGATGCATGGGCATGGAGTGCTGCCATCTTCAAATCAAAGGTATCTGTGATGTCTACCCAGTGATCAGGTTGTGCAAACCCTGATACCCAGATTTCCTTAACGCGCCACGGTTGAAGACCCTCTTTTTCAAGTAAGTCCGTAAATGCAAATGGGTTACGAGAATCAGGATAAACAGCCTGAATTGTCGCTTCTCCTGCAGCTAAGTGATCTGGGTGGCTTGCGCCAATGCGGTCCCAATTGCGTTCTGGACTTTGGCACACAATGCGATCTGGCTTTGAAATTCGAATTTGTCGGACAATATCTTTACGTAACTCGATTGTTGCTACTAAGTGGCCATCGACGTAATTTAAGAAAGTTATATCTGTAACACCAATTGCTGCACCTGCTGCGCGTTGTTCATGTTGTCGGATTGCAGGCATCTCTTCCTTGGTAAACCCAGACTCTTCGCCACCTTGATCTCCATTGGTACAAAAAACATAGGAAACATCAATTCCCTTTTTCACCCATTGGGCGATAGTTCCGGATGCGCCAAAATCTGAATCATCGGGGTGGGCATTGATGACCAAGACGCGCTTGATCTCGTTATCTGCAATCGGTTCCATGCATGAAGCCTAATAGACTCACCCTCATGACGAAAATCGATCCATTACTTGAGGGGCTCAACCCTCAGCAATCGGAGGCGGTTACACATGCAGGCGGCCCATTATTGGTAGTTGCTGGTGCTGGATCTGGAAAGACTCGAGTATTAACTCGTCGCATCGCATATTTAATGTCTAGAAGAAACGTGGCCCCGTATCAGATTTTGGCAATTACCTTCACAAATAAAGCTGCGGGGGAAATGAAGGAACGTGTTGCAGATTTAGTTGGTCCAATCGCCAAATCTATGTGGGTCTCAACTTTTCACTCCGCTTGTGTTCGCATCTTGCGCCAAGAAGCAACCCGCCTTGGATATAGCAACTCCTTTAGTATTTATGACTCTGCAGATTCGCAAAGATTGATCACTATTGTTTCCAAAGAGTTGAATTTAGATCCAAAGCGATATCCCGCCCGCCAATTTCAATCCATGATCTCTAACGCCAAAAATGAATTGCTGGGGCCACAAGATTACTTAAATGCTGCGAGCAGCCAGTTTGAGCAGGTAGTAGCCGATGTATATGCGGTGTATCAGCAGAGATTGATCCGAGCTAACGCCATGGATTTTGATGATTTAATTCTAAAAACTGTTGAAGTTCTGCAACGCTATCCCGAAGCAAAAGCACGTTTTAGATCACGGTTTCGTCACGTACTAGTTGATGAGTATCAGGACACAAACCATGCTCAGTACATCTTGGTAAAAGAACTAGTGGGTTCTGAACTCGAAGGCCAAGCACCGGCAGAGCTCTGCGTGGTCGGTGATGCTGATCAGTCCATTTATGGCTTCCGGGGCGCGACCATTCGGAATATTTTGCAGTTTGAACTGGATTACCCAAATGCCCGCACGGTGTTACTGGAACAAAATTATCGTTCAACCCAAAATATTCTTAACGCCGCTAATGCTGTTATTACTAAAAATGAAAGCCGCAAAGAGAAGAACTTGTGGTCTGATGCCGGTGCTGGTTCACCACTTACGGGTTATGTTGCCGAAAGCGAACATGATGAGGCTAACTTTATTGCTGATGAAATTAGATCTCTCCAGCGTGAAGGGGTTTCAACGCCGGGGGACACCGCAATTTTCTACCGCACTAATGCGCAGTCTCGTGTCTTTGAAGAAGTGTTTATGCGCAACGCTTTGCCATATAAAGTCGTGGGGGGCCTACGATTTTACGAGCGCCGTGAAGTCAAAGATCTGCTGGCGTATTTGCGCGTGCTGGCCAATCTAGAAGATGAAATCTCACTTCGCAGAATCATCAATGTGCCAAAGCGCGGCATCGGTGACACATCGTTGGATTATGTCGATGAGTTTGCTCGTAACAACAACATTTCTTTCTGGCAAGGCTTATTGCGGGTGAGTGAGAATGGATCTGTCCCTAGCCGTGCCGCACAAGCAATCAATGAATTCACTTCAATGGTCAGTGCTTTGGCAGTTTTAGTGGAGGCTAAAACTAAGCCCTCAGTAATAGTTGAAGCAGCCCTTGAGCAATCAGGGTTGCTAAAGGAGTTAGCAGATAGTACTGATCCTCAGGATGAAGTTCGCGTCGAAAACCTTAAGGAATTAGTAGCTGTTTCTATGGAGTATGAAGAACGCCCATTTGATGAACTTGGGGAAGATGAAGAAATTTCACTTGCAGGGTTTCTAGAAAAAGTTTCCTTAGTTGCAGATGCAGATGAAATTCCAGAAGGCGAAGATCACGGGGGAGTTGTCACGATGATGACCTTGCACACTGCGAAGGGACTTGAGTTCCCAACAGTCTTTCTTACAGGAATGGAGGATGGAATTTTTCCTCATTCACGAACTCTTGGCGAAAAAGATGAAATTGAAGAAGAAAGGCGTCTTGCATACGTTGGATTAACACGTGCGCGACAAAGACTTTATATTTCACGTGCTGAATATCGTTCTACGTGGGGAGCACCAAATTACAATCCACCATCACGTTTTCTGGATGAAATTCCAGAAGATGTAATTGAATGGCGCAATCAAGGGCGATCATCGACACCTTCACTTGTTACACGCACTCGTTCTGCCACAACAGCGCCACCAAGAGCCACAGGTAAGAAGAGTGTTGCGATGGAGCTTGCAGTTGGTGAGCGTGTGTCACATGACACATTCGGATTAGGCACCGTTGTGGCAGTTGCTGGGGCTGGCGACAAAGCCGAGGCGACAATTAACTTCGGTCAATACGGCGAGAAGCGATTACTGCTGCGTTATGCACCTGTTGAGAAACTATAGGATTACCCCGTATATAGCCGGCCAATAGATTGTGAGCCCCAGTGGATCTCTTTGAATACCAAGCCCGAGATATGTTTGAAAAGCATGGCGTACCTGTTTTGGCTGCAGCTATTGCAACAACAGCCGATGAAGCAGAAAAAGCAGCAACCGATATTGGTGGCAAGGTGGTTGTTAAGGCTCAAGTTAAAGTTGGTGGACGTGGAAAAGCAGGCGGCGTGAAGCTTGCTGAAAACCCTCAGGATGCTCGTGAAAAAGCTGGCGCAATCCTTGGAATGGATATTAAGGGTCACACTGTTCGCACAGTAATGATTGCAGCGGCAGCACCAATTGCAGCCGAGTATTACCTTTCAATTTTGTTAGACCGTTCAAACCGAACATTCCTAGTTATGGCATCTGTTTCAGGCGGAATGGATATCGAAGAGGTTGCACGAACTACACCTGAAAAGCTTGCAAAGATTCCTGTGTCTGCCGTGGATGGCATTTCACTTGCTAAGGCAAAAGAGATTGTTGCAGCAGCAGCATTTCCTGCAGATGTTGCAGATCAGGTCGTACAGGTATTGCTGAAGTTATGGGATGTATTCCAAGGCGAAGATGCAACTCTTGTTGAAGTAAATCCTTTGGTGAAAACAAATGATGGAAAAATTATTGCGCTAGATGGCAAGGTGACTCTTGATGAAAACGCCGATTTCCGTCAGCCAGATCACCAAGGCCTAGTTGATCAAGATGCAGAAAATCCACTTGAAGCAGCAGCTAAAGAAAAGGGACTTAACTACGTCAAGCTTGATGGACAGGTTGGAATCATCGGTAATGGTGCCGGTCTTGTTATGAGCACCTTAGATGTTGTTGCCTACGCTGGAGAAAAGCATGGTGGAGTTCGCCCGGCAAACTTCTTAGATATTGGTGGCGGAGCATCTGCACAGATCATGGCTGATGGTCTTTCGATTATTTTGGGTGATGAGGATGTAAAGAGTGTGTTCGTCAATGTCTTTGGTGGAATCACAGCGTGTGATGCGGTAGCAAGCGGAATTGTTCAAGCCCTTGAATTACTTGGTCCGAAGGCAACAAAGCCAATAGTGGTTCGCCTTGATGGAAACAATGTTGTTGAAGGTCGTGCAATCTTGGCTAAGGCTGCGCACCCATTGGTTGAGCAGGCAGACACTATGGATGGAGCAGCAAATCGCGCTGCAGAATTGGCGGCGAAGTAATGTCTATCTTTATTAGTGATGCAAGTAAGGTAATTGTGCAGGGCATGACTGGTTCTGAAGGAACCAAGCACACCCGCCGTATGTTGGCTTCAGGAACAAAGATTGTTGGTGGAGTAACACCTGGTAAAGGTGGACAGGTTGTCGATATTGATGGCCACCAACTTCCAGTCTTCAACACAGTTACTGAAGCAATGAGTGCAACAGGTGCAAATGTATCTGTTGTCTTTGTGCCACCTAAGTTTGCAAAAGCTGCTGTAATTGATGCAATTGATGCAACGATGCCATTAGTTGTTGTGATCACAGAAGGTATTCCTGTTCATGACTCTGCGAGTTTTTATGCATATTCACAGACAAAGGGAACAACCCAGATTATTGGCCCAAACTGCCCGGGATTAATTAGTCCAGGAAAATCTAATGTTGGAATTATTCCGGCAGACATAACTGGCGCAGGTCCTATTGGTTTGGTGTCAAAGTCAGGAACTCTTACATATCAAATGATGTATGAGCTTCGCGATATTGGTTTTAGTACCGCGGTCGGAATCGGTGGAGATCCAGTAATTGGAACAACTCACATCGATTGCTTGCGTGCATTCCAAGATGATCCAGAAACGACAGCGATTGTAATGATCGGTGAAATTGGTGGAGATGCAGAAGAGCGAGCAGCAGCATTTATTGCTGAGTATGTAACTAAGCCAGTTGTTGGTTACGTTGCAGGTTTCACCGCTCCTGAAGGCAAGACAATGGGTCACGCAGGTGCGATCGTTTCTGGTTCTTCAGGAACTGCGCAAGGCAAAAAAGATGCATTGGAAGCAGCCGGGGTAAAGGTTGGTCAAACACCGAGTGAAACCGCGCGTTTGTTACGCGCAATACTGGGTCGATAACAATGTTGACGCGGGTACTTGGAGCTGCATTGCCTCAAGTCCTGCGTAGCGTTGCATGGCTTTTGCTCCCAACATCTTTTATCGCACTTCTTGCCTGGGCTACAGCAGGTAGTGCAACAGGAAATACGGGAGCTCCTTTACGTGCAGCGCTATGGATCTGGATCGGTGCTCATCAGATTCCATTCTCCTTATCGCTGCCACCCTCTGGTTTAGCTGGATATCTTTCATATCTTCCACTCGGAGCACTTATTTTTCCGGTCCTTGCTATCCGCCATGGCGTAGCACGCACAATGGAACGTTTAGATAATGACTCATCGTTAGTTGGTCCGGCTCGAGCAGTCTTTGCCGTCGGCTATACCTTGTTTGCTTTATTTGCTTCACTGTTTTCAAAGACAGAATCAATTAAACCGGTCTGGTACTTTGCAATTATTTATGTATTACCTTTTACACTTTTGGTTGGATCTACCGTTGGACGCAAAGTTGCCCTGGGTCAAGGATTCCTATTCGGCTCTCGAATTATCGCCTTATTATTAGGTGCTTCTTCAGTAATTCTTGGTGTGTGTTTACTCCTTAACATTTCAATGGTTAAGAATCTAACTACAGTTTTGCAACCTGGTATTTTTGGCGGTTTCCTTTTATTGATACTTAATATTTTGTATTTACCCAACGCAATTGTCGCCACCCTTGCTTATTTTTCAGGGGTGGGATTTGCCATCGGGTCAGGCACCTTAGTTTCACCGCTTTCATTTCGATTAAACAAGATGCCAGCGATGCCTTTATTGGGTGCACTACCTGAAGGAAAATCTACTATCGCATTAATTGGAATTGCGTTCATAATCTTTGCAGGAGCACTTCTTGCTAGCTGGACAGTTGCTCTTAACCTTAGAGTTTTACATCAGAGCCTCATCGTCGCAGTTTTGATTGCAGCCTTTGTTGGCTATTCGGCAAGTGGGGCATTGATTACCGATGCGATGTCAGCAGTTGGTGTTTCACCATGGAAGTTCACGCTAGCAATAGCTGCAGAGCTAACGGCGGGGGCTGCCTTAGCGCTTTACTTGCCGCGATTGTTTAAGCGGACATGAGAAAGCGCGTAGTAATTCTTGCCTCTGGTGCAGGTTCATTAACTCAAGCAATCCTGGATGCCACAGAGCTCGACATTCAAATCGTTGCAGTGGTCTCAGATAAACCAGATGCTCTAGTTTTGGAGCGTGCCAAGAAAGCTAATATCAATACCTCGGTTATTGAGTTAAAGGGTGATCGCGTTGCATGGGATAGGCAAATGTTTGATCAAGTACTTCAGTACCAACCAGATCTAGTTATTAGTGCTGGATTTATGAAGATTCTCTCTTCTGAATTTGTGAGTAATTTTCCAACAATAAATAGTCATCCAGCACTTCTTCCAGATTTTCCTGGCGCACACGCTGTGCGTGATGCCTTAGCTGCCGGTGTCACTATCACTGGCACAACTGTTCATTGGGTGGATGCAGGCGTAGATACCGGGCCGATCATTACCCAGATGCAGGTTCCGGTGGTGCCCGGAGATGATGAAGCGACACTTCATGAGAGAATTAAGAAAGTAGAACGCGGTCTCATTGTTGCGACCATCGCTTTGATTACGCCGACACTGGAGACTAATTCACGATGAAAAAACACATTCGCCGTGCTCTTGTAAGTGTCTATGACAAGGATCGGCTCATTGAAATTGGCAAGGCCTTAAGTTCTGCAGGGATAGAAATTTTATCTACTGGTTTAACGGCCAAGAACCTGGCTGATGCAGGCATTGCTGTAACTGAAGTCGGTACCTATACGGGTTTCCCAGAAATAATGGGCGGACGAGTAAAGACTCTTCACCCTCGTATCCATGGTGGAATCTTGGCTGATCAAAATAATCCAGAGCACCTAGCAGCCATTGCTGAATTAGATATTGCACCTTTTGATTTAGTAATTATTAACTTGTACCCATTTGCCCAAACCATTGCATCGGGTGCTAATTTTGAAGAAAGTATTGAACAGATTGATATTGGCGGTCCTTCGATGCTTCGTGGGGCTGCTAAAAACCATGGCTCTGTAGCTGTTATTTGTCAGACCTCTCAATATGACCAGTTGCTAGAAGCAATAAAGGCTGGAGGATTTAGTCAGGCAGAGCGTCGTCAATTGGCACTAGAGGTTTTCCGCACTACAGCTGAATACGATTTAGCAATAGCAACATGGCTTGGTCAATCAGAAGGTAATGAGTTGCCTGATTGGTTCGGACAGATATTTCACCGCGAAAATT
>Ga0209356_1001121_pt1 | contig 10558 bp, 9 predicted proteins | sample LauGreFaBDMM15SN_2_FD_188213 | JGI IMG/M metagenome (GOLD analysis project Ga0209356, IMG submission 188213) | Freshwater lake microbial communities from Lake Michigan, USA - Fa13.BD.MM15.SN (SPAdes) (version 2) | ecosystem: Environmental > Aquatic > Freshwater > Lake | place: Lake Michigan, USA...
AATTTTTTTAGATGTTTTTTAAAATATAGGCCAAAATCATAGTTTTTGACTACCTAACTACTTCTTTCTGAAGTAGATACGTACTGGCACCCCCGTAAAATTGAAATTAGCCCTCACCTGGTTTTCCAAGTAATTCCTATAAGGCGTCTTCACGTCATCTGGGAAATTGGTAAAAAAGGCAAAACTAGGTACACGTGTCGGTAATTGCTGTACAAATTTGATCTTAATTACATGCCCTCTCACCACAGGCGCCTGGTATTTCTCAATCGCCTTTAACATGATATCGTTCAACTTAGAGGTTGGAATTTTACGATGTTTATTGTCATATACGTCTAAGGCCAGTTCGATGGCTTTGAAAATACGGGTTTTTTCTACCGCTGAAATAAACAAAATAGGCACATCTGTAAAAGGTGCCAGTTTGTCTTTTAGCCTTTTTTCGTAGTCTCTAGCCGTATTGGTTTCCTTAGGCACTAAATCCCATTTATTCACTAAAAATACAATGCCCTTACCCTTTTTAGCAGCAAGGCTAAAGATACTTAGATCCTGCGCCGTGATACCCTTTACCGCGTCTATCACCATCAAACATACATCTGCTTCATCCATGGCTTTAATCGCACGAATCACAGAATAGAATTCTAGATCGTCTTTCTCCTTGTTCTTTCTTCTAATTCCGGCAGTATCAATCAAGATAAATTCCTTTTGGAACATATTATAATGCGTATGGATGGTATCCCTCGTAGTTCCAGCGATATCACTCACAATGGTTCTTTCTTGACCTATAAAAGCATTTAGTAAGGATGACTTGCCCACGTTTGGTTGGCCAATAATGGCAATCTTAGGCACATTGTCTGCTGCTTCCAATTCCTCGTCCGTTGGTTGCACTTCTGTAATAAATGAAGTCACCGCATCCAATAAATCCCCAGTGCCACTTCCAGAAATAGAACTCACAAAATAGTTATGCTCAAAGCCCATGCTATAAAACTCAGTAGCGTCTAATGCCCTATTTGAATTGTCTACCTTATTGGCAACTACTAATACTGGTTTGGTAGTTCTTCTTAACATATCAGCCATGGCAGCATCTAAATCGGTCATACCAACTGCTGCGTCCACCATAAAGATGATACAGTTGGCTTCATCAATGGCAATTCTTACTTGCTTTCTGATTTCCGTCTCAAACATATCACTTGAATCAGGCACAAAACCACCTGTATCAATTACATTGAAATTTTTGCCATTCCATTCTGTCACACCATATTGACGGTCTCTTGTTACACCACTTATATCATCTACAATGGCCTTACGCTCTTCTAAAAAGCGATTGAACAGTGTGCTTTTCCCAACATTGGGCCTTCCTACTATAGCGACTGTAAAACTCATAAAACTTAAATTTAATAATCAAATAAACTATCTTAAAATACTATATATCAATAACTTAATACTATTAATATAAAATACTATTAATATCCAAATTCTTTCAACTTCAACTCATTGTCTCTCCACTTTGGCTTCACTTTTACTAGTAACTCCAAATAGACCTTGGACCCAATAAAAGCTTCAATATCCTTTCTAGCCAATGTACCAATCTCCTTGATCAACTTACCCTTCTCCCCAATAATGATCGCCTTTTGCGATTCTCTATTCACCACGATGTCTGCCTGAATTTTCACCAATAAGGGTTGCTCTTTAAATGAGTTCACCAGCACGGCTGTATGGTATGGGATTTCTTCCCCAAACAACTGGTAAATTTTCTCCCTTATGATTTCACTTACAAAGAACTTAGTAGGCAAATCACTCAAGTCCGACTGGTCAAAGAAAGGATGCCCGCCTTCTGGAATTAATTGTAAAATTACTTTCAATAACCTGTCTATATCGCTGTTATTCAATGCACTAATAGAAATTATTTTAGAACAATAAGGCTTTGCGCTAAAAAAGGCATTTGCCTCTTTTACCCTGCCACCTTCAGCCAAATCCGACTTATTCATCACCACAATACAAGGCACTTTTAGCCTTAAAGCAGTGAACATGGCGTCTATTTCGTCAAAATCGTCCCTCACATCCACCATTAAAAGCCCCAAATCCGCATCTTCCAAGGCAGATTTGACTGCTCCCATCATCTTCTCATGAAGCTTATATTTAGGATCGATGATCCCTGGCGTATCCGAGAAGATGATTTGATACTCGTCTTCCTTGTTCAAAAAGGCTTTAATTCTATGTCTTGTGGTTTGGACCTTAGAGGATACAATAGCCATCTTCTCGCCCATAATGGCATTCAGTAGAGTGCTCTTTCCTGCATTAGGCTTACCAAATATGTTCACAAAACCGACTTTCATTCCTTTTCTTTAATAATACAAACTTACGACAAAAAAAATCCGCTCTCGATAGGAATCGGGAGCGGGATTAGATGTTGCGAGGGAAGGGATCGAACCTCCGACCTTCGGGTTATGAGCCCGACGAGCTACCGCTGCTCTACCTCGCGATGTTTGGACGGCAAAGTTACGCCAATATTACCAGTTAAACAAGTTTATTGGAAAGATTGTAGAATATGAAGAAACCAAATGAAACTGGATAAAAGCAATTAATCCCTATGCCTTACACTTGAAGCCCCAGAGCTTTTCATGTCTTTGATAACAGCCGCACCTTTATAGTCTATGCTACTTGCGGCGGACGCATTTAATTTAAGGATACCTGATACATTTAATTTTACACTGCTCGCGCCAGAAGCACTTACAGAAGCACCTTTAACTAAATAATCATACATTTTCACGCTACTTGCTCCAGACACATCCACAATCAAATCATCTCCTGAACCTGATACTTCAAAAGCACAAGCACCTGAGCCTTTCATCGAAAAGGCATTGGCTTGCACTGTTCCCTTGAAACTTGAAGCGCCTGATAAATCTGTTAATAAAGTACCAGCTTTGATATCCCCCTTTAAATCACTTGCTCCAGAAAGAACAACCTTTAATTTCTCTGAGCTAACGCCATTCACTATTCTGATATTGGTTGCACCTGAACCAGTGATCGAATACAAGTCTTTTACACTCACATAAGCTTTGATTCTATAATCTTCATTGCCCCATTTCCACCACCTGCTATAATTATCTGCCATTCTAATAATCAATGTACCTCCTACTACTTCTGTAATAATATGATCTCTGATTTCATCATTCGTTGCACTAACGGCTACTTCATTTTTATTGGACTGCGTTAAATATAAATCAATGGCACTTGAAACACTTATAGCTGTAAAACTAGGTACTTTTCTTTGTTGGGCATTTTCATCATATACAATAGATTTATTCTCCTGCGCATTCACTACAAAGCCCGCAAGTAACAATAGGGCAAAAAGTATTTTTTTCATAATTGTGTTATTTATTACTTAAAACGTAAATATTAGTATAAAGTTACAGCGCTTTGTATCATTTTACTGCTTATTTTTGTGTTGTCCTCGGGGTGCTGTAAAAGGCTGAGAAAAACCCGTTGAACCTGAACAGGGTAATGCCTGCGAAGGGAAGGTCATCGCAATTTCTGCGCCACTTCTCATAGCTATTCCCTGTTCCCAGTATCAATTTTTTGAAACAAGTAAACTTTAGTTATGACTAAGTTATTGGGAACATTTGCCTTTTTATTCTTTGTAGCTGGTAGTATGGCTCAATCAAAACAGCTGTCTACTCCAAAGAGAAAAGACAGTATTAGTAAGTATACAGACAGTATTAGAAGCCTACCCCCTCTAGAAGTGAAAGCAATTAGAGTAAGTGAGCAGGCGCCTTTTGCAAAAACGAATATCAGCAAAGCACAAATTGCTTTGAACAATGTTGGACAAGACCTTCCATTTTTATTGGAGAATACCCCTTCAGTAGTTGTGCATGCTGATGCAGGCATTGGGGTTGGTTATACAGGTATTCGAATTAGAGGTACGGATGCAACAAGAATAAATTTTACATTAAATGGTATTCCTTATAATGACCCTGAAAGTATGGGTACTTTCTTTGTGAATATTCCAGATTTTAGCTCAAGTGTCAATAGTATACAAATTCAAAGAGGTGTGGGTACTTCTACCAATGGAGCTGGAGCATTTGGCGCGAGTGTGAATTTAATGACCAACGACTATAATCCAAGCGCTTATTTGTCTTTACAAAATACAGCTGGTTCATTCAATAGCTTTAAAAATAATATAGTTTTTGGTTCAGGACTACTCAATAATAAATTCACTATTGACGGAAGACTTAGTTCCATCATGAGCGATGGATTTATTGACAGAGCAAGTAGTGATTTAAAAAGCTTTTATCTAAGTACCACTTATTGGGGCAATCAATCTTCCCTAAGATTGAATGTATTTACTGGTAAAGAAAGAACCTACCAAGCATGGTATGGTGTTCCGGAGGAATTACTAGCTACTAATAGAACATTTAATCCAGCAGGAACAGAAAAAGCAGATGCCCCATACAATAATCAAACAGATAATTACAGACAAACCCATTATCAATTGTTTTACAATAAGAACATCAATAGTCATTGGAAATGGAATACTGCATTTTATTTAACCACTGGAAAAGGATATTACGAAGAGTATAAAGCAGGGGTCGATTTTTCAGATTACTTTATTGATATATCACGTAAAATGAATGTCCCTACTGACTTAGTGAGAAGAAGATGGTTAGATAATAACTTTTTCGGACAGATTGCAGCGCTCTCTTACGTGGATAGTTTAAATGATATAACTATGGGTGGTGGTTGGAGCATTTATGATGGACTACATTTTGGTACTTTACCCTACCTAGATACAAGACTGGCACCTGCAGATTATAGATACTATGATAATGATGCACTTAAAAAAGAAATGAATACCTATGTGAAATGGGAAAGAAAATTGACAAAACAATTTAAAAGTTTTATAGACCTACAATATAGAAATGTAAATCATCAAATGAATGGCTTTACAAAAAATACAAATTTGTCCATTGAAAGAAAATTTAATTTCTTTAACCCTAAAATGGGCTTAACCTATCAAGCAAAAAATATTTTTTACTACACCAGTGTTGCGGTCGCCAACAAAGAACCCAATAGAGACGATTTTGAAGCAAGTTCAATAGAGCAGCCAAAAAAAGAACAGCTAGTAGATTGGGAGACAGGATTTGAGTTTAAAAAACCAAAGTATGCTATTAATGCAAATATGTACTACATGAATTATAAAGACCAATTGGTATTAACGGGTAAGATTAATGATGTGGGGGCCTATACAAGAACCAATGTTCCAAAAAGCTATAGAGCAGGTATAGAATTACAAGTGAAATATGCATTAAATAAAAAATATAATACAAGTTATAATATCACATTTAGTCAGAATAAGATTAAGGAATTTACAGAATATGTAGACGATTACGATCAATTCACGCAAGTAGCTATCCAACATAAAAATACCAATATTGCCTTATCCCCTAGTTTAACAACCAGCCGAACCTTTAATTGGAAACCAAATGATAAGCTAAGCTTTTTCTGGACAACTAAATACACTTCTAAACAATTTCTAGACAATACACAAAATAAAAGCAGACAACTAGATGCTTTTTTTATCAATGATATCAATGCACATTGGACCATCCTAAATAAAGCAAAATTCACTATGCTATTACAGCTCTATGCCAACAATCTATTAGATGTGCAATATGCACCCAATGGCTATACTTTCAGCTATATCTATGATCGCAGTGTCATAACTTCCAATAATTATTACCCAATGGCTGGCAGAAATTACTGGGTAAGTTTAAAGATTGACTTAAAATAAAAATGCCCCTCATAAAGCAACCCCCTAGGTTAAACCTAAAAAAGGTCCTGAATTTTCAGGACCTTTTTTAATATTTTTAAGATTGCATGATTACTTTTTCTCTTTGTCTACTTTATTGATAAAATCAATCAAACCTTTAAAGTAGGTTGCTTGGTCATCATACATCGACATATGTGATCCTTTTGGACAAAGTAAGAATGTGCCATTCTGAACTTTACCAGCAATCATCTCCATCGCCTTTGGATCCATGGTGTCAAATGTGCCACCTATACTTAGAGTAGGCACCTTTATTTTTGCCAGATCCGCTGTTCTATCCCAATTTTTTAAAACTGCATCACCCACTACACCAAATTCAGAAGGTCCTTGCATTTTTAAATACAATGGGTAATTCATTTTAGCAAAAGCACGCAGCACTGGATCAGGCCAATTAGCAGGTGGCATTCTTAAAACGTGTTCTGGGTAATAATAATCATTAATCAATTTTAAATAAGCTGGATCTGTATATTGTCCCTTTGCTTCAAAGGCTCTAATTTGTGCTAACACTTCCTTTGGTAATTGAGGGCCTAGTAGTTCATTGGCATACTTCACATACTCAGGAATGGATGCCATCATATTGGAAATGATCAAACCTTTTAAATGCTGCTGGTATTTTAATGCATACTCCATTGCTAAGATACCACCCCAAGAATGTCCTAATAAATAAAAGTTATTGGCATCTAAACCAAGTGCCACTCTTACCGTTTCAACTTCCTCTACATAACGATCAATGGACCATAAGCTGCTATCATTTGGATTATCTGAATACGCAGATCCTAATTGATCATAGTAATAATATTCTATCCCTTCTTGTGGAAGAAATGAATCAAAGCATTCAAAGTATTCATGCGTTGCACCTGGGCCTCCATGCAGTAATAATACTTTTTTGGTTGGGTTATTTCCAACACGTTTTGTCCAAACTGTAAAGTCTCCTTTTTCGGTATGAATTGGAATACGCTTAACCCCACCAGACAAAATATCTGTTTTGCCGGTCGTGTCATGGTAATTTGAGCTTGAAACTGTAGACCCATTATTACATGCTGCTAGGAATAAAACAAAGCAACAAGAAAGCCATTGAATGAATTTTTTCATATGCTAATTTTAGATTATCCAGGGAATTTTTCCTGCCATGCCAACATTCCACCTACTACGTTGACTACATTCTTAAAGCCATAAGGCTCCATCATCATACAAGCCTGACCACTTCTATTACCACTTCTACAATACACATAAACGGTCTCCTCTTTTAAGTGTTCGACTTCGTCTAACATTAAAGCTTGCACCAATCCTAGTGGTAATAATTGGCCCCCAATATTGAATGCAGCATGCTCATGTGGTTCACGAACATCTAATAAATTTAATTTTTCGCCCGCATCTATTTTTGCTTTTAATGCTTCTACAGTAATGGTATGCATAATTGAATGATTGATTTTTAAATATAGTAAAATCTATAAATATTTTTATTGTTGAATGGAGTCTCTAATTGCTTTTACTGGCGCAACTTTATCCAAGACTAAATTAATGGTAGCACCTTTGAAAATCATATTTTGAATGGGCATCCCTAATGAATCTAATTCACTGCTATAGACAGTTGGACTCTGGTCAAATACAAATGCAGATGCGCTATCTCCAATTGATCCATTCACAGAAACCACACCAAGATTTAATCCGAAACTCATTAACTGTGCCTTGGCTTGGTCATAAGTGAGTCCTACTAAATCTGGCATTGGTATACCTGCAGAGGCACCCCCATCTCCCACTAAAAAATGTATTAAAGTCCCTGATGGTATTTTTGAGCCCGGCGCAATAGGTTGACCATTGACTAATTGGTCTATGACTACATTTTTATTTTGATCTGGCACTATTTGAATTGAACCCAATCTTAATCCCAACACTTTTAAATATGTTTCTGCACTTTTTATAGAAAATCCAACAAGGTTTGGCATATCTACTTGAGGCGCAACAACACGATTGATTGTAAGATAAACTGTCCTTCCTTTTTTCACAATCTCATCTGCCTCTGGAGTCTGTCTTAACACTGCATTTCTAGCAAGGGTATCCACATATATTGAGTCTTGTAACTCCACATCAAAACCAGCTGCAATTAAATTTTTCTCTGCAGCAGCAACATCCAACCCAATCACTGCTGGTACTTTTCCTGTTTCTCCATTCCCGGTAATCCATCCCAACGAGAAAAAGAAAATGACGAATAAGCAAATAGTAATTCCAAACCCTATGAGCATGTTTATCCACAATGGCTTTCTTAATATGTCGTCAATGAGTTTCAAATTGCTTGATTTTATTTTTGTTCTAAACTATCTTCAATGATCCAACCATAAAAATCTGTTAAGTTCCAGCCCATTGCTTTTACTTGCTGAGGAATCACACTTGCCTCACTTTGTCCAGGCACTGTGTTGACTTCTAACATGAATGCTTTTTCTGCAGCTTCATCATAAATGAAATCAATTCTAACCACACCTCTGCAATTTAAAATAGCATATACTTTTTGTGCAGCAGCCGTTAAAGTATCAAACATTTTTGTAGTGATGTCAGCAGGGGTAATCTCTTGGCTCTTGCCTTGGTATTTTGCCTCATAATCAAAAAACTCATTCTCGGTCTTGATTTCTGTAATAGGCAATACCGTGATCTTACCTTTGGATTTAAATACGCCAATGGTGAACTCTCTTCCGCTTATAAATTCTTCTACTAAAATTTGTGTGTCCTCTTTAAAAGCTTTTTCTAATGCTGTTGGTAACTCATTCGCTTGATTCACTTTACTAATACCAAAACTACTACCCCCATTATTTGGCTTCACAAATACAGGCAATGTAAGATTTGATAAGATTTGATCCGGGCTTAATGCCTGCTCTTTAAATAAATGTAAAGATTTAGCAACGCCTATCCCTCCAAAACCAGCCACTGCAACCGTAAATCTTTTATTAAAAGTCAAGGCAGAGGTAGCGGTGTCACAACTAGTATAAGGTAAACCAATCATATCAAAATAGCCCTGTAATTTTCCATCCTCACCCGGTGTGCCATGAATGCACATTAGCGCCACATCGAATTTTATTTTTTCTGTGCCTTCTACAATGCTAAAATCTGCTTTATCAATAGCCACCTCTTCCCCTACTGTATTTTCATACCACCAACCTGTAGGATGGATGTCAATTTGATAGACTTCAAATTTTGTTTTATCCAATGCATTGAACACCGTCTTTGCACTTTTATAACTTATCTCGGCTTCAGAGCTATATCCTCCCGTTACCAATGCCACTTTTATTTTCATAGGATTCACTTTGTATTGGGTCAATAATGCACCAATAATTTTGACAATAAAAAAAGGGAAATGATTCCCTTTTTAAACCATTCAATTATAAATGTAACTTTTCTTTCTTAGCTAATAACTCATCTACTGTTTCTTTGTACAACTCATCAGGTACACAACAATCAACCGGGCAAACAGCAGCACACTGAGGTTCTTCATGAAAACCTTGACATTCTGTACATTTATTATGTGTAATGTAATAGGTATCCATCGCCACAGGAGTTATTCTTGCGCCAGCATCTACAGCTGTACCATCCATTAAAGTGTAAGCACCTTTCAATGAAGTACCATCGGCCATTGCCCATTCTACTCCACCTTCATAGATTGCGTTATTTGGACATTCTGGCTCACATGCGCCACAATTAATACATTCATCAGTAATTTTGATTGCCATAAAAAATATTTAAATTTTAGAATCGTACTTTTGCTTACAAAGATATAACACAAGCATGAACTTACAAGCAAGAATTAAAGGTTTTGTCGCCCTAGGACAACAGTTATCAGATACAAATAATACCCAATTAATTGAAGCAAAATCAGCTGCTTATCAACAAAATGCTTGGTTTTTACCCGAATTCATTGACCAAGCCATACAACAAATAAAGGAGCAGTTTTTACAGCAAACAGCCCTAGAAGAATGGACTGCTGCATATCCAACTATTACAGACCAAGATACCCATATAAAAGTAGGTATCGTGATGGCTGGAAATATCCCGTTGGTAGGTTTTCATGATTTATTAAGTACACTTATTGCAGGGCACACGGCAGTTGTAAAAAGGTCCTCGAAAGATCAAGTATTAATGGACTTTATCATTGCAAGTTTAATCAAAATTAACCCTGCATTTGAAGCTCAAATCTTGGTGCAAGAACAGCTAAAAAATTGCGATGCTTATATTGCTACTGGGGGCAATACCGCAGGTAATTATTTTGAATACTATTTTGGTAAATTTCCGCATATCATCCGCAAGAATAAAACTTCAATTGCCATTTTAGATGGGACTGAAACTTTGGCAGAACTAGCTGCCTTGGCAGATGATTGTATGCTGTATTATGGAATGGGATGTAGGAATGTGACCCAGATTTGGGTACCAGAAAGCTATGATTTTATCCCTTTTTTGAATGCCTTAAAAAAATACAACTACTTACAAGACCAACATAAATACAAGCACAATTTCGATTATCAATTGGCTCTATTGATGATGCGTAAACAATTATACATGGATTCAGGGGGTATCTTAATGAGCGAAAACCCCTCCCCATTTGCTGCCATTAGCCAAATTCATTACCAGCAATATCCATTGGGCACCAGTCCTACATTCAATATGGATGAAATTCAATGTGTGGTGGGTAAAAATCAACTTCCTTTTGGCAGTTTACAAAAACCCCTTTTAGCTCAATATGCAGATGGAGTG
>Ga0209356_1001129_pt1 | contig 10518 bp, 10 predicted proteins | sample LauGreFaBDMM15SN_2_FD_188213 | JGI IMG/M metagenome (GOLD analysis project Ga0209356, IMG submission 188213) | Freshwater lake microbial communities from Lake Michigan, USA - Fa13.BD.MM15.SN (SPAdes) (version 2) | ecosystem: Environmental > Aquatic > Freshwater > Lake | place: Lake Michigan, USA...
AGTTGGTTAGAATACCGGCCTGTCACGCCGGGGGTCGCGGGTTCGAGTCCCGTCCACTCCGCCAGAAGTCTCGTAGAAACGCCCCTCACGGGGCGTTTTTTTTGAAAATCCCGCTCGTTGTGAGCCATGTCGAGGAACACCATGTACAAAAACCTCATTGCAGCGCTGTTTGCGCTTGCTTTGTTTTCCGCCCCTTCGCATGCAGCTGATGGTGACACTAAACCCCTCAAGGTGGGTTTCGTATACGTCACCCCACGATTGCCCAGCGGTTGGGTGCACCAGCACGAGCTAGGACGCTTGGCGATGGAAGAAAAGCTCAACAAAAACGGCCGCAAGGTGCAAACTGTTTTTGTTGAAAATGTGGCTGAAGGTGCTGACGCCGAGCGTGTTATCCGAGACTTGGCGCAGCAAGGCGCGGGCTTGATCTTCACCCCAAGCTTTGGCTACATGGAACCCACCATGAAGGTGGCTGCAGACTTTCCAAATGTGAAGTTCGAGTCCATTACAGGGTACAAAACCGCCAGCAATGTGTCGGCGGCGAATGCGCGTTACTACGAGGGTCGTTTCTTGGCAGGCATCGCTGCAGGCCGCGTCAGCAAAACTGGCATTGCGGGTTATGTGGCTGGGTTTCCCATTCCTGAAGTCATTCAAGGCATCAATGCATTTGCTTTGGGTATGCGCTCAGTGAAACCGAAGGCACAGATCAAATTGGTTTGGCTCAACAACTGGTTTGACCCTGCGCGAGAGCGCGAAGCGGCCATGACGCTGATGAACCAAAAGGCCGATGTGCTGGCGTTTCACACTGCATCTGAAGCTGTCATGGTGGCGGCCCAAGAGCGTGGCAAGCTGGCCATTGCCTACCACTCGGACATGCGTCACATTGCCCCCCAAGCGCAGCTGCTGGCAATCACCCATCACTGGGGCGACTATTACAGCCTTCGCGCAGAGCAAGTCCTCAATGGCACTTGGCAAAGCGGCAATGTATGGGGTGGGGTGAGAGAAAAAATGGTTCAAGTGGGCGCATTTGGACCAAGGCTGCCCGGGCGCGTTCAAAATGAGTTGATGCGCTTACAGCGTGCCATTGGACGAGGCAGCTTGCAGCCATTTGCCGGCCCCATTTTGGACAACCAAGACCAAGTGATTCTTGCGCGGGGCCAGTATTTAAGCGACAAAGAAATTTTGAATATGAATTTTCTTGTGCAAGGGGTTCAAGGGCAGTTACCCTGACCTCTTTTATGCGGCTCATACAATCGTGTGCTTATCAATAAGGTGAACGCATGAGTATCAAAAGCGACAAATGGATTCGCCGCATGGCAGAGCAGCACGGCATGATCGAGCCCTTTGAGCCTGGTCAAATTCGCCAAGATGCCGCTGGCCAAAAAATTGTCAGCTACGGTACCAGCAGCTACGGCTACGACATCCGTTGTGCACCCGAGTTCAAGGTGTTTACCAACATCTACAGCACCGTGGTCGACCCCAAAAATTTCGACCCCAAGAGCTTTGTCGACATCGAGTCCGACGTCTGCATCATTCCTCCCAACAGCTTCGCGTTGGCTCGCACTCTTGAATACTTTCGAATTCCTCGCAACGTGCTTACTATTTGCTTGGGTAAAAGCACCTATGCCCGATGCGGCATCATCGTGAACGTCACACCCTTTGAGCCCGAGTGGGAAGGCTATGTCACCTTAGAGTTCAGCAACACCACGCCTTTGCCCGCGAAAATTTACGCAGGTGAGGGCTGCGCCCAGGTGCTCTTTTTCGAGAGCGACGAGGAGTGCGAGACGAGCTACAAAGACCGTGGCGGTAAATACCAAGGTCAAGTGGGTGTTACCTTACCAAGGGCTTGAAAATCAGCCAAAACCAAGGCTTATGAGTACTTTCTCTAGAGTGCGACAATCTCACGCTATATGAATTCATTCTCGCAACTGCAGTTAGACCCCCATTTGGCCAAAGCCGTCGCTGAAATGGGCTACGAATCGATGACACCCATTCAGGCGCAGGCCATTCCGGTGGTGCTCTCAGGTCAAGATGTCATGGGCGCTGCCCAAACCGGCACTGGCAAAACCGCTGCTTTCTCGCTGCCCTTGTTGCAGCGCATGCTTCAGCATGAAAATACGTCGACGTCACCAGCCAGGCATCCTGTCCGGGCCTTGGTTTTGCTCCCCACCCGCGAGTTGGCAGATCAAGTAGCCCAGCAAGTCAAGCTGTATGCCAAATACACGCAACTGCGCTGCGCGGTGGTTTTTGGTGGCATGGACATGAAACCGCAAACGGCGGAACTCAAGCGCGGTGTAGAGGTGTTGGTGGCCACACCTGGGCGGTTGTTGGACCACATTGAAGCTAAAACTGCGGTTCTTAACCAAGTTGAATATGTGGTGCTCGATGAAGCCGACCGCATGTTGGACATTGGCTTTTTGCCTGATTTACAGCGCATCCTGAGTTATTTGCCCAAGCAACGCACTACCTTGTTGTTCTCAGCTACGTTTTCACCCGAGATCAGGCGTTTGGCTGCCAGTTACTTGCAAAACCCTGTCACGATCGAAGTGGCGCGACCCAATCAAACTGCGTCCACCGTCACCCAGTTGTTCATCAATGTCAATGAAGACGATAAACGCCGCGCCCTCAAACTGATTCTTAAGCAAAAAGCCATTTCCCAAGCCTTTGTGTTTGTCAACAGCAAGCTAGGCTGCGCGCGGTTGGCCAGATCCTTAGAAAAAGATGGTTTGCGTACAGCGGCCTTGCATGGCGATAAAAGCCAAGACGAGCGCCTGAAAGCGTTAGAAGCATTTAAAAAGGGCGAAGTTGATTTACTGGTTTGCACAGATGTGGCAGCGCGTGGTTTAGACATTAAAGACGTGCCCGCCGTTTTCAATTTTGATGTGCCTTTCAATGCGGAAGACTATATTCACCGCATAGGTCGCACGGGACGCGCAGGTGCCGAGGGCTTGGCTGTGAGTTTTGCTTCTGCCTCAGACTTGCGTTTGGTCTCTGACATTGAAAAGCTCACCAAACAAAAAATCGATTTCACCGTCTTGGAGCTGGAGGAAGAGCGCTCATTCCCCCGTCGCTCTCGCTCAGACGATGATGAACGCCCAAGGCGTGATGCCGATGAACGGTCAGGTTCGCCACGCAGTCGCTTCACACCTGCTAAGCCACCTGCTGACCCATTTTTTGATAAACCCTATGAAGCCAGCGTCCAGACTGGCTCAACTCCAGTGAATGATTCCTCACTCAAGGCGGATATGGCGCCTGTTCGGGGAAGTATTTCTCCCAACATCAAACCCAAGCGCAAAGTTGCTGCTCTGTTCAAAACCACTTCTTAAGTCTGTTGACGCTTTATCAGGTACGCGCCTGGGCAAAGGCTGCGCAGTCAATCTGGTGACGTTGGTGAATCCCCGGTCCGCGTGCGTTCAACTCAAGTCCGCTCAAACACCGGCCCCAAACACAACCTGTATCAAGCTCGATAACGTCTTGGCGTTGCATGGGCGTCAAGGTAGACCAATGGCCAAAAGCGATACAGGTGTCTTGCGTTCGACGCTCAGGGACATCAAACCAAGGCATAAAGCCTGGCGGCCCTTGCGTCGCGTCAAGATGGTGCTTGAATTCCATTTCGCCCAAGGCTGTGCAAAAGCGCAACCTGGTCAAAGCATTCACAATCACCCGCAAGCGTTCAATCCCTTGGAGTTCATCGCTCCAAGCCGCAGGCAAGTTGCCGTACATCTGAGCAATAAATGCTTGCCAGTTGGGGCCTTGCAAAACGGTTTGCACCTCTTTGGCCAGCGAGAGGGTCTGCGCCACGCTCCACTGCGGCAACACCCCCGCGTGGACCATCAACACGCCTTCTTCATGCATCGCCAAGTGCTGCATACGCAACCAGTCCATCAAGGTGTTGCGATCAGGGGCTTGCAAAATATCCTCAACCGTGTCCCCACGTTTGAGGGGTTGCACGCCAAGGTGTATGGCCAGCAAATGCAAATCATGGTTGCCAAGCAAGCACCGCGCACTGCTGCCCAAGTTGTGCAAGCGTCGCAGAACACCAAGGTTGTCTGGCCCGCGGTTGACCAAGTCGCCCAGCAGGAATACGGTGTCGCGGCTTGGCGAAAAGCCCACTTGCAGCAGCCATTGCGACAATGCGCTGTCGCAGCCTTGTATGTCGCCAATCAAGTAAAGTGCCATGGCATGATTGTCATAGATTCCTTTGAGCCTCACCCTTGCGGGTTTTTGACTGCCTGATGCCATGGACGTATTGCTGATTATTTTTTTGACCTTGCTGAATGCCATCTTTGCCATGTCAGAGATGGCTTTGGCATCAAGTCGAAAAACTTTGCTCTCGCAACTCGAGTCTTCAGGCGCTTATGGTGCCAAGGCTGCTTTGGCACTGCAAACACGGCCCACAGAGTTTTTGTCTACGATTCAAATTGGCATCACCACATTGGGCGTGATCAACGGCATTGTCGGTGAAGCAGCCTTCAGCCAAGGCTTGTCTGCGTGGTTATCTGGGTGGCCTGTTCTCCAACCGGTGGCCGGTATTTTGGCTACTTCTGTGGTGGTGACGGTCATCACATTCAACACAATTTTGTTTGGCGAACTTGTTCCAAAGCGCATAGGCCAGTTGTTTCCTGAAACAGCAGCACGCTGGACCGCACCGATGATGCTTGCCATGGCCACGATGGCCAGGCCTTTGGTTCATCTGCTTTCCAAAACGACTTCCGTTATTTTGCATTTATTGCGTATTGATGCGCATCAAACGCGTCAAGTGACCGAGGAGGAAATTCGAGCCAGCTTGGTCGAAGGAGTGGATGCAGGTTTGATTGAGCATCACGAGCACCAAATGGTTAAAAATGTATTTCATTTGGACGAGAGGGAATTGCCTTCCATCATGGTGCCCCGCACCGATATCGTGTGGCTTGACAGCCAACTTTCAACCCAGCAAGCGGTGGAGTCTTTGTCAGAACTGGACGCACACTCTTGGTATCCAGTTTGTCGCGAAGGTTTGGACGAAATTTTGGGGATTGTCAGCATGGCCAGTTTGTTGCATAACCGATCCTCTCTGGAGCCGATTACTGAATGGATGGAGCCCGCTGTTTTTGTGCCAGAAACACTCAGCGGATTGGATATGCTGGCGCAGTTTCGCCATCCCCATCAAGGCACAGAAACACCAACCCCCAACGGTGGCGGACGCATGGTGTTGGTGGTGGACGAGTACGGTGTGGTGCAAGGCTTGATGACGCCACGAGATATGCTTGAGGCTATCACCGGTGAATTGGTTCAAACCAATGCAGAAGATGAAGCTTGGGCAGTACAGCGCGAAGATGGAAGTTGGTTGCTCGATGGCATGATGCCTGTGCAAGAACTCAAGTCGCGTTTAAATATCAAAACACTGCCGCAAGAGGACGATGCCATTTACAACACGCTGGCAGGTCTGCTGCTTGCTGTGTCTGGCAGATTGCCTAAGGTGGGTGAGGCAACCTACGCCGAAGGATGGCGCTTTGAAGTCGTGGATTTAGATGGCAGACGTATTGACAAGGTATTGGCCAGTTACCAGCCACAAGGTTTGGATACGGGGCCCAATACCTAAGACCTGTCGCTCGGTGCAGCTTTTTAGTGGGGTTTCTTCTCTTGAGGAGAGATGTGGTCTAGTTTTGAATTGATATCGTTCACGGTTTTGCGAATGGCGTCGACTCGGCCATGAAATTCTTCCATCCTGTGTTGTCTGGCAAGAAGCTCTTCTTGCTTTTGCTTGATCATTTCTGGACTTAAGACCAGCGGCGCTTTTTTGACAAGCGGTGGCTGCTTTTGTTGGGCGACTGGCTTGGCTTGGGGAGTGAGGAGTGGTGCCGCGTTGTCAGCAAGAAGATGGGTTTCAGCAAGCTTGGTTTTTTCTTCCTTGACATACTCTAGGTGCTCGGCCAAGACTTCGTCCGTCACGGCTTGTGTTTGAAGATCCTCCTCAGGGGGATCCTCGATTTCCATGTGATCGTCAGGGAAATCGTCGTTTGAACTGACAAATAAAGGTATTGGCGCAGCAGGTTCTGTAGCTGCAACAGCGACACGGTGGTCTTCTGTGGCGTTGTCAGGCAAGGGTGCATGGGTGTCGCTGATATTGTCTTGCGGCACGGTTGCCAAATGGTCCTCAAGCTTGTCTTTGGCAATGGAGGCATGTTGGTCTTGCAGCTTGTCACTTGGCAAGACCGCTTGGGTATCGTGCAAACTTTCATTAGAAATGGCAACCAAATGCTTGTTCGATGCATCATTGCTAATGCCCACCACATTTTGATCTGCGTGTTCTTCGGCGACACCAATAAGGTGATCTTTAAGTGAGTCAGTAGCCACACCCACGCCGTCTTGGCTGTGCAGATGATCGGGGCTGATACCGGTCATTGACTCATGTAATCCATCTTCTTGGGCGTGGGCATATTCATCTGCTTTCGCATGCTCCGCCGCAAAAGACTGCTGAGTGTCTATAGACTCATTTTCAGAAATTTGCTTAAGTGTTGTTTGCGCTAGCTGTTCTTCAAAATGAGACTGCTCGTGAACAAGCTCGCCTAATTCGCCCGCAACAATATCGCTTCGTCTTGCTTTTGCGCTGCTTGAGCCTTCTGGGATTTCAACTGAAAATGATTTCGTGCTGCGAATAATCGAAGGTTCTTTAGAAGCCATGATGTAGGTTGTACTGCTTATCTGTTTATGAGTAACTCTCCGGCTAATTTTACAGCCTCTGCTGCGTTGACAGAAATCGCGTCTGCAGCAAGTGCTACGCCGTCCATTTCGGACTGAAGCAAGGCCGGTCCGCCCAAGATCACAAAAGCATTAGGGTTGCGCGACGCACTCTTTAGCCTTGCAATCAGGGCGGGAATAGCAGACAGTTGTTCGACTAAACCGACTGATAAACCAATCACATCAAACCATTCATGAGCGACTGCACGCAGCAATGCTTCTTCAGAGGTTGAAATCTCGACAACAACTTGCCAATGGTCGGCACGGAAAAACTCAGACACCATGGCCAGCCCCAAGATATGTTGCGAGCCAGGTGCAGAGGCGAGCATGATGCGGCGAACGTCCCCCGCTGTTTGAGGACCATCTTGGGTTTCATAGCCCAGATGTCGCATGGCATGGTGCATGCGAAGCAGGCCTTGGGCAACCACGGTGAAGTCCATTTTGTCTTGCTCCCACAAGTCACCAAGGTGGCGTGCTGCGGGCGTAATGACATCTAAAAATACAGTTTGAGCACCCATGCCCTTGATACGCAATGCATCAAGATGATCGAACACAGCTTGGGGATCAATGGCGAGGCAGGCTTGCGCAAAATCGAGCATGTCTTGTTCGGTCGCAGCTACCAGTTCGCCTTGTACTTGTTCAAGGCCCAAGCTTATAGCGCTAGGGTGAGCATCTAGGAGGCGAGGGATGATTTGCGACTCAATCACCGACAAAAGAGATGTTTTGCAAAGGTCAATAGAACCCCTGGCATCATTGGCCGCTGAGGATGATGATGATAGGGGGGCAGGTTGCTTTCCCCAAATCGACAAGGCTAGCCCAGACAAACTTTTGATGGGTGACTTCAAGCCAGGCAGGAGCCGTGGCGACACACTAATGTTCATGGCTAGTCCGTTCACAAGGAGGCGGGCCATACAAATATGTGTAAATTGCCCTCATGTTCATTGTGACAATAAAGTCTCCGTTACACCACCCTGTCAAGGGTAAATACCGAAGAAAAACCTCTTTTTAGATGGTTTAGGGTGAGGGTTTTCCTTGTGTGTAAAGAGATACCACCTATTTTTCACCCTGAGTGAAATACTTTGATGGTTATCAAAACGTTTAGATCACCAGGAGACAACCATGAAAACCATCCCAATTCAAGCTGTAACGCCCGAATTCAGTGAGTGCGAAGAAAGTGGCGTCGTTCCCAAACAAAAAATTACCGGGCAACCCGCCTAAGGTTTTATTTTTTCTTCAGATCCAAAGCTGATAAAAAATCCTTTGGCTTGACGTTGTCTTGTTTGATGCCGGTTTGAATTTGTTTGAGCAGCAAATTTTTTGCTTCGTCTTGCATACTTGCTGCGCGCAATCTGATGTAGATAGATTGGGTCATGGCGGCGTTTGAACCGCTCTCGACCATGGCTTGAGCCCACAGACCGTCACGAACAATACCGTCTTGCATTTCGCGCAAAACCATGGCGTGAATCAATTCACTGGGTTGCTTGGACATGTTGTACCTTCTTATTGGACTTGTGTAGCTCCGTGACGTGATCAACTTCGTTTTTAGAACCTAGAAAGACACTGACACGTTGGTGCAATTGCGTCGGTTGGATATCCAAAATGCGCTGTTCTCCGTTGGTCGCGGCACCACCAGCTTGCTCAACCAACCAACTCATGGGATTGGCTTCATACATCAGGCGCAGCTTCCCAGGCTTGTCTGGTTCCCGCTTGTCCCAGGGGTACATGAACACGCCGCCCCGGGTCAGGATACGGTGCACATCCGCCACCATGCTGGCAACCCAACGCATATTGAAGTCTTTGCCGCGAGGACCGGATTTGCCGGCCAAGCACTCATCGATGTAATGCTTTACTGGATCATCCCAATGCCGCATATTGCTCATGTTGATGGCAAATTCTTTGGTGTCAGCAGGAATCTGCACATGTTCATGGGTGAGTACAAAAGAACCTTGTTCGCGGTCCAAGGTGAACATGGCCACGCCGTCACCTACCGTCATCACCAGCGTGGTTTGCGGGCCGTAGACGCAGTAACCTGCTGCCACTTGTGTGCTCCCGGCTTGTAAGAAGTCAGATTCCTGAACAGCGACATTGCCGTCGGGCTTTTTCAACACACTGAAGATGGTGCCAATGCTCACATTCACATCGATATTGCTCGAACCGTCCAGCGGATCAAACAGCAGCAAATATTCGCCTTGCGGATAGCGATTGGGAACTGCGTAAATGCTGTCCATCTCTTCTGAGGCCATGGCCGCCAAGTGGCCACCCCATTCGTTGGCTTCAATCAAGACCTCGTTGGCGATGATGTCGAGCTTCTTTTGAACTTCACCCTGCACATTTTCAGTCATAGCGGTGCCAAGTACGCCACCTAAGGCACCTTTGTTGACCGCGTGGCTGATGCTCTTACAAGCACGGGCGACCACTTCAAGCAGCAAACGCAACTCAGGGGGAATATTGCCCTTGGCGCGTTGTTGTTCTACAAGGTAACGGGACAAAGACACCGACATGGATTACTCCCCAAGCGCAGATGAAATAACTTCGCGCACATCGGCGCTTAAGTCGGATTTTGCAGCAACACGGCGCAGGGCCTCTTGTGCCGCACTTTGGTAGGGCTGGCTCAATTTACGCCAGCGGTCCAATGCCCTTGCAAGCCTTGCCGCAACTTGGGGATTGAAAGCATCTAACTCAAGCACTCGCTCGCTCCAAAAAACATAGCCTGCCGCGTCCGTGCGGTGGAATGCAGATGGATTAGAGCAATAAGCCGATAACAGACTGCGGGCACGGTTAGGGTTGCGAATGTGAAAGTCTGGGTGAAGCAACAATTGACGCATCTTGGGTAACACGTCTCCCTCAAGGTCAGGTGTTGTTGCTTGCAATGCAAACCATTTATCGATCACCAAATCATCGTGCTTGAACATTGCATAAAAGTATGAAAGAGCTGATGCTGCTTGCGGCAGGTGGTTATGAACCAACGCAGTCAAAGCGTGCATTCTGTCGGTCATATTGTCAGCTTGCAAGAAATCTTGGTGGGCTTTTGTAGCCCAAGTGGTTTCGTTGCTGGATTTTTCTGTCATGCAAAGATAGCCAAGTGCAAGGCCACGCAATGCCCTGGCACCACAAGCCTTGGCATCCAATTGGTAAGTCCCTTTTGACGAACAGGTTTCATAGGCCCATGCCCAATCATTGGACATCTCGCGAGCTATTTGGTGTCGTATGGTGTCTCGCACTGAATGGATGCGCTGCGGATCTACGGTTGCACATTGCTCAGCGATATAGGATTCGCTGGGTAGCGTCAATACCAATTCTTTGAAGGCTGCATCCAGCGTCGGGTCACGCAGGACAGACCGCAAGCCATTTATCAGTGCAGGCTCGAGCAGATCGTCGTTTCGGGCATCTGATGAAAGCGAGCCCAATATGCTGCTCATGTAAAGCCGTTGCGCCACTTCCCAGCGGTTGAAAGCATCTGAATCATGCGCCAACAACACCAGCAGTTGATCGACTTCAAATGGATAGTGAAGTTGAACAGGTGCACTGAAGCCACGCAGCAGTGAAGGTACGGGCATTTGGGATACACCCTCGAACACCACACTTTGCTCAGCTTCGCTGAGCACGATGCGCTGGTGTTCTCCCAGCACGGTGCCATCCGTGCCCAATAAACCCATCTCCACGGGGATCACGAAGGGTTGCTTGGTAGCTTGCCCAGGGGTAGGTGGACAGCTTTGCTTGAAGTGCAGGGTAAAGCGCTGTTGGTCTTGTTCATAGATGCCGTGAACATCCAGACGAGGGGTGCCCGCCTGGCTGTACCAG
>Ga0209356_1001141_pt1 | contig 10457 bp, 4 predicted proteins | sample LauGreFaBDMM15SN_2_FD_188213 | JGI IMG/M metagenome (GOLD analysis project Ga0209356, IMG submission 188213) | Freshwater lake microbial communities from Lake Michigan, USA - Fa13.BD.MM15.SN (SPAdes) (version 2) | ecosystem: Environmental > Aquatic > Freshwater > Lake | place: Lake Michigan, USA...
CCGCAACACCGCGCAGGCGTTGCGGATGGCGATGCTGTCCAGCGTGGTGTACGAAGCCGATTGCAAGGCGGCGTCCAGTTGGCCGGCCGCAGCCACCAGCGCCAGCCACCCGGCATCACCGGAAGCCGTGACCGCTTGGCGGCGCTCAGGCTCCGGGACTTCTTTTTGGCTTTGGACCCGCCGGTCAAACAAGGACTTGAATTCGGCCAACTGGGCAAACATTTTTTGTACCGAATTCAGCGCCTGACGCCGCAGGCGGCGCAAGCGGTTGTAGGCGCCCAAGCACCAGCACACGAAAAAAACGCCGAACAAGGCCGGCCAAAACAAATCACCCATGGCGTCCAAGCTCCATCATGTTGCAGATCTCACATGAAAAAACCCCAAGTTCTGCATCGCCGAACCCGGGGTCTTCACAGCGCAGCCGCTCAAGTTTGCTTATTCGGAAGCGACTTCCTGACCGTCGTCGACCGATGCGGTCGCAGCAGCCAGTTCGGCCTCGTCCGCCTCGGCAATCGCACGGCGCTCCGACTCGTCCATGGCCTCGCGCACCTTGCGCGCTTCGTGGTACGCCGCTCCGGTACCGGCCGGGATCAGACGACCGACGATCACGTTTTCTTTCAGACCCCGTAACTCGTCGCGCTTGCCCATGATGGCGGCTTCGGTCAGAACGCGCGTGGTTTCCTGGAAGGACGCGGCGCTGATGAAGCTGTCCGTGGACAGAGACGCTTTGGTAATACCCAGCAGCAGGTTGGTGAAAGTGGCAGGCACTTTGTCTTCAGCACGCAATGCGTCGTTGGTGTTGAGCATTTCCGAACGCTCCACCTGTTCACCGCTGATGTAGTTGGAATCACCCACGTCATCGACGACGACGCGGCGCAGCATCTGGCGCACGATCACCTCGATGTGCTTGTCGTTGATCTTCACGCCTTGCAGGCGGTAGACGTCCTGCACTTCGTCCACGATGTAACGCGCCAGTTCCTCCGGCCCGAGCAAGCGCAGAATGTCTTGTGGATCGGCCGGGCCGTCCACCACCGACTCGCCCTTGTTCACGACCTGGCCTTCGTGGACCAGGATGTTCTTCTCTTTGGGCACGAGTTCTTCCCAGACTTTGCCGTCCGGGTCGGTGATTTGCAAACGGATCTTGCCCTTGGTTTCCTTGCCAAAGGAGATGGTTCCGGTGGCTTCCGCCAGCAAGCCTTTGTCCTTGGGCGAACGGGCTTCAAACAACTCGGCCACACGCGGCAGACCGCCGGTGATGTCGCGGGTTTTCTGGCCTTCAATAGGGATACGGGCCAGCACTTCGCCGGGGCCCACGTCCTGGCCGTCACGGACCTGCACCAGCGCGCCGATCGGGAAGCCAATCGTCACGGCGTGGTCGGTTCCGGGGATCTTCACCTCGGTACCGGACGCATCGATCAGCTTGACCTGCGGACGCACGATCTTGGCCGCGCCACGGCGCTTGGGATCGATCACCACCAGGGTAGACAGGCCAGTCACATCGTCAACCTGCTTGGCCACGGTCAAGCCTTCTTCGACGTTCTCGAAGCGGGCGCGGCCGGCAAACTCGGTGATGATGGGTCGGGTCAGCGGATCCCAGTTGGCGAGGATGACGCCGGCTTTGACCACCTGGTCGGGCTTGACGCTGAGAACCGCGCCATACGGCACTTTGTGGCGCTCACGCTCGCGGCCGTGTTCGTCGTGGATGATGATTTCGCCGGAGCGGGCAATCACCACCAACTCGCTCTTGGAGTTGGTCACGTAACGCATGGTGGCGTTGAAGCCGATGCGGCCGTTGGACTTGGCTTCGACGCTGGAGGCAATGGCCGCACGGGATGCCGCGCCACCGATGTGGAAGGTGCGCATGGTCAGCTGCGTACCGGGTTCGCCAATCGACTGGGCAGCGATCACGCCGACGGCCTCGCCGCCGTTGATCATGCCGCCGCGACCCAGGTCACGGCCATAGCAATGCGCGCAGATGCCGAAACGGGTCTCGCAGGTCAGCGCCGTGCGGACCTTGACTTCGTCCACACCGGCGATCTCGAATTCCTCGATCAGGTCTTCGTCCAGCAAAGTGCCGGGTTGCGCCAGGACAGCGCGGCTCTCGGGGTGCAGGACTTCTTCGGCGGTGCAACGACCCAGCACGCGGTCGCGCAGGGATTCGATGACCTCGCCGCCTTCGACAATCGCGCGCATGATGTAGCCGGCTTGCGTGCCGCAATCGAGCTCGGTCACCACCAGGTCTTGGGTCACGTCCACCAAACGGCGGGTCAGGTAACCCGAGTTGGCGGTTTTCAGCGCCGTGTCGGCCAGACCTTTACGCGCACCGTGGGTGGAGATGAAGTACTCCAGCACGTTCAGGCCTTCGCGGAAGTTGGCGGTAATCGGCGTCTCGATGATGGAGCCGTCGGGCTTGGCCATCAAACCGCGCATACCCGCCACCTGGCGGATCTGGGCAGCAGAGCCGCGCGCACCGGAGTCGGCCATCATGTAGATGGAGTTGAAAGACTCTTGCTGCACCTGATTGCCGTGGCGGTCGGTGACCATCTCTTTGGAGAGCTTGGCCATCATCACCTTGGACACTTCGTCACCCGACTTGCCCCAGATGTCGACCACCTTGTTGTAGCGCTCACCAGAGGTGACCAGACCGGAGACATATTGCTGCTCAATCTCTTTCACTTCCTTTTGCGCGCGGCTGATGATCTCGTGCTTCTCTTGCGGCACCAGCATGTCGTCGATGCAAATCGAGATACCGGCGCGGGTGGCGAGGCGGAAGCCCGCTTGCAGCAGCTTGTCGGCAAACACCACGGTCTCTTTCAATCCGCATTTACGGAAAGAGACGTTGATGAGTTTGGAGATTTCCTTCTTCTTCAAGGCCTTGTTGATGTTGGCAAACGGCAGGCCTTTGGGCAGGATTTCCGACAACAGAGCGCGCCCGGCGGTGGTGTCCCACAGCTGGGTGCTGGCGTCGAATTCTCCGGTCTCCTTGTTCTTGGTGTACTCGGTCAGGCGCACGCTGATGCGGGCGTTCAACTCCAGCTCGCCACCGTCAAAGGCGCGGCGCACTTCACCGGTGTCGGCAAAGATCAAGCCCTCGCCTTTGCCGTTGATCCGCTCACGGGTGGTGTAGTACAAGCCCAGCACCACGTCTTGCGACGGCACGATAGATGGCTCGCCGCTGGCGGGGAACAGCACGTTATTGGAGGCCAGCATCAGGGTGCGGGCTTCCACTTGCGCTTCCACCGACAGCGGGATGTGCACGGCCATTTGGTCGCCGTCAAAGTCGGCGTTGAAAGCCGAGCACACCAGCGGGTGCAGTTGGATGGCTTTGCCTTCGATGAGAATGGGCTCGAATGCTTGGATGCCCAGACGGTGCAGCGTAGGCGCACGGTTAAGCATGATGGGGTGCTCTTTAATCACCTCTTCCAGGATGTCCCACACCACAGGGGTGCCGGATTCGACTTCCTTCTTGGCGGCCTTGATGGTGGTCGCAATACCCATGGTCTCGAGCTTGGCGAAGATGAAGGGTTTGAACAACTCCAGCGCCATCAGCTTGGGCAGGCCGCACTGGTGCAGCTTGAGGGTGGGGCCCACGGTAATCACCGAGCGGCCCGAATAGTCAACCCGCTTGCCCAGCAAGTTCTGGCGGAAGCGGCCCGACTTGCCTTTGATCATGTCGGCCAGTGACTTCAAGGCGCGCTTGTTGGCGCCGGTCATGGCTTTGCCGCGGCGGCCGTTGTCCAGCAAGGAGTCAACCGACTCCTGCAGCATGCGCTTCTCGTTGCGGGCAATGATTTCCGGCGCTTTGAGTTCGAGCAACCGGCGCAAACGGCTGTTACGGTTGATCACGCGGCGGTACAAATCGTTCAGATCGGATGTGGCAAAACGTCCGCCATCCAGCGGCACGAGCGGACGCAAGTCCGGCGGCAACACAGGCAGCACATCGAGCACCATCCACTCGGGCTTGATGCCCGACTTCTTGAAGGCTTCCAGCACTTTGAGGCGCTTGGCGTTCTTCTTGATCTTCAGCTCGGAGCCTGTCAAGTCGTTGCGCAGCTTCTCGATGGTGCCTTCGATGTCGATCGATTGCAGCAGCTCTTTGATGCCCTCAGCGCCCATCTTGGCCTGGAACTCGTCACCGTATTCCTTGAACTTGGCGTCGAAATCGTCCTCGGACATGATGCTGTACTTCTTGAGCGGTGTCATGCCGGGATCGGTCACCACATACGCTTCAAAGTAGAGCACGCGCTCGATATCGCGCAGCGTCATGTCCAGCACCAGACCCAAACGGCTGGGCAGAGATTTCAAGAACCAGATGTGGGCGCAGGGCGCGGCCAGATCGATATGGCCCATGCGCTCGCGACGCACTTTGGTTTGCGTGACTTCAACGCCGCACTTCTCGCAGATCACGCCGCGGTGCTTCAGGCGCTTGTACTTGCCGCACAGGCATTCGTAGTCCTTGATAGGCCCGAAGATCTTGGCGCAAAACAGGCCGTCGCGCTCGGGCTTGAAGGTGCGGTAGTTGATGGTTTCGGGCTTCTTCACTTCACCGAAAGACCATGAACGGATTTTCTCGGGCGAAGCCATGCCGATCTTGATGGCATCGAAATGCTCATCTGGCGTGAATTGCTTGAAAAGGTCGAGTAATGATTTCATAGTTTTTCCTTTTTGGCTTAACCGCGTTCCAGTTCGATATCCAGGCCCAGGGAACGGATTTCCTTGACCAGCACGTTGAAGGATTCGGGCATGCCCGCTTCAATCGAATGTTCGCCTTTGACAATGCTTTCATAGACCTTGGTACGGCCTTGCACGTCGTCGGATTTGACGGTGAGCATCTCTTGCAGCACATAGGATGCGCCATAGGCCTCCAAAGCCCAGACCTCCATCTCGCCGAAACGCTGTCCGCCGAATTGCGCCTTGCCGCCCAGGGGCTGCTGCGTAACCAAGGAGTACGGTCCGGTCGAGCGTGCATGCATCTTGTCGTCCACCAAATGGTGCAGCTTCAAAACGTGCATATAGCCCACCGTCGTGGGACGCTCAAAGGCTTCGCCAGTGCGTCCGTCAAACAGGTTGGCCTGCGTGCGTGCCGAGGTCAGTCCCTTGGCAGTGGCGACGTCGTCGGGATAGGCCAGACTCAGCATCTCGCGGATTTCTTCTTCGGTTGCGCCGTCAAACACCGGCGTGGCGAAGGTCGCGCCGGTTGCCAGGTTGGCGGCCATCTCCTGGACTTCCGTGTCGCTGAGCGCGCCAAGGTCTTCCTTGCGGCCCGAGCGGTTGTAGATTTTTTCCATGAATGTGCGCAACTCAGCGGCCTTGGCCTGCGCCTGCATCATGTCGCCAATGCGCTGGCCCAGACCCTTGGCGGCCCAGCCCAAATGCACTTCCAGCACCTGACCGACGTTCATCCGTGAAGGCACGCCCAGCGGGTTCAACACGATGTCGCACGGTGTGCCGTCGGCCATATAGGGCATGTCTTCCACGGGCACGATCTTGGAGACCACGCCCTTGTTGCCATGGCGACCGGCCATCTTGTCGCCGGGTTGCAAGCGGCGCTTGACGGCGATGTAGACCTTGACCATCTTGAGCACGCCTGCGGGCAACTCGTCGCCTTGGGTGAGCTTTTTGCGCTTTTCTTCAAACGCCAAGTCAAAACTGTGGCGGGTTTGCTCCAGCGATGTCTTGATGCTCTCCAACTGCGCCGCCACGTTGTCATCGGCCGGGCGGATGTCAAACCAATGGAACTTGTCAACCGACTCCAAGTAGGCTTTGTCAATCTTGCTGCCCTTGGCCAATTTTTGCGGGCCGCCATTGGCGGTTTTGTCCAGCAGCAATTTGGCAATACGGTCAAACGCGTCAGCTTCAACAATGCGCAACTGGTCGTTCAAATCCAGACGGAAGCGCTTGAGCTCGTCGTCAATGATTTGCTGGGCGCGGCGGTCGCGGGTGATGCCTTCGCGGGTGAAGACCTGCACATCGATCACGGTGCCTTGTGAGCCTTGGTCGACACGCAGCGAGGTGTCTTTCACGTCACTGGCTTTTTCACCAAAGATGGCGCGCAAGAGCTTTTCTTCCGGCGTCAGCGTGGTCTCGCCTTTGGGCGTGACTTTGCCGACCAGGGTGTCGCCCGGCTCGACTTCGGCACCGACGTAAATAATGCCCGACTCGTCCAGGCGGTTGAGCTGCTGCTCGCTCAAGTTGGGGATGTCGCGGGTAATCTCTTCGGCACCCAGCTTGGTGTCACGGGCCATCACCACCAGCTCTTCGATATGGATCGAGGTGTAGCGGTCTTCGGCCACCACGCGCTCGCTGATCAAAATTGAGTCTTCGAAGTTGTAACCATTCCAGGGCATGAATGCCACCAGCATGTTCTGACCCAGTGCGAGTTCACCCAGGTCGGTGGACGCGCCGTCGGCAATCACATCGCCTTTGGCCAGCTTGTCGCCTTTTTTGACGATGGGGCGCTGGTGGATGTTGGTGTTCTGGTTGGAGCGCTGGTACTTGATCAGGTTATAAATATCCACACCGACTTCGCCGGCTTGCGCTTCTGCATCGTTCACGCGGATCACCACACGGGTGGCGTCCACATAGTCAACCACGCCACCCCGGTTGGCGGTGACCACGGTGCCCGAGTCGACCGCGGCTACGCGCTCGATACCGGTTCCAACAAACGCCTTCTCCGGACGCAGCACCGGCACCGCCTGGCGCTGCATGTTCGCGCCCATCAAGGCGCGGTTGGCATCGTCATGCTCCAGGAAAGGAACCAGCGACGCCGCCACCGACACGATTTGCGCAGGCGACACGTCCATGTACTGCACGCGCTCGGCGCCGCACAAAATCGACTCGCCTTTTTCGCGGGCTGATACCAGCTCGCCGCTCAGACGCCCTTCGGCATCCAGCAAGGCGTTGGCCTGGGCGATCACGTACTTGCCTTCTTCAATAGCCGACAGGTAATCGATGTCCATGGTGACCTTGCCGTCGACCACGCGCCGGTACGGCGTTTCAATAAAGCCGTATTCGTTCAAGCGGGCATACAAAGCCAAGGAGTTGATCAAACCGATGTTCGGGCCTTCGGGTGTCTCGATAGGGCATACGCGGCCGTAATGGGTGACGTGCACGTCGCGCACTTCAAAGCCAGCGCGCTCGCGGGTCAAGCCGCCCGGGCCAAGAGCCGACACGCGGCGCTTGTGGGTGATTTCCGACAACGGGTTGGTCTGGTCCATGAACTGCGACAACTGCGACGCGCCGAAGAACTCTTTGAGCGCCGCAGAAATCGGCTTGGAGTTGATCAGGTCGTGCGGCATCAGCGGCTCTTGCTCGGCCTGGCCCAAACGCTCTTTCACGGCTTTCTCAATCCGCGCCAGTCCGGTGCGGTACTGGTTCTCAGCCAGCTCGCCCACGCAACGCACGCGGCGGTTACCCAAGTGGTCGATGTCGTCGACATCGCCGCGGCCATTGCGCAAATCCACCAGAATTTTGACAACCGACAATATGTCTTCGTTGGTCAGCACCATGGGGCCGGTGGACTCGGCACGGCCCATTTTGGCGTTGAACTTCATGCGGCCCACGCGCGACAAATCGTAGGTGTCGGGGTTGTAGAACAGGCGCTGGAACAGCGCTTGCACTGCGTCTTCGGTTGGCGGCTCGCCGGGGCGCATCATGCGGTAGATGGCGACGCGGGCCGAGAACTCGTCCGCGGTCTCATCGGTACGCAGGGTTTGCGAGATGTACGCGCCCTGGTCCAGCTCGTTGGTGTAGATGCAGGATACATCTTCGATGCCCGAGGTGCGCAGCTTTTTCAACAATACATCGGTCAGCTCTTCGTTGGCCTTGGCGATGATCTCGCCGGTATCTGCTTCCACAATATTGCGGGCCACCACGCGGCCGAGCAAGTAGTCTTCGGGGACGCTGATATGGCTGGTTCCGCTTTGCTCCAGGTCACGGGTGTGACGCGCGGTGACGCGTTTGTCTTTGGCGACGACCACATTGCCGGACTTGTCGGTCAAATCGAATCGGGCGATTTCGCCCTTCATGCGCTCGGGCACAAATTCCATTTGTGCGCCGCTGTCCATCAAGCGGAAATTGTCGTTGACGAAGAAGTTGGCCAGGATGGACTCGTTGTTCAGGCCAATGGCTTTGAGCAAAATCGTGACCGGCATCTTGCGGCGGCGGTCCACGCGGAAATAGAGCAGGTCTTTGGGATCGAATTCAAAGTCCAGCCAGGAGCCGCGGTAAGGGATGATGCGCGCCGAGAACAGCAGCTTGCCCGAGCTGTGGGTTTTGCCTTTGTCATGCTCGAAGAAAACGCCGGGCGAACGGTGCAACTGCGACACGATCACGCGCTCAGTGCCATTGATGATGAAGGAGCCTTTGCCGGTCATCAGCGGCACTTCGCCCATGTAGACCTCTTGCTCTTTCACTTCCTTGATGACTTTGTTCTGGGAGGTCGACGCGTCGCGGTCATAAATGATCAGCTGCACCCGCGCACGCACGGCGGAGGCGTAGGTCAGACCACGGGTCTGGCATTCGCGAACATCAAACGCTGGCTTGGCCAGGTTGTATTCGGAGTACTTCATCTCGACAAATCCGTTGTGCGAGACGATAGGGAAGGCGGCGTTGAACGCGGCCTGCAGGCCCTCGTCGGTGCGCTTTTTCGGATTGCCGTCCGCTTGCAAAAACGCGGTGTAAGCGTCTTTTTGCATTTGCAGCAGGTACGGGATTTCCAGCACGCTGTCGCGGTTACCAAAATTTTTGCGGATGCGTTTACGTTCAGTAAAGTTGTAGGCCATTCGATCTCCGGAAAAAATCTGAGGAGCCCTCAGGAGCTCCTAGGCGACTGTGTATATTTCTTGGTGATTGGCCACTACCAACCATTGGCGGACGGTCGCGCATTGCACGCGACCCGACCCAAGCCGTTTTCTGCAGTCGAAATCAGAAAACACTCTCAAACAGCGCCAGCGCCGTTTGAGAGTGCGCTCTGCACGCACGCAGGCCGGGGGCGTCCCCGGCCTGTCGTACCAGCCGGCCTTATTTCAATTCGGCTTTGGCGCCAGCGTCAACCAGCTTCTTGAGAGCGGCATCAGCGTCGGCTTTGGGTATGGCTTCCTTGACCGCTTTGGGCGCGCCGTCAACCAGATCCTTGGCTTCCTTCAGACCCAGGCCGGTGATCTCGCGCACGGCCTTGATGACCGACACCTTGTTGGCACCGGCTTCGAGCAACATCACGTTGAACTCGGTCTTCTCTTCCGCCACTGCGGCTGCAGCGCCGCCGCCGGCTCCTGCTGGGGCTGCCATGGCAGCCGCGCTCACCCCAAACTTCTCTTCGATGGCTTTCACCAGGTCGTTGAGTTCCATGACCGTCATGCTGTCCAGTGCGGTCAAAAATGCGTCTTTATCGAATGCCATTGTGTTTTCCTAAAAATTGGTTACTACGGGCTGCCGCTTAAGCGGCAGCGGGCTCGGCGATTGCTTGCTCAGCAGGTGCGGCTGCACCCTCGCTGCGCTTTTCGGCCAATGCCGCCAGCACGCGGGCTGTGCGGGAAATCGGCGATTGCATCAAACCCAGCAATTGCGAGAGCAACACTTCTTTCGAAGGGATGCTTGCCAGCTGCTTCACGCCGTTGATGTCTAGAACTTTTCCGCCGTACGCGCCGCCGCGAATCACCAATTTGTCATTGGTCTTCGCGAACTCGGCAACCACTTTCGCAGCCGCCACGGCGTCAACAGAAAAGCTGTAGATCAGCGGGCCGGTCATCTGGTCGGATACGACGTCAAACGCACTACCGGCAACAGCGCGGCGAGCCAAGGTGTTTTTCAACACGCTTAGGGTCACGCCACTGTTGCGCGCGGTGGTGCGCAAACGGGTCATATCAGCAACCGTGATGCCGCGGTATTCCGCCATCACCAGCGTTTGAGCTTTCGCTGCCAGGCCGGTCACATCGCTGATGACCGCTTCCTTTTCACTACGATTCAAACTCACTGTCTTCTCCTTGTTTGCGCTTTGCCGTTTGTTCGGCATCACGCTCCACGTTGTAGCGACCAACTGTCCCGGGATCCGTATCCATCAGGCAGCGGGGTCGCCATCTGCGTTGGCTTTCGCTGATTAAGCGCAGTCGAGCTGCGCGCCAACGGTCTTGGATGGCCTGGCATCGACTGCGAAGTCAACACCAACCCACCACCTCTGGCCACCCTTGCGGATGACCAAAATTCTTTAACGCTTACGCGCTAATCGTCTGCAAATCCACGCGCACGCCCACACCCATGGTGGAGGACACCGCCACTTTGCGCAGGTAAACACCTTTGCTGGTGGCCGGTTTGGCTTTGTTCAGCGCCTCAACCAAAGCAGCCAAGTTGCCTTGGAGCTTGCTGGATTCGAAGGAGCGGCGACCAATGGTCGAGTGCACGATGCCACCCTTGTCAACACGGAATTGCACTTGACCGGCTTTGGCATTGCGCACGGCAGT
>Ga0209356_1001146_pt1 | contig 10441 bp, 9 predicted proteins | sample LauGreFaBDMM15SN_2_FD_188213 | JGI IMG/M metagenome (GOLD analysis project Ga0209356, IMG submission 188213) | Freshwater lake microbial communities from Lake Michigan, USA - Fa13.BD.MM15.SN (SPAdes) (version 2) | ecosystem: Environmental > Aquatic > Freshwater > Lake | place: Lake Michigan, USA...
TCTGTGGTAGCGTTGTCAAGCGTGACCACTAAATTCTGTGCCTTGAGACCTACGGAACTCAATAGGCTTATGGCAATTAATACTATGTGCTTTTTCATTATTGGGATTTTTAGGATTGACTTGAGTGAAGAAGGCGCCCTGTTGGGGCGCCTCGATTCAACTCAACAATGTTGATGAGTACCGTTAGTTTTTAATGACTTTCTTGGTTAGCACTCTGTCTGCTGTTTGTACCTGAACGAAATAAATTCCATTAGTAGCATCAGAAAGATTCACAGCGGTTTCTTCGGTCTCGACAACGATCGATTTAATGTGTTTACCGCTGACGTCCGTTACATTCAATGAACTATTAATCGGAGCTTTAACATAGAAAATGTCATTGGTCGGATTAGGATATACGGCAACCTCTATGGCTTCGAGCTCCGATGCGTTCAGAGTAGTTGGTGTCTTAAACGTTGAAGATTCGTAAACCGTTGGATTCATTGGATTCATTTGCTTCCTGGTCTCAACAAGAGGAACAGGCCACCCTTGAACCCACCAGTGGTGCATATCTAAGGAAGTCACATAAGGTCCAGAGCCGTCTGGCGGCACATCACTAAACGTTCTCATCACTTTAACTAATAAAGCATTATTGTGCACTACTCCGTTTGGCATGGTCAAAGTACCTGTCGATAGGGCATTAACAACAATTTTATCTTTTCTAGTGATCGTAATTCCTCCGGGACCAGGAAAGGTCATGTACACACTATCAGTATGATTCGTTCCAACGGACAATGGCCAAACGTGCATATTTAATGGGTTTGGATAAGGCATAAACGGACTGCCACAAAATTTATAGTCATTGCCGCTGTAGGCGATAAAGGCTTCTGTATTGGTGCCGATCATCCTAACGTGCGTAGACGAAGGGAAGTCCGCAGCATATTGCGATGAGGATTTCGGTAAAAGAGAGAAATCATTATCGGGAGTAGTTGCGACACTTGAAAAATTCCAGCCACCATTAATTGGAACATTGCTTACGGCTACCGAGCTAACTTTTGAAACGGTAAATGTTACTCCATTAACAGGAATAGTAGGTGCTGTTATCGTTTGCGACAAACAAGTGTAAACTGAACTAGTAAGAAGAGTTGTGAGTAAAATTGTTTTCATTTTTGTTTAAGTTGTCTAAGTGATAGAAAGTTAAAAATTTTTGGTTTTTCGCGAAATTTTTAGTATAAAGAGTTTAAAATATATTAATCAATACAAAGTATACAATTAAAAGAGAACTTTTTAGGTCATTTTATGAACAGACTTAACGCTATATGAACACATTAACATTAAATTAACAAACCATGAATTGCACTTCTGTGGTTCAACTTTGAATTAAATACCCATTTTTTCTGTTATAAAGGCAGAATATAAGTATGGCTGCAGCCAATTAGCGCAGCTTATGATTCAAGGAAGTACGTTTTGGGATAGCGATAATGAAACATGGGCCAGCAACCAACGAAACCCACTTACTTCTTTTTCTTCGAACCACTAGTGAGTGGCTTCTTGTGCTTTATGGCCATTTTCATCCTAAGCTTTTGACCGCCACCGAAGTTGTGCGTTTTTTTATTTTTTTCCTTTTTCTCGTGAAAGGCAGCATCTGGCTTGTCTTCGGGCATACTCCTAGTGTTTTGCTTGAGCACGAAAGGTAAACTACTATAGGTTCACTGACCTCGACTCAAACTTCAACATAACCAACACAGCCAAACTCATTGACGGCGATTGGGTCGTTCTCCGAGGTACCCCGGACCCGGCTGGTGAAAATCCCTGGCCTTGGGTCCTACCCTGCGTTCTGTGGGCGCCCCGTCGCTGTCGCGTACCGCCCTCAAAAGCTGCTGGACCTCAGAATCAGTGAGCCTTCGCCAGGCGCCGTACTCCAAACCATCGTCGGTTAAGTGCATAATTCGGCGGCGCTCCAGCAAAACCACCTCATGACCAACGTAGTCCGCCATGCGTCGAATTTGGCGATTCAAGCCCTGAACAAGGGTAATCTTATAGGAGTTGGCGTTGATGCGTTCCACCTCACAGGGGAGGGTCGTCGTTCCGAGCATTGGAACCCCTTGGGCCATAAACCTCAAATCTTCGTCGCTTATGGGATTCCTTAGCCTGACCCAGTACTCCTTGGGGTGGGAATTGCCTGCTCGCAGAATTTTATTGACCGAATCTCCGTCGTTGGTGAGCAGCAAAAGTCCGCGTGAGTCCTTATCAAGGCGCCCAACCGTGAATATTCGATCGGGGTAGTTCAGGTAGTCCACCACATTGCCCCGTATGCCCCTGTCGGTAGTGGAGGTAATGCCTTCTGGCTTGTTCAGCAGCAGGTAAACCGGTTCCGGCTTGGACTCAGCCTCAATCTTTTGGCCATAAACGCTTACTTCATCACCCGGTTGAACCAAATCACCGAGAACGGCAATTCTCCCGTTGATGCGCACCGCAGAAGCTTCAATAGCACGATCCGCTTCGCGCCGGCTGCATATACCGTGGCTGCTAATGTATTTGTTTAGGCGAATCCCAGGCTCCACGTTGTCTCGAAGTTTGGGTTCTCAGTACTTACTTCTGGAGCGATCCAAAAACCTTGCGCAGAAGTTCGGAGGTTCTTCGAACGGGGTCGCGGCGAATGCGCTCCTCTTCCTTAGCAATTTCACTAAAGAGGGCTTCGGTCGCCTTTTGATTCACATAGGCCACCAGATCAGTCTGAATGTCCTCGGTACGGCCTAAAAGGCGTTTATTTTGGTTGATGGCATTAGTCAGGGGTTCCCAGTATCGAGCAATTTCAACCTCATCCAGCGCGGACTGTACCGCCGGTCGAAAGGCTTCTTGAAGGGGTCGCTCCGTTTCATTTCTAAGGTATCGTGTTGCGGAACCCTCTCCTCCGCGAAGAATTCCAAAGGCGTCGCGAACCGACATGCCAACCACGGCTTGCTTGAAGATAGGAAAAGACTTAGAGGCTGCGCGCTCGGCACCCTCGTTGAGTTTCTCTTTAAGCTCTTGAATTTTGGGCATTAAGGCCGCTCTCAAAAGCGGATTTGCGTTAATCTTCGCCTCAATATCGGCAACCTCCGGGGGCAGTGCCAAACGGTATAGCTCTGAGGCGGCGAAGCCTCCGCTAGCACCCAGTAGGTCAGAACCGGTCTTCACTCCTTGAATCAATGCTTCTTTAAGTCCGTCCGAAGCGTCGGTCTCGGTGAGAGCCTCTGCTGACTTTGGCAAAAACTTTCCCGCAGCCTTTGATACTCCTGTAGGAATTTTTATTTGAGCCTGGCAGGACAAGCTAAGTAAGACTGCTGAAAGAAGGATTACGCGCATAATGAGTACAAGAACAAAGACCTTGCCTAAGACCAAACAAATAGAGGTCGGCCTGCCATCATAGACTTAACCTTATCCCCCACGCGCCGCTGAACCGCGAGATCCTCGGGCTTACTCAGCACGTCGTCAATGAGATCAACAACCGCTTCCATGTCGGATTCCACCAGACCACGGGTGGTCAAAGCAGGAGTTCCAAAGCGAATTCCGCTCGTGACAAAGGGAGACTTGTCGTCAAAGGGAACCATGTTCTTATTGGCGGTGATGTGAGCGGCCACTAAGGCGTTCTCGGCCAGCTTACCCGACACGTTCTTGCTGCGCAGGTCCACAAGCATTAGGTGGTTGTCGGTTCCGCCACTCACAATATGATAGCCTCGATCAACCATGGCTTGGGCCATGACCTTGGCATTGCTGCGCACCTGGCAGATGTATTTAAAGTATTCCTCGCTTAAGGCCTCACCATAGGCTACTGCCTTACCGGCAATGACGTGCTCTAGGGGTCCGCCCTGAATGCCCGGAAAAACAGCCATGTCCAGCAAATGCGACATCATGCGAAGTTCTCCTTTGGGGTTGGTTTCGCCCCAGGGGTTTTCAAAATCCTTGCCCATCATGATCATTCCGCCGCGCGGACCACGGAGCGTCTTGTGCGTGGTGGTAGTCACAAAATGGCAGTGTGGCATGGGGTCGTTGAGCAGTCCGCGCGCAACCAAACCCGAAGGATGGCTTATGTCGGCAAGAAGCAATGCTCCAACCTCGTCTGCAATGCTGCGAAATTCGGCGTAGTCCAAATCACGGCTGTAGGCACTGGCTCCGCAGATTATCATTTTTGGCTTCTCGCGCTGGGCGATTTCGCGAATGGAAGAATAGTGTAGGGTGCCGGTCTCGCGCTCTAGGCCATAAAAGGTGGCTCGGTAGGTCTTGCCGCTGAAGTTGACCGGGGATCCGTGCGTGAGGTGCCCGCCATGACTGAGGTCAAAGCCGAGGATGGTGTCGCCTGGCTTAAGGCATGCAAGGTATACTGCAGCGTTGGCCTGAGAGCCGCTGTGAGGCTGCACATTGACGTATTCCGCGTCAAAGAGTTCCGCGGCGCGGTTGCGCGCAAGGTCTTCAACGAGGTCAACGATTTGGCAGCCGCCGTAGTAGCGTTTGCCGGGGTAGCCCTCGGCGTACTTGTTGGTGAGCACTGAGCCGACCGCCTCCATTACGGCAGGCGAAGTGAAATTTTCGGATGCAATTAGTTCAATGCCTTCAATTTGGCGTTGATTCTCAGCAGTAATAAGGTCGAATAGGGCGGAATCGCGGTGCATAGCGTGTAACTTGGCGTAAAAATACGGCCATGGTCAGCTTTATTCCGGTTTTAGCGCATTCAGATTTCAGCTTTTCTAATCTTCCATGGGCTGCGGTCCGCTGGAACGACGGCAGCGTTCATCTTGCGACGCGGATTGGAGATCGTGTGCTGAGCCTCAAAGCCCTCCGTGCCGCTGGAAAGCTCGCGTCTTGGCCTGAGCTCGACCTCGAAACCTTTAACCGTTTTATTGACCGAGGTCCAGAGGCCTGGAGTGCGGTTCGGGCGGAACTCATTGAGGCCTATCGCGAGGGATCCAGCTGGGAGCATGACTCAAAACGTGCCCGCTGTGAATGCGACTGGCAGGATGCTCCTGCGGTGCTGCCCGTTACCATTGGGGACTACAGCGATTTTTATGCCTCACGGCAGCATGCCACCAACGTGGGAATGATGTTCCGAGATCCCGAAAATGCATTGCTTCCCAATTGGCTGCACCTCCCGGTCGGCTACCATGGCAGGTCTTCAACGATATCGGTCAGCGGCACCGACGTGGTTCGCCCCAACGGTCAGCGCAAGGGCCCTAACGATCCAGCTCCTGTATTTGGACCTTCCGTGAAAATGGACTTTGAGCTCGAGGTCGGAATCATTCTGCGCGGCGGACCTACGGATGCTTCCTGGATACCCGTGGAAAAGGCCGAGGAACACATTTTTGGCTTTGTTCTATTCAACGACTGGTCTGCGCGCGACTTGCAGCAATGGGAGTACGTTCCTTTGGGTCCCTTTTTAGGCAAAAACTTTGCTTCGACCATGAGTCCGTGGATTGTTTCTTATGAGGCGCTCCAGAACAGCCGATGCGCCGGAGAGGTGCAGGATAGCCCCCTGCCCCTGCCCTACCTGCAGCAGAATCGAAGTTCCTCGCACTGGAACATCGAGCTTGAGGTCGCGCTTGCAACCCCAGACGGGCAAGAGACGGTGGTTTCTCGATCGAATTCGAGCAACCTTTATTGGAGTTTTGCCCAGCAGATTGCCCACCACAGCATCAACGGTTGCATTATTAGGAGCGGAGATTTAATGGCGTCGGGAACCATTAGCGGCAACGACCCTGATTCCTTGGGCTCGATGCTGGAGCTGTCTTGGAATGGCAGCAAGCCCCTCTTGCTTCACGACGGCAGCAGCAGAACTTTTCTTGAAGACGGCGATACCGTAGTACTGCGAGGAAGAGCTCAAAACGGTGGCCGAATAGGCTTTGGCGAGTGCCGCGCGGCCCTTTTACCGGCAAAGCGATGGCAGAAGTAGATTTCGACAAGGTTGTCAGGGCTCAGTACAGGGCCTTACTCAAGTCCGTTACCGACCGAGGTGCAGACAAAGAGGACTTGGACCTTATCAAGCGGGCATTCAAGGTAGCCGAAGATGCCCACAAGAACGTGCGGCGAAAGTCGGGCGAACCCTACATCACCCACCCGCTTGCGGTTGCCTTGATTGTTGCTCGCGAAATTGGCCTTGGGCCCCTGTCGATTGCTGCGGCACTCATGCACGACGTAATCGAAGATTCCGAGTACACCAGAGAAGATATAGATCATTTGTTTGGAGCCAATGTGGGTTACATCGTGGAGGGCCTAACTAAAATTCAGGGAATTTTTGACATGGATACCTCCATGCAAAGCGAGAATTTCAGAAAGCTCCTTATCAGTATTAGCGACGACGTGCGGGTCGTGCTTATTAAGATGGCAGACCGTCTGCACAACATGCGCACGATGGACTCCATGAGCCATTCGAAGCAGCTCAAAATTTCGTCGGAGACGATGTACATCTTTGTACCCCTAGCCCACCGAATGGGCTTGTATTCGTTCAAACAAGAGTACGAAGACCTTAGCTTGAAGTATTTAGAGCCTGAAGTATACCGTGAATTGGAGCAAAAGATGGGCGAAGCCGAAGAGCTTGACGGGGGCTACCTCGAGCAATTCAGCAAGAGCCTTGAGGATTTGCTTTACACAGAGGGCTTTCAGTTCTCTCTAAAAAGGCGCACCAAGGGAATCTACAGCATACGCCGCAAAATGGTCAACCAAGAGCTGCCCTTTGAGGAGGTCTACGACAAGTATGCCGTGAGGATTATTCTTGATGCCGGAACGAAGCGAGAAATGGCCGAAATATGGCGGGCCTATTCGCTTATTACCTCGATATACCGACCCAATCCGCGGCGGCTTCGCGACTGGGTTACGACCCCAAAGGCCAACGGCTACGAATCGCTGCACATCACCGTGATGGGACCTGAAGGGCATTGGATTGAGATTCAAATCCGCTCTAATCGCATGGACGACCAGGCGGAGCAGGGCTATGCGGCACATTGGCGATACAAAGAAGACGGCTCGGGCAGTACCGCACTGGATTCATGGATTAGTAGAATCAGAGAAGTTATTGAGGGACAGGCAGATAATGCCATTGAATTTGTTGATAACTTTAAGCTTCAGCTGCTTACTGATGAAATTTTTGTCTTTACCCCAACCGGGAAAATGCTAACCCTACCAAAGCACTCTACTCCCCTAGATTTTGCCTTTGAAATCCATTCTGATCTAGGAATGAACACTCTGGGGGCCAAGGTGAACGGACAGCTTGTTTCTCTGAATCACCTGCTGCAAAGCGGCGATCAGGTTCAGGTTATTAGCAGCGAAACCCAAAGTCCTCAAGAATCATGGCTCGATTGGGTTAATTCGCCCAAAGCAAAGTCCAAACTACGGTCCTACTTTAGGGATCGACTCCGCAGCAACGAGTCCGAAGGAAAAGACCGGATGGAGCGCTTGCTGCGGCGGGCCAAGATTGAGCCCAATCAGTCGACCATACAGCGAATGCTCAATTTTTATGGCCTCCGCACCCCAAAGGAGCTCTACCTGAAGTTTGGGAAAGGTGAGCTTGATAGTCAACGATTGAGGGATTTTTTGCGCGAAGACCGAGGCGGTTTTTACCAATACATTATTCGCCGATTTCGACCCAAGAACAAGGATGGCGGTATAAAAGAAGTGAGTTCGGCCATCGGCGTACTTTTTGGTCCCGACGAAGTGGTCCTCGAATGCGAACTTGCCACCTGCTGCCGGCCCATTCATGGAGACAGCATCTTTGGCTACATCGGAAAAGACGGAATTCAGGTGCACCGCACCGACTGTCCTAAGGCTCTTAAGCTGCAAAGCCAGTTCACGGAACGCGTGATAAAAGCCATTTGGAATCTTGGGAGCCGTCCGGGCTTTAATGCCCTGCTTCGTTTTTCAGGAATTGACTCTAAGGGATTAATTCTAAAGGTCACCAAGGTAATTTCGAGCGACATGCAAATTGACATTCGGGCCCTTCACATTGACGGAAGCGACGGGGTTTTTCAAGGAACCGTGAGTGTAAACGTATCGGACCGCAGCCACCTGTCCGACCTAGTGCAGCAACTAAAGGCTGTCAAGGGCATCGATCGGGTTGATCGTGAGATTTCTGCCCCTTAAGGCATACCAATGTATTTATGGGCTTGAAGGCCAAGGCGCCATTGGGGATTGGACTCAAGGTATGCTATGATTTTGGGCAAATTTTGATCGCGCCGTGACCATTCCGGCTGGAGGAATCGCTCAATTTTCGGCCCGCACTGCGCGGAATGGGTTTCTGCCCACTTAAAATCGTCGTCGTTATAAACAATTACCTTGAGTTCATTAGCTAAACCGTACCACGCGGGCTTGGGCAATTTGTTTTTTTTCGGCGAAAGGCATACCCAATCCCAGCTGCCCGTAACGGGATAGGCTCCGCTTGTTTCAAGGTGAACCTTGAGTCCGCGCGCTTTGAGGCCTTCGGTGAGCGGACCCATGTCCCACATCAAGGGCTCCCCCCCGGTAATCACCACGGTAGTGTCGTTGGTTCCTGGCATCTGAATGAGGTCCTCGAGCTCCGTCAAGGGGTGAACGCTAGCATCCCAGGATTCCTTGACGTCGCACCAATGGCAGCCTACATCGCAGCCACCGATCCGCATAAAAAACGAAGAGCGACCCATGTGCGCTCCCTCGCCCTGGACGGTGCGAAAAGCTTCCATGAGCGGCAAGGCTTTGGATTTAGAGACCACGTGCAGCCCGAAGCGTATTCATAAGAAGTCCGACGCGGGTCATCAGACCAACTCCCCCGGGGACCGGCGTAATGGCCGAGGCGACGGGTTCGACCCCGGCGAAGTCTACGTCTCCAACGAGCTTGCCCTCCACCCTGGTGATGCCTACATCGATAACGACGGCACCCGGCTTGACCATGTCGGCCGTAATAAAGTTCGGTCTGCCTGCCGCCGCAACAAGAATATCGGCTGATTGGCACAATTCCTTGAGATTGCTAGTGCGGCTGTGGGCCATGGTCACCGTAGCGTTGCCCATTTCGGTATTGCGGCTCAAGAGTATGCTCATGGGCATTCCCACGATGTTGCTACGCCCTATCACAATGGCATGTTTTCCGGCTGGGCTGAGTCCGAAATGCTGAAGAAGAAGAAGAATTCCATAGGGAGTGGCAGGCAGGTAGGTGGGCAAGCCAAGGACCATAAGCCCCACATTTTTTGGATGAAAGCCATCCACATCCTTGAGTGGATCAATGGCAAGAAGCACCTCATTGGGATTGATTTGCTTAGGCAAAGGAAGCTGCACGATGAAACCGTCTATATTGGGATTCCGATTGAGTCCGTCCACCTGCTTGAGCAAATCTTGCTGGCTGCAGTCGGCCGCAAGCTCAATGAGGGTTGAGGTGAAACCGACCTCTTGGCAGTCGCGTACTTTGCCTCGAACATAGGCTTGACTCGCGGGGTCGTTCCCGACCAATACGGCTGCAAGGTGAGGGGCCCGCTGGCCCTGAGCCAAAAGCCCTGCGACTTCTTTGCGGATTATGGACTTCCAGGACTGGGCCGCTTCTCGACCGTTGAGAATTAGGGCCATTACTTTACGCGGTTCATCATAGACATGAGCTGGCTACGACCGCCCGGACCCTGCATCATCTTCATCATTCTACTCATTTCGTCAAACTGCTTGATCAGTTTATTGAGGTCGGTAACACTGCGGCCGCTTCCTTGGGCAATTCGAATTCTGCGGCTGCCGTTAATTATACTTGGATTACTCCGCTCTGCAGGAGTCATCGAGCGTATCATGGCCTCGAGGTGCTTGAAAGCGTCGTCGGGAATATCCATTCCCTTCATGGCCTTACCGACTCCCGGAATCATGCCCATGAGGTCCTTCATGTTGCCCATCTTCTTAATCTGTTGAATCTGCTCGAGAAAATCATCAAACCCAAACTTATTGGTGGCAATTTTCTTGTTGATTTTGCGATTTTGCTCCTCGTCAAACTGCTCCTGCGCGCGCTCCACCAAAGAAATGACGTCACCCATTCCCAAAATTCGGTCGGCCATTCGGTCGGGATGAAAGACATCGAGGGCATCCATTTTTTCACCGGTACCGATAAACTTAATGGGCTTTTGAACCACCTGGCGAATGCTGAGGGCTGCACCGCCGCGAGTATCGCCGTCTAGCTTGGTGAGAATTACCCCGGTAAAGTCCAAAACATCGTTAAATGCTTTGGCCGTGTTCACGGCATCCTGACCGGTCATGGAGTCTACTACAAAAAGAATTTCTTGGGGCTGGGTCGCCTCTCGAATCGACGAAATCTCGCGCATCAAAACCTCGTCTACCGCCAGGCGTCCAGCCGTATCGATCAGAAGGTAGTTGAATCCGTTTTGCTTGGCGTAGGACTGCGCTTCTCGAGCAATTTTTACTGCATCCTTTTCACCCTCGATACTAAAGACCTCAACACTTATCTGCTCACCGAGCGTCTTAAGTTGGTTAACCGCGG
>Ga0209356_1001156_pt1 | contig 10394 bp, 14 predicted proteins | sample LauGreFaBDMM15SN_2_FD_188213 | JGI IMG/M metagenome (GOLD analysis project Ga0209356, IMG submission 188213) | Freshwater lake microbial communities from Lake Michigan, USA - Fa13.BD.MM15.SN (SPAdes) (version 2) | ecosystem: Environmental > Aquatic > Freshwater > Lake | place: Lake Michigan, USA...
GGGTGGGGGTTTGCCGTAGGCGGGGGTTTGCATGGCATCGCCTAAGCCTTTGCCAAATGAAATCAAAGCCAAACGCGGCACGCTAAAGCCTAGCCGCATGCCTGCAAAGCAGGGCGCAGGCGTGGCACCGCTGAACAATCTGACCCTGCCTGAGGGGCTTGACCCGGTGGCGCAGGGCGTTTGGGTGCGCATCACATCGGCCTGTGATTGGTTGGCTGAATCTGACCGCGAAGCTCTCACGATGCTCTGCCGTGATGAATCATTGTTGGCGCAGATCACCGCGCGGCTTGAGGCTGATGGTATGGTTTTGTTTACCGATAAAGGGTACGCCTATGCACACCCCGCTTGGGGTATGCGCACGGCAACCGAAGAGAGGATTTACAAATGGCTGAGCGCTCTAGGATTGACGCCAAGCGATCGCGCCCGGCTAGGCATCGCAATGGTGCAGGCGCGCACCCTGTTGGAGGAATTCAGAGAGAAATTCGCGGCCCTGCCGAATGGCCGCCAAAATGGTTGACGCCCACCGGGGCTGAAGATCTTGCCCGATCATTGGGTGATCAGGTGGCTGCCTTCGGTGAAGCGTTGGTGCCGATCGCAAAGGATTCGATCGGCGGGCTCTCAGGTGAGCCCATGCTTTTTCGCCCGTGGCAGCGTGAGCTTTTACGCCACGCCCTAGCACGCAAAGCCGATGGCACGTTTGCCCATCGCTTTTTCATGATTGGCGCGGCCCGTAAGAATGGCAAAACCGCCCTGCTCTCAACGGTGCCATTGGCGCTTGGGCTCTTCGGTGATCACGGCGGTGAAATCTATTCGGCAGCGGCAGATCGGGATCAAGCCAAATTGGTGATGAGCCACGCAAAGCGTGCGGTAGAAATGAGCCCCATGCTTGCTGAACAAATCAAGGTGTTCAGAGATACGTTGGAATTCAAACCCACGGGCACGATTTGGCGGGCGCTCTCATCGGAGGCGTACACCAAAGAGGGGCTCAGCGCCACCCTAGTGCTTGCCGATGAATTGGCAGCATGGCCCAACCGCGATCTATTCGATGTGTTGAGCCTCAGCATGGGCGCCCGGCGCAGCCCGCTCTTTTTGGCAATCACTACGGCGGGGCAGCGCACCGATCAAACGGGCATGGATTCAATCGCCTTCACGCTCTACCAATTGGCACGGCGCCGCATCACGGGTGAGCACGATGATCCAACATTGGGCATGGCGTGGTTTGAGGCTGATAATGACGCCTATGCAGATGAGGCCAAATGGCCTCAGGCAAACCCCGGTTTGCTCTCAACGCCGCCGCTGCTCAGCCTTGAGGATTTGAAGAGCGCGAAGATGCGCACCCCCGAAGCCGAATTCCGCACTAAGCGCCTCAACCAATTCACGGCCTCAGGCGTAGCGTTTCTACCCGCGGGCACATGGGATTCATGCGCCGATACCACCTTGAAGCTTGAGCCGGGTGATGCTTTGGTGTGCGGTTTTGACGGCTCATTTTCCAACGATTCAACGGGCGTGGTAGGGGTGCGCCTTACCGATGGCGCGGTGTTTACGCTTGGGCTTTGGGAACGCCCTATTGATGATCTCTCATGGCGCGTGCCCGTTGAGCAGGTTGAAATGCGGGTTGAAGAAATCTGCAAAACCTATGACGTGAGAGAGATCAATTGTGACCCGTACCGATGGCAGGCCGTCATGGAGCGTTGGCAACAGGCAGGGCTTCCCGTGGTTGAGCACCCGCAAAGCCCTGCGCGCATGACGCCTGCAACCGCCGCTTTCTACGATGCCGTGGTGAACGGGCGATTGAAGCATGATGGTGACCCGCGGCTGACCCGCCATGTAATGCAGGCAAGCCCTGTTCAAACGCGCTACGGCGTGCAGGTACGAAAGGGCAAAGATGCAGGCAAGAAAATTGACCTTTGCGTGGCAGCGATTATGGCTTGGGGTAGGGCTGCTACGCTAGGCGCGAAGGCGCTTGATACGCCGAAGGCATCGGTGCAATTCATTGAGCTGTAGGGAGAAATTGCGTGGGCATTCTTGATCGAATCTTGGGGCGTGAGGTAGAGCAGCGGCAGGTGGGCGGAATGTGGCCCGTTGATTCTGACGTTGCCGGGGTAAGCCTCAATGAGAAAAATGCCACCACGATTGGTGCCCTGTATGCATCGGTGATGCTCTACGCCAACACCGTGGCAAGCATGCCCGTGGGTGTATTCATTCGCGATGGCGGCGTGCGCCGCCCTGTGACCCGCCCGCGGTGGCTTGATAACCCTGTGCCGAATAACAAAAACTATACGCGGTTTGACCTGCTCCATCGTACCGTGAGCAGCCTGCTCATTGACGGCAACGCATTCTTGATGATCCTGCGCGATGGCGCGGAAATCGTTGAGGTGCGCCTGCTTGATCCCCGAAAGGTTGCGGTGCTACGCGGCGAGAATGGCGCGCCTATCTACCGCATCACCACCACATCGGGAAAGGTTGACCTCACCGATGAGGACATTGTGCACATCACCCTTTTTGGTGTGGGTGAAGATTTGCGCGGCATCAGCCCTGTTGAACATCACAAAATTACGCTTGGGCTTGCAAAGGCAACCACCGAATACGCGGCCCGATTCTTTGAACAGGGCGCTTCGGTTTCGGGATTGGTGACCGTGCCGGGCGAGCTCACCACCGATCAGGCTGAAACCCTGCGTGCATCATTCGGGCGCCGCCATGAGGGCCTGCGCAACATGCACAAAATTGCGGTGCTCACGGGCGGTGCGGATTTCAAGCCGCTCACCTTCAAGCCCTCTGACCTTGACATTGTGGCAAACATGGAGGCAGGCACGCAGGCGATCGCCCGCCTTTACGGTATCCCGCTGCACCTGTTGCAATTGCCCGGCGCAAATTCAAGCTACAACAGCCTTGAGATTGTCAGCCGTGAATGGTTGATGCTTGGTTTGGGCAGCCTGATTGCGCGGCTTGAGGCAGGGCTTCAGCGGCTCATCGTTGGGGAAACCACATTCATTCGATTCAACGTTGATTCAATGATGCGCCCGCTAACCAAAGAGCGCTTTGATTCATACGCCGTTGCGCTCAATAACGGTTTCTTGAGCCTCAATGAGGTGCGCACCCTTGAGGATCGCCCACCTGTTGGCCCTGATGGTGACGCCTTCAGGCAGCCGCTCAACATCGGCACCGTAGGATCAGATGACATGCGCGCCGATGCAGAAACCGCGGGCGTATTGGTGCGCGCCGGATACGATCCGAATGACAGCGCAAAGGTTGCAGGCTTGCCACCGATCAAGCACACAGGCGCGGCACCTATCACGGTGGTGCAACAGGAGCCCACCGCTTGAGCTACATCATCGTTGATCTTGACGGCACGCTGATTCTTGAGAATGAGCAGCCGAATCAGCCGCTCATTGATCACCTCAACGCACAGGTGATGGAGGGTGACGCTCAATTGATTGTGGTGAGCGCCCGTAAGATTGACCGCCTCACCGAAACCCGCGCATGGTTGCAGCAATACGGGGTGGCAGGCGTTGATGAAATCCATTTGAATGATTTTGAAGGCAGCGCATTTGCCACCGGGCTTGCATTCAAAGAATACAAATACGGCCTGCTTGCCACCGAATACGGCAGCGAAATCGAATACGCAATTGACAATGATGCTGACGTGCGGGCGATGGCACGCGGCTTGGGCATTGAAGCCCTAAGCCCTGAAGAGGCGTTGCGCGATGAAGAGCGCGCCATTGTGCAGGTGCCTGCCTACGTTTCAGCTGCTGCAACCGCAGGGCTTGAGGCGTATGAGGGCGGGCTTGCAGGCGAAGGCTTGCAGGATCAAACCGTGCGTGAAGCGCGGCAGCTTGCAGCGGGCAGCGTTGATGATGAAAAGGTTGCGCGCATGGCCGCATGGATTCGCCGCCATCGTGGTGATTGGGAAAGCGTGCCGCAAAATAGCGATCCTGAGCACCCTGATTTTCCCGCGCCCGGCGCCGTTGCCGCGCTGCTTTGGGGCGTCAATCCCGTAGACACAAACGGCGCCGATCGCGTGTTGGCTTGGGCAGATAAGATCATTGCGGAGGCGGCACAAAAGGAGAGCAATGCAATGGCACGTGAACATGAAATGCGCGCCCTGCCGTTGGGTGAATTCACCGTTTCCGAAACCGAAGATGGGCAGAAAACCTTCAGCGGCTATGCAGCCATTTTCAACGCCGAATCAAAGGGGCTGCCGTTTATTGAGCGCATTGCAAAGGGTGCCTTCAGCCGTGCAATCAAGCAGGCTGAGCAGGGCCGCCGCGTCATCAAATTTCTTCACGGTCACGATGAAAGCCGCATGCTTGCCACCACGGCGAGCGGGCGCCTGAGCCTCACCGAAGATGAGGTGGGGCTGAAGGTTGAGGCGCGGCTTGATCCCGCTGACCCTGACGCCGCTGCCGTGATTTCAAAGCTTCAGCATGAGGCAAAGGCAATGGGCCAGAGCTTCGGCTTTACGGTGCCCAAGAATGGCCAGACATGGCATGACGACGGCAGCCGCACCCTCACCGAAATTGGGCTGCTTGAGGTGTCAATTCTCTCAGGGCATCAGCCTGCCTACCCGGCAACGCTTGGGTTGAGCTCTGTGCGTAAGATTGCACCTGCCCGAATCGGTGTTGATGGTGACGCGCTGCTTGAAACCCTTGAGGCCGTCAAGGCGGGCACCGCTCTTGATGCTGATCAAACCGCCCTGCTTGATGCCGTGCGCGCCCGATTGGGTGCAGCCGCTGAGCCTGAGCCAATCGAATCTGAGCCTGCACCAATGGGTGAGCACCACACGGTTGTGGCAGCCCGCCTGAAATTGGAGCAGCTCAAGGGATAGAATCCCTAACAGCCCACGCACCACGCTGCGCATGCTTGATCATCAAGCGCATCGGATAGGCGGCCCGGCAGATTGTTTATGAAACCAGAAATTGAAAGAGGTTAGAAAATGTCTGACGCTATCAAGAATCTGGCTGAAAAGCGCGCCGCGCTGCTAACCGATGCTTCGGGCATCGTGGCAGAGCATGCTGAAAAGGGCGAAGCCCTTTCGGCTGAGGCTCAGGCACGCTTTGACGCCCTTACGGCAGAGGCTGCCGTTATCAATTCCGCAATCTCTTCAGAGAAGATTGCCGTTGAGGCCCGCGCCGCCGCTGATGCTGCCCGTTCGGAAAAGGCTGTTGCCTTCGCCCCGGCTGCCGATGCAACGCGCAACCTTTCGGCTGAGCTTCGCCGCATCGCCCGTGAGGGTGGTGAGGTTGAGCTGCGCGACATTACTAAGGCGACGTTCACACAGGCCGTTGAGCAGGGCGATCGTTTCTGGATCACCGCGGGTCAGGTAAACCCGTTCGTTGATCCCGCGATTGTTTCCGTGATTCAGCTTGAAAAGGGCAACGTTTTGGCTCTGCCCCGCACCACGGCTCTTGGCTCTGCCGCGGCCGTGAATGAGGGCAGCGCAATCGGTGAGAGCGATGGCACCAATTCGAGCCTGTCGCTTACCCCGGTGAAGTATGCAAGCCTGCTTCAGGTTGGCATTGAAACCGTTCAGGATCAGATGTTTGACGTTGCATCATGGGCAACCGAAAAGCTGGCCGCTGAATTGGCCGTTGCGCATGGAGCCGTTGCAGGCCCTGCCGTAGCAGCCGCTGCCACGGTTGGTGTCACAGGTGCAGCCGTTGCGCCTACGTACGCAAACCTGCTTTCGCTGATCTATTCGGTGAAACAGCAATACCGCCGCGCTGCGAAGCGTGGTTTCCTCATGAATGACACCACGTTGGGTGCGGTCATGGGGTTGGTTGACGGCGCTAGCCGCCCAATCTTTGTTCCGGGTGATCAGACCCGCCCTGATACGATCTTGGGCTTCCCGGTGTATTCAGCCGCTCTGGCTGATAACGGCGATGAAGCGCTTTCGATCGCATTTGGTGATCTTGGTGCCGTATACACGGCCATTGCGGGAGCGCCTGCAATTGAGGCTGATCGAAGCTATGCGTTCAACGCAGGCCTCATCACCTACCGCGGAATTCTTCGCGGCGCTACGGGGCTCATTGACCCGCTGGCCGTCAGGACGTTCAAGGGCGCCAACGTCTAATCCTTAGACAAAGCGCACCGCTAAGGGGCTGAGCATTACGCTCAGCCCCTTAGCATTTAGAGAGGGGAAACAATGAGAATTCAATTGATCATCAGGGTTGACGGGTTGCGCAATGGGCAGCCGTGGCCTGCGCCGGGCGGCATCATTGATCTGCCTGTGAGCGAAGCCACAAACATGATCAGCCACGGGTACGCGATCCCTGCCCCAATGCCACAGGTACAAGAGCGTGCAACCGCTGAGCCCGTCATTGAGCGCGCTACACTAGCCCCCACACAGCCCAAGAGGCGAAAGGGGAAAGCGTAAATGGCAGAAATTAGCACCGCACAAATTACCGTGACGGCCACGCCCACGCTGCTTGTTCAGGCAGATACCGATGGCTGCACCGTGATTCTGCACACGCACGCCAACCACGGGGTTGAAATCGGCACCTCATCGGTGACGGTTGGCACCGGCTTCGGCTTGCATGATAACGAAACGTTTGAATTTAGAATCCCACCAAATGAGGCGCTGTATGGAATCCGCACGGCATCGCAAAATGAGGTGGTGTACGTGATGCGCTTGGGTAATCGATCATGAGCTACATGACGTTGGCAGAATTCAAAAGCAGCATCGGCATTGCCTCAAGCGATACCGCCGATGATGCGCCGCTGCAATCCTGTCTTGATGCTGCCGATCAGCTCATCAACAATTACGTTGACACAAAGGTTGGCTTCGGCGTGACCTCAAGCCAAACCCGGTACTACACCGCCGCGCGCTATGATTTCGTTTTGACCGATCCCATTGTGACCGTCACCACGCTTGCAACGGACATCAACGGCGCGGGTACTTATTCGCAGACATGGAGCGCCACCGATTACATTTTGGCGCCACGCAATGCCGCGCTTGATGCGCGCCCCTACACCGAAATTGACGTGAGCCCATTCAGCAATGCCGCCCTGAATTTCCCAACGGGATACCTTGAGGTGAAGGTGGTTGGCACCTTTGGTTGGCCTTCGGTACCTGCCGCAATCAAGCAGGCAGCGGGCATTCAGGCAGGCGCAATTTGGAGCAGCCGCACGGCGCCATTCGGCATCGTGGGCAGCGCCGATCTTGGGGGCGTGCTCACCATGCGTGCAGCCCTGCACCCTGAGGCGCGCATTCTCATTGAGCCGTATCGCCTACGGGGAGGGCTGGCAATCTGATGGCAATGGGTAATCAATACAATCTGGTAATTCAACAGGGTGCCACGCTTTCTTTGGCAATTACATGGAAAGATTCGACAGGCACCGCAATCAATTTGACCGGGTACACGGCACGCATGCAGGCGCGCTCAACCTATGACACCGCTACCGCAATTCTCAGCCTAACAAGCGCGGCGGGTGACATTGTATTAGGCGGCGTAGCGGGAACGATCACCATCACCGCTTCGGCCACGGTCACGGCCGCGTTGACGGCACCGTGGTCAGGCGTATGGGATTTGGAATTGGTATCAGGTGGCGGCGTAGTCACGCGGCTTTTGGAAGGAGCTGCAAGCGTTTCGCCTGAGGTGACGCGATGAGCGTGACAATCACTAAGGTTGAACAAAGCGTTGAGATTACGCAAAACAATCAAACGGTGACGCTCACACCTATTTTGCAAACGCTCTCCATTAGCGCTAGTGGGCCGCAGGGCGCCACCGGAACGGCAGGTGCAGCGGGCGCTCCCGGTGCGACAGGCGCCACGGGAGCCACGGGAGCCACGGGGGCGAAAGGTGATAAAGGGGACACGGGTGCCACAGGCCCAAAGGGTGACACGGGCGACACAGGGCCGCAGGGGCCATCAGGTGTGGTTGCCGTCAATGCGCCGCTCACTAATGCAGGATCAAGCACAAGCGCAAACCTCAGCGTAAGCGCCGCCTCAACATCAGCCGCAGGCGTGGTGCAGCTGAGCGATTCGGTGAGCACTACTAGCAGCGTGCTTGCCGCAACGCCCACCGCTATCAAAGCCGCCTACGACATTGCCACGGCAGGGTGGGAAGCGTACACCTTTGGTACGGCTGGCATTGTTGCAACCGTGCCGCGATTCCTTATTGGCACTTCCCAATCAGCAATCAGCCAAGCGGTTTACTATTCAAGAATAATCCCGCACAAAACCATTGCGGTATCGAACATTGCTTTTGTTTGTGGCGCTAACACCACGTCTATTACGCTAGTGCGCTTCGGCATCTATACGCGCAGCGGCAGCACTATGACATTGGTGGCACGCACCGCATCGGATACCACTATTTTTGCAACAGCGTCAACCAAATACACAAGGGCGTTGGATACCACAGGCGGGTACCCTGCAACCTACACCATGACGGCGGGCGCCGAATACTACATAGCCGTTTTGCAGATTTCGTCATCATCGGTAGCACTTATGGCAGCCACCGCACGGCAAAACGGCGCCAACATTGCAACACCCGCGCAATCTTATTCGCAAACCAACCAAACCGATTTGCCAACATCGTCAATCCCTACAGCATCGCAAACGGTTGGCGGCGTGTATGCGGAGGTATCCTGATGCAAGTAATCATTGATCCCGCCTATCTTGATCCTAAAACAGGTATGGTCACCGAAATTGTGCGTGATGCGGAAACCGGGGAGATCATCGGCAAGAATGAGCGTATGCCTCAGGAGATTGTAAATGAATGATTTGACAATTCATGAGGCCGTGGCGGCACGGCTATTAGAAGCCACGCCCCCAAGCGGATACACCCTGCGCAACGCCTACGCCACACCGCCTGACAATCTCGCCGTGGTGCCCGCGGCGGTATGCATTCCCGGTGGGGATTCGATCGCCTACGGCACAGGCGGCAGCCGCACCACGGTGCTAAACGTGACCGTGATTTTGTACCTGCAAGAGCAGGCAGACATGGGCCGCAAATACGCTGACCTGCTCACATGGCGGGCATGGCTGCGCAGCGCCTTTGACGGGCAGGTGCAATTGAACACAGCCGGGGTAGCTCAGGCGATCGTTGCAAGCACTACCATTGGCACCGATACGTGGGCTGATACCACGTACATGACGATTGCCGCTGACCTTCAGGTGAGCGTGCTTGAAGGGGTGAACGTTAGTGCCTGACATGTTGAAGGTAAAGGTGAAGCAGCCCCGCCCTGAGGGCAACCCGTACCTGCCTGAATCCGATGATGCCGTTGAGATTGATGCCGCGGTTGCCACATCGTTGGCGGCTTCGGGATTGGTTGAAATCGTAGACAATAAGCCCACCGCAAAAGCGGAAAAGACATTGAAAGAGGTTGAATAAATGGCCGTCACGCTAGGCGCAAAGGCGTTCACAAAGGTAGTGGCAAAGAGCGAATCAGCCTATGGCACGCCGTCATCGTTCAACGATGCAAACGGTGAGCTGCTACATACCGACATTGTGGGCGTGATCGATCCGGGCGTGACCGTTGACCTTGCCGATGATAAGAGCGCAGGTATTCGCCCACGCCGCCTTGCCGCTTCGGCAACCGTGACCGCGAAGGCGCCTGTGATCACCCTTGCCGATGCGCCTGTTTCGGCACGCAACCTGCCAATTTATTTTGATGCGCTTGCCACCATTACCCCAACGGGCTCTGGCCCTTACTCATGGGTTTACACCCCAAGCGCCACCGACGTTGACACCATCAAAACCTATTCGCTCTACCTCACCGATGGCGTGCAGAAGTACATTGTTGATGGCTGCGTGCCTTCAGAGATGACGCTTTCGGCTGATCAAAGCGGCCTGCTTCAGGCGGGCGTGACATGGAGCGCGCGCAACATTGCCACCACCACCGACACCTCAACGGCTGCATTTGCGCAGCAATACTTTGTGCCGGGGCGCCTGTTTGGTGTGCGCACCAATTCATCGTTCATCACCACGGTTGGCGGCGGCAACGCCTATTCAACCTACGCCACCAATTGGAGCCTCACCCTCATGCCGGGCGCAGCCCCGCTGCAGGTGCTCAACGGCTCAAGCACCAACGTGAACGCAGGCGGCGTTGCCTACACGGGCGCGCTTGATGGAACGCTTGAGCTCACCATTGCATCGAATAGCAGCAAGGCTTCGGCCTTCCCGCTTGCCGACATTGGCACCACTAAATACGTTCAGGTTTCAGGTGTTGATTCGGCAGGCTATGGCTTCACAGCCTCAATCGTTGGCGTGATGGAAAACGTAAGCGTGATCGGTAGCGAAAGCGACGGCCTCATTTTGGAAACCGTCACGATTCAGCTTGCATCAGATGGCACCAATTCTGTGAAGTGTTGGATTTCATCGCCGTTGGCGGCACGCCCGGCTTCGGCATAATGTAAACCCGCCGCAGGCGGGCATCCTCGCTATCGGCGCCGC
>Ga0209356_1001157_pt1 | contig 10391 bp, 9 predicted proteins | sample LauGreFaBDMM15SN_2_FD_188213 | JGI IMG/M metagenome (GOLD analysis project Ga0209356, IMG submission 188213) | Freshwater lake microbial communities from Lake Michigan, USA - Fa13.BD.MM15.SN (SPAdes) (version 2) | ecosystem: Environmental > Aquatic > Freshwater > Lake | place: Lake Michigan, USA...
GACCAGACGCTTACGTCCCATATCAGTCGTTGCAACTTTTACACGCGATTCTGGTTGAAGGTGATAGCACCCAAAGTCTTTAAAATCGCATCCACAATCTCCGCCTGGATTTGCGCCAGAGTCTGGGCTGCCTGTGAGATGGGCACCCGCATAAGAGAGAGAAGAGTGATGAGGGTCCTACCCCATGTGGCAACACTCATCGGTTTCCGCATGTTTCAAAGGCTAATGCCCCTCATCGCTAATTTTCAATTTTTAGCGTGAAATATTGATGATAATCATCTGAGAAAAAGAATATTCTCCGCTCATGGCTGTAATCGCAACACTGGTCGTGGGAGCAGATGGCTCGACCACAAAAGGTGGCTCTTCTCAGGGAGTGACCAGTGGCGCTGACCGCGCGCATTTTCTGGAGCATCGCAGATTAGCTGATTGCATCTTCATCGGTGGCAACACTGCGCGCACAGAGCCATACACTCGAACCCCAGTTCCAGTAGTGGTTATTTCACGCAACCTCATCAAATCATTAGCGAGTAATCCACTGGCTCACTGCTGGAATCTTTCACCTGTAGCAGGGTTAAATAAAGCGATAGAGATTTTCGGGCCTCGTATCCATGTCGAAGCCGGTGCATCAATAATCAGCGAACTTATTGCAGCCGGCCGGATCGACCAGTTGGAACTGAGCATTACTAGCGCCACTGGCGGAGAGATGAGAGTCGATATTAATTCTTTATTGGGTGCCTTTACAACGCGTGAAGAACGAGTTATTGATGGAACGAGATTTGTCTCAGCATCGAAGTAATTAAAAGACGGAAATAATACATACCCCTAGGACTGCGAAAATTATTCCGACATATTGAACTTTGTGTAGCCGCTCATGAAGAAAGATAAAGGCTAGCAGCGAAGTCGCAATCGGATAGAGGGCACCAAGTACCATTGCAATTGAGACTAGACCCTTAGTTGTTGCAACTCCTAGAAGTAAGTTTGCAACGAAGTCTGCTACCCCAATAAAAATGAGAATCGGTAATTCGGGTTTACCCAAGCCACCAATGTGGCGGTAACGAATAAACAGTGAAATCCCAACAAGCAGGGTTGTGGTGCGCATCGTTGTCATGGTCATCAGAGCGCTGCTCTCAGAACCAATTGCCATACACACCAGTGCACTTCCAAAGAAAACTGCTGCACTTAAAGCTAAAAGAACTGGCTTAAGTGGAAGGCCTTGTGAAACTTCCGGACCACTTGCCAGGAATCCACCGAGCATGGCAATGAATACTCCGATGCCAATAATCGTAGATAGATCATCGCCTTTAAAGTAGAGCGCGTATCCGAGCGGAATCAGCGCACTCAGCGAGCTAATGGGAGAAACGACTCCCATGCGACCAGTTGAAAGTCCTACATACAAGCAAATGAGACCGAGATATCCAAATATGCCGGCAAATATTCCAGGCAGTAGATATCCACCGCTACCGAAGGGTTCTGCATCCCAACTGCGACTGACAAGAACGAGCACAACGCCAGTTATAAAGCCGATGGCCTGAGTAACGGCTAGAACTGCGATGATGGGAAATTTCTTACTCAGCTTGCCAGCGTGATAATCGGCACTTCCCCATAAGACGCTCGAGAAGAGAGCGAGGATGCTTGCCATGGGGGCAGACTCTACCGCGCTATCGGCTTAGCCTCCCCCGTAAATCGCAGGGCAAACTTTAGAATTGAGCAGTGAAGTCGCCAATTGCCTTTAATGAATTGATTGAACTTCTTCGTACCTTCACTCCTCGGGCAGAAATTATTCTGGAAGAAGTTCCTGCGCCACAAAAACTCGCTACATACTCATTTGCTTTCACAGCTGATATTTCTAATGGACTACCCGGTGATGCTGAGAGTGAAATTGCATCAGGTCGGTTTGTGGTCTTGCACGAACCAGGTGGTCAAGAAACCTGGGAAGGTGATTTTCGTTGCGTGACATTTATGCGAGCCGATGTTGATAGTGAAATGCAAGAAGACCCATTACTACCTGAAGTGGGCTGGAACTGGTTACTTGATTGCTTGGGTGCAACTGGTGCACAATTTAATGCACCTAGTGGAACAGTGACTCGAGTTTCTAGCGCCTCCTTTGGAAAGTTAACTCCTCGAAATAGTGATTCTGAAATTGAAATCAGAGCATCGTGGACTCCGCTTATTTCACAGATCCAAGAGATATTCCCTCACGTGCAGGCTTGGTGCAATCTCATGACTGAAGTTTCCGGCTTGCCACCGCTTCCAGAAGGAGTCGCCACCATTGGTTCCGCAAGACGTCGTGCCTGAAGAAGAGCAGACTCCCGCCGCCATTGCCTTACTGCATCCCGCAGATGGAGTTCCGGCAATCATCGAAACTGAGGAAGCCTTCGATGCGGCTCTCACCGCTCTGGCGCAAGGTGTTGGCCCTTACGCATTTGATGCAGAACGTGCCTCTGGTTTTAAATACAGTGCCCGCGCATACTTGATTCAAATTAAACGCACAGGTGGCGGATTACACCTCATCGACCCTATTCCATTTGGTCCTGGTCATCGCTGCTTCGCCGAGTTAAATAATCTGATTGCAGATCAGGAAGTTATTTTGCATGCCAGTACCCAAGATCTGCCGTGTCTGCGTGAATTAGGAATTAATCCGCAGATCCTCTTTGATACAGAATTAGGTGGACGTATCGCTGGCCTGGCACGTGTGGGCCTAGGGCCACTTTTGGAATCACAGATGGGGGTTTCACTTGCTAAGGAACACTCTGCAGCTGATTGGTCTAAGCGGCCATTGCCTAATGAATGGCTTAACTACGCCGCACTCGACGTAGAGCTTCTCGTGGAGCTACGCGATAAGGTCTATGCGCTTTTAGTTGATGCCAAGAAATGGACATGGGCCGAGCAAGATTTTGCTGCAATCATTTCCGCTCCCGCTCCCGCACCTCGTATTGATCCGTGGCGACGCACTTCTGGAATGCATAAAATTAAGAAACGCCTGCAGATGGCGGTAGTGCGCGAGTTATGGCAGGCACGTGATGAGATTGCGCAAGGCGCAGATGTCTCACCCAGTCGATTGTTATCTGATGCGGCTATAACTGAGCTGGCACAAAATGCGGAGAAGTCACCTATTACTAATCGCAAACATCTGGAAAAAATCCTGCGCCCCCTCGGTCTGCGAGCGCGCTGGTTAGAGAACGCATCCACCTGGATTACGTCGATCACAACCGCGCTGGAGTTGCCCGAGGATCAGTGGCCAGAGGCGCGTTCTAAAACCGATACCTTGCCGCCGATTAAATTATGGCGCGAGCGCTTTCCTGAAAAATTTATTCCCCTCTCCCATGCCCGTTTTAACTTGGCTACTAAAGCCGAGGAGCTCGCTATCCCCCTTGAGAATTTAATCTCGCCTGAACTGGTTCGACGTATCTGCTGGTCTCCGCCAGAGAGCTCAGTTCTGGCGGCGCTAGAAGCACTCGGTGCCCGTCGTTGGCAGGCCGAGATAGCCGCTCCCATCCTGCAGGCAGCCCTATTGGAGATGGTGGCGCTGGAGATTGCCGAGCCCGAAGGAGATTTGGAGCCTGCTTTGGAGTCCGCCGGAGAGTAATGAATTACGCAACATTAAAGTTGCGTAATTACGAGGAGTCAATTATTCTCACTCCATGCTTAGTACATTCATCATCGCCCTTCGCGAAGGGCTAGAAGCTTCACTCATAGTCGGAATTTTGGTTGCCTACCTAGTTAAGACCGAGCGCAGGCAACACCTGCGAGCGCTGTGGAGTGGTGTGACGGTAGCGATCGTGGCCAGCCTCGCCTTTGGCGCATTCCTGTCCTATACCTCAACTGAGCTTTCATCACGTGGTGAGGAACTCTTTGCTGGAACCACATCTTTCATAGCGGTCGGCTTCGTTACCTGGATGGTCTTCTGGATGAAGCGTGCGGCTCGTGGTCTTCGCAATGAATTACAGACCAAGGCAGAGTCTGCAATCGGCGCCGGTTCCATCGCACTTGCACTGGCGGCATTCTTCGCCGTTGCCCGTGAAGGCCTTGAGACATCACTATTTCTTTATACAAACTTTAAGACGGTGGGCGCTGTATCAAGTGCGACCCTGGGCTTGATTCTCGGATTAGCACTTGCCGTAGGACTTGGAATTGGAATCTATAAGAGCTCAATTAAACTCAATCTCGGAAAGTTCTTTACCTACTCTGGCGTGGCACTCGTTGTTGTTGCAGCCGGAGTTCTCTCTTACGGTATTCACGAGTTCCAGGAGTTCGGAATCCTTCCTGGTCCAGATGCATTTGTCTGGGACGTTACTTCCTGGATGCCAAAGGAGTCACTCGTTGCTGGACTCTTGGGTGGCATGATCGGCTTTGACACCACAACTTCGTGGCTACAACTAGCAGGATGGCTTATCTACATCGGCTTGACGCTGCGGTTCTATCTCGCGCCTTCCAAGGCGGTAAAAACTCCCGTCCGCTCATAGCGCTTCTTGCTACTGGCGAGTAACCTAGCTCCATACTCACCAGGTAAAGGAAGTTCTATGACATCCCAGCTCCATAACGTCGTTCTCGTTGATGCAGTGCGCACCCCATTTGGAAAAGCTGGAAGCATGTATTCAGGTACGCGCGCTGATGACTTGATGGTGCGAGCGATGCGCGGGCTGCTAGAGCGAAACCCGCTGCTCTCCCCTGAACTTATCGATGATGTTGCCATCGCGGCGGCAACCCAGACTGGTGATCAAGGAATGAATATCGGTCGCAGTGCAACGCTACTAGCTGGCTTGCCAAAGACTGTTCCTGGCTATTCCATCGACCGCTGGTGCGCCGGAGCACTGACTGCAACAACCACCATTGCTGGCGCCATTGCGATGGGAGCAATAGATATTGCAATTGCTGGCGGTGTTGAGCATATGGGAAATCATCCAATGGGTGAACTCATGGATCCTAATCCTCGCTACTTAGCTGAGAAGTTAGTGGAACAAGATGCCCTTGCGATGGGAGCAACTGCTGAGCGCCTACATGATCGTTTTCCACATTTAACAAAAGAGCGGGCAGATACCTATGCATTTAATTCTCAGATGAAAACTGCAAATGCATATGCGCAAGGCAAGATACAAAGAGATCTCATTCCAACGGCGGCTCGTCATCCTGAAACTGGTTGGGGTATTGCAACAGTTGATGAATCACCCCGTCCCACAACAACTATGGAAGGACTTGCCGGACTTAAAACTCCCTTCCGCCCAGCAGGTCGGGTCACTGCCGGAAACTCATCTGGACTAAACGATGGCGCCACCGCGGCGCTCTTGGCTAGTGAAGATAAAGCGAAAGAACTTGGACTATCTATTAAGGCGCGGCTTCTTACCTTTGCATTTGCTGGGGTCGAGCCAGAAGTAATGGGTTATGGGCCAGTTCCATCAACAATTAAAGCACTTGCTAAGGCTGGACTTAAGATTGAAGATATTGGAGCCTTTGAAGTAAATGAAGCATTTGCCGTGCAAGTGCTAGCGTTTTTAGATCACTTTGGAATTGCAGATGATGATCCTCGGGTGAATCCTTATGGGGGCGCCATCGCTGTCGGCCATCCATTGGCCTCATCCGGTGTTCGCCTGATGCTTAATCTGGCCCGCACATTTGAAGAATCACCACATGTTCGTTACGGAATCACCACGATGTGTATTGGTTTGGGAATGGGTGGAACTGTTATTTGGGAGAATCCTCATTTCACAGGCGGGGCTAAGTAATGGCAACGACAATTACCCTTCCTGAAGGTGCACCAGATGAAGTCATTACCCAATCGTTAGTGCGCGATGTCGATCTCACACCATTCGGATTTAAGGGCTCCCTTGCCTTAATCACACTCGATAATGGACTCGATCACACTCGCCCCAACACGCTCGGACCACAATCACTGATGGCACTAGATGCTGCCATCACTGATGCTGCCTCTCGCACACCTGCTGCGATTGCAATTATTGGAAAGCCATTTATCTTTGCTGCTGGCGCTGACCTTTCGGGCCTGGCATTTCTTAGTACCCGCGAACAGGCAGTGGCCATTGGCAAGTTAGGTCACGATGTCTTCCGTCGTTTAGATGAGATTGGAATTCCAACATTTGCATTTGTTAATGGGCTAGCACTTGGTGGCGGGCTAGAGATAGCGCTGCACTGTAATTACCGCACGCTGGCCACTACTGCATTTACCGCTCTTCCTGAAGTATTCCTTGGGCTCGTTCCAGGCTGGGGCGGTGCGACCATTCTTCCGCAATTGATTGGACCAGAACGCGCTGTGCAGGTAATTATTGGTAATGCGCTGAATAACAACACCATGATGAAATCAAAGGATGCTCTCGCACTTGGTGTTGTAGATGCCATCTATGAACCGGCAGATTTCCTAGAAAAGTCAGTCTCTTTCGCAGCTCGCATTTTAAGTGGCGCAGAGAAGATTGAGAGAAAAGATTATTCAACAGATCCCGCATGGGATGCCGCACTTGCTGCCGGCCGTGCAACTGCGCTCAAGAAATTTGGTGGCGCCGAACTTGCCTCCCCCACTAAAGCGCTAGAGCTCATCAAAGCTGCCAAGACAAATACTCGTGGTGCTGGCTTTGATGCAGAGGATCAAGTACTTGCAGATCTGACTATGTCAGATCCCTTGCGTGCCTCGCTCTATGCATTTAACGTCATTCAGAAGAAACGTAAGAAAGTTGAAGGAGCTCCAAAGCCGGCGGTAGCACGTAAGGTGGCTCGAGTAGGAGTCGTCGGTGCTGGTCTAATGGCTTCTCAATTGGCGCTGCTGCTTCTTCGCAACCTTAAGTGTCCCGTTGTCATGACCGATATTGACCAAGAGCGTGCAGATAAAGGCGTCGCTTGGGTAAAAAATGAACTCGCTAAGTTGGTAGAGAAGAAGCGCATGGGCGCAGAATCTGCCGCCCGCCTTACCCTGCTCATCAGCGGTTCTGCAGATCAAAGCGTCTTTGCTGGTTGTGACTTTGTCATCGAAGCCATCTTTGAAGAGCTTTCGCTGAAGCAAGAACTCTTCCAGAAATTAGAAAGGATTGTTGGACCCGAATGTGTACTAGCGACAAATACATCGTCACTTTCAGTTCAGGCCATGAGCGAAGGCTTAGAACACCCAGAGCGAGTAGTGGGTTTTCACTTCTTTAATCCGGTTGCAGTTATGCCGCTTCTTGAAATCGCCCGAACATCACATACCGATGATGCAACGACTGCAACTGCTGTAACTATTGGCAAAGAGTTGAAAAAAACCATGATCATTTGTAAAGATGCTCCGGGCTTCGTCGTTAACCGGCTACTCACACGCTTCATGGGCGAAATCACCGATGCCGTCGATGAGGGAACTGATCCACAGGTAGCTGATAACGCGATGCGCAGCATCGGTTTTCCAATGTCTCCATTTGAATTGTTAGGTCTTGTCGGTCCGGGAGTTGCTGTACACGTTGCCAAAACTCTGCATGCAAACTTAGGACCGCGATATCGCATCTCCCCCACAATGCAGGCAATGGTGAAGCAAGGGGTAAAGACTTTCTACATCAAAAACGATGATGGAACATATGGTGCCAACCCGGCAGCCCTGGCACTTATTCACAAAGGCGATACACCATCAACGGCTGAGCAAGTTCGACTGCGTGCAGTTAAGGCACTCGCCGAGGAAGCACGGATGATGCTCGATGAAGGTGTGGTCTCTAGCCCAGCAGAGATAGATCTATGCATGTTGATGGGAGCCGGATGGCCGATGCACTTAGGAGGAATTTTGCCGTACTTAGATCGCGAAGGAATTAGCGATTCTGTGTGCGGTCAACGTTTTCATGCTCCGGGAATTGCATCTCTTCCACAGTAGAGTTCCATGCGACGATGTCGCGTGAAATCTTCTGTGCACTGATGCCAAGGTCTTCCAGAATCTCTGAACGCTTAGAGTGCTCAATAAACTCCAGCGGAATGCCAATACTGTGAATTGCAGTATTAAGTCCTGCTTCACGAAATTGTTCAGAGATTGAACTTGCTATTCCGGCGTGCTTAATGCCATCCTCAAGAACAACAACACTCTTATAGCGACGTGCCATAGTAATAAGTGATTCTGGTATTGGCTTTACCCAACGCGGATCAATAACAGTTACGCCCACGCCTTCACGGTAAGCCTGTGAGGCGGCTTCTACGGCAATTGCTGCCATGGCACCGATACTGACCAGCAGTACATCGGCACTTTCTCCCCGATAGAGAACATCTACGCCATCGCGACGCTCGAAGGCCGGAATATCTTTAGTAACGGCGCCCTTTGGAAAACGAATCGCTGTGGGGGCATCGCTGACATCGATTGCTTCCCGCAATGTTTCGCGTAAACGTGATGCATCGCGTGGGGCAGCAACTCGCATAGTTGGAATGATTCCGGTCAGCGCGAGATCCCAGATGCCATGGTGTGAAGGCCCGTCATCGCCAGTGATTCCGGAACGGTCTAATACAAATGTGACACCGGCCTTATGGAGTGCAACATCGAGTAAGAGTTGATCAAATGCGCGATTAAGAAATGTTGAGTAGACGGCAATGACGGGGTGAAGGCCGGTAAATGCCAACCCGGCCGCACTTGTGACGGCATGTTGTTCAGCTATTCCCACATCGATGGTGCGCATCGGGAACTTCTCTTGGAATTTATCAAGACCGGTAGGACCGAGCATGGCTGCCGTCAGAGCAACAATATCTGCGCGCTCCTCGCCAATTGCGAGCATCTCTTCCGAGAAAACATTGGTCCAGCTTGTCGATGACTTGCCCAGAGGCATTCCGGTCTCCGGATCGAGCACGCCTACGGCGTGGAACTTCTCGGCTTCATCCGCCACGGCAGGTTCATGTCCCTTACCTTTTTCGGTGATCACATGAACCAATACCGGTTGACCAAACTCTTTCGCTTGCAGAAGTGCACGCTCCATAGCTACTAAATCATGTCCATCAATAGGGCCGACATATTTAAGTCCAAGGTCTTCAAACATTCCTTGCGGTGCAATGATGTCTTTAATCCCCTTCTTCATTCCATGAAGGGTTTCATAAATAGGATTTCCTACAACAGGTGTATTGGTAAGTACCTCTTTGCCCCAATCTAGGAACTTCTCATAGCCACGAGTGACTCGAAGAGTTGCTAGATATGTGGCTAGTCCGCCGATAGTCGGTGAATATGAACGTTCGTTATCGTTAACAATGATGACCAGATTGCGTTCATTTGATGCTGCAATGTTGTTGAGAGCTTCCCATGACATTCCACCAGTGAGTGCCCCGTCTCCAACAACGACTACAACGCTGCGATCGCGCTGGTTGGTGATAGCAAATCCACGAGAAATTCCATCGCCCCACGAGAGTGCCGTTGATGCATGTGAATTTTCAATGACATCGTGTGCACTCTCTGCCCGGTTGGGATATCCAGCGATTCCTCCACGTTGGCGCAATCCATCGAATTGATCAGCGCGCCCGGTAAGAATTTTGTGAACGTAGGATTGATGACCGGTATCAAAAAGGACTACATCTTTCGGTGAATCAAATGTTCGGTGAATTGCAATCGTGAGTTCAACGACTCCGAGATTGGGTCCAAGGTGACCGCCAGTCTTTGAAACCTTGGTGATGAGAAATTGGCGAATCTCAGCGCTGAGCTCAGTGAGTTGTTCATAAGAGAGCCCCTGAAGATCGGTAGGGCTCTTAATCGATTCCAGCATCCGCTCAGTCTAGATTAGCCGCGCAGTTGGCGCAGCACATACTGCATGATGCCGCCGTGGCGATAATAATCTGCCTCACCAGGTGTATCGATTCTCACCTTTGTGGTGAAGGTGATATCCCCCGCTGTGACGGTCACTTCCTTAGGAACATGGCCGTTGTTCAATGCCATTACTCCTGTGATGGAAAAGACTTCATCGCCTTTGATACCGAGTGATTTTGCGCTCTGGCCATTAACAAATTGCAAAGGGAGAACACCCATGCCGATTAAGTTCGAACGGTGAATTCGTTCGAAGCTTTCAGCAATCACTGCTCGTACACCTAAGAGCGCTGTTCCCTTGGCCGCCCAGTCACGGGAAGAACCTGATCCATACTCTTTACCAGCAAGAATTACTAGCGGCACTCCCGCCGCCTGGTAGGCAACAGATGCATCATAAATAGTTGATTGTGTGCCATCTGCTAAGAAGTTACGGGTAAATCCGCCTTCCACACCATCAAGAAGCATGTTCTTTAAACGGATATTTGCAAATGTTCCACGAATCATCACTTCGTGATTTCCACGACGTGAACCGTAAGAATTAAAATCTTTACGTTCAACTCCATTTACTTCCAAATATTTACCAGCAGGTGAATCCGCCTTGATATTTCCAGCCGGTGAGATGTGATCAGTTGTCACAGAGTCGCCCAGAATTGCAAGGACGCGTGCC
>Ga0209356_1001164_pt1 | contig 10373 bp, 7 predicted proteins | sample LauGreFaBDMM15SN_2_FD_188213 | JGI IMG/M metagenome (GOLD analysis project Ga0209356, IMG submission 188213) | Freshwater lake microbial communities from Lake Michigan, USA - Fa13.BD.MM15.SN (SPAdes) (version 2) | ecosystem: Environmental > Aquatic > Freshwater > Lake | place: Lake Michigan, USA...
TTAAAATCCTTGATTTTGTTGATTTATTCTTAGTTATTTAGCCCTTATTTTTTAAAAAGATGGTACCTTTGCATCTCCTATTCAATTAAAATCGATAAATATGAGTTCAGTTAAAGTAGCAATCAATGGATTTGGCCGTATTGGTCGCTTGGTTTTTCGCCAAATTTATAATATGGAAGGTATCGAGGTAGTGGCGATCAATGACCTTACTTCTCCAGCGGTTTTGGCACATTTATTAAAGTATGATAGTGCACAAGGTCGTTTTGATGCGGACGTGAAATCAACTGAAGATGCAATAATGGTGAATGGCCACGCGGTTAAAATATATGCACAACGTGATCCAGCTCAAATTCCTTGGGGAACACATAATGTAGATGTAGTCATTGAATCAACTGGATTCTTTACAGATAAAGAAAAAGCAGAATTACATATCAAAGCAGGTGCAAAGAGAGTTGTGATTTCTGCGCCAGCAACTGGGGATATGAAAACAGTGGTATTTAATACCAACCATGAAATTTTAGATGGTACGGAAACAGTGATCTCTGGTGCATCTTGTACCACGAACTGTTTGGCACCAATGGCTAAAGTATTAGAAGATAATTACGGTATTGTTACAGGTTTAATGTTAACAGTGCATGCTTATACAAATGATCAAAATACGTTAGACGGTCCGCATCCTAAAGGTGATTTACGTCGTGCACGTGCTGCTGCTGCAAACATTGTACCGAATAGTACAGGTGCTGCAAAAGCGATTGGCTTGGTATTACCTTCTTTAAAAGGCAAGCTGGATGGATCAGCGCAACGTGTTCCTACCATCACTGGTTCTTTAACTGAATTAACGACGATTTTATCTAAAAAGGTAACTGTTGCCGAAGTGAACGAAGCAATGAAAGCAGCGGCGAATGAATCATTTGGTTACACAGAAGACGAAATTGTAAGTTCTGATATTATTGGAATTACTTACGGTTCATTATTTGATGCTACACAAACTAAAGTAATGACACAAGGTGATGTTCAAATGGTAAAAACAGTAAGCTGGTATGATAATGAAATGAGTTATGTGAGTCAGCTAGTGCGTACTGTTAAGTATTTCGCAAGTAAAATAAAATAAGATTTTTATACAATGCCTTCCTTCGGGAGGGCATTTTTAATTATATTGTAAAAGAAACAAATAAAAATATGAGTTCATTTAAAGATTTTTCATTCGTTGGTAAAAAAGCCTTGATTCGTGTTGATTTTAATGTGCCTTTAAATGATGCATTTGAAATCACTGACGATAATCGGATGCGCGCAACCATTCCTACGATTACAAAAATTTTGAAAGATGGTGGCAGCGTTATTTTAATGAGCCACTTAGGTCGTCCGAAGGATGGGCCAACTGAAAAATATTCTTTAAAACATATTGTTGCGCATTTGTTTGAATTATTAGGGGTGGAGATACAATTTGCCAATGATTGTATTGGAGCAGAAGCTATTGACAAAGCGGCGGCTTTGCAAGCAGGGCAGGTTTTATTATTAGAGAACCTACGTTTTTATAAAGAAGAAGAAAAAGGAGATATTACTTTTGCAGAAAAATTATCAAAATTAGGTGATGTATATGTGAACGATGCATTTGGAACAGCGCACCGCGCACACGCTTCAACAGCGATCATTGCGCAATTCTTTACGCCAGCAAATCGAACTTTTGGATTAGTAATGGAAGGCGAAGTAATAAGTGCCGAAAAAGTAATGCATGCTGCACAAAAACCTTTTGTAGCGATTATTGGTGGAGCGAAAGTGTCTGATAAAATATTAATTATTGAAAACTTATTAGATCGCGCTACTGATATTATTATTGGTGGTGGTATGGCGTATACTTTTTTTAAAGCACAAGGTGGTAAAATTGGAAAATCGATTCATGAAGATGATCGTATGCCTTTGGCACTTGAAATTTTAGCAAAAGCGAAAGCAAAGGGTGTGCATATTCATTTGCCAGTGGACAATGTGGTGGCAGATGATTTTAGTAATACAGCCAATACGCAAACATGCGCTAGTGGTGAAATTCCAGATGGTTGGGAAGGCTTGGATGTAGGAGAAAAATCGAGGGAACAATTTGCAAAAGTAATTTTAGCAAGTAAAACCATATTATGGAATGGCCCAATGGGCGTTTTTGAAATGGAAAACTTTCAGGCAGGTACCAAGGCAATTGCGGTTGCTGTAGCGGAAGCTACGCAAAATGGCGCCTTTAGTTTGGTAGGTGGTGGCGACAGTGTGTCAGCCGTTAACCAGTTTGGCTTTAATGATAAGGTAAGTTATGTGAGTACAGGTGGTGGAGCGATGTTGGAATACTTTGAAGGCAAAACACTTCCAGGAATTGCCGCAATTAAGGGATAGACGGTCACTTTTTACTTAAAAATTGGTGAATTTATACCCCTCAGCCTAGCTGGGGGGATTTTTTTGTCATGTAATTCCGTCATACGAAAAGTTTGGCATCTGCTTTGCACTATCTTTATAAACAAATACAAAACTATGTTACGCAAAAATTTAGGTTTATTTATTTTTCTAGGTGTACTCGTTATATTAATTGGGTACGGCTGTAATGGTTACAACGGATTGGTAAACCAAGACGAAAATGTTAATCAAGCATGGAACAATGTGCAAAGTGATTACCAACGCAGAGCTGATTTGATTCCAAATTTAGTTGCCGCTGTAAAAGGGGAAGCTAGTTTTGAACAAACTACTTTACAAAATGTAATTGCTGCTCGTGCAAGCGCTACACAAATGAAAGTGGATGCGAAAGATTTAACGCCTGAAAAATTACAACAATTCCAAGCAAACCAAGGTCAATTATCTCAAGCATTAGGCCGTTTAATGGTGGTGTCTGAAAACTATCCAAACTTAAGAGCTAATGATGCTTTCCGTGGCTTACAAGCGCAATTGGAAGGCACTGAAAATAGAATTAAAGTTTCAAGAAACGATTTTAATGCTGCAGTTGCAGACTATAATAAAAGAGCAAGATCATTCCCAGTTAATTTGTTAGCGGGTATGTTTGGATTTAAAACTAAAGATGGATTTAAAGCAGATGAAGGCGCATCAAAAGCACCTGAAGTTAAATTTTAACACATCGCTTTAATCAACAACACTTATGTGGAATCCGTTTTCCTTTTTTAAATCTAGTACAGATAAATTATTGAGTGCCTCGGACAAGCAACAGCTTGTCCAGGCGATTCAAGCTGCTGAAAAAACAACCAGCGGTGAAATCCGTGTGTTTATTGAAAGCAAAACTAAAAATGGAGATGCACTAGCCACAGCGCGTGATATCTTTTTTAAACAAAAGATGAATGCCACTAAGGAACGCAATGGTGTATTAGTTTATGTAGCTGTGAGTGAAAAAAAATTAGCCATCTATGCCGATCAAGGTATTTATGATAGAGTGGGTGTTGAGTTTTGGTACAGTCAAGTACAAGAAATGACGGCGCATTTTAAAAATGCAAACTATGTTCAAGGCATGGTGCAAGTAATTGCTGCCTTAGGTGGAGCACTTACTGAAAATTTTCCTTTTGATCGCGTTTCAGATACCAATGAATTATCGGACGAAATCATGACAGGTAAATAATCCTTAATGCAAGTAAGCACTATGAAATTAACTAAGTTATTTATTGTTTTTATTGTTGCATTATTTTCCTTGAATAATATTGCCGCGCAAAATATAATTCCAAAAGCAAATCCGCCGGTATTAGTTACTGATATGGCAGGTGTTTTAAGCCCTGAGGAAAAGCAAGCGCTTGAGAAAAAGTTAGTCGCCATTGATGATGCTAGTTCCAATCAAATTGCAGTAGTTATTCTTCCTACATTGGATGGTAATCCCATTGAAGAATATGCTTTAAAGCTTTTTAGAGAATGGGGGATTGGAAATAAAAAATCAAGAAATGGCGTTTTATTATTGATTGCCGTTCAAGATAAAAAAATTCGTATTGAAGTGGGTTATGGTTTAGAAGGTGCTATTCCTGATATAACAGCGAATAGTATTATTGATAATGATATTAAGCCTGCATTCAGACAAAAAGCCTATTATCAGGGTATTGATAAAGCAACCGATAATATTGCAAAAGCAGCCATTGGTGAATACAAGGTTGAAAGAACAAAAAGATCTTCCCGTAAAAAAAGTAATGGCACTCTATTCGCCCTCATCATATTTGTCATCCTTTTAGTACTTAAAGGTGGCGGAGGTGGTGGTGGCGGTTCAAATATTGGACGTAGTGGTTTTAGTGATGTGGCAACTGGTATGTTATTAGGATCGCTCCTAGGGGGCGGTGGTCGCGGCGGCGGTGGCTGGGGTGGAGGTGATAGCGGTGGTGGCTTCGGCGGCTTTGGCGGCGGAAGTTCCGGTGGTGGTGGCGCTAGTGGTGGTTGGTAGTTGTATTAATTGAATTTTAAAGCTTAATAAATAAAAAAGGAGCCGCCTTGTAAAAAGTGACTCCTTTTTTTATACGGTATTCCTCCTATTTTATGAGCATTGGCAAAACAGCAATGACCACTTTCACTAATTCATTTTCCCCTTTTTGTTTTTTCGCTTTTAAAATTTCACCCAATACTTTTCCATTAAAATAGGGGTCCGTTTGCGTTCGATATTGTCCAGGAATGGATTCTCTAAATGCAACAATAATGTCAATACCTCTTTTAAATTTATCTGCATCCTTTGTTTTCATTAATAATGCAGCAAAGGGTTGGGTCATTTGAAATTTTTCTTCTGATTGAATATTTAAGCTTTCGTATTTATTAGCAATAAAATCAAATTCAGATTCGTCACCATACTTGGTAAGTAATTTAGTAACTACTGTATTTAATCTTTTTTTAATAGGGGCTTTTGATGCTGCTTGGGCTAGTTGGTAAGCAGTTACAGAGTCAATTGCATCTAAGGCTTCTAAGGCTGCACCAGCAATGGTATAAGAGGAATCCTTGCTCCAATTGACGAAGTCATTTTTATATTTTTCTTTATTTAGCGCACCTATTGCATTAATAGCTTCTTCTCTTACCACATAGGAAGGATCTTTTTTCGCAAGGGTGTAAATAATTTCTTCCAACTGTTCGTTGATGCTAATAGGGTTTAAGCTATTGATGGCTTTTGCTCTTATCACATAAAAGGGATCTTTCATTGCCTCTTGAATGAGTTGCTTCGCTTCAATACTTTTTAAGTTTTGACTTATTTCATTTAATGCTTCATTACGATCTAAAAAATTACGTGCATGATAGTATTGGTAAATAAATTGCTTTAAGGGCTTGCTATCATTTTTCTCCCATAATATTATTTTATCATTGTCTACATTCACATTGTCAGGTTCCGTTGCCGCTGGGAAATAAAAGCTATCCACTTTATTTTTTGCCCATACTTCATAATGGTTTCTTTGCCCATTTACATCTATATCAATGCCTAGGGGTAACTCAAAAATTTTATTTTGCAACTGTGTTTGTGCTAGCTTAACCAATACCTGCTTTTTATTGGCATCATATTGTTGGGTAATACTTACATAAGGATGGCCGTTTCCAAAATACCATTGGTTAAAAAACCAGTTTAAGTCCTTGCCGGTCACCGTTTCAAATGCTAATTTTAATTTAATCGCCGAGCCATTGGAAAATTTATGATCGGTTAAGTACTTATTAAGTGACTTGTAAAATGCTTCATCGCCTACAAAATGCCTGAGCATATGCAATATGCGACCCCCTTTTTGATAACTCACCAAATCAAACATATCCTCTCGCTCATTATAAAAAAAGCGGACTAGGTTTTTTTCAGCATCCATGGGGCTGCTTAAATAACCGCTGAGTCCTTTGTAGTTTTCATAATCGCCGGCATCTTTTCCCATGCTGTTTTCCAACCAAATGGTTTGGCTATAATCGGCAAAGCTTTCATTTACTGTTAAATTGCTCCAGCTTTCAGCGGTCACTAAATCCCCAAACCATTGGTGAAATAGTTCATGTGCAATAGTACCTTCCCAAATATTTTCATCCACTAATTCCCTTGCATCCTGTTGCACTGCATCGCTATGTAAGGTGGCCGTGGTATTTTCCATAGCACCACTCACATAATCCCTAGCACTTATTTGTGCATATTTAGCCCATGGAAAAGGAACCCCTAATAGTTTTTCAAACAACGCAATCATTTGTGGGGTTTTGCCATAAATTTTTACTGCTTCCTTTTCAAATTCCTTTTCGATATAGTAACTTAATTCAAGTTTCTTTTTATTATTGGTGCTAGCCGCATCTTGTTTAATTACTGCATAATCTCCAATACCAATAAAAAATAAATAAGGGGAATGGGGGAGGTCCATTTTCCAAACATCTAACCTAGTTTCATTTTTATTATCAACTTGTTTCACTAATAAACCATTTGAAAGCGAAACGTATTTACTGGGCACATTTAAATAAAATTCCTGTGTGCATTTTTGATTGGGTTTATCAATAATGGGAATCCAAACCGAAGTACCTTCCGTTTCCCCTTGGGTCCATATTTGCGTTGGTTTATTTTTTTCTTTACCTAATGGATTTATAAAGTATAATCCTTTGGCATCGGTGATGGCACTACTGCCTTTGGCCTTGTATTCATTGGGTTTGGCAGTATATTTAATATAAACAGTGTAGGTGTCCTTTGCAGTATAAGTTTTATCTAAATCAATGCTAATGATGTTTCCATCGTATTTGTATTTTAATGCATTCTTTGTTTCGTTTTTTACGATGCTTACATTATGAATATCCATACCCTTTGCATCCAATATTAATTGGGAAGTTGCATAAAAATGCGGACGTATTTGCAACCATACCTCCCCATTTAATTGTGATTGGGTGTAATCAAAGTTGGCCACTAACTTGGTGTGTACTAAATCATTTTCTTTGGTAGCAAAACTGCGATAATTCTTTTTCCAACTACTGTCTTCAATTGTTTTTTCATTAACTTCTTCCTGCGCTTGAGCAGTTATATTTACTTGAATAATGAAACACAAAAACCAGCTTAATTTTAATAGATTTTTTTTCATGCGTTTTTTCTTGATCAGACAATAGGTATATGGGCGCTAACTTATAAAAGTTTTGGCGATTCAATTGTTAAAAATGGAGCTAACTAAAAAATAAGTAGTTTAGCGGTCAAATAAGATAGAAATGAAACGGTATTTTATTGAAGTTGCATATGATGGTGCTGATTTCGGCGGATTTCAGATTCAAATTAATCAACAAACCATTCAAGGTGCTGTTGAACAGGCCATGGCTACCTTATATAGAGCTCCTATTACCTTGTCTGGGGCTTCTCGCACGGATGCTGGGGTACATGCATTGCAAAACTTTTTCCATTTTGATACTGCTTTGGAAATATTAGATAAACATATTTATAACCTGAATGCAATCCTGCCACATTCCATTGTAGTTAAGGGAATATATAGTGTGCCAACGGAAGCACATGCCCGCTTTGATGCGGTTAAGCGTTCCTATATATATAAGCTCCATACATTTAAAGATCCTTTTTTAGCAGGCAGATCCTGGTTTTATCCCATTCCTGTGGATCATCAATTATTAAATGATGCGGCGAATGCGTTGCTTGACCATACCGATTTTGAAAGCTTTTCTAAAAAAAATACCACTGTAAACACCTTTGAATGCCATATTACAAAGGCGTTTTGGAGTTTTCATGCACAGGGCTTTTCATTTCACATTGATTCCAACCGATTTTTAAGAGGGATGATTCGTGGCTTGGTGGGTACCATGCTGCAGGTAGGACGAGGTGCAATTTCAATGGAGCAGTGGCATGAGATTATTGCCTCAAAAAATGATCAGCGAGTCGATTTTTCTACGCCAGCCCATGGTTTGTATTTATCTGCCATAGAATACCCCAATTATTTAAAGAAAATAGGGGACTAGTCAAACCCCCATTAGTATTGACTTTTGGTCCATAATCGTCACATTTTGAGGGTATTGAACGAAAAAAAATTAAAAATAGTATACAATATATTTGGTCAGTAGCGTTCGCTCCCTATCTTTGCCGCCCGCAAGCGATAAATCATTGCTACGGGATGTTCTCTGAAGCAGAAAATAAGCACTGAATAAAGTTTAAATAACTTTAAAATAAACCCTCCAATACTTGGTGGATATAAATATCAGCTGTATCTTTGCCGTCCCTCTTCAAAAAAAGAGGTCAGTTCTTCGAAATTATGTGGCCTAACTGAATGAAAAATAATTAATAATTATTTCACACTAAGTTTGGCTATCTACATAAATGTGCTTACCTTTGCACCCCGCTACGAATAATAGCGCGCAAAATAAACACAAAAGATCTTTGAAAGTTTGGAAATAACAGTAACTGTATAATTGAAAAATACAGGTAAAGGTTACAGCATCAAAAAAATTAAATCAGACGTCATTTTCGATTTATTTGAGATTGATAGTCAGATCAAACAACATTTACAATGGAGAGTTTGATCCTGGCTCAGGATGAACGCTAGCGGCAAGCTTAATACATGCAAGTCGAGGGGCAGCATGAAGTAGCAATAGTTTGATGGCGACCGGCAAACGGGTGCGGAACACGTACACAACCTTCCTTTAAGTGGGGAATAGCCCAGAGAAATTTGGATTAATACCCCGTAACACAACGAAGTGGCATCACTTTGTTGTTATAGTTTCGGCGCTTAATGATGGGTGTGCGTATGATTAGATAGTTGGCGAGGTAACGGCTCACCAAGTCTACGATCATTAGCTGATGTGAGAGCATGATCAGCCACACGGGCACTGAGACACGGGCCCGACTCCTACGGGAGGCAGCAGTAAGGAATATTGGTCAATGGACGCAAGTCTGAACCAGCTATGCCGCGTGAAGGATTAAGGTCCTCTGGATTGTAAACTTCTTTTATCTGGGACGAAAAAAGGTCTTTCTAGACCCCTTGACGGTACCAGATGAATAAGCACCGGCTAACTCCGTGCCAGCAGCCGCGGTAATACGGAGGGTGCAAGCGTTATCCGGATTCACTGGGTTTAAAGGGTGCGTAGGCGGGTAGGTAAGTCAGTGGTGAAATCCTGGAGCTCAACTCCAGAACTGCCATTGATACTATCTATCTTGAATATTGTGGAGGTAAGCGGAATATGTCATGTAGCGGTGAAATGCTTAGATATGACATAGAACACCCATTGCGAAGGCAGCTTACTACGCATATATTGACGCTGAGGCACGAAAGCGTGGGGATCAAACAGGATTAGATACCCTGGTAGTCCACGCCCTAAACGATGGATACTCGACATACGCGATACACTGTGTGTGTCTGAGCGAAAGCATTAAGTATCCCACCTGGGAAGTACGTTCGCAAGAATGAAACTCAAAGGAATTGGCGGGGGTCCGCACAAGCGGTGGAGTATGTGGTTTAATTCGATGATACGCGAGGAACCTTACCTGGGCTAGAATGCTGGGAGACCGTGGGTGAAAGCTCACTTTGTAGCAATACACTGCCAGTAAGGTGCTGCATGGCTGTCGTCAGCTCGTGCCGTGAGGTGTTGGGTTAAGTCCCGCAACGAGCGCAACCCCTATCTTTAGTTGCCAACAGGTAATGCTGGGAACTCTAAAGAAACTGCCGCCGTAAGGTGTGAGGAAGGAGGGGATGATGTCAAGTCATCATGGCCTTTATGCCCAGGGCTACACACGTACTACAATGGGGGAGACAAAGGGCTGCAACATAGCGATATGAAGCCAATCCCAAAAACTCCCTCTCAGTTCAGATTGCAGGCTGCAACTCGCCTGCATGAAGCTGGAATCGCTAGTAATCGTATATCAGCAATGATACGGTGAATACGTTCCCGGACCTTGCACACACCGCCCGTCAAGCCATGGGAGTCGGGTGTACCTAAAGTCGGTAACCGTAAGGAGCTGCCTAGGGTAAAATCGATGACTGGGGCTAAGTCGTAACAAGGTAGCCGTACCGGAAGGTGCGGCTGGAATACCTCCTTTTAGAGATCGCGTGACCGCTGTTATTTCCAAATACTTTCAATATTATTATTGATTGTTTCGCAAGAAATGATCATATTCTCGTGAGAGAAATAGTTCTTTAATTAAATTTAAAGTTGGCCCGTTCAGACCCGTAGCTCAGTTGGTTAGAGCGCTACACTGATAATGTAGAGGTCACCAGTTCAACTCTGGTCGGGTCTACTAAATAAATTTTCTTGGGGGGTTAGCTCAGTTGGCTAGAGCATCTGCCTTGCACGCAGAGGGTCATCGGTTCGACTCCGATATCCTCCACAACTAGTGAGAGGGTGTCCGGAATACGAAGGATAACCTCAACTTAAATTTAGTTCTTTCGAGTAGTTTTTAAAGATGTGATTTGTTCAGGCAAATCATTTGGTTCAAGTCCAACACATCTACAGGTTTC
>Ga0209356_1001166_pt1 | contig 10359 bp, 8 predicted proteins | sample LauGreFaBDMM15SN_2_FD_188213 | JGI IMG/M metagenome (GOLD analysis project Ga0209356, IMG submission 188213) | Freshwater lake microbial communities from Lake Michigan, USA - Fa13.BD.MM15.SN (SPAdes) (version 2) | ecosystem: Environmental > Aquatic > Freshwater > Lake | place: Lake Michigan, USA...
TCATGGGGTAATTCTATAGTTCCCGCTTGAGGATCTTTAACACTACATTTCGATCGCTAGGGCGCCCCAACCACCAATCAATTCCATGCTTTGCGCCTAGCTCTGGTCGTTTTTGCCAGACATTGGCGCTAATTGTTCGAGAGAGCGAGGCAATTTCTAGGGGAGTAGTAGCAGCGCCATGGTCAGTTCCCGCCGCATGATCAACAACAGTTAAACCAAAGTAGAAATCACCAGATTCATCAGTAACCATTTCAACTGTGCGAGATTGTTGTGGCCAATCGGCATGGGATGCAGTTTCAATCTGCCAGAAACCACTTACTTCTTCCACGTCGCCAATCCAGTCAACATGGTGGCGGTGTTCATGCCCTGCCAGCCATGCGATTACTTTTGGATATTTAAGCAACATTGCTCTTAGTTCATCCAAGCAAATACGGCGACCAGTTGGCGCATAATCATTAAACATTGTGCTCAGGGGGTGGTGTGAAGCTAGAACAACAGGTCTATCTGATGCAGCCACTTCCTTTTCAAGCCAAGCAAACTGCTCTTCATCCATCGAACCTTGCCAGCCACCGAATTGATTGACGCTATCAATAACAATGAGTTTTACTCCTTGCACAAGCGTTGAGTAATACATTGTCTTATCGCGAACATTATCTTTGCTAAATCCATGACCACGTGGAGTACCTGGTGAATCAAGGTGCAGCTGTGCATATTCACCGCGCTCAATAGCGCGACGTTCTATCTCTGCACTCACTTCAACGTAGGGGGCGTCATCAGCAGCAAGATATCCAGCAGGGCCAACTTCTCCGAACTGCGTCAATGTTTCAAAGAGATTTGTAGTAGATGGCAGACCTGTATAGCGCTTACCGCCAACCATCTCCGTATTAACTACTGGGGTAGGTGTGACTGTTCCTTGCAAGAGGGCATCATGATTGCCGTGCACTGCAAACCATGGAAAATTCAACCCAGTTGCTTTAAATGGTGTGCGACAAGAATTTAGAAGATTTGGAATGATTGGGAATCCATACTTAGAACGGGCTTGATCATCTTCTTTCCCTGCAGGAGTTCCATGGGGATGCCAGTAATGAACGTCGTAATGTTCTGCGCCATCATCAATCACACCTTCATATCTAGAAAAATCACCTGAATCAGGACGAATCTCTAGACCATCAAGTAAAGCTAAATACCAATCAACTTCATTTTTCTGTGCATTATCAGTTGTATCTCCAGTAATAATCGCACCAGCAATTGGATGACCAGATAGCGGGCCTTTAGTAATTGAGTTAAGTGATTGAATCATTGATTCAACTACATGCGGTGACAACATGGCATGTGGACGATATGTGCCAATAGTTCCTACTTGTGCACGAATGGGGCTATCAGGATCTGCGTGACGATCTAGATACTCAGGTCGGGTTGGAGACTGCGCATCGCACACATGAAGATCGGATAGGTGGTGAAGTAATAACAGGGGTGTGCTGGATGTGGGGAAGGCATGTCCACAATGTGCTTCAGCGGCCACGGTTACAAGGTTGCGCCAGCCCAGTGCGTTAGCTTCACCACGAGCAAATGCCATAGTCAGTATCCTAGCCAAATGGAAAGCAAAGCTGGAGGCATCATCGTTATGAGAGCAAATCCACTATTTTTTGGAGCTCCACAGCGTTATATCTAAGAAAACCCAGGTGGCGGTGGACTTGTAGCTGGTATCTCAGCAGCAAAGTAGTGATTCTCTATATCTATAGCCATAGTGAGATTGTATGGTTACCCAATGCTCGAGTACATCATTATCTTCTTCACTGGCATCCTTGTTGGTGGAATTAATGGAATGGCCGGGGGAGCATCAGTTATCTCCTACCCAGTTTTACTCGCAACCGGAATGTCTCCTGTTAGTGCGGCAATCTCAAATGCGTTAGGTGTAACACCAGCAAACTTTTTTGCCCTCATTGCTGTGCGCGATCAAATGCGTGCTTACTTTCAGGAATACAAGAAACTTATCTACATTTCCATTGTAGGTTCAACGATTGGTGCGCTCTTACTGCTCAACGTGCCACCAGGGGTATTTGAAAAGATGGTTCCTTTCCTTCTCCTATTTGCGAGCCTGTCATTTTTGATTAAAGCTAAGCCAGTTCGTGGATCTCGCCATGGCATCACCGAAAGAGCAGGCATTGCAGCAAGCGGTTTATATTGCGGCTACTTTGGTCCAGGCCAGGGAGTTTTGGTCATTGCCGTGTTGGCTAGAGACATCAGACGTGATCCCAAGACCCTGAACACTGCTAAGAATTTAATTGTTGGCGTGACTTCATTGATCTCCAACATCATCTATATCTTTAGCGGGTTGGCCCATTGGGGAGCAGTCATCGCACTGCTCATTGGTGCCAGCATCGGTGGAACCTATGGAGGCCGCTATGCGGCAAAAATGCCGGCCGCGCTTTATCGGGGGCTCATTCTCACCGTGGGCTTTGGCGCTTCAGCCTGGCTCTTTACCAAGTATTACTAAGGCTAAAACCACCTTCTCCAAGGACTTCTCATTGGTATATCACTGATATATCATCTCCGACGTGAGCCAAGTGATCCGTATTCTCTCCAGAGAGAGCTCCTCGCTATCTGAGGCGGCCTATAGCCGTATTCGCTCGATGATTATTACTTTAGAACTTGAGCCAGGATCACTTATTAGTGAGAGTGCATTGATGAGCACACTCAAGATGGGGCGCACACCTATTCGTGAGGCTTTGCGCTCGCTAGCAAATGAAAAGCTCGTAGAGGTGTATCCACGTCGTGGCATGTTTGTTTCCCGTGTTGATGTTGCCAATCTTTCTCAGCTCTCAGAAACCCGCGCAGTCCTAGAGATTAAAGCGGCAGAGTTGGCGGCCACGCGATCCACCGCCGCTGATCAAGAGATTACAAAATCTTTAATAAAAGAGATTAAGGCAATTAAAGGCGATTTAGATATGCCAACTTTGATTGGGTTAGACCAGCGAATTCACCACCACATCTATCAATGCACACACAACGAATTTCTAGCAGCAGCTTTAGATAACTACTACGCCCACGCCCTACGCATCTGGTTCTTAGCACTTGATCGCGTTGAGCATTTAGCTGATGCAATCATCGAACACCAAGCTTTGTTAGAAGCAATTGCAAGCAATGATCCAAAGGCAGCTTCGAAGGCAATGAGAGAGCACGTTGAAGGTTTTGAATCTGAAATCCGTAAGTCTTTATAACCACCACCAAGAGAAAAAGGAATAAAAGATATGAGTAAGTTACCTGCAAAGGCAAAGTGCGTTGTTATCGGCGCTGGAATCGTCGGCAACGGTATGGTCTATCACCTTGCAAAGCTCGGTTGGAAAGACATAGTCCAGATTGATAAGGGGCCTCTTCCTAACCCTGGTGGCTCTACTGGCCACGCATCTAACTTCATCTTCCCTGTGGATCACTCAAAAGAGATGACAGCAATTACTGCTGAGAGTATGCGTCAATACAAAGAGTTTGGAACCTTCACTGAAACTGGTGGAATTGAAGTTGCTCGCTCAGAAGAGCGTATGCAAGAGCTGGCACGACGCATTACATCTGCAAAGTCCTGGGGAATCGAAGGTGGTCGAATCCTTACTCCGGCAGAGGTAAAAGAGTTAGTACCTTACATCGATGAAACCATCATTTTAGGTGGGTATTACCAGCCAACTGTAGGCGTCGTTGACTCACTTCGCACAGGAACAATCATGCGCGAGAAAGCACAAGAGATGGGCGCTGCTCAATCTTTTGCCAACGTTGAAGTTCAAGACATCACAGTTGAAAACGGAGTTGTAAAGGCAGTTGTTACTGATCAAGGAACAATTGAAGCGCAATACGTTGTTATTGCCACAGGTTGCTGGTCTCCCAAGCTTGCTGCAATGGCTGGAGCACATATCCCATTAACACCTGCAGTTCACCAGATGAAAGATATTGGACCGGTTCCATTCTTTAAAGACACCAAGGGTGATATTGAATGGCCAATCGTTCGTGACATGGATGTATTTATGTATGAGCGCCAACATGGAACTGGACTTGAAATCGGTTCATATGCTCACCGTCCAATTCTCTACACACCAGATGACATTCCATCAAATGCAACAGCGGCTCTGTCACCAACAGAGTTTGCATTTACTCAGGCAGATTTCGATATCCAAGATGAGCATGCCTATGAATTAATGCCTTCAATTGTTGGCGATGAATCTGTTCGTGAGAAGTATGCATGTAATGGAATTCTTTCCTACACCCCAGATGGAATGCCAATTCTTGGCGAAACACCAGAAGTGAAGAACTTGTGGTCAGTTGCTGCGGTGTGGATTAAGGAAGGCCCAGGAACTGCAAAGTCTGTGGCTGAGTGGATGGTTCTTGGAGATTCACATATTGATCTTCATGCATCAAACATCGCTCGCTTCCATGAGCACCATAAGGAAGAAAAGCATATTAAATCTCGTGTGGCTGAATCATTTAACAAGACTTATGGAATCGTTCACCCACTTGAGCAGTATGAATCAAACCGTAAAGTGCGTCTGTCTCCATACTACGAGCGCGAAGCTGCACTTGGCGCAGTGTTCTATGAGACTGCTGGGTGGGAACGACCATTTTGGTATGAATCAAATAAGGATCTAGTTGCAAAGTTTGGCGACAAAGTAATGCCACGTACTGCTGAATGGGAATCACGTTGGTGGTCTCCCATTATCAATGCAGAGCATCTACAAATGCGCGAGAGCGCAGGCATCGTAGATTTAACTGCCTTTGCTTACTTTGATATCACTGGCCCATCAGCGTTGGCTGTCGTGCAAAAGGCAGCACTACGTCAGATGGATGTTGCTATTGGCCGCGTTGTTTACACACCTGTACTTGGTCCCAATGGTGGATTTAAATCTGATTTAACAATCATGCGCCTTGGCGCTGATCACTTCCGCGTTGTTACTGGTGGTGCACACGGTATGGCAGATAAGAAGTGGTTTGCTGACTTATTGCCAGCCGATGGCTCTGCAAAAATCAAAGATATTACTTCTGACTACACCACCCTTGGTGTGTGGGGTCCAAATGCCCGAAAGATTGTTCAAGAAGTGACATCTGAAGATATGAGCCATGAATCATTCAAGTTCAGCACATGTCGAGAAATTGATATCAAGGGTATGAAAGTTCTGGCATCTCGTATTTCCTACGTTGGCGATCTTGGTTGGGAGTTCTATGTTCCTATGGCTGATGGTCCAGCACTTTGGGATGCGCTCTGGGAAGCTGGAAAGAATCATGGATTGATTCCAGTAGGTATTGGTGTGTATGGAACAACTGGACGTTTAGAGAAGTGCTACCGCGCATATGGTCCAGAGCTTGAAACTGAATACACCGTAGTTGAAGCGGGAATGCAATCTCCAAAGCTCAAAGAGGCGGATTTCATTGGTAAAGAAGCACATGTGAAGCACCGTGCTGAAAAGCCTGTTGCGATGCTGTGCACACTCTTTGTTGATGATCACAAGTCAGCTAGTGGTCAAAAGCGCTACATGATGGGCAATGAGCCAATCCTTACATTGGATAAGAAGTCAATCACTGATGCACATGGACGTCGTTCATATGTAACAAGTGCTGGTTCTGCTCCATCTTTAGGTAAGCACATCCTGATGTCTTACCTTCCAACAGAGTTAGCTGTTGCTGGAAACAAATTCCTCGTTGAATATCTTGGTGAGCACTATCCATGTTCAATTGCTGAAGTTGGCCCAACCTCTGTATTTGACCCATCAAGTGAGAGGATTCTTGCGTAATGGACGTACTTGTCTGCCTAAAGCGCGTTCCTCTAGCTGGTGGAACTTTGATTCTGACTCCAGATTCTCGCGATATTGAAACTAAGCATTTAGGTTTTGGTATTAGCCCACATGAGGAAAATGCAGTTGAGGCCGGTGTTCAACTCGTTGAACAGATGGGTGGAACTCTGACTCTTCTTACTCTTGGACCTTCTGATGCTGAAGAACAACTTCGTTCACAGTTAGCAATTGGCGCAACTCGCGCCGTGTTGATTGAAACTGATGGACAAGAGTGGGACCCACAGGGAACTGCTGCCGCACTAGTTGATGCAATCAATGCGGAAGAGACCAAGTTTGATCTCATTATCTTTGGCGCAGAATCGGCTGATAGTGCTGGGTATCAAATCCATATTCGTGTGGCACATGCACTTAATCGCCCAATTATTACCAACGTTAAATCAATGAAGATAGAAAATGGTGTTGCCGTGTGTGATCGAGTAGTTGCTGCTGGACGTGAGCACTATGAAGTTGCTCTACCTGCAATTGTTACTGTGCGCGATGGATTAAACATTCCACGCTATCCATCAGTTCCAGGTCGCATGCAAGCGCGCAAGAAGCCAGTAGATATGAAAAAGGCTGAAGCACGAGTGCCTAAGCTAGAAAAAGTTGTATTGACACTTGCCCCTTCTAAGTCAACCGGGGCAGAGATTTTGGGCAATGGCGCTGACGCTGTTCCTGCACTGGTAGATATCTTGAAAAAGATTGGAGCTTTCTAATGATTCTTGTACTCGTAGATCAAGATCGTGGTGAACTAGATCAACTCTCACTACGTGCCTTAACTGCGGCCCGTAAGTTGGGCCAAGATGTTGAAGCAGTGGTCATTGGCAAAGAAGGCGCAGCTCTTGCTGGCGTCGTTGGCGAATATGGTGCCAAGGTTCTACACGTTGCATCCCACTCCAACATCACTGATTACACACCCATGGCATCAGGTCGTGCACTCAAAGACTTAGTTGAAAAGCTAAAGCCAGCTGCAGTCCTTGCCGCTGGAAGTCCACGTGGAAATGAACAGTTAGCGCATTTAGCTGCTTTTCTTGATCTTCCAATGGCAGCAGAGTGCTCAGAGATCACTTTAGGTTCACCTCACCATGTGCTTCGAGCACGTTGGGCAGGAAATCTGATTGAGTCTGCAAATGTTCACGCAGATATCTTGATTGCAACAGTTCTAGCATTTTCAACAGAACCAGAAACTGCTAATGGCGGCGCAGCAACTGTCACTGAGTTCGAACCAGCTCTAGAGCCACGGGATTACGCGGTGAAGGTATTGAGTCGTGATGCTGGTGAATCAAAGGGTGGCGTCACTCTCAATGACGCCAAAGTTATTGTCTCTGGCGGGCGTGGTGTTGGTGGCCCAGATGGATTTGGTCAGATTGAAGAACTTGCAACGCTATTGGGTGGAACTGTTGGTTGTTCACGTGTTGTAACTAGCTCAGGCTGGCGTCCACACGCTGAGCAAGTTGGACAGACTGGAACAAAGGTTGCACCAGATCTCTATATCGCAGCTGGTATCTCAGGTGCGATGCAACACATTGCAGGAATGAAGAACAGTAAGACAATCGTAGTCATTAATACAGATCCAGAGGCTCCAATTCTAGGCTATGCAGATTATGCAATCATCGGTGATTTGCACCAAGTAATACCTGCGCTTACTAGCGCAATTCGCCAAGCCAAAGGATAAATAATGTCAGATATCGAAATTGCACAAGCTGCAACGATGAAGCCAGTCACCGAAATCGGTGCCAGCTTAGGAATTGATGCAGATAACTTAGAGGCTTATGGAAAGTACAAGGCAAAAGTTAACCTTAAGTACTTAACTGCTCTTCCAAAGCGCGATAACTCAAAGTTGATTTTGGTAACTGCCATTAGCCCAACACCTGCAGGGGAAGGAAAGACAACAACAACTGTTGGTCTAGGTGATGCTCTTCGACACATTGGCAAAAATGCAATGATTGCACTTCGTGAACCATCTCTTGGTCCAGTCTTTGGAATGAAGGGTGGAGCAGCTGGCGGCGGATATGCCCAGGTAGTTCCTATGGAAGATATCAATCTTCACTTCACTGGAGATTTCAACGCTATAGCCCTTGCAAATAACTTACTTGCAGCCCTTATTGATAACCACATCCATCATGGAAACGAACTAGCTATCGATATTCGACGTGTCACATGGAAGCGTGTAGTAGACATGAATGATCGTGCTTTACGCGAAATCATTCAATCTATTGGTGGCGTGGGTAATGGGTACCCACGTAGTGATGGTTTTGACATCGTTGTTGCCTCTGAAATTATGGCAATCTTTTGTCTTGCTACATCGATAGAAGATCTGAAAGAGAAAATCGGCAAGATTGTAGTTGGCTATAAGCGCGATAAGACTCCAGTACTTGCCTCTGAACTCAATGCGCAAGGCGCAATGACAGTGATTTTAAAGGATGCATTTCAGCCAAACTTGGTTCAGACACTTGAGAACACACCAGCCTTTATTCACGGTGGACCTTTTGCAAATATTGCCCATGGTTGCAACTCGGTAGTTGCAACAACTTCTGCGATGAAGTTGGCAGATTATGTTGTTACGGAAGCTGGCTTTGGTGCAGATCTTGGAGCTGAAAAGTTCATTGATATTAAATGCCGCAAAACAGGTTTACGTCCATCCGCATGTGTATTAGTTGCAACAATTCGTGCAATTAAATACCACGGAGGCGCTGACCTTAAGACAATTACAGAGGAGAACTTGCCGGCGTTAGAAGCAGGTCTTGTAAATCTTGAGCGACATATAAATAACATCACCAAGGTTTATAACCTTCCGCTAGTTGTTTCAATTAACAACTTCACCAGTGATACCAAGGCTGAAGTGGAACTACTTCGCGCACGAGTGGAAAAGCTTGGCGTGAAGATTGTGCTTGCAACTCACTGGGCCGATGGTGGTAAGGGTGCAGCTGATCTAGCACATGTTGTTGTTGAACTATGTGAGAAGCCACAATCTATGAGTTTTGTATATGAAGACAGCGCAACTTTATGGGAGAAAATCAACTCAGTTGCTACGAAAATTTATGGTGCAAAAGATGTAACTGCTGATGCCAAGGTGCAGGCAAAGCTCAAGGAGTTTGAAGCATCTGGCTATGGAAGTTTCCCAATCTGTGTGGCAAAAACTCAGTATTCCTTCTCAACCGATGCAGCTCTACGCGGTGCACCAAGTGGCCACACCATCAATGTTCGCGAAGTAAAGCTCTCAGCAGGTGCTGAATTCATCGTGGTGATCTGCGGAGAAATCATGACAATGCCAGGGCTGCCTAAGGTGCCATCTGCAGAGCGCATTGATTATATTGATGGAAAAGTAGTCGGCCTTTTCTAATGAACTATTCGACTTGGTCATGAGATGTGGCTTTAGTTACTAAGTAGTTCCTTTACTTGCTGGGCTAGTTGACCATAACCAACGTTTTGAATCTCTAGTGGCAAACCAATACTTGCAGCAGCTTGCATAGCTAGCTCTTCTAACTCTTTACTCGGAACTTGTGCTAACCAGATGACGCGTGAATAGTTCTTAAAGTAGTCATCACGCAGCTCGGGTCGCTTATCTAGACCAAGCTCAATCATGACACTTCGGTGAAAGGATTTAGCGAGAAAATCAGTTAAGAAATATGTTCCAGCATCAGATTCCATGATCTCTTCTATTTTCTTTGCCCCTGCAAAGATGTCATAGCAATGATTTCCACCTAAACGCTTCACGCCATGTGTTGCAATCACCGTATCGAGTGCGCCATATGTTCCACAGTCGGCATATGCCACTGCACATTTCTCGTGCTTGCCTTTGATCTCAGTGAGCAATGAATCAACCTCACCTGCAATCTTTTCTGGACGATTGTGCAGCAGGGGTGGCAGAGGATAGATGGTGATATCAAGTGATTCTGTTGTTGCGATATCCGCGATATGGGTAGCAAGCGCCCCACAGGCAACTACGCCAATGCTCATGCAGGAAAAGCGAGACGTTCAACGAACTTATCGTTGAAATCTTCGCGATCAGATAATTCGATGTAGTCGATGGCTTCGAGTAGAGATTGTGCGCCATTGCGCTCTTGGGCAGATAGTAAAACCATTTTGGCACCTTCGCCGGCAACGTTACCTGCAGACATGATGCGCATAACGGAGAGCTTTGGAACCAAACCAATCTTTACTGCAGATGAAGGTGAGAGATAAGAACCAAAGGAGCCAGCAAGAAGAACTTGTTGGATTTCAGATTCCTGCACACCAAACTCTTCAAGCAGTAGCGCCCAACCTGTGGCAATAGCTGCCTTTGCAAACTGAAGTTCGCGAACATCACGCTGAGTTAAAAAGACGCAATCAGATAGATCGCCTACTTCTTTACTCCACGTAAGAACAAATACGCGCTCACCCTCACGCGTAACTAAACGACTCGCGAGCTTAGGTGAAATTGTGAGGGCAGCTTCATCGGTAACAAACTTGCCTGAGTGATCAAGTAAGCCCACTTGAACTAGAGATGCACATGCATCAACTAAACCTGAACCACAGATACCAACTGCAGGAGTGTCATCAATAGTTC
>Ga0209356_1001179_pt1 | contig 10289 bp, 8 predicted proteins | sample LauGreFaBDMM15SN_2_FD_188213 | JGI IMG/M metagenome (GOLD analysis project Ga0209356, IMG submission 188213) | Freshwater lake microbial communities from Lake Michigan, USA - Fa13.BD.MM15.SN (SPAdes) (version 2) | ecosystem: Environmental > Aquatic > Freshwater > Lake | place: Lake Michigan, USA...
TGGGGATTGACTACGTCTAAGGGAGAAATCAGAAAAATGTCTGCCCTTTTGGATATGGGAGTTTTCCCAGGAACGCAAGGTGGTCCTTTGGAACACATCATTGCAGCCAAGGCTATAGCCTTTGAGGAAGCACTTTCGGATGAATACATGCAGTATGTAATTCAGGTCAAATTGAACGCTTCAGTGATGGCTGATGAATTTGTTTCACGTGGATACAAACTTATTTCAGGAGGTACAGACAATCACCTGATGTTAATTGATCTGAGAAACAAGGACTTGACTGGAAAGCTTGCTGAGGAAACTCTCGGAAAAGTAGACATCACGATCAACAAAAACATGGTACCTTTCGATACGAAGTCTCCTTTTGTGACTTCTGGAATGCGCGTTGGAACTGCTGCAGTGACTACGCGTGGATTGAAGGAGGAGGACATGAGAAAAATCGTTGACCTCATTGATAGGACCCTACAGCATCATGCTGACGATGCCGCACTTGCACAAATTAAGACGGAAGTCAATGCATGGATGGTTAAATTTCCTTTGTATTAATCTTAACAGTTTAAAGTGGCATTAGACCAACATAAAGACGAAGAAGAAGAGGGAGGGATGTCCTTTTTGGATCATTTAGAAGCCTTGCGCTGGCACTTACTGCGAGCAGTATCTGCAGTGCTCTTCTTTTCAGTAGCGGCATTTATTGCGAAGGATTTCGTTTTTGGAGTCTTGATTTTAGGTCCTTCTAAAGTTGATTTTTGGACCTATCGAGTGCTTTGTGATCTTGGAAATTACCTAGGTATTGAAGCATTGTGTATTGATCAATTGCCTTTTACGATACAAAGTCGTCAGATGACTGGACAGTTCTCCATGCACATGACTTCTAGTATCGTTGTTGGATTGATTGCAGCCTTTCCCTATTTGTTTTGGGAGGTTTGGCGCTTTATTAGTCCCGGCTTATACGATAAAGAGCGGGGTGCAGCTCGAGGGGCAGTTGCCTTTGTTAGCTTTCTTTTTCTTTCAGGAGCAGTATTTGGGTACTATGTTCTTACTCCAATGTCGATCAACTTCCTAGCCAACTACCAGCTGGACGCTAGCATTGCGAACGAATTTGACATTACCTCCTATGTCTCTACCTTGACCATGTTGGTCTTGGCTTCTGCGATTATGTTCCAGCTGCCTGTGGTGGTTTACTTTTTGTCCATGTCTGGCTTGGTGACTTCCAAGATGTTAAAAACGTATCGGAGACACTCCATCGTAATTATATTAATTGTTTCGGCAATTATTACTCCCCCAGATGTGGTCAGCCAGCTGTTGATTGCCATGCCTATCCTGGTACTGTACGAGGTGGGGATACTCATCGCCAAGCGTTTGGAGAAACAAAGAGCGCTTAAAGAAGCTGAATTTGACCAGAATAAAGATGCTTAATAAATAAATGGCAAAGCGAATTGCAATCGGAGGCGACCATGCAGGCGTAGGGTATAAGGAGCAGCTAAAGCAGCACTTGGGCAAACTTGGCTATGCCGTGGAGGACTTTGGCCCCTATACCACTGCTTCTGTAGATTATCCTGACTATGTACACCCACTTGCTAAAGGAATAGAAGCTGGAGAGTTTGATTTTGGAATTGTGATTTGTGGGAGTGGAAATGGGGTAGCCATCACGGCCAATAAGCACCAAGGCATCCGTGCAGCACTCTGCTGGAATGAGGAGTTGGCCGCCTTGTCACGACAGCACAACGATGCGAATGTGCTCGCCATCCCTGCTAGATTTATTTCCTATGAATTGGCCGAAAAGATGGCAGAAATCTTTTTATATACCCCATTTGAAGGGGGGAGGCATCAAAGTCGGGTAACAAAAATTGCCTGCTCGTAAAAAAGGGTCTTGATTTTTAAAATCAAGACCCTTTTTTTAGGCGGTCTTTGGATATTTATTTTTTCCCTGCTACTTGGTCTGCAAGCAGCAAGGCGCCGTAGAGATTGGCAATTTTTCCTGAAGTACATAGGTCCTCCAATGTAAGCTCTTGATCACCTACCCGAACTTGGAGGGGGATACTGAGCCCCGAATCCAAAATCACGCGCTTCACCTGCACAGCTGTCAGTTGAGGATAGAGTGACCGAATCACCGCTGCCATGCCTGCTATAGCAGGAGCGGCCATAGAGGTGCCTCCTTCGAGGCCATAGGAATCTGAAGGCAGCGTAGAGTAGATTTTATCTCCAGGAGCAAAAATATCCACACTCCTCTTTCCATAATTAGAAAACGAGGCAATCATGTCAGGGCCATAGTTTGGTGTCAAAGCGCCTACAGTCAAGTAATTGTCATTCATCGGAGAGGCCAACTTGCTGTACTCATCATTTGGAAAATTGCTGTTCTCAGGACTATCCAAATCCAGCCCATCGTTGCCTGCAGCATGGACGAATAGCACATCCTTTGAAGCCGCATACTGCAATGCTTCTTGCACCCAGGAGGCATTGGGTGAGAGTTTTTTTCCAAAGCTTGCGTTGATCACCTTGGCCCCCTGATCTACGGCATAGCGAATGGCCAAGGCAACATCCTTGTCGTATTCATCTCCATCGGGGACGGTCCGTAACGCCATCAGCTGAACAGACTGAGCAACTCCTTGCACCCCTTTTTTATTCGTACGGTTTGCTGCCAAGATCCCTGCCACATGGGTTCCATGGCTTTCGGTGTCTTTGCGATTGCTTGGATTTCCGTTCCCATAAGTTTGATCTTTGATGTCATAAGGATTGTCTCCAACTGGTTTTCTCCCGTCAAACTCGAGGTTCAGATTGAAGTCCAACCGAGACTGGTAGTAGGCAATTCCTTCCTTTAATTCGGCGAGGGCAGCGGGAATATCCTGTCCCGCAGACAAAACCTGAGTTAATAGCCATATGGCCCTTTCTTCCTCCTCGCCTTGAGGGACATATTTTTCAAGTTCGGCGAGCGTATAGGACTCCTTGCCCAGCTTCTTCTGAATGTTTTGATGCGCAGCACCGATAACTTGTTCAATTTGTTGAAACTGAGGAACTGAAGATTTAGCCTCTGTAACCTGGTCTTCATAGAGTGTATTCGCCTTTTTTTGAAGGGTAGGATCTCCCAAATTTTTGGCTAAGATTCGTACAAACTCAAGTTGTTCATAGTACGATTCACCCAAAAAATTATAGCCATGAACATCGTCTACGTAGCCATTTTTGTCATTATCAATGCCATCACCAGCAATCTCCTTCGCGTTTTTCCAAAGTACATCTTTGATATCTTCATGGGCAAGGTCGATGCCAGAGTCAATAATTGCGACTAGTACGGGTTGCCCCGTTCTTTTTTTGACTAAGTCTTTGTAAGCTCGATCCACACTCATTCCTGGAATAGTATCTTTGATTGGATCTAAATGAGCCCAGCGGAGGGTTTCCTTTTCCGTCAAAGGCCTTGTTCTTGAAACAGTGCTCAAGCCAGCCGTATTTGGTGTCTGGGCAAGGGTATAGCCCATTCCTAATAGGCTTAGGGTCGCGATCAAGAGGGATTGTATCTGGCAGATTTTCATAACGAGTAAAATTGGGATGAGTAGGGATTTTAGTGTTTAGGTAGCTGCAGAGTTCCTATTTTATGGAATATACTCCTGGACTGGTTTCTATGTAAAACTCTTTTAGAGCAGGTAATTCATCTAATAAATCCTTAAAAAGGCCATTCTTATCCAGGACCTGTTGAGGTTTTTGGCGCCGAACTATTTGGAATACCTGCGCTTTTTGCTGCAAGGTTTTTTCTTGCTTGAGGTACCTCATGGACATATTGTAATTCAAAAAAGGTCCGTCCAAAGTTTTATAGAGGTAGGGAGATGGATCTTTTTCTAAAACCATTACTCCTGTTTTCTTGGGGAGCGTAATTTCGTCAATTGCTGCTACAAAGTAGGAGGTATCTACAGCTGTTCGAGTGGTCCAATAGTTCAATGTCCAAAGAGGCAATACCAAAACCAAACCAAAAAATGCAGGCTTGACTAGAAGAGTCCAGTTGAAAAGTAGAAAAAACTGGCTGATAAAATAGGTCATTGCAGGTAGAAACACGACTAACTGGTAGGAGGCATTATTTTTTACAAGAAAAAAGAGGCCAGCAGAAAAAAGTAGCCAGATGATAATAAGCTGTCTTTGCTTTTGTTGGTTGATGGTCGCTCCACGAAAAAAGGAGCTGATTGCGAATCCAATCAAGGCGAGTACTAGTGGAAAGGCACCAGGTGCAAGCCAACTGAGGGAGGGCTGATATCCATAATTTGGGTAAGAGAATACCATCGGCCAAACTTGTAAGGCATGTTCCAAGCCGTCATTCCAGAAATAGAAAACTAAAATGAGCAAGATTGGGAGCAAAAAACCCATGATGGAGAGAAACAGTTGGCGTACCGTAAAGCTGGATATAGCCAAACCTGTTAAAATTAGAAAGGGAAGAAAAAAAACAAAATTCCAATGAAATCCCGTGGCTAGCCCTCCATAAATCCCGATTAGAAGGGTGGATTCACTGCTTTCTTTTTGAAGTACAGTATGGGAAAACAGCTGGCCAAAAGCCAAAAGTAAAAAAGTACTCCCCAGCAGCGTTGGGGATAAGTACATGAGATCGAAGGAAAAATGAAACAAGGCGGCCATAACGATGGCCGGCAAATAGGTGTTTTCATCAAATACACGGTACTTGATCAAGGTGCTGTTCCAATAGTAAATCTGAACTAAAACAAAAATTTTTCCGAGAAGGATATAGGCAATTGGGCTTCTTCCAAATAGGAGGTGGAGGCCAGTGAATACCCCAGCGGAAAGCGGGCCTGTGTCATCGATCACATCCACATAAAGGAGATATCCTTCACTCAAGCGTTCGCCTAAGACCATCCACATCAAGGTAGGGGTAGTGCTTGGAAATGAGAAAAAAACCCAAGAGATTACACTAAACAAGATTACGTAGAGCAGTATTCCAACTAGGCGAATGGGGTCGTTTACTCTAAAAAAACTGAACAAGGTGGATAGGGGGTATTTGGTTTTAACTCGAAATTAAAGCATGCCCAAGTATTTCGCTAAATTTGCATCATAAATACTTCAGATGGAAAGCAAAAGACAATTAAAATACGCAAAATTAATTCAAAAAGAGCTGGGCGACATTTTCCAAAAAGAGGCCAAGCACTTGGTGGGTTTAACTCTGGTGACCATTACCCGAGTAATGATGAGTCCAGATCTAGGTCTTGCCAAGGCCTACCTCAGTTTTTTGTTGCAAAACCCAAAGGCACAATTTGATGCCATCAATGAGAACAAAAAAGAAATTCGCCATGCTTTAGCGAAGCGTATCGGAAAGTCTGTTCGCGTGATTCCTGAATTGGCCTTTTTCTCAGATGAATCAGCCACCTATGCCCAGCACATGGATAAAGTAATTTCTGATTTACACATTCCCCCTGCTCCCGTTGAGGAGGAGGAAGAGGATTACTAATCGATTGAGCTCGTGAACACAAGTTCTTTTATTGCCGGCAGATATTTCCGTAGCAAGAAGAAACAAAACTTCATTACCATCCTATCGCTGATCTCGATGGTAGGTGTTGCCATCAGCACGATGGCTTTGGTAGCAGTTATGTCCGTGTTCAATGGGCTGGAGGATCTTATTCGCGGTCTTTTTTCAAGTTTTGACTCCGAACTTCAAGTGACGCCCGTTGCAGGGAAAACCTTTGTTGCAAGTGAGGAATGGCTAAATGCGATCCGAGAAGTGGAAGGGGTTGAGGTCATTACCGAAGTGATCGAAGACAATGCCCTTCTCGAGTATCGAGGCAACCAACATATAGCCCGAGTTAAGGCAGTATCCGACAATTACTTTGACCACGAGCGCTTCTCAAAGGGATATTTTTGGGGAGATACCACCTTGGGAACAACTATTCGTCCTGGCGCTATCCTTGGGCGAGGAGTAGCCTTTGCACTATCTATCAACTTAGACGATATCAATTCCATCCTTACTATTTATTATCCTAAAGCACCAAAATCTGCAGCAACTCTAGATCCAAACCAACTCTATACGGCTGGGCAAGTAGAGCCAAGGGGCTTTTTCAGCATTGAACAAGGAGTGGATAACGAATACATCCTCGTGCCCCTGGATTTTTTTAAGGAGATGCTGAGCTACGATCAAAAGCGTACCGCCCTAGAGCTAAAAGTTGCCTCGGGACATTCCATTTCGAGTGTGCAAGAAGCATTGGAGGCGCATTTGGGAGCTGAGTTTGCGGTAAAAAACGCGGATGAACAGCATGCTACACTGATTCGAACCGTGAAGCTAGAGAAGCTAGTCGTGTTTTTGACGCTCACCTTTATACTTGCGCTGGCCTCCTTTAACATTTTCTTTTCTTTGAGCATGCTGGCAATTGAAAAGAAAAAGGATCTCGCAGTACTGAAGTCCATGGGCGCAAAAAACTCCTTGATACGAGGAATATTCTTGAAGCAGGGGGCTTTAATTGCCTTCTCGGGAGCTATTCTGGGTTTGATTTTAGGTCTCCTACTGGTAGGGGCACAAGAAAAATTTGGGTTGATCTCCTTGGGAATTGCTTCTGGAGTGGTGGATGCGTATCCCGTGCGAATTCATTGGCCTGATTTGGGATGGATTAGTTTGGCAGTAGTAACCATTACTCTTCTAGCTTCATGGAGGCCAGCATGGATTGCTGCTCAGGTGGATCCCCTAGAGGAACTTTAGTCTAGGAATCAGATTCACTGTCGCTAGCACCTGCTCCAATCCTTTTCTTTCGTCTATTTTTTGTAGTAATATGGCTTTATGAATAAATCTAGTTTCGATGTCGTTGTCGTAGGCTTGGGTGCAGTAGGGAGTGCAACCTTGTTCCAGCTGAGCAAGCGAGGAATAAATTGCTTAGGGATAGATCAGTTTGAACCGCCACATACCCTCGGTTCGAGCCATGGAGAAACGCGCATTACTCGTCTGGCGGTAGGAGAGGGAGAGGAGTATGTTGCCCTAGCGAAGCGGTCGCATGAGATTTGGGCTGAACTTGAAGCGGTATCTGGAAAAAAAATCCGAACAAAAACGGGCGGTATCCTTTTAGATTCTGGGGTAGACCCTTGGTCCAAACATGGAGTGGAAGGCTTTTGGGAGCGCACCCTTCGATTTGCTCAAAATCAGGAGATTTCTCACCGTGTTCTGGAATCCAAAGAGTTTAAAGAAAGCTATCCCACCTTTCTGCTCCCTCCCACAGGAAAGATTTATTGGGAAGAAGAGGCAGGCTACCTTTTTCCTGAAGTAGCGATACAGACCCAGCTGGACCTTGCCCAAAAACAAGGGGCTACACTGATGACCTCTTCCAAGGTGACATCCATCCAATCTCTTGGGGAGTATTTTCGGATTCAGGTGGAAGGAAAAGAAATTCTAGCCAAACAGGTAGTGCTTTGTGTTGGAGGATGGGTGAAGGATTTTTTACCGCTACCTACCCAAAAGAAACTAAAGATTTGCCGCCAAGTCCTGTACTGGATAGCGCTTGCGGAGGGATACCCCGATTGGAAACAGTATCCGGTGTGGATGTGGGGTTATGGTCCTGCACCGGAGGATTTTATTTATGGCTTTCCGTCTTTGGATGGGAAGAGCATCAAAATGGCTTCTGAATCTTTTGTGGAAGTAGCTCATCCAGATGACTTGAACCGGGAAGTATCCGAAGAGGAAGAAGAAATTTTTTGGCATACCAAGGTGGAAGGGAAATTGATCGGATTGAAAAAGCAGATTCTCAAGACTTCGGTATGCTTTTACACGGTTACCGAAGACGCTCGTTTTGTCATTGAACTGATGAATGGGGATTCGAATTTTCTTTGGGTGTCTGCTTGTTCGGGTCATGGATTCAAACATTCCGCAGCTTTGGGTGAGGATTTGGTCAAAAGGCTGGGCTATTGAATGGGTTGAAGGGGATTCCTTTTATTTTTCTCATCAAATCCGCCCCTAAAACTGTACTTTTGTAGTCCAATAGCTACCTAAATTATGGCAAAGCAACGAGGGACAGTGCTAGAGCCCGAAGAAAAAAGAAGGATCAACAAGCAGAATCTAAGCAAGTTGAACCAGATTTTTCAATTTCTGATTCCCTACAAAGGGACGTTTTTTGCAGGGCTAGTATTGATCGATACTGCCCAAGGATCCGTTTGGATTTTTTCAGACATCAACCACATTGCCTTGTTACTATTAGGCATCTTGGCTTTGCAAAGTGTTTTCTCCTTTTTTCGAGTTTGGCTATTTGCCTTGGTCTCTGAGAAGGCCATGCGCGATATTCGTCTTGCAGTGTATGGGCGACTGGTGCGTCTGCCTATCCCGTTTTTTGACAAGCGCCGAACTGGTGAGCTCATCAGTCGCATCACTTCAGATGTAGGCTTACTTCAGGACACCTTTTCCACGACGCTAGCAGAGCTTTTTCGACAGGTAGTGACTTTGGTAGCTGGGGTTGCCTTTCTGTTGTTCAATACCCCTAAGCTGACTGTTTTCATGTTGGCGACTTTTCCGGTGCTCGTGCTGTTTGCCTTGATTTTTGGAAAATTTATCCGAAGGTTATCTAAGAAAACTCAAGACGAACTCGCCGCTGCCAATGTCATCGTAGAAGAGACGCTGCAGTCCATCAGTACGGTCAAATCTTTTGTAGGGGAGACCTATGAGGTGAATCGCTATGGCAAGGGTTTGGAAAAAGTAGTTCGCGTAGCGTTAGCGGCAGCTAAATACAGAGGGGCATTTATTTCCTTTATCATTTTTGCCCTTTTTGGAGGGATTGTAGGCGTGATGTGGTATGGCACAAGCCTGGTTGCTTCCGGAGAAATGAGTGTTGGGGAACTGGTGTCTTTTGTGCTGTACACCACCTTTATTGGTGGGTCCATTGCTGGTTTGGGCGATATTTACAGCCAACTGCAAAAGGCAATCGGTAGTTCCGAGCGGGTGGTGGAGTTATTGGCAGAGGAGGAAGAGGCAGGAATTGGAGCCCAGATTACAGGGATTAAAGGAACAATTGACTTTGATGAGGTAGGCTTTGAATACCCCACTCGTCCTGAGGTAAAAGTATTAAAAGGAGTATCTTTTCAGATTCAATCTGGAGAGAAAGTTGCTCTGGTAGGGCCTTCGGGGGCTGGGAAATCTACCATTATCCATCTATTGCTTCGTTTTTACGAAGTCACTACAGGTCAAATTCGGATTGATGGGGAGCCGATAACCCATTGGAACTTGGCTTCCTTACGAAGTAAAATTGGGATTGTCCCCCAAGAAGTACTCTTGTTTGGAGGAAGTATCCGAGAAAATATTTCCTATGCTAAGCCTAATGCCACTGAAGAGGAGATTATCCTTGCTGCAAAAAAAGCAAATGCCTGGCAGTTTATATCCCAGTTTCCTGAGGGCTTGGAAACCTTAGTGGGTGAGCGTGGGATTAAACTTTCTGGAGGGCAGCGGCAGCGGGTAGCCATTGCTAGGGCAATATTAAAGGATCCTGCAATTTTGATTTTGGATGAGGCAACCTCTTCCTTGGATGCAGAATCGGAGGCTTTGGTGCAAGAGGCCCTCAATGAATTGATGAAGGGCAGAACCACGCTGATTATCGCACATCGACTGGCGACAATCCGAAAGGTGGACCGAATCTATGTGTTGACAGATGGGAAGATTGTAGAGCAGGGAAGCCATCAAGAATTAGTACAAGACTCTTCTGGCATTTATGCGAATCTTGTTCGCTTACAGTTCGCGGACTAAACTAGATTGTGTGCAGTGATGGATTTGGTAAGTCCAAGCACTTTTTCTTTGAGAAGGGATGCTCCGGGAAATAACAAATTCATTTCCTTTTCATTCAGGAGCCGGATTTCATCTTGGTATTGATTTGCTTCGGCTGCACCCCATCGCTTCAAGCGGCTGAGCTTCGTTTTGGTCAAGATAAAATGAAGGAAAGCTTTGGGGTAATACTGCGCAAAAGGCAAGGCATAATGCGCTTCAATTGGAAAATAAGCATTGGGGGTTTGAATGAAATAGCTTTTCCCCACACGGCGAATCTCTGAAGCCATTTTTTGTTGCTGCTCTAGGGTATACAAGTGCTCAATTACCGAATTGGAAAAAACTAAATCAAAGCTATCCTCTTCAAATTCGCGCATATCTGTGGCATCGCCCTGAACAGCATGGATAGCCGGATGGCTAGTTTCCACAGGGTAGAGGTTGAGTAAAGTAATGCGAAGGCCAGGGTAGGAAAGCAGGGTACTATTTTGCCAAAAATAACTCGTGCCTCCCACATCTAAAATTTCAATTTTTTCAAGCCCCGAAAAACGAGTAAAAAACATTTTTTCGAATTCCTGAAGCCTTTTTT
>Ga0209356_1001183_pt1 | contig 10268 bp, 11 predicted proteins | sample LauGreFaBDMM15SN_2_FD_188213 | JGI IMG/M metagenome (GOLD analysis project Ga0209356, IMG submission 188213) | Freshwater lake microbial communities from Lake Michigan, USA - Fa13.BD.MM15.SN (SPAdes) (version 2) | ecosystem: Environmental > Aquatic > Freshwater > Lake | place: Lake Michigan, USA...
CCAACTGCTGTAACTGTTGTTGAGTAAACTACTGCCGACATCAGCTTTCTTTAATGTCGTCAGCTTTTACGCCAGAAACAAATAACTCTTTAGTAATAAACATGGCAAGTGGGCCAGCTGGGCTGGTCGCGTGAATATCAACAGTTAATACCTTCTTCATTGGATACACACCAACGCGCGCTGTTCCGCCACAGTCGATAACTGCAACTGCGATCTTGTCGAAAGGAACGCTGCTCTTGAAGCCATCAAAAGGAATACCGCCTGTTATCTCTGCAATGCGTGCTGCTACCGGGTGAATTCCACCGCCAGTAACTGAATAGATGTATGGGCGATCATCTGTTGGTGTGATTGTTAAAGGTCCGCCCCAACCACCCTTACCTGCTGAAATTACTACTGACTTGTATGAGCCCAATTGTTTCTCCTTTTTTATAGATTTAATCTTCTGAGAGTATTAAACCCCAAGGTGCGGAGGCCCACACCTTGGGGTTTAAATGATTACTACTTGCTTGTGTATAGGCCAAAGCTTGCGAAGTAAGCGATGACAACTGATAGCGGACCGGTGACCAAACGGCTAAATAGAACCGCTGGAACACCAACCTCTACAGTCTCAGGCTCGGCTTCACCGAGGGCTAGACCTACAGGGATAAAGTCGCAACCAACCTGTGGGTTGATAGCGAACAACGCTGGAAGTGAGTATTGAGCAGGGATGTTTCCCTTACCAATCTCTACACCAAGAAGTGTTCCAACGATCTGTGCAATTACCGCTCCTGGTCCAAGCAATGGAGAGATAAGTGGAATCGCACAAACAACAGAGATCAATAGCAACCCTGGAAGAGTTGATGCTGAACCCTTAAGTCCCTTAGCGATCCAGTCACCAATACCGGTTGTAAGAATCAAACCGATGATGAATGAGATGAACGCCATAAATGGGATCACGTTACGAATTACTGTGTCAACAGAATCGCGACCTGCCTGATAGAGAGTTCCTACAACTCCACCAACAGAACGACCTACCTTAACGATGAGGTTATTGATTGCGCTCATGTTATGCACCCTTCTTCATCATTCGAGCGGTGATTGCCTCAGTGACAATTCCGCGAATGAAGATAACTACTAGACCGACAAGCATGTAACGAACAGCTAGGTCACCTAGACCGTAACCGAGTTGCTGGATACCTGTTGCGATACCTACGTAGACGAAGAGCTCGCCTGGGTTTGCGTGAGGGAAAATACCCAAAATTGGGTGAACAAATGAAACCGCTGAGTCATAGAACGCTGGCTTGAAGCGTTCTGGTAAAAAGCGTCCCATTGTGTATGCCATTGGGTTTGTCAATACGAATACTGCAACGAATGGAAGAACGATGTAACGAACTGGATACCACTGGAGTCCAGGACGTGCAGCTGCCTTTCCAAGGTTTTCAATCTTCTCTGGTCCGATTAAACGAACTAGAGCATTTACTGCGGTTAACAGAACGATAAGTGTTGGAAGAATTCCTCCCATAAGTGAAAGTAGAACTTCACCACCCTTATTAAAGACTGCAATAAAGTCTTCCGCTGCTGTAGCTAGGACGCCGAAAAAGCCGTCCTGCTTTTCAACCGTTACTTCTGCTGACAAAAGAGCCAGAGAATGTAGGTTCAATGCACACCTCCTAAGTGTTTTTGGGTTGGTTGTACAACCGTTCAATGACCACCCGTACGGATTGTTTGGTCATTACTCTCCACCAATTTTGACCCGCTCAAAGTGATCGAGAATGTATTGAGCACTGTTTAGGGCAGCCTCTTGTACCTTCTTCTTTTCACCTTCAGCTACTCGGTTTCCCGAAGCGATCTCGTTGATTGAGAATCCTGTGTATGCGCTCAACTGTTTGGAGCGCGCAAAGATGGTGAAGCCCCGAAGAACTAACCCATCTTTGACGATGCCGTCGTCATCGGCTGTTAATGCGACAAATGCTCGGCCGCCTCTATATCTGCGACCACCCAAGCCAACCGCCATCGTTCCTTGTTTGCGAAGACCGCGGATGTCATCCTGAAAAATCTTTGATTGTTTGTAAGCAAACCACAATTGGAAGAGCCACATGATGCCGATGAGAATAAATAGCTTGCCTAGATTACTCACGCGCTCTTCACCGCCGTTGGTTGAAGTGACTTCACTACGGAGTTAGCACACGCTAAATCCACTATTAGGGTATCTATTAACCCTGCTCTGGCGGCCCCAACCACGCCCAAAACCTTCTCCGCACCTGAGGCAACCCCGATTACACGCGGGATTTTTTTGATCTCTTCTAGGGTCAAACCAATGACTCTGGAATCTAATTGCGCAGACAGTGGCGTGCCATCCTTCTTATAGAAGCGGGCTGCGATGTCACCGGCATAATCTTTGGACAGTGCTTCTCGCTCTGCTTTTGAGACTTTGAATTCGGAGAAAACCATTTCTGATGAGGAGGAGCCAGCAGAACCAATTCCGACCAGTGCCACGTGGGCACCACGGGCAAGCTGAAGAGTCTTTGCGATGCTCTCTTCTTCAAGCAGTGAGTCTCTTACCTTTTGGCTGCTCACAACCACAGGGGATAAGAAGGGAACAAACTGAGCATTTAAGTTTTTGGCTAGGTTGCGACCAACCTCTTCAGCGCTCACTGATGTGGCAACAGATGACAAAGAGCCCATCACTTGTGTGACCTTAAGTCCTGACAATGTTTCGCTATGGGTGTTCACAACAGTTGCTTCCAAACCACGGCCCCATGAGATTGCAATAGTTTGGTTATCGCGCAGGTTCTTTAGCAGTGCGCTCGCAGCTGCTCGGCCAACGGTATTTAAGGTTAAGTCATTTGATTCACTGGTAATAACTTGCACATCTTTAATCTTGAGTAGCTCTGATAATTGTGAAGAAAGAGCCTCATGCTTATGTGTGGGTGAAACAATTTTGATTTCAACATAACCTAAACGCTTTGCGTCGGACAACATGCGCGAAACATTTGATCTAGAAGTATTTAACTTTGATGCGACTTGATCTTGCGAATAGTGGCCTTCGTAATACAGGCGTGCTGCGCGAAGAATTAACTCTGCCTCGCGCTGTTTCACTATAGTCACATCCGTTCAGTAGTTGAACAATTGCCTTAGTGTGCTCTGCGACATAGGTAGAAATCAAGGACATTCGTGAAAATCTTTATAACGATTAAAGGCCCAGTTGAGCTAGTTCTACTAGTTGAGACCTGGCCGAATTCTTAGCCTCTAGCGCTGTGTTTGCGGCAATTGCGACATTTCCGGCCAACGTCAATTGCGCTAGAGAATGCGCGGTTACCGCTTGCGCAACATCTGTCAGCGTGGCGACACTGCACGAAAGTGAGGATACGCCCAAACCAACAAGTACTGATCCCAACGCTGCATCAGATGCTGCTTCTCCGCACACACCCACCGGACAGTTATTTTTAATGCCGGCTTGTGCAACTAAGTGCACGGCGCGCAGCAATGCTGGTTGCCACGGATCGTTAAAGCTGGCAAGAGGTGCTGATTCGCGATCTGCGGCATGGAGATACTGTCCTAAATCATTTGTGCCAATTGAAACAAAGTCACAGACCTTTGTAATTTCATCTGCATGGAAAATTGCTGCAGGAACTTCAATCATCACACCTGCTTTGTTCAAACCATATTCGCGGGCCATTGCAACAAATGTCGCAGCCTCCCCTGGCAAGGTCACCATTGGTGCCATTACCCATACCTCAGCCGTTGTTGCTTTAGCTGCGTTTGCAATTGCTTGTAATTGAGTGCGCAGTAAATCTTCATGCCCATCAATGGTGCGATACCCGCGCACACCAAGTGCTGGATTTGGTTCTTGAGCAAAGTTAATAAAGGCCATTGGCTTATCTGCGCCAGCATCTAAGGTGCGGATGACTACCCTCTGGCCATTAAAGGGTGTGAATAATTGGGTGTAGATCGCAGTCTGCTCCTGCAAAGTTGGTGCATCGTTTCGATCTAAATACAACAACTCAGTTCTAAGCAGCCCAACGCCATCTGCCCCTGCTGCAACAGCTGCCACCGTGTCTTCAAGACGGCCGATGTTTGCATAGATCGGAACAACTGTTCCATCTGTTGTGACATATCCATCTGCAGAACGGGTAATAACCCTTGATTTACGTGCCTTAATACGCTCAATCTTGCGTGCGATCTCACTCTTTAACGCATCATCGGGATTAAAGGTGATCTGCCCAGTAGTTGCATCAACGGCAACGTTTGCACCAGCTTGTGCTGCTGCTGTTTCGACAACCCCAGGACAAGCAACAATTGCTGCAATTCCATTTGATCTGGCGATGATTGCGGTGTGACTAGTTGGTCCACCACCTGCTGTGACTATTGCCAATATTTTATCTGTTTCTAAATCTGCGGTATCTGCTGGGGACAAGTCTTGCGCGATCAAAACCGTCGGCACAGCAAATTGCGGAATTTCAGGATAAGCAATTCCGGCGATTTCGCACAAAACGCGATCCCGGATATTTGCAACATCACTCACGCGCTCTGCCAAGTAGCCACCTGATGCGGTTAGTAACTCTTGAAAAACCTCTGTTGCTTTAACCATTGCATAACTAGCAGTCCGACCACTTGCAATAAAACCGGATGCTTCTTCCGCTATTGCTGGATCAGTTGCAATCTCTACCATTGCTAACAATATTTCGTGTAGCTCGCCGGTTGTTCTGGCGGCACGTGCTTCTAGATCTAAGCCAACTCGCTTGATTGCAAGATTGAGTGCATGGCCCTCTGCTTCAAAACTTTGATCTGATGGTTGCCCTGTTGGTACAGGAATATTTGTATTGAGTAAAAAGAAAGGACCAACGGCAGCTCCTGAACTTGCAGGTATGCCCGTAAGAGTAGTCACGCGTGTCCTTTACTTAGTGCTTCTATAAAGAAGCGACGAGAGCGTCTAGTAATAGTGCACCATCATAAAAGTCACAGAAGTTTAGATCAATAGTCAACGAAACAATCTTTGTTGTTGCGCTTTCATATCCGATGGTCACTGATGTCACTTGGTTAGGAAAGAGTAACGGAGTTGCAGAACTCATTGAATAGGTAGTCAGATCAAAGACTGTGGTTGTGGCCCCTGAAAGCATTGCCACAGGCACCTTTCCGTTCTTGGCTGCCTGCGTTGTGGATGCAACCAAGGCAACCAAATCAGCAATTGTAAGTTGGTCTGGATCTCTAAAGACAGGCAGCGCACTGCCGTATTTGGATTCGATGATTAATGCAACACCGACATGTTGGTGTGCCGCAAGATCAGGGCGATTGCGCAAAACCTTGGCCCAGGCAGCAATTAATGTGGCGTGATCAAAGTTTGCGTTAACGCTACGGGTAAATGAGGCTTGGGCAATGCTGCGGGTCATCTCTATGCCCTTAGCAATCAAAGCCTTGTTAGCAGCTTGGCGCTTTGCAATAGCAGGATCTAACTGCGCGCCATTGACATCTTCCATGGTGATGGTGCGATCAGGCCCAGTTGCTCGCACTGTGCGCAAATCAATTCCACGATTTGCTGCCTCTACGCGCGCCTTTGGGACCGCTTTAACTGTTTCATTAAGAATGACTGGGGCCGCTGGAACTACTGGTGCAGCAACAGGAGGAGCAACAGGCGCAGCCACAACTTCAACAGCTGCTACCGGTTCACCATCTGATCCAAAATCAAATGCCATAACTTCTGTTTCAGTAAGCATGATTAACACAGGCTTACCAATTTCAACTACATCGCCAGGATTAGCAACCAGTGCTTCGATAACTCCATCTGCTGGTGCTTCAACTTCCATGTCAATCTTGTCGGTCATTACCTCAAATAAAACATCACCGTTTTTAACATGGTCCCCAACTGCAACATGGAAAATGATTAATTCTCCAGTTTCCATAGTCATGCTCATCTTTGGCATGACAACTGGATATTTGAAACTCATCGCCAGTTCTTAACAATCTCTCGTGCAGCAGCTTCGATGTCATCAAACTGAGGAACCGCGGCCTTTTCTAGCTGCGGCGCATATGGAATAGGGATATTCATACCGGCAAGACGCTTGATTGGCGCTATTAATGAGCCAAATGATGAGGAACCAGCCAATTGCGCAATGACTTCGTTGATAAAGCCGGCCTGGGCTGGGCCTTCTTGAACAACCATTAAGCGACCAGTTTTCTCAACTGATTCAAATACAGGTCCCATATCAAGGGGAGAAATTGTGCGTGGGTCAATTAAGGTAATTGAAATTCCTTCAGCAGCTAGTTTTTCTGCTACTTCCCATGACTTATTAACCATGATGCCGGTTGCAACAATTGTCAGATCTTTTCCTTCACGCACAACCTTTGATACACCAAGTGGAATACGAGTTGCACCTTCAGGGACAGGATCTCTGCCAGGAATTTTGTAGAGAAGCTTATGCTCTAAGAAGATAACTGGGTTGGGATCATCAATTGCAGCAAGTAGCAATCCCTTGGCATCTGCTGGATTTGATGGAACAACAACTTTTAATCCGGGAACGGATGCAAACCAGGGTTCTAAGTTTTGTGAGTGTTGAGCTGCAGCACCGGTGCCTGAACCTTGTGGTGTGCGCAAAACCATTGGAACGTGTAATGCCCCACCTAACATGAAGTGAATCTTTGCTGCCTGGTTAGCAATCTGATCCATTGCTTGGGCGGTGAAATCTGAAAATTGAATTTCAACAATTGGTCGCATGCCAGAAAGGGCCGCGCCAACTGCTGCGCCAACAATTCCAAGCTCTGCAATTGGTGTATCTAAAACACGTTCTGCGCCATAGCGGTGATACATATCCCCTGACACACCAAATGCACCGCCATAAATACCAACATCTTCACCGAGTAAGAAAACTTCTGGGCGTTCATCAAAAGCGATAGACATTGCTTCGCGAACAGCTTCAGCCATAGTTAACATGCGATCGCTCATGCTGACACCGCCTTAAACACAGCGTCTAATAGCCCTGATGGCTCAGCAGATTCAGCCTTTACAGCCTCATTAACAGCGGCCTTGATTGCTTCAATTGCCTCATTTTGAATGACATCACACTGCTCTTGAGTCAGAATTCCTTCTTCTATGACACGCGCAATGAACTTTGGAATTGGATCTTTTGTGCGCCACTCTTCAATTTCTTCTTTAGTGCGATACAAATTCTTATCTGAACGTGAGTGACCCTTCCAGCGGTAGGTCTCAGCGATGATCAAGGTTGGACCATCGCCAGCTTTAGCGCGATCAACAGCGGCTTGTGCAACTTCATAGACTGCAACAACATCATTGCCATCAACGTTTACGCTGGGGATTCCATATCCCTTACCGCGATCTGCCAAGTTATCAATTGCAAATGCTTTCTCAGTAGAAGAAGACATTCCATATTTATTATTTTCGCAGAACAAAATCATAGGCAGTTGCCAGATTGCTGCTAGGTTTGCAGCTTCATGAAATGCGCCTTCATTCATTGCGCCATCGCCAAAGAATGAAACTGCAACAGTTCCGCGCTTCATCATCTTTGAGGCAAGTGCTGCGCCTGCAGCAATTGGTATTCCGCCACCTACGACACCATTTGCGCCAAGGTTTCCGGTTTCAACATCTGCAATATGCATTGAGCCACCGCGACCGCCGCAGTAACCAATTTTCTTTCCTAACAATTCTGCGATCATGCGCGTTAGGTCAGCACCCTTTGCGATGCAATGTCCATGTCCACGGTGAGTGGATGTGATTTGATCTTGCAAAGTCATTGCCATGCACATTCCTGTTGGAGATGCTTCTTGTCCAATAGATAAGTGCATCGTTCCGTGCATCATTCCGCGGCCGAAAAGATCTTCAACCGCTTCTTCAAACTTACGGATGCGCCACATATAGAGCAGCGCGTGACGCGCATGCTCAGGAGAAGAGAGTGGGTGGCCCATCAGTAAAGGATTGACGCTCATAATCCAACTTTCACATTTGTGCAGAGGCTTGAATAGATGTTCCTATTAAACACCACTCTCAGTACGGTTACGCTAAGGGGTATGAAGGAATTCCGCTCAGTAGTCGCCTCGGCCGTTGGCCTGCACGCTCGTCCAGCAGCACTTTTTGCATCAACAGCCAAGGGATCAGGAAGTGTTGTTCGCTTAGCAAAGATCGTTGATGGCCAGGCAACCGCTGCTGTCGATGGTGCAAGTGTGCTTCGTGTGATGACCCTTGGCGTTAAATGTGGCGATGAGGTTGTTGTAACAGTTGAAGGCGATACTGAAGCTGAAACAATCGCAAAGTTACAAGTGATCGTAGAAAGCAATGATCATTGATTTCTAAATTACGCACCGGCGTTGGAGTCGATGCCCACCAATTTGGCGAAAGCGGACCATGCGCGCTCGCAGGGTTGTTATGGGATGAGGCCCCACGTTTAGTCGGTCATTCAGATGGAGATGCTGCGGTGCACGCGTTGTGCGATGCGGTCTTGTCTGCCTGCCAACTTGGAGATATCGGAACTTTCTTTGGTGTTGATACACCCGAGATGGCTGGTGCAACAGGAGTTGCAATGATTGCAAAGTTAAGCGAGTTCGTAACATCTAAAGGCTTTGTTATAAACAATGTTGCGTTGCAGATTGTTGGTAACAAGCCAAAAATCACTGCGCGCCGCGACGAAGCACAAAAAGTTCTAAGTGCTGCCTTAGGCGCACCAGTTTCTGTTGCTGCAACAACCTCAGATCAAATGGGCTTTACCGGTCGCGGTGAAGGAATTTATGTTATTGCAAACGCTCTGGTGCACACACCGTGAGTTTGAATCTTTATGACACAGCAACCCGCGAGGTAAATGAATTTAAACCGTTAGTTGCCGGGCAAGTTTCAATGTATATCTGCGGTGCAACAGTGCAATCAGCTCCACACATCGGACATGTTCGAAGCGGTGTTAACTTTGACATCTTGCGACGTTGGTTAATAAAGAGCGGATATAACGTTACTTTCATACGTAATGTCACCGATATTGATGACAAGATTTTGCAGAAGGCCGCTGTCGAAAAGATGGCCTGGTGGGCTCTGGCAATGAAATATGAGCGTAATTTCAGCGATGCATATGCATCATTAAATGTAATGCCACCAACTTATGAACCACGTGCAACTGGGCACATCACGCAGATGATTGAATTGATGGATCAGCTGGTTGAAAGTGGCGCAGCCTATGCACCGGGCAATGGTGATGTGTACTTAGAGGTTCGCAAATTAAAGCGTTATTTAACTTTGTCTCGTCAAAATCTAGATGACTTGCAACCTGCTCAAGACGCAGATGAAAGATATAAAAAGGATGTTCGTGATTTCGCGTTATGGAAAGCTGCAAAGCCAGGAGAGCCATCATGGCCAACACCGTGGGGACCAGGTCGTCCCGGATGGCACCTTGAATGTTCTGCAATGGCACATGCCTACCTTGGAGAAACTTTTGATATTCATGGCGGAGGATTGGATCTTGTATTCCCTCATCATGAAAATGAAATCGCACAATCAGAGGCAGCAGGTTATGGATTTGCAAAGCGTTGGTTACATAACGCTTGGGTTACACAATCTGGTGAAAAAATGTCAAAGTCTTTAGGTAACGCATTACAAGTTCATGAAATTCTAAAAAGTGTTCGCGGCATAGAATTGCGTTGGTACTTAGGTGGAGCGCACTACCGTTCAATGCTGGAATATTCACCAGAGGCTTTGCAAGAAGCAGCAACCAACTTTAAGCGCATTGAAAACTTCTTACATCGTGCAACTGAACTTGTTGGAGCAGAACCAACACCGCGCATTAACGCAGAATTTACTGCTGCCATGAACGATGACTTAGCTGTGCCGACAGCACTTGCAACTATCAGTGAAAATCTGCGTCTAGGCAATCAGGCCATTGCCGATAATAACACTGCGGCGATTTCAAAGAATGCTGATGAAATTCGCGGAGCGCTAGAAATCTTGGGATGTGATCCATTTGATGCAGCTTTTGCCTCATCGGGTGGCTCAGATCTCACAGAAGCACTAGATGGAGTAATTAAATTAGCTCTTGCAGAGCGTGCATCTGCGCGTGAGCGTAAGGATTTCGCTGCTTCAGATGCCATCCGTGATGGCTTGTCCGCTTTAGGAATTACAATTGAGGACACTGCTCAAGGGCCTCGCTGGTCTATTTCTTAACTAATACCGCAGGACGAAACGAGAAAAACAATGGCTGGCAATTCATCCCGTAAAGGCGCTATTCGCCAATCAAAAAAGGGACCATCTGCCGGTACTGGTGGAAATAACAAGCGACGTCTTGAAGGTAAAGGCCCAACTC
>Ga0209356_1001184_pt1 | contig 10265 bp, 18 predicted proteins | sample LauGreFaBDMM15SN_2_FD_188213 | JGI IMG/M metagenome (GOLD analysis project Ga0209356, IMG submission 188213) | Freshwater lake microbial communities from Lake Michigan, USA - Fa13.BD.MM15.SN (SPAdes) (version 2) | ecosystem: Environmental > Aquatic > Freshwater > Lake | place: Lake Michigan, USA...
GCATAGGTCTCCTTGCCTGTGGTCTTGCTAGTCTTCATAGGCGCAGGGATGCCCCCCGCTTCCAGTAGTGCTGCAAACTGCTTGTTGCTTGCTAGTTTCTTGCGAACACTCTCAGCATCGTTGCAACCCAACGCGCCCATCAAGCCCTCCAACAACGCCAGCTTCTCTTCCTTCAGTTCGATAGCGCGGTCTTGCAGCAACGCATCGTCAACCATGAACACCGGATGCGTAAACATCCTCAGCGTCATATCAATGAGGCCCAACTCATCGTCAGGGAACGCGCTCGACAAACCTAGCCATAACTTGTAAGTTAACTCCACGTCGTTGATACAGTAGTCGCCGTATGTAGCGAGTTCTTCTTTGGTGAAGTCTTCCCTACGCTTGCCCTCAGCTTTGACCACCTCATCGCCTTTTTGCCCGATGCCGTAGCGCACACTAAGTGATGCCAGTGACCCACCTACGTCCACGCCGTGAAGTGCCCGCGCCATGCAAAGTGTGTCGAGCATGAACATAGGGGTGACACCAAAGTGCCAGCTTAGGATGCATCCATCGAACAAGGTGTTGTGGCACAGCAGAGCATTAGTGTCCCACGGGAGCGTGGACAGATAGTTATGAATCTCAGCCTTAGTTCCTGAGAACCATGTAGCTGGTGCATCGTCTATCTTCACGCCCACGCCTATTACCTCAAAGCGTCTGTCGCGCACATACTCCTCGGTGGTCTGAGTCTTGAACCCAAGCCCCTTGGTGTAGTAGGTCTCAAAGTCGAGAGTGATGATGCTCATATTCCAAAGAGGCGAGTGTTACCAAGCGAACCTGCGCTGTTCAGATTGCCTTGCCGCTGTTGAATAAGGTACTCGTCTCGTTCTCGCATGTCTTGCATGTACTTATCTCGTTCCAAAGCGTGTTGCGCTAGGGTAGAGTTCGATGGGTTGTAGGCAACTTGCTGCCGTGCGGCGTTGGCTTGTTTCGCAGCAAGCTGTGGGGTGTTTACTAGTTGTCCAAACATGGCTTTGGGGTCTGTCGTACCAAAGGCGTTGATTACTGTCGCAGTGCCGGGCTGTGTCTTACCTTCATCTTCCTCGCCCGCAAGTCGCTTGAGAACCGACTCATTGAACAGGTCGCGCATCATTTCGCTACGGGCGTCTTTGTATGCGTTCAGTTCTTCCTCAGTTAAGTGTTCCGCAAATTGATTTATCAGTCCATCCCACTTGCGTTGCATGAGGAATTCATCGGGGTGGTCTTTCATTCGCGCTATCAGTATCTCTAGTCCTGTAAGCATTTCTTAATCCTTAAATAGTAAATTCAATAGATACAAAAAAAGGCATGGCGAACCATGCCTTCTCAAAGAAGTTAATTCTTGATGGATTGCAGCTTGAGGGCGTACCAAACCATCTTGTCAATATCCTCCTCAGGGTACTCTTTGTACTGCGCCCTGCTCGTGTACTTGATGACATTGCCCTTCAAGTACCCACGAAACTCATCAGGTGTTAGCTTCGCTTGGATGTAGTCAATGGTTTCGATACCGCCTACTGTGTAGTGTGCGGGGCTGTTAACCGTTTCTGCCTTAGGCTCTTCCATCGTGATGGGTAATGGTCGATTTGCCATTGCCCTCTTCAACTCTACTGCGCGGTCAAGTTGTGACCCACGCTTGGGTGGAGGCTTAGTTATACCGGTCATCTTGCGCGCTTCTGAGACAAGCAAATAAACATACTTGTCTGTGCATTTGAACTGCGCGGCAAGTGCCTTCACATCAGGCTTTTCCCCGTTGTGCAGTGCTTGTGCAATCATGCGCACCTTATCGTGCATCGCACCCCACTTGTGCTTCTTCAGTTTCGGTTTAGTTACTGTCATGTGCCTTCTCCTTCTTTAGATGGCGTTTAATAGATACGATGCCAGCGGATTCTGACCTCGCTATCAGCATAGAGTCTGCTAGTTGATACGCGCGGCTAGGTATGTCTTGGTCGTAAACCCCTTTCATCAAAAGACCTACCATTGCAAGCCCCGCATGGACTTCTCGCAGTTGCTCTAAATCTTGTTCATTCATTCGGTGTCCTCTACAAAAAACTCAACTAACAATTCGCGCAAGTCACCGACATTGTTCTCATCAACCACGAACGCAGTACCCCCGTTCTTACGGATGTCGTATAGGTTTTTCTCTTGCAGTGCTGTGACCTTGCCACCATTAGCTTTACACTCAAGCCCGATGAATCGTCCGCGATAGCAAACAAGAAAGTCGGGCACACCACTACTGCCGTATCCACCTGTAGCGGGCATGGCGTAGTACGCACCCAACTCCTTGAGTACCTTCTTAACTTTGTCTTTGACCTTGCGCTCAGGGGTCAGCATGGTGTCACCACATAGGTGTGGTCGTAGTGAGTCGGGCGCGTGTCGTAGAAGAACACAGCGTCAAGTGAATCGTTGTACTCATCAACAATAGGTAGCCCACAATGCATGTGATGCCCTCTGCTTTCGTAGACTGCTTTGGTCATGGTCATAAATGGAATCAAGTCAGGGTATTCCTCTATGGACTTGTAACGCTTGAAGTTCTCAATAATCTCCACGCTAGGCTCAGGTGCATCAGTCGGAACCATACGCATCTTGCCGATGAGGTAGTCGCCAAACTCGTCCACGCCTAGCATGTAAAAAGGATTCTTGAAGAACGCATCGCACTTTTCATCTTTCATACGCTTGATGCTATCAGCTTTATCACATTTGTCAAGTAAATTTTTACATTCACTTCGGTCAAGCGATAGCTTCCGACTATCAATCTCGCCATGCAAGTAGTGGGCAAGTAAGGCATGAATGGTGTCGGAGTGCGTATGAATGTTCTTCTCCGAATCCCCCATCGACCGCCTCAGGTAGCGTACCGGAGCACCAAGCATCTTCATCTTGCGGTCAGTCATGTTTCCTACTGGCGGGATGACTTTCTTAGCCTTCAGCACACCCATCAATGAGGACAGCTTTGCGCTATGAATAGTCTCTTTGTCAGCCCTGTCTGAACCGCGCTCCTTCATATAGTACGGCGAACGCCACGAATACTCCATCACGCCCTCGCTAGTCTTCGTGCAGTTAGCCTTGCCTATGGCAATGCCGTGTTGGTCGCACATCAGCCATCCCGTGTTAGTCTGCCGCGCCACGCGCAAGCCGTGCTTAAACACAATCTCACGCACCAGTGGGAAAGCGGGTGACTCCATCAACCTCAATTTGATTTGGTCGTTCTCATATCCATCAAGAAATAATGTCATGCTTGTTCTCCTTTGTTAAAAACTTCGTTCCTTTTCTCGTCATAGACTTTTTGCAGTTCGTATATCCAATCTTGCAATGTGTCTAACATAACCACACTCGTGGGCATACTCTCCCAATCAATAGCTACTTCGCCCGCCTCTCTACTGACCGAATACTTTAGTTTTCCTAGTACCATGCTCATGCTCCATATCCGTATTGTTTAACTTCAACGCCATCAACCATTAGGGTGTAGCCCCACGCGCTAGGCGGGTACACCTTGCCCATCTCATAGGTCACAGTCTTGAATGTGCTTTCGTTCTCCTTGTAGATTTGCTTGCACAGCCTAGCCTTCATCGCACCGAACACCTCAATCGCTCCCTTGTGGTGATGCCATGACGATGGGTTTTTAATCCTCCATCTGAAATCACTATTCACACCAAACGCATAAAGAACCAATGCATCAAGTGGTGCGGTATCTTTCAATGATTCAGCAAACACTAAGATTTCCTCAGGCAATTTGTGTTCTATCTCATACTCAAGATAAATTGTCTTAGCTGTGTCCAACCATGATTCAAGGGTCATCGCCTTGCACATGGTCTCAGTTACTGTGAAGAAGTCCTGATGCTCAGCCATTAGCTTCCTAGATGCTTTCCTGTTGACATACTTACCGATGATGGTGATGTCCTTCGTAGGTTTCATGGTCTTGATGTCCACTCGCATCCCATGGTGAATGGGATAGAACCCATTCCTTCCTCTGAATACCATCCCACCCCTTCGTGAGTCGTTACGGAAGTACCCATAACTTACATCGCTAAGGAACTTGCGCCCACCTTGGGCATAGCTGCCCGATGTGAACTCAAAGGTGTTGTCCGAACGCACAACGCCCATCTCTTGAGGCTTGTGAACCCACAGATAGTCCTGACCCCTAGTAGAGTCATGGTAGAGATTCTTACCATTCTTCTTGTACTCAATAGCCTCCTCAGGCGTGACAGGTTGTTGAGAGTAAATCCATCCATTCATAACTCTGAAGATGGTCTCGCCGTTCTCCTCCTCAGCTAAGAAGTACTTAGTGTTCTGTCTGCGCCCCATGATGGGGAACCGATTGGTGCTGCCCCGATAGGGCTTCTCGTCATGGCTTATCCGCTTCAGTCGTGCGTAACTCAGGCTTATCATCTTGCTTCCTTTCGTTTGTAATTTCATCTAGTGTTGACAACACATCGCGCCACAGAACCCGTGAATGTTCTTGGTCACGGGACTCCAGTGCATCTAGGGCGTGCATGTGGGCAAAGGCTCCGTATCGGTGTAGCAACTCCTCAGCCACCTGACGCGAGAACCCCATCCTTGCAACGGGATAAAGTTCCAATGCCCCTGCTGCCATTGAAACCCTAATCGTCATAGTCCACCATGACTTTCCTACCCGATGGAGGCTCGAACGACTTGCATTGCGTGACCATCCACAGGGTTGGACTAGAGATGTCCCACTTCACGCTGTCCTCGACATACCCGTCCGTGAACACAATCACGCAGTCCGCATTGATGCGATGCTCATTTATGTACTCACTGACACATGAGACCTTAGTTCCACCACCGCCTTGTGGCTTGAGCATGGATGCAATGCCGGTGTAGTCACCGGAAAACTCCTGCGTACCCGCCACCTCTGCGTCCCACCAAATGATGCGAACCTTCTCAGGTGATGACACCTCGCAAATTGACACCAGTTCTGTAGCAAACTCGTTCAATTCTTTCTCGCCAATCGAACCCGATGTGTCGATAGCCACAATCACCTCGCCGATCGTCTCGTTGTCCATGCTTGGCAGATAGATGTCATTAGCCATGTGACGCTTGTTCATGCGCCGCCATGTGTACTCGTCTTTACCGCGCACCGATGCAGAGACAAACTCGCGCAACGCATCACGCCAATCAACCTTCGGCTCCAACATATCGGAGATAGCTCGGGGCATCTTGCCACCCATGCGTCCTGCAAGGATGCCGCCTTCGCGCAACGCTCGGTCAATCTCCTCGTTCAACTCCTTGCGTTCCTCGTGGGACAGCTTGCCGATGTCTACGAAGTCATGCTCGTCTGCGTTAGACAAGTCATAGGTCTTGCCGTTAACTGTTACGGACTCCCATTGGTCTTGACTATCTTGCGTCCCACCTTGGGATGGGTCATTACCTTGCCCGCCGCCTGACCCGCCTTGCTTGTTACCCTTGCGCTTGGGCTTGGCGTGTTTCTTCAGATAGTTGTACACCTCACGCATCGACCAGTCGTGGAACATCGCGTCATAGACACCCCCATCCGGCAGCTCAACCAAGCGTTCGTTTGAGTTATTAACTGTCCCGTCGATGTTGACGATGATGTCGTTCACCACAAAGTCAGCGGCAAGGTTTGCCATCTGCCGGTTCTCATTGAACATAGCCATACCGAATGGCATCTGCTTGAGCGCGATGTGCAGGTTCTCGTGAAGTACCAACCCACGCACCTGTGGCTCCTTAGTTATCTGCTCAAGGAACTTGCGCCCGTACCGCTTGTTCACCCCATCGGTGTATGCGGTAGAACAATGGTCAACCACGGCACTCGTACCCATTAGCATCACGCCCGAGTAGAGCGCAGTCTGTGGGTGTTTGAACATGGTCATGTGTGCCCGCTTGATGCGGGCGGTCTGTGCATCTTTCAACATTTCTTAATCTCCTCAAAAATAAAAGCTTTGCCATCGTCCACAAGTCGGACTTCTTTCTTGATTAACCTACGCAGATGATGGACAGTCATGTACCTAAACATCCGCATCTCCTCGTGTTTCTTGACCCATAGAATCGTCATCACGATTGCCCACGCGCCAAGATACATTTCAGCCACGCTGAATTCCATAGAACCTCCTGAAAGAATAGAACCCCACCCATCGGTGGGGAGTTAGTTAGAACAAGTCGTGATTGTTCTTAGCCCACTCAGCAATTTTTAGGTTGTTGCGGGCCAGCTTCACGGACTTGGATGTCCGCATCATCATGGTGAAGAACACACCTTGAATCTCGTTCGATGGGATACGCTCGACATACTCCATGAACTTAGATAGTTGGTCTTGTGTCTCCAATACATCCACTGCTTGAAACATAATCATCAACTGCGCGCTGATGTCCTTAGCCACCGCAATGGTTGACGGCGCTTTGATGATGTCCGCGACATCGGTTAAGGATTTCTCCAACGCCAAGAACGCAGCCATGTCACCCGCCGCGCTGTGACCAATCGTACCGACCAACGCAACTTGCGTAGCATGCTCACCCAACGCATCGCGGTTACGCACAATGACATCGCACTTCGCCAATGAGCGAGGAGAGACAAACGACAACGCACCCTTATTAGGATGGAAGATGTACGGATTATCTTTCTGTGCATCGCCTTCGGTATACGATGCCAAGCATCGCGGGAACATAGCAACCCACGCGCGGATGACACGGGAAACGCCGTACTCAGTCGCCCACTCAAGCCACTCGTTCGGGGTTGGCTTCGCCATACGAACAATACACACACGATTGCCCGCATGAGCAAGCATCGAGTCACCCACGCCATCGCTTGCATTGTTAGATGTTGCGATGACGATAGACTTAGCGGTCTTAGATTCGGGCAGAGGGACATCGCCCACCATACGCTCAAGCATGAGTCGCGTGAAGATAACTTGCAACAGCTTGGGTGATTTCATGAACTCATCAAGCATGATGACCTTGGGCTTGCCGTTGTGGATGTCAAACAGGCTCGACACATAGTATTCCAACTGCTGAGTCGCATGGTTGGGGATGGTCATGCCGATGTCTGACATATCCTTGACGGGACAGTCAACATAGATGTAGTCGTACTTGTCGCCTTCGATGCTTGTGCCATCCTTGGGCGAACGCCACTTGTCCCCGTTATCCATGGCAATCATAGACAACAGCGAGGTCTTGCCACAACCGGGTTCGGACTGCACGACCACAGTTAGTTCCCCACCGATGAGTGGGATGATTTTCCGCAGTTCCTTGATGGTGACTGTTTGGGTGAAATTGACTTTGGACATGATTTGAACTTTCTTTAACTATGGTTGATAACTATGTATTAGCGACTAGTCGTAGCGGTTGCTACTTTGATTACTGTCTTTACTCACACGCATTGAAACGCGCCGAACTTCGACAAGATGCTGTCCACATCCCGCTTCACATACGAACGCACTGCGTCACTATCACGGATTAACTCCGCATCCACGCCCATGAGGGCATACTCCAATGAGGCGCGGGCTTCCTCCAATTCCGCATTGCCTGTCAGGTTGAACTGCTTGAACGATTGGCACATCTCCTTTGCTTTTTGGATAGTAGAGTCATAAATCTTGCGCTTCTTAACCTTGGTCTCCCCTGTGTTGTCGTCCACGCCCATGTCCTCCGCCCCACAGCAATGGCTGATGGACTTCATGACTTCGATGAACCTTGATTGCTGTTCCACCATCACATGGGACACTATTTGCTCAGCTTGCTTGCTGTATGTGGCAAACAAATCCTCAGCGATGTCAGATGCAATCCCACAGCGCCAATCACTCATGGGAACCTCGGACACGAATAGCTTGATGTCGAACCGATGCGCCAACTGCTCCTTGGGCGGGTAGTCTGTGCGGTTGAACATGTCACCCATGCCCGCCGCATTGAACGCCATGTTGGACACGATGCTGTCGTAGTCGGCAAGGAATTCGGCTTTCAGCAAAGCAAATTGCGTTTCATGCTCGTGATACTCTTTCATAAAGACAGGCATGTCTACCGATGGCAGCAAGTGGTTGCCCTTGTTCCACGGGTATGTCCTACGCTGAAGCCAGTTGTATACGGTTTGCCGATAGTTCGCCAAGGCTTTGTGTTTGGGGTGGTCTGCCAACAGATGCTTAACATACCGGCCCGCGTTCTTACTTGCGTTCTTCGCCGTAGTAACTTCATTACTGATGGCTCGGTCTTGTTTCGTAGCTGACCACACATTGATGTCTACGCACACAAGCACAGCCGATGATGCAAGGCTGATAAGGTGCTGAGGCTTTTGCAATTCCATTTAAATCTCCATTTAATTAACACACCATGTTGCCATGGGACACTAAGTTAGACCGCGCTGAGTGCGCCTTCCGACTTGCTGATAGTATAACACAACTTGACATATGAGTCAAGGCTCTCGGGTGACTTTCTCACTTAGTAGCTTCGTGAGCAAGATGAACAACTCCTCCTCTGTGGTGTGACCCACGGGTTCTTCCTCATTCACGCGATACTCGTATGGCGCATCGGGGCTGCAATAGAACAGCGGCCCACTTATCACAGAAACTTCCGTCCCGCACCGGAACTCGTACCGCGCGTGATAGTGTTTGCCCAACTTGCCGCCTTGCATTAGCTGTGCTTGGTGTTCGCCGTGGGTTACTAAGAACTCCTTGTAGGGTAGTAGTGGTGTGAGAAATATCTCAGCCATGTGGCTCATGTCATTGGCTCGCATACTTGTTCAATCCTTTCAAAAGGGTTAGGTCAGTCACTAGGATGTAGTTGGACTTCGCCATGGGCACGATGGTGCGTACGGGAAATGCCTCTAGCTCTGCGCATGGCATACACATCTTATATCCAAGCTCCCACCTTGCAGTGGGGTACTGTTCGTCGCACTTGCGGCAATGGGGTGTGTGGTCAGTCATGTTTGTTCTCCTCGTGGTCTTCAACACAAATCAGGGCGACGACGCCGAACAGAAACCCACCACTGATAAGCAACGCATTGCCGATGTAGCCCTCTGCGCCAAGGCCCGCGCCTATGCTCATGCTTCCGAGCAGGGTAAGTCCTGCAACTAGTAATGCGCTCATTTCGATTCCTTTCTTGCTTTGTTTGATTCAAGACATTCTTTACACACAAAAATCATGTTCGGCCCTGATAGGCGTTGCGTCCCGCCGCTGGTGTACCTGTCCTGTTGGCATTGCCAACACAGGCGTTTGTGGGTAGCCCGCCATATGAGGTTCTCTCTGAGCGACTGCTCCACCTTGTTCTTGTAGGCGTAGGCATTGAAAACCCCTGTTCCTCTCATGGCAGTTGCCCCTTTGGGTAGGTGTATGTGTAGGTGATGTCGTAGCCAAGCCCCCGCACACAGGTCAGAACGCGCTCAGTCAGAGTGGTCGTTCCTGCAATGGCGGCAAAGCGCATGGCATCTTCACAGGCGGGGTGAAATACTTGAGTGCCGTACTGACTGCGTATCTCAACAGTTATAGATTTCATAGTTAATCTCCAATGGATGGGTGGGGGCTTAGGTAAGCAGTTGGACTTCGGTCACGGCAAAGAGATTGACTTCGCCATCCTCGTTGTGTGCGTCAGCTTGGTTGCACAGCCATGCCTCGTAGTCGGCCTCGGCCTTGTCCATGTATGCGTTGCAGGGTTTGCCGCCCATCGTCATGACATAGATAGTGATTTCAACAGGTTGGTCGGCATTGTCAGCCTCAAGCTGGTCGAGGTAGAGGTTTTTCATCTGTCCCATGGTGTTCTCCTAAATGATAAAAAGGTTAGAACGGGTCGTGGTAGCCCCGCTGTCGGTCAATAAACAATCAGATGTTGTCGTAGCCTGTGCAGAAGGCCCAGAGTGCAGCCTCGCTGTCTGGCTCATGGATGGTCAGCCCATCGAACTCGTTGTCGATGTCACCGAACTCGTCGTGGTCGTATGGTCGGTCTAGGAACTCAAGGTTCTGTGTGTGGTAATGGTCGATGCGGAACTCAGTCTTCATATAAGAGTCCACTGAGTCATGGGAGGCTTTGTAGTCCTGAGCTTTGTGAGCTTGGGATGTAGGCCGGTACTGCTTGCGTAGGTGGCGAGGCAGGGATGCGAGCCATGCGGTGGCATCGCGCTGTTGTTCGGCTGTTGCGGTCATAAACGATAGCATTGTGTTACTCCTTCGAGGTTTGAAATCCCACGCATGCGTGGGGAACTGATTAACGGTGAACTCATCTTCTTCTACGCCCTACGCCCCCATTGTAGGCGATTTTGACTCTTATGTCAAGTCTTTATTTACATTAGTTAGATAGTGGC
>Ga0209356_1001191_pt1 | contig 10242 bp, 8 predicted proteins | sample LauGreFaBDMM15SN_2_FD_188213 | JGI IMG/M metagenome (GOLD analysis project Ga0209356, IMG submission 188213) | Freshwater lake microbial communities from Lake Michigan, USA - Fa13.BD.MM15.SN (SPAdes) (version 2) | ecosystem: Environmental > Aquatic > Freshwater > Lake | place: Lake Michigan, USA...
CCAACTTCGCAAGAATTGGAATATTGACTTTGATGATGCCGGAGCCATTGGTCGCCGTTATCGCCGCCAAGATGAAATCGGTACTCCGTACTGCATCACCATCGACTTTGAAACTCTAGAAGATAATGCGGTGACGATTCGCGATCGTGACACTATGGCACAAGAGCGCATCTCACTTGATCAGGTGCAGGCATGGTTAGCGCCACGACTACTGGGTTGCTAACACTTCCTCTATCAAGCGGTACGTATCAGCTTGATTCACCGGTAGTACTAGCCCCCATGGCTGGAATTACCAATGCACCTTTTCGCATGTTATGTCGTGAGCAAGGTGCTGGGCTCTTTGTCTCAGAGATGGTGACAGCGCGCGCGTTGTTAGAACGTATTCCAGAAACACTTCGCATGATTGAACCTGGACCTGGTGAGTGGCCACGTTCGATACAGCTTTACAGTGTTGATCCTCATCATATGAGCGAAGCCGTAAAGATGATTGGTCGCGAAAAATTAGCTGATCACATCGATATGAATTTTGGATGCCCTGTACCAAAGGTGACCCGTAAAGGTGGGGGAGCAGCGCTTCCATATAAGCGCAGACTTTTCTCATCCATTGTCGAAGCAGCCGTTAATGCAGCAAAACCTTTTGGAATTCCAGTAACCGTAAAGATGCGCATTGGTATCGATAGCGATCACATTACATATCTCGATGCAGCAAAATCTGCCGCCGACTTAGGCGTTGCATGGGTGGCACTTCACGCGCGTACCGCTGCACAAATGTATGAGGGTAAAGCAGATTGGTCTGCGATTGCTCAGTTGGTAGAGCATCTCAAGCCAACAGGAGTACCAGCCCTTGGTAATGGTGACATTTGGTCAGGCAGTGATGGCGTTGCGATGATGGAGCAGACAGGTTGTGCTGGCGTAGTTGTTGGCCGTGGATGCTTAGGACGGCCGTGGTTATTTACAGATTTAACGAAATCGATGTCAGGAAATAGCGAACGTGTATTGCCGACGCTCCATGAGGTTCGTGAAGTGATGTTCCGACATGGTGAATTAATTGTCGATTACTTTGAATCTGAAGATCGAGGTTGTCGCGACTTACGTAAACATATGGCTTGGTACCTTAAAGGCTTTAGCGTTCATAGTGAGCTACGCAGACAATTCGGAATGATCGCTTCCCTTGCAGAATTTCGCACCTTGCTCGATCAACTAGATGATCAACCGTATCCACTTGAAGTTGCAGAGAAACCTCGTGGACGTACTAGCCATGGACGACCACCGACTCTTCCTGATGGATGGCTCAATGATCCGGATGAGATGATTCATCTCGAGGCAGAAGATATGTTCTCGGGTGGCTAATGATTAAGTTTATATTTCGAGCCATTGCACTTTTAATTGCTGTCATTGTGGCAATTCCTGCCTACGCACTCTTTGTTACGTGGAACTCAGCGAATAATCCTTCACTTCGCACAACTGCCGATGTCATCGTGATTCCAGGTGCAGCTCAACTCGATGGCACTCCTGGCCCGGTGCTCCAGGCGCGACTTGAAGAAGCGGTACGACTCTTTCGTGCAGGTGTAGCGCCTCTTGTAATAACAGTGGGTGCAGGTGCACCTGGTGATCGCACTACCGAAGCTGACTCTGGTCGTCGCTGGTTAATCAATAACGGAGTTCCACGTAGTGCTGTGATCGCGCTCCCTGAAGGTCGCGATACTTTGACGCAGACAAAGGTGTATGTAAAAGAGATGAGTGAGCGAAAACTTACATCTGTCGTTATTGCAACCGATCCTTTTCATTGCCAACGTGCAATTACTATGGCGCGCGATCTTGAAACGGACCCATTCTGCGCACCGGTTCCTGATGGTCCCAACTCTCTTTCTGGATCGACTAACCGCTACTTAATCCGTGAAGCAGGGGCTTACCTGGCTTACATCACGCTCGGGCGCAGAGGTATTCATCTCAGCGATCACTTAGGCTAACTCCATGCGATACAGCGATAGCGATCAAGAGCGGTTCTTCTTCGAACCTGCCAAGCGCGCTGGCCGAACAGAATTTATGCGCGATCGTGCGCGCGTGATTCATTCGGCGGCACTTCGCAGATTAGCTGCCAAGACACAAGTTGCTGTTCCGTGGGAGAACGATTTTCAACGCACGCGCTTGTCACACTCGATGGAGTGCGCACAGATTGGTCGCGAACTCGGTGAATCACTGGGTGCTGATCCAGATCTACTTGAGACCGCGTGTCTCTCACACGATTTAGGCCACCCACCATTTGGTCATAACGGTGAAGAAGCACTTGCCGAAATCGCGCAAGAGTTTGGTGGCTTTGAAGGAAACGCCCAGAGCTTTAGATTGCTCACTCGAATTGAAGCAAAGACAGTTGATACAGATGGAAAATCTGTTGGACTCAACCTGACGCGAGCAAGTCTTGATGCAGCAACAAAATATCCATGGCCGCGCAGTGTTAATCCGCGCAAGTTTGGCGTCTATGACGATGATGTTGAGATTTTTAATTGGGTTCGCCAGGGAGCACCCGATGGTCGTCAATGCATCGAAGCCCAAATCATGGATTGGTCTGATGACAGCGCATACTCCGTACATGATCTTGAGGATGCGATCTTCGTTGGTTCAGTACAAGTTTCAGATTTTGAAAGAGATTTCGATACTCTATACGCTGAAATGATTACTAGTTATAAAAGCGATGCTACAAAAGATGAGGTTGCTGCAGCTCTTACGCGCCTTGAGTCACTTTCATGTTGGCCCCGCACATACGATCGATCACATCGTTCGCTAGCCCGCCTTAAAGATTCGACATCACAACTTATCGGTCGCTTTGTATTAGCTGCAGAGATGCGCACTCGTGAAGTTCACGGTGCTGGCTCACTCATGAGATACCAAGCAAACCTAGAGATTCCGCGCGAACAGCGGGTTGAAGTAGATTTCCTCAAAGCCATTGCTGGCCACTACCTCATCAGCGCCGATGCTTCACAAGAGCGCTACATCGGACAACAAAAGCTGATTGCAGAACTTGTTGAGATGCTCTTTGCTAAAGCACCGGCAGCACTTGATCCGATATTTCTCGATGACTGGGCCCTGGCCGATAATGAAATTGCACGGATGCGCGTTGTGATTGATCAAATCTCTTGCCTGACAGATCCTGGGGCATATGCCTTACACGCTCACCTACGCCGTTAAATGGCGCGGTAATTAGATAGAGTGGGGATATGGCCGGTCGCATAAAGGATGAGGATGTTCAACACATCCGCGATCATGCACCTATCGATGATGTCGTAGGCGAATACGTACAACTTAAATCTGCAGGTGGTGGACAGAAAAAAGGTCTCTGCCCCTTCCATGATGAGAAATCTCCTTCCTTTCACGTTACTCCTAGCAAGGGTTACTTCCACTGTTTTGGTTGTCAGACCGGTGGAGATGTCATTGCTTTCTTGATGAAAATAGATCACCTGACCTTTACCGAAACTATTGAAAGACTTGCAGATCGCATCGGATACACGTTGCGATATGAAGAGAGTGGCAGCGGACCTTCTGGCCCAACTGTTAATCGTTCTCGTTTAGTTGCAGCAAATTTACTCGCGGCGACATTCTTTCAAGAACAACTCAACACATCACCAGATGCTGCCCACGGTCGAGATCTACTTACCAAACGTGGATTCGATAAGAGCGCGTGTGAGACTTTCGGCGTTGGTTATGCACCAGATTCGTGGGATGCCCTGACTAAACATTTGCGTGCGGCCGGATACACCATAGAAGAACTTGAGATAGCTGGACTATCCAAGATGGGTGAGCGTGGCCCCATCGATAAATTTAGAAACCGCTTAACCTGGCCGATCCGTGATATTTCAGGTGATGTTGTGGGCTTTGGTGCTCGCAAATTAGCTAGCGATGAAGAAGATCAAGGCCCTAAGTATCTCAATACATCAGAGACGCCAATTTACAAGAAGAGCCAAGTTCTCTATGGGCTAGATATGGCCAAGAAAGAGATCGCAAAGAAGCGCCAGGTAGTCATTGTTGAAGGCTATACAGATGTGATGGCGGCACATTTAGCTGGAATCACCACAGCGGTTGCAACGTGTGGCACCGCTTTCGGTGCGGAGCACATTCGAATTATTCGCCGCTTACTTATGGATGACGATGCTTTCCGTGGTGAAGTGATCTTTACCTTCGACGGAGATGCCGCAGGTCAGAAGGCTGCCATGCGCGCCTTTAGTGAAGATCAGAAATTTGTCACACAGACTTTCGTTGCCGTAGAACCCGATGGCTTAGATCCATGCGATCTACGTCAGATTAAGGGAGACCTTGCACTTCGTGATCTGATTGCAAAGCGCGTTCCACTCTTTGAATTTGCGATCCGCACCGAACTTAAACTGCATAACTTAACGACCGCCGAAGGTCGAGTAAATGCGCTCAATGCAACCGCGCCTCTTGTTGCACAGATTCGTGACAAATCTCTACGTCCTGAATACTCACGCCTGCTTGCTGGATGGCTTGGCATTGAAGTTGAGATTGTTACTTCTGCGGTTTCGCAAGGCGCACGTAGATCTGTACCTGTAGCAGCTTCAGATGGTGATCAGGTCGATCAATCATGGCGCCCACATCCACAAGAGCCACGCCTATTACTCGAGCGCGAAGTATTAAAAGCACGCCTACAAATGCCAGATTTGGTGACGACATGGTCAGAGATTGAAGAAGCTGCCTTCACACATCCTGCCTATGTAGAGATGAAGCGCATCATTGATGCACATGCATCATCCACAATTCACATTGATGAAATTTCAGATGAGCGAATGAAAACTATTTTTACTGAATTAACGGTGGAGCCAATTCGCTCCGATGGTGAAGTCTCGGCGCGATACATCGAATCAATTGTCGCGCGATTGCGTGAAGTCGGAATAAGTCGCGCGATCGCCGATCTCAAATCTAATCTTCAGCGACTTAATCCGGTAGAAAATCCTGATGAATACAACTCAGCCTTTGCCTCCCTTGTGGCCCTTGAAACCACCCGACGAGGACTTCACGATTTGGCTGTAGGCTCGCTTTAAATGCTTCGATTTTTCCCCATCCGCATAGGTGCGGTAGAGTCTGCGCTCTGCACTATTCCCTCATAGCTCAACGGCAGAGCAGCCGACTGTTAATCGGCAGGTTCTTGGTTCGAATCCAAGTGAGGGAGCAAGATCCTCTCGGGTCACTCAGTAAAGTCACAGAGAAATCTCAGGATTGTTATACAGGATAGTGAGTATGAAAAAGATGAGATTCAAGAGTCCAGCCAAGGTCATCAGCGCATTTCTAGCAGGTGCGATTATTGCCGGCGGTGTCGCAACAGCGGCAACCACATCCCCGTCCTCGGTCATTACAGCGTGTGCCGATAAGCGCACGGGAGCTCTCTTCCTCTCCTCAACTGGAACATGTTCTACCAATCGCACTCTGGTTGAAATTGGCAGTAGCGGGATGAACGCCAAAGCAATTTCAGCACTCGTTACTCCAACAGTCGTTTCAATTTCGGTGACCTCGACCGCTGGAAGCGGTACTGGCTCAGGATCTATCTATAAGAGCAATGCAAGTACTAGTTACATCATTACCAATAACCACGTCATCGAATCTGCGGTCACCACTGGAACTATCAAAGTGGAATTTACAAATGGAGATCAGGTAGCTGCAACAATCGTGGGACGAGATCCTATGTATGACTTAGCGGTTCTTGCAATCAAAACCGGCAATCTTCCGACAATCGCAGTTGGTGATTCATCCAAGGTAAGTGTGGGAGATCCTGTTCTCGCTATTGGTTCACCTCTTGGACTTGCAAGTACCGTCACCAGTGGCATCGTCTCAGCTCTTAATCGCCCAGTAACTGCAGGAGCAGCGGGTAGTGAGTCCTATGTAAATGCGATTCAAACCGATGCCGCAATTAATCCTGGAAATTCTGGTGGTGCACTCGTTGATGCACAAGGTCGCATCATCGGAGTGAACTCAGCAATCGCAACGCTCTCTTCGGGTGGAACAAGCGGATCAATTGGTCTTGGATTTTCTATTCCTATCAACGAAGCAAAGCGAGTGATTGAAGAGATCATTGCAACTGGAAAATCAACACGTCCAGTTCTAGGCGTCTTCTTTGATACCGCCTACACAGGAATTGGTGCACGCATTCTTCGACTGAGTGCTGGAGAAGGTGCAGAGAAGGCTGGCATTCCAGCTGGCTCAGTGATCCGATCTATTGATGGCCTCAAAATTCCAAATGAGGTTGCGGCGATCGTAAAGATTCGCTCTTATGCTCCGGGAACAACCATCACAGTGGTTGTCGATCTTCCCAATAGTGGCGGCAGTAAATCATTTAAGGTCACACTCGGTACTGCCCCATCCATGTAGAGTGCAGCTATGGCGCTCTATCAACTTAAGATTTCCTTGCCAGATCGTCCTGGCTCACTGGGAGCAATTGCATCTGCAATAGGTGCAGCCGGCTGCGATATTCGTAGCCTCAATGTTCTGGAATCACGTGATGGAGTTGGCTATGACGATATTCTCGTTGCAGTCCCTGGAACTGATCCCACCGATCTTGTTGATGTTCTCTCATCAATTGGTGGCGTAACAGTAATTTCTATCAATCCAGTTTCTTAATTACCTTTGCGCCCTCGCTAGGTAACGAAGTGAAAAATCGTGGCTCGGTAAAAGACGCTGATGTAAATGCATCTGCAATCGCGCTCTTGATCTCATTAATCTGACCTTGTGCAACGAGTGCAATAGCGCTTCCACCAAATCCTCCTCCAACCATCCGCGCACCGAGTGCTCCATGGGAAAGTGCCACGTCAACAGCGCAATTGAGTTCAGGGCACGAGACTTCATAGTCATCGCGCAGAGATATATGGGATTGGGTAATGAGAGCACCGAGAGATGCGAAGTCTTTCTGCCTTAAGACCTCGACTGCTTGTAGCGTTCTTGCCATCTCAGAGACTGCGTGATGAGCACGTTTAAACTCTTCATTACTCAGCAATTCTTTACCCGCCTCTAGCGCTGAGATATCTATCTCGCGAAGTGAAGTGGCACGAAGCTTTGAGCAAGCGCTTTCGCACGCTTGTCGCCGTTTGGCATATTCACCATCAACGAGAGCGTGGTGAGCTTGAGTATCGATGATGAGTAGCTCAAGCCCTGAGGCGCCCAAGTCAAATGGAACAAGAGTGGTCGAAAGATCACGACAATCGAGTAAAAGTGCCGAGCCGGCATCTGCCATCAACGACACCGATTGATCCATGATTCCGCAGGGAACACCAACAAAAACGTTCTCCGCTTTTTGTGTAAGGAGAGCGAGCTCTTTCTTATTGAGTCCGAGTGAAAACATTTCATTGAGACCAAGTGCAACTGCGCACTCAAGCGCTGCGGAGGAAGATAGCCCTGCACCCAGTGGAACATCGCCATCGATTTCGACATCAAGACCTTCACGGATTTCCAAAGCCCAAATGACGCCCAAGACATAACGCTCCCACTCACCTAGAGATCCAGGGACTAATTCTGAGATAGATGTTGTGATCACTTCATTCACACGTTGCTGTGAACGGATACGAATGATGTGGTCATCTCGCCGACGAAGGGAAGCTGTGGTGCGATAGGAAATCGCAAAGGGAAGAACGAATCCTTGGCTGTAATCAATATGCTCACCGATGAGATTTACCCGACCTGGAGCTGATGCAATCACATCAGGTGAAAGCCAATCTGACATTTAAAGAACTACATCACGCAATTGACCAGCAGATTGCTCTGGCTTGAGATCCATAATGAATGCACCCATCGCTGATTCACTTCCAGCTAAGTATTTCAATTTGCCGGGAGCGCGACGCACACTTGTAATCTGCCAATGAAGACGCAAGAGGTCTCGCCCCTCTCGCACAGGTGCTTGATGCCAAGTAGCGATGTAGGCCATTGCAATTCCAAAGACTCCATCAAGTCTGCGCATGACCTCGATGGAAATCGCTGGGAAGGCATCTGCTTGCTCGGCAGTGAGCGTGGCCAAATCTGCGACAGGTGAAAGCGGTGCTACATGAATTTCAAATGGATAACGTGCAGCATATGGAACAAATGCAACCCAATGCTGGTTGCGAGCGATGATGCGTTCTTCATCCTGAAGTTCACGTGCGAGAACATCATCAAAGAGAACTCGACCAGTAGTGTCAAAGTGCGCCTGCGCAACATCTAACATCTTGATGACGCGTGGTGGCAGGTATGAATACGCATAAATTTGTCCGTGTGGGTGAAACAAAGTAACGCCGACTTCTTCGCCACGATTTTCAAAGGGCGCAATATGTCGGATGTAACTATGGGTCGAAAGCTCACTCACGCGATCTCGCCATGCTTCCATCAAGGTGCGAACCTGTCGTTCGGAAAGTTCACCAAATGAGCCGCCATGATTATCGGTAAAGCAGACAACCTCACACTTTCCTGCAGCAGTACCGGGATCTGTATCGGTTCCGACCATGTCAGGTAGCGCCCAATCACCATCAGGTGCACGCAATGAGGGGGAGCGGTTATCAAAGACAACAACTTCATAGTTGCTATCTGGAATCTCACTCAAGAGATCAGAACGGGTAGGACAGAGCGGGCACAACTCTTTTGGTGGAAGGAAAACGCGTCCTTGTCGATGAGCGGCCATGACAACCCACTCGTTAAGAAGTGGATCAAGACGCAATTCACCGATACCAGGTTGTGCTTCTACTGGACGTAAATCTTTAGCTTCTCGTACTCGATCTGCACTGTCGTAGTAGCGAATAACGCGACCATCTGACATTGCAAGATCGCTGCGCACTACACCCGCATCAAGTCTTTTGGCCTGGCTCATAATGGCTCTACTGTACCCGTCCTTGACTGCGGCATCCTTTAATTCTTGATCTGTTTGGCGCAACTATCTGTAGCAGGCTTTGGAGCTACTGGCTTTTTTGTAGGGGTTGGCGTTGGTGAAGGCGTTGGGCCTTGTGCGATCACAAACTCAAGTGGAGTGCGCACCTTTGCATGTGTGCCAGTTGTATCTACAAATCCGATTTCACCTGGCCACGAACCTGCCGGGAGTCCTTTAATTGTCAGAGTCCATGCACCGCTTGTTGAGCGAACAACAGTCTGCACCAACATGTTTTCTGGGCGATTATTCGGATCAGGATAGAAGCGCACAGTTCCTGTAACGACAGGTAGCCCAGTCGGTCTAAAGACTTCAACCTTTACAACAGTATTTTTCTCAGTAGATGTGGCATTTACTGACTTAATGGTCACAGTGGTTGACTCGTTCTTTGGCATGAAATCACTCTCGGTGGGTTTCCATGTACCTGTTGCGAGTGCAAGAAAATCCTCTTGCGTTCCACGAAAAACATTTAAATCCAAACGATTTCCAGGAACTCCATATTTAGGAGCGATTCCACACGATGAGTACTGCCAAATAATCCATTGCGATGAGCAGTTTGCAGATGTCCACGAGTGCACGTAGCAACCGCCTGGTTTTAAGCCAGGTTGGCCAAGCGGATCAGCTGGATCAATTCCGTATTGAGCAAGCCACAAGGGGTAACGCGCAATTTCATCATCACGCACCATCGCATTTTCAAGAAAGGCTGGATAAGAATAGAGAATCGGAGTACGGCCTGTCTTCTCTTTTACTATTCGTAGAAATGTCTTCGCCCATAAAGTAACCGACTGCTTGCTGGCATATTTTGAACAGCCAGAGTTGTCATACTGAACACAATTATTTTCTAGATCGAGTGCGTATGGCAGATCCATTTCGTTATAACCGCCAAGGGCTGCCAACCTCCACAGAACCTTCTGTGCTTGTGCCGCTGCATCTTGTTGAATCACTGCAGAATCTTTTGAATCTGGCAAGGTGGCGTAGTGATAGAAGCCGGTATAAATCCCTGCAGCTTGCGCAGCACTTCTATCCATAATCACATACTTAAGTGCAAGGGCGTCAGATTCATCACGTGAGTCAGAGGCTTTGATCATTACAAATCGCAGGCCAGCCCTGTACTTCTTTACGAAATCAATCGGTGCATCATTGGGATGCTGCCATCTACTTACATCGGATCCATGAATTCGCCCGCCGGGTCCCAGTGGATCAACGACAAGTGAAACGCCATCTGCCATCTCTGGTACCGGCTTGATAACAATCTCTCGTGTTGGAGAGTAAATAACTTTTCCTGCCAGATTGGCCTTAGCTCGATACTTCATCGTTGCATTGGGTGCAGTAGCAACTGCAACTACGCGCCACGTTCC
>Ga0209356_1001193_pt1 | contig 10239 bp, 6 predicted proteins | sample LauGreFaBDMM15SN_2_FD_188213 | JGI IMG/M metagenome (GOLD analysis project Ga0209356, IMG submission 188213) | Freshwater lake microbial communities from Lake Michigan, USA - Fa13.BD.MM15.SN (SPAdes) (version 2) | ecosystem: Environmental > Aquatic > Freshwater > Lake | place: Lake Michigan, USA...
GCTTTAGAGAGGCAAGCACGTCTCCACTGCCTACAATCAGGAGTTCGATCTCGGGACTGAGGGCCGCTGCATCCACGAGCTCTTCGGCTCCGCGGTCTACGTTGATGCCAGCGCCCTGCAAAATCCATATCGTTTTGTCCAGGGGAAGCTGCAGTTCCCTGCGCAGAATCTGACGCCGAGACTCGGCTCCGTCCCATTGGCCGTCGGCCGGCCAAGGCAATTCGACCTCTAGGGGCATGTTGCGGACCAGGTCCCATGTCGAACCGTACTCCTTGGCGTACTGCTCGGCGATGCTGGCATTTACCGTGACGCGAAAGTCGGTTCGCGGAATGCCGTAGCGCTCCACCAGGCGCCACAGAGCCTGCACCAAAGGGCGGCTCTCCAGCTCGGGAGAACCTAAAAAATACTCGTGGGAATCGTAGACTAAGGGTTTGGCCCTGCGCATTGCCCACCATGCATTAGGCCCTAGGGTATCGAGGTCGTTGGCCAGATAGACGTCGGGCTTCAGGGTTCGAAGGGCCAACCAAAGGCGGAGCTGAAATTCCAGGTAAAACAAGGGTCCGCGATGAAAGAGGCATCGAAAGCGCAGGGTTTCATACGGTCGATTCAAGGGAGCCGGGTTGGGATGACTGCGTCCGATAAGCAGCACGCGGTAGCCACGCTCGGCCCAAGTGACGGCGCTTCGGTGCACGCGCTGGTCGCTGTGCAGGTCGTTAATTACGCTTAAAACTACCGTGGCCGCCATCTGGCGAAGGTAGCGCAGCAGACTTTTGAACGAACTTTGTACTGACCATGACGGACCCACGCCAAATTCGCAATTCCGACTACGACTTCCCGCTGCCCGACGAGCGAATCGCCCAAGAGCCCCTGAGTCCGCGCGACGCGGCCAAACTATTGGTCTGGGATCGAGGCAAGCTGCTCGACTTGGAGGTGCGCGACGCTCCCGATGCAGTAGCCCAATGGGGCGAATACCGCCTGGTAATCAACGAAGCCAAGGTGATTCCGGCAAGGATTTTTATGCCGCGACCCAGCGGAATCGGTCACTTTGAGCTTTTTTACCTCGACGCAGAGGGCCTGTCTGTCGAGCAGGCAATGGCCAGCGAGGGCTCACTAAAGGCCTGGTGCAAGGTTCGTCCGCAAAAAAAATGGAAGGAAGGCCAAGTTCTGGAGCACGAAGGAGGACTGCGGGCTGAGCGACTTAAATCCGAAAACGGAGTTTCGCTGCTGCACTTTAGCTGGCCCGGATCCCAAACTTGGGCTGAAATCCTCGGCGAGGTAGGGCATATTCCCCTCCCCCCCTACATGCGTCGCGCCGATACCCCAGAGGATCGCGACCGCTACCAGTCTGTTTTTGCGCGGCATGAAGGCTCAGTGGCTGCTCCGACCGCGAGTTTGCACTGGACCCCCGAAATGATGAAGCGTTGGCGCGAGGTTTGCGCCGATACCCAAGCGGTGACCCTGCACGTGGGAGCAGGAACTTTTCAGCCATTGAGTGCGGAATCCATTGGCGACCATACCATGCACGCCGAGGAAGTCTTGATTAGTCGTTCCACCCTCTTAGCCCTCTCTGACGGCATGCCCGTGCTCGCCATGGGCACTACCGCAGCCCGAACGATCGAGTCCCTTTACTGGTGGGCCGAGCAGTGGAAGCGTCTAGGAATCATGCCGAGCTACTTGGACCAGTGGGCGCCCTATGCCGAGGGCCATGCATTTAGCGCTTCTTTGACCCCGAGCAGCTTCGGCCCGGAAGCACCAGACCGCAGCGACAAGACTTCAGACCGACTGGATCCTGAGGTCTCTGCCCTGCTTCACTGGGCTGCCTTGGAGCTTGAGGTTCTGGGCCAAGAAGTGGTTTCGTTCCGCACGGCGCTCATTATTGCTCCGGGCTATGCATTTAAAGTAGTTAGGGCATTGATTACGAACTTTCACCAGCCCCAATCGACGCTTTTGCTGCTGATTGCTGCCGGTCTGGGCCCAGTATGGCGGAGCATTTATGAGCATGCCCTTAGCCACGATTACCGCTTTTTGAGCTACGGAGATGCGAATCTTTACCGCTGGTAAACGCCTGCTCCGGCTCTAGGTAGGAGATTGCGCTGGTGAAGCGAGGCACTTTAGGTATCGGTTGGTTTAGTCTAGGCTCCTTGTGGGGTCTTGGCCTTGCGGGTCTGCTATTTATTGGAGCCTTCGATGGGGAGCGGCGGGAACGTGAAGGCGCGGAGCGGCGGGAGAACAGCGGTGCCTATAGCGTCGCGGAGCGAGTACTGAGCGGAGCCGCGGAGCGGCGAGTGCGCGGAGCCGCGGAGTGGCGGACGAGCGCATTGGCGTCGCTCATTGGAACTCGATGGGATGCTGATTTTGGCTATGCCACTGGTTATGACTTTGGTCGAGGCCCTCAGGTGAATACCATTTTAGGGTCTGGCAAAGAGGATTCACTGCTTTTTGTTTGGTGGAACGTTCAAAACTTGTTTGACACCCTGCCGAATTCGGGCGAGCGAGACAGGGATTTTCTGCCTGAGGGCATGTACGGATGGAATTCGCTGCGCTATTATTCCAAACTCTATGCGGTGGGCCGCGGCTTGGCCGCGGCCGCGGGCGGCCGAATCCCCGACGTTATTGGAGTCTGCGAGATCGAGAACGCCGACGTGCTCGACGACCTTGAGCGAAGATGGCCGCCCGCGTGGCGCCTTTGGCGCCTGCACCGCGACAGTCCCGACCAACGAGGCATTGACGTCGCGGTCTGGTACAACCCGGAACGCCTCCGAGTGGACAGCGTCGCATGGATCCACCCCGAAATAAACCACCCAACCCGTGAAGCCCTCTGGCTGCGCTTCAAAACCCCCAGTGGCAAAACCCTCACCTGGCTCTGGGTACACCTTCCGTCGCAGCGAGCCCCGAGCCCTAAATCCCGATCCTTAGCCATTCAGAGCATCCTAACGCAATGCAGCCAAGTGCCCGTGGGAATCACCGGCGACCTCAACGAAGGCCTTGACGGCCCTCTCGCCTCCGAACTTCGAAGGCAGAACTATGAATCCCAATACCCCAGTAACTACCAAGGTACCTACGCCTACCGCGGCCGCCTCGAAGCCCTGGACGGAGTATGGATTCAAAAGTCCGCCCGATGGACTGCCCGCAGCCAAGCCATCCCCTTTGGCCTGCAAAAATCCGCTGCGGCCGGACACCAAATTAAGGGCAGCTTTCAAGGGACGCGGTATCGCGGTGGCGCATCTGACCACCTACCCCTTAGGATATCGGTTGTCACAAAGTAAAAAGAATGTATTTTTACCGACAAATGATTACAAATCCCCTCCACTCCGTGAACTATTTCGCGCTTGCCAGCCTCGCTGTGTTCGCCCTTGCCTCCTGCAAAGAGGAACCAATTGACCCTCTCCCAGAGGTATACATCACCGACTCGCTGACGGTTAGCCCCAAGCAAAAAGTTTTGGTGATCGAGACCACGGGCACGTGGTGCCAGTATTGCCCCAACGGAGCTCAATCCATGATTATTGCTACCAACACCTTTAACGACAGCGTCAATAACGAGTCGCTGATCATTCCATTCGCCTCACACACGGGCGATCCCTTGGAGTCCTCGGTCCAAACAGCGCTCAACACCGCGTTCCCAACCACAGGCGTACCCAACTTCTACGTGCAAAACGTGGACGCTGGTCAAAGCATCCTGGGGCCCATTGCCGGTGCTCTTGCCGCAACCCCTAAGGTTGGAGTCATCCACGCATGGACCATGAATGCGACCAACGACACCATCTATGTTTACCCAAAGGTTCAGTTTTTTGAGAACAGCACCGACGCTAAATACTACGTTCAGTCCTATGTGCTTGTGGGTGCGATTGATGCCAAAGAGTACAGCGGAGCCGGTGCAACGGTTGATTTGAATCAAATCTCCTCGGTGCCCATTGTTACTACCGGATCAGGAGCTACCCCTACCAAGTGGACGGGCCAGGCAGACCCCTTAACCAAGAAGAACGCAGGAGACATTTACCAGCACGAGCACACGCCCATGACCTCAGGAATTACGCCCAATGCCTTTGGAGTCGAACTCGATTCCATCAATCCCCTTGGCGACAACTTCTTTGAGGGTGATATTTTTGGATCCAAGTTCACGCCCATTGTCATTAAAATTCCTTTAAACCAGGACATTCAACTGCAGGTAGTGCGCCAACTAAATCCGAACGTCAAGCTTGAGGTCGCAACCCTAATTTGGGCACCCCGCACCGACGGTGAGTTGGGTGTATTGTTTGTGAACGGACACATCGACCACAAGTAGTACTGCTCCCTTAAGTCATTGCGGCTTCAGAAAATACCAAAGCCGGCTTCGTGGAAGCCGGCTTTTTTTGTGATAGCCCGATTAGATGGAGAACGGATGCTACTTACCCCTCCTGGCCTTGCGGTTGCCCGCTTCCTTTTGGACTTCAAGCATTTCGCTCATCTTTTTAGCAAACCTGGATTGGGATCCGCCCTTGGCCTTGGTCTCGTCTATTTTGGCGCGAATCGCGGCTTCATCTAAGAAGAACTCTTTAATGGCCCACTGCTGGCCAAAGGTTAGAACGTTTGAAATAAAATAGTAGTAGGAAAGACCCGACGAGTAGTTATTGAACCAAACCAAAAGCATGAAGGGCATTAGGTACTGAATAATTATCATCTGCTGCTGCATCATGCTGTTGCCCGAAGTTGGCGTCATGGTATTATTGAACTTCGTGTACAAAAAGGTCGAAATCGCCATTAAAAGGGTGAACAGCGACACGTGGGCTCCATAAAAAGGTATTTCAAAGGGCAAACTCAGAATGCTGTCGTAGCTCGACAGGTCGTCAGCCCACAAGAAACCCTGCTGGCGGAGTTCAATAGAAATCGGGAAGAAGCGAAACATTGCAATAAGAATCGGCAAAGCCAGAAGCTGTGGAATGCAACCTCCGAGCGGATTCACCCCGGCTTTTTGGTAGAGCGCCATCGTCTCTTGCTGCTTTTTGGCTGGCTCAGCGTCCTTGAACTTCTCATTCAGTTCGTCAATTTCCGGCTTGAGCACGCGCATTTTAGCCATGCTCTTGTAGCTCTTAAAGGTCAAAGGAGACAGGGCCAACTTGATGAGGGCCGCCATGAGCAGAATGATGATTCCGTAGTTAAGACCATAGCCGTCAAGCCAATTGAACATGGGCGAAACGATGTACTTTCCGATCCATCCAAAAATTCCCCAACCGAAGGGTATTACTTGATCAAAATTTAGATTGAAGTCCTTAAGAGTCTGGTATTGGTTGGGACCGTGGTACCATATTCCCTTAGCCGAAACCTTTCCGTCGACCGAGGCCATGCTGAGTTTTGACTCAAACAGGCGGGAGTGCAGGGTATCGCTCGGCGTTCTGGTCTGCATGTCGGCATTGACAAAGCCTGACTCCGTCTGCAAAATGCTGCTGAAGTACTGCTGGCGGTGGGCTACCCAGCCGAGGTTTTCTCGGGACTCTTCGTCGTCGCTGCCGTCGCTCAAGCTACCACGCTCCATGTCTGCGTTTTCTAAGTAGTAAATACTCGTGTTGGTTGCCTCATTCATTTGGCTCTTCTCATGCCGAATTCCTGCTTGACGCCAAGTAAGGATCAGGTCTTTTTCGCTGGGAGTGCTCATGCTCCATCGAAGGCCATATCCTTCTGCAGGAAGCTCATAGGTCCACACGGTACCAAGATTGTCGGAGAGGCTTAGGCTGCGACCCTCGGAGGATGCCGAAAATAGAACAGCTGAACCGGGGCCGTCGAGTACTTGGTTGCCATCGACCAGCATTAGCGGCTTGCCCTGCCAGTCCTTGTATTCTTTAAGCTCAACCGCTTTGATTTGCGCTCCCTTGTTGCTTATCACATAGCGCACCTGGTCGTTTTCTAGCGTAAACTCTTGGTCGGGGCTCGAACTGTCGCTTGCAGGAAGTGCGTAGTCCAAGTTGGCCTCCGCTTTAGGACTAGATGCTGATTTTGCCTCTTCACTGCCGGCTGTTTTTTTGGGCTGTGAGGGCTCCACCGTGCTTGCCCAAAAAGAGGTTCCGAGTAAAATTGCTCCAATTAGGGCAAAACCAATGAGCTGGTTTCGATCCATGAACGGACGTTGTTCCATGATTTAAGACTGTGACTGTTTGAGGGCGGCCTCCACAAAGGAGGTGAAAAGCGGGTGTGGCGATTCGACCGTGGATCGGTACTCTGGGTGAAACTGAACCCCTATAAACCAAGGGTGGGAAGGTATGGTAACGATTTCGACAAGATCGTTTTGGGGATTTATTCCCACTGGCTGAAGCCCCGCCTCTGCGAGCTGTTCGCGGTAGGCATTATTGAATTCATAGCGGTGGCGATGGCGTTCTGAGACCAGAATGGTTCCATAGAGCTGGTGGAGTTTGCTGTCCGGACTAAGCAGGCAGTCACAGGAACCTAGGCGCATGGTACCACCCTTCTCGGTTACCTCCTTCTGCTGCTCCATAAGGTCAATAACGGGATGCGGTGTTTCAGGATCAACCTCCGTTGAATTGGCACCTTGATGTCCCAGTACATTCCTGGCGTACTCGATAACGGCGGCTTGCATTCCAAAGCAAATGCCCAAAAACGGAATTCCATGCTCCCGGGCGATGCGCACGGCTTCAATTTTACCTTCAAATCCTCGAGCGCCAAATCCTGGTGCCACGAGCACTCCATGAAGGCCTAGGAGATGGCTCGCAGCGTTTTCTGGAGTGAGTTCCTCGGAGTGAATCCACTGAATTTCGACTTTGGCACTGTGCTCGGTACCAGCGTGAATTAGGGCCTCGTTAATGGACTTGTAGGAATCCTTGAGCTCCACGTACTTGCCAATTAGGCCAATGCGCACCTCGCGCTCGGGATGGAGCAGTTTGTGCACAAAGGATTCCCACTTGGCCAGTTCAGGCTGCCGATCTGAGGAGAGCCCGAGCTTGCGAAGCACGACCTGATCCATGGCCTGGTCGCGCAAGAGCATGGGTACCTCATAGATGGTTCTCGCATCGAGGGATTCAAAGACGGAGTCAAGGGTTACGTTGCAAAAAAGGGCAAGTTTGCGGCGCACGTCTTCTCCCAGGCTGTACTCGGCGCGACAGACCAAAATATCGGGCTGGACCCCCGCCTCCTGGAGCATTTTAACCGAGTGTTGGGTAGGTTTGGTCTTGAGCTCCCCCGTGGCGCGCAGAAAGGGAACCAAGGTGAGGTGAATGCTCACGCAGCGCGAGCCAAGCTCCCAGCGCAGCTGGCGTACTGCCTCTATGTAGGGAAGGGCCTCGATGTCGCCAACGGTTCCTCCAATTTCGGTGATAATGATCTCGTAGCGCCCGTCTTCGCCCAACAAAAGCATGCGCCGCTTGATTTCGTCGGTAATATGGGGAATGATTTGTACCGTCTTGCCTAAGTAATCGCCGCGGCGCTCCTTATCGATGACGTGCTGGTAAATGCGTCCGGTGGTAACGTTGTTTGCCTGCGAGGTCGGTCGGTTCAAAAAGCGCTCATAGTGGCCCAGGTCAAGGTCGGTCTCGGCACCGTCCTCGGTGACGTAGCACTCTCCGTGCTCATAGGGATTCAGCGTACCCGGGTCAATATTAAGGTAGGGGTCAAACTTCTGAATGGTCACCGAATAACCACGTGCCTGCAGGAGCTTAGCCAGGGATGAGGCCACGATTCCCTTCCCTAAAGAAGAGGTTACGCCACCGGTGACGAATATATAATTTACCTGATTAGACATAGAATTCGCCGTTGGTCCAAAGTTAGGACATTAAAAGGCGTAGCTCAGCAGCAAGGCTGGCATAACAGGCAGCTGATTTACTCGCTGTGCCTTGGGGGTGTCGTAGTAGAAAATATTTCTGCGGTTGTAGACGTTGGTTACCGCAAACGAAGCTTCGATACGCTGATTCTGAGCAAGATTCCATGCTTTTTTGGCGGTTAGGTCCAGCCGATGATAGTCCGGGAGACGTTGGCTGTTAATATCTCCGTACAAAATTCCCATTTGACCGTTCTCACGGGGGTAGTTGTAGTCGATGTTCGGGTTGCCGGCCGGGTCGGTGAAGGGAAGAAGCTCAAAATATCCTTTGATGGGAGTGAAGGGAAATCCGCTGCCGTAGTTCCATCGGATGTTGATTTCTAGCTCCTTGGCAAACTTGCGGGCCAAAACTAAGTTCACGTTGTGCCGGCGGTCAAAGAAGGGTGCAAAGGTTTGCTCGCCATCAAAACGGCTGCTGCGGCCCAGGGAATAAACCCCCCAGAAGTACCAAGACTTGTCTTCGTAGGTCAACAATGCGTCGATTCCACGGGCAAGTCCTCGCTCGACCATAAAGTCCTTGCGAAGGCGTTCTGGCTGGCTCGCGTACTGCTCATTGTCGTCGTAGAGCTTGTAGCGATTCACGTTGGTAATCATGTTGAAGCGCTTGACGTAGGCTTCTAGCTCAAAATTCCAGTTCGGAGCTGGGTTCAATTCTATACCGAGCACCAGGTGGTCTGCGGTTTGAAGCCTGCTAGGAATGGGATCGTCACCGATGGTGCTGGGCAGGTCGATTCCTCCTCCGCTCAAAAATCCGTAGAATAAGTTTACCACGTCGCGGTCGGAATTGGCGGCAATAAGGTTCTGGGAGTAGCGGCCTCCAGAGAACTTGATGCGAAAGTTCTCGGTGGCGTTGTACTTGGCGCCAAAACGGGGCTCAAAACGCACAATACCCATGGTGGAGTAGTTGTGAATGCGGATTCCAGGCTGAATGAGCCAACGGCCTTGCTGGCGCTTGTAGTCGAAGTAAATCCCGAGTTCCGAGGTATTGTCTTCGGTCTGCAGGGTGCGGCCCACGGAGTTGGTGTACTGGTAGTCGGTAAAGTAGCCGATGAATTCCAGTCCGTACTTGAGCTCGTCGGACTTGCGCAGGAGGTAGGTAAAGTCGAGTCCGCCATTGAAGCCGTTTATCGTCGAAAAGCGGGGGCGTCCCTCGAGCTCAGTGGAGGTAATGGTATAGGAACTTTGGGCTAAATGACCTTCTAAAATGGTATTGGATCCGACAGGAACTACCGTGAAGTCGGTGCCGAAGCCATAGGAGTCCCAAGAAATTGACTTGTTGCCGGCAAAGCGGACCGCATCCCTAAAATTGAAGCCAAAAACATTAAACTTGTTTCCGCCGTTGGCCTCGAGCGTGTACTTGCTGTAGAGGTCACGAAACTGAAAGGGAAGGCCGCCGTATTCCGTGGCCACGTAGGGGTAGAAAATAGGTGCTGCGCGGTCGAGAAGCGATTCCTTATAGGACACTAAGAGCGAACTGGGCGCAAGACCGTCTCGTTTGGGGCCGATGGGAACTTCGACTAGGGCCTTGGCCAGGTAGGTTGAGGCACTGACCTTGCCCGCGATTCGGTCGCGCCGTCCGGTGCGGGTTCTAATGTCCATAACCGAGGAAGTCCGGCCTCCGTATTCTGAACCAAAACCTGCGGTGTAAATATCGGCAGACTGAATAATGTCCGTTTCAAAAACCGAGAAGAATCCGATGCTGTGAAAAGGATTGTAGAGAATCATTCCGTCAAGCTTGACCAAATTTTGAATGGGAGCCCCACCGCGGATGTAGAGCTGGCCTCCCTGGTCGCCGGTGGTGATAACCCCGGGCATTACCTGCAGGGCGCGCACTAAATCGGGCTCGCCACCTATCGAAAACGTCACAATGGACTTTGGGTTGAGCTGTACCACTGCGGTGGAGACCTTGGTCTGCTTCTCCTGCTTGCGGGCATCGACAAAGACGTCGTCAAGCTCCACGGTAGACTCTTTGAGGGTTACGCGGGTAAAGGTATTTTTCTCTGCAACAACCTTAATGTCGAGGGTCTGAGGCATAAATCCGGCACGGACAAATGAAACGCGGTAGGTGCCAATTGGTACCCCATTTATTTGGTAAAATCCGTCGCTGTTGGAGAAGGTTTCAAAGGTCTTAGCCCCAACCACCAGCTTGACGCTGGTAAGATTAAGGGGCGACTGGTCTCCCTGATCCACCACCAAACCGCGCAGGCCACCAGTGGTCTGTGCTAAGGATGGCGTGCTTAGCAGCAGAACAAAAAGAAGCGAACAAACCGCGTTAAAAAAGAATTTTGAACAGGAGTTCATTGAGTATATCAGCATCACGTAAGTTCGGCGACCCCATGCCCTTGGCCTGGCGGTCAGCGTCGCGAAGATAACCAACGATTTGCGACAGACGGGCGCTCGAATAATTTTGCGCGGACTTTGCAATGTCCCGCAATGCATAC
>Ga0209356_1001196_pt1 | contig 10210 bp, 6 predicted proteins | sample LauGreFaBDMM15SN_2_FD_188213 | JGI IMG/M metagenome (GOLD analysis project Ga0209356, IMG submission 188213) | Freshwater lake microbial communities from Lake Michigan, USA - Fa13.BD.MM15.SN (SPAdes) (version 2) | ecosystem: Environmental > Aquatic > Freshwater > Lake | place: Lake Michigan, USA...
TCTCAGAATAAGGTCTTGCATTCTCAGCGTTCTGTTGCGCTTTTCTAAGCTTAGCGGCCGCAACCATTTTCATAGCCTTCGTTATTTTCTGAGTAGATTTTACACTACTAATTCTGTTTCTTAAAAATTTTAAAGTGGCCATTATTTTTGAAAACCTCTCTTAAAGTCAGTAATAAATATTTTTAACTTTTCTTCATTAGATTCATCAATTTTGCCAGAAGATTTAATATTATTTAGAATATCGGGGGCTTCTGATTTTATTTTTGATAAAAGTTTACTTTCAAAGGATTTGATTTGATTAAGTTCAACGTCATCTAAGAACCCTTTCACACCTGAAAAAATTGTTACGACTTGTTCTTCTACTTTTAAAGGTGAGTATTGATCTTGTTTTAATAATTCAGTTAATTTTGATCCACGATTTAATAATTTTTGAGTAGAAAGATCTAAGTCAGATCCAAACTGTGCAAAAGCAGCCATTTCACGATACTGGGCAAGTTCAAGTTTGATTGAACCAGAAACTTGTTTCATTGCTTTAATCTGCGCTGCAGATCCAACTCTAGAAACTGATATACCTACGTTAACAGCAGGTCTAACTCCTTTATAAAAAAGTTCTGTTTCTAAGAATATTTGCCCGTCCGTAATAGAAATAACGTTTGTTGGAATATAAGCAGAAACGTCACTGGCCTGCGTTTCAATGATTGGTAAAGCTGTAAGAGATCCTCCGCCATGCTTATCATTCATTTTTGCGGCTCTTTCTAGTAATCTGCTATGAAGGTAAAATACGTCTCCTGGGAAGGCTTCTCGTCCCGGAGGTCTACGTAAAAGCAGTGACATCTGTCTATAAGCAACAGCCTGTTTTGATAAATCATCATAAACAATAAGAGCGTGCATTCCATTATCTCTAAAATATTCTCCCATTGTACATCCTGTGTATGGGGCTAAAAATTGTAATGGTGCTGGATCAGATGCTGTTGCTGCAACAACAATTGTATATTCCATTGCTCCTGCCTCTTCTAATGTTTTTACGATTTGAGCAACGCTTGATCTTTTTTGTCCAATGGCAACATAAATACAATAAAGTTTTTTACTTTCATCATCAGACTTATTAATTTCTTTTTGATTAATAATTGTATCAATAGCAATTGCTGTTTTTCCAGTTTGTCTATCACCAATAATTAACTCCCTTTGGCCTCTTCCCACAGGAATTAAACTATCAATAGCCTTTAATCCTGTTTGCATCGGTTCATTCACAGATTTTCGTGGAATAATGCCTGGAGCTTTAATCTCAACTCTTTTTCTTTCTGCATTTTTATCAATTGGACCTTTTCCATCAATTGGGTTGCCTAATCCATCAACTACTCGACCTAATAAAGATTTTCCAACTGCAACGTCAACAATTGATCCTGTTCTCTTTACAATATCTCCTTCTTTAATTTTTGAGTCGTCTCCGAAAATAACCACTCCAACATTTTCAGTTTCAAGGTTTAAGGCCATACCTTTTGTGCCCTCAGAGAATTGAACCATTTCTCCAGCTTGAACATTATCTAATCCGTAAACTCTCGCTATACCATCTCCTACTGTTAAAACTTGACCAACTTCAGAAACTTCAACTTCAGTTCCAAAATTTTTTATTTGGTCTTTTAAAATGTTAGTAATTTCAGAAGGATTAATTTTCATTTTATTTATTAAATAAATTATTTAATTTTGTTTTAGCAGAAGTATCAATCATTGTACTCCCAATTTGAAGAATTGAACCAACTAATAAAGATGGGTCTACAGAGAAAGAAATTTTGATTTTCTTCTTTAAAATGTCATCTAATTTTTTTGCTATATCTGCTTTTTCACTATCTGAGATTGCATGTGATAATTTAAGCGTTGCTAAAACTTCTCCTCTTTCGTTTAATAATAAATCAAAAAAATTATTTACTATTTTCTCTAAAAAGAAAAATCTTCTATTTTTATTTAGTACTTTTAAAAATCTTGAGAATAAATCTGAAAAAGAAAAATGCTTAGTTAAAGCATCAATAACATTATTAATAACTGAATATTTATACGTTGGATTTTTAATGAACTTTTTTAAATCTGTGCTTTGGTCTAATATTTCTTTTAAATTCAAAAAATCTTTTTCAAGGACATCTAAACTTTTAGCTTCGTAAGCCAATCTATATACTGCTTTAGCATATCTTTGAGTTTCACTAAAAGTTTTCATAGATTTCTTTGCTGTTAACTTTAAAAGAAAAAAGGTCTCGTAACATGCGATATTACACTAATCAAGTGTGATATTTTGTACTTTTTTAAAATTATTTAAAGTTTAGTGGATCAACGTCTATAGTTAGTGAAATATTTTTTTTAATTTTAATAGTTTTTAACCAATCTTTTAAAAACTTTTGGGGGAATGCTTCTTGAGGATATTTTAATAATAACCTAGAACGATATTTTCCCTTTATAAGCGAAATAGAGGCACTTACAGGACCTAACAACAAAGCATCTTTCATTTTTGGAATTTTATTTTTTAGAATTCTTGCGCATTCATCCACATCAAATCTATTTTTTCCTGAAACAATAAAAGCAATAAGCTTTGTAAACGGAGGGAGATTAGATCTTTCTCTAAAAATAATTTCATTTTTATAAAAAGCTAAAATGTTCTGATCACATATTGATTTTAATGTTTGGTTTTCTGGTTCAAAAGTTTGAAGATATACTGTTGAATTTTTAACCTCTCTTCCAGCTCTACCACTAAGCTGATTCATCAATTGATATGTTTTTTCTGAACTGCGAATATCATTTCCTAAAAAATTCACATCAGAATTAACGATAACGATACAATTTAACTTTGGAAAATGAAAACCCTTAGAGATTAACTGGGTTCCCACAATGATATTAATTTTTCCATCCTGGATACTCTCAAAAATCTTTTTTGTACTATCATCGTTATGAATAAAATCACTTGAAAATAATTCAATTTTTTTATCAGGGAAAATTTCTTTAACTTCCTCAAATATTTTTTCAACACCCAGACCATAAAAAGAAAGTTTACAATTATCTCCGTCTTTACATTTTCTTTCTAATGAAGCTTCATGATCACAATAGTGACAAATTAATTTATTAGTTTCTTTGTGATAAATTAATGAAACTGAGCAATTAGGACAATTAAAACGATATCCACACTTTGAGCAAATAACAAATGTTGAATATCCTCTTCGATTTAAAAAAAATAAAATTTGATTTCCTTTGTCTAAAATATTTTTAAGTTCTGGAATAATAGACGATGAAATAAATTTAGATTTAAGAGGAGGATTTTTTTTTAAGTCTACAAATTTAACTTCTGGCAATTCAGCATCACCGTATCTTTTGTCTAAACTAATATAAGAAAATTTTTTATTAACTGTATTGTAGTAAGTTTCTATAGATGGTGTTGCTGAAACTAAAATGACTGATATTTTTTTTATAGAGGCCATTAATACAGCCATGTCTCTAGCATTGTAAATTACTTGATCTTCTTGCTTGTAAGATTGGTCATGCTCTTCATCTATAATAATTAAACCCAATTTTTTAAAAGGCAGGAATAGAGATGATCTGGCTCCTAAAACTAAATTGATTTTATGATTAGCAATTCCATGCCAAATTAACCTTTTATTTTTTTCAGAAATATCTGAGTGCCATAATGCAGGGTAACTCCCAAAACACTCTTTGAATCTTTCTTTGATTTGATTTGTTAAAGCAATTTCTGGAAGAAGAACTAAAACCTGATAACCTTTTTTTAAAAAATCTTGTATTTTTTTAAAATATATTAATGTTTTTCCTGATCCTGTAATTCCATGTAATAAAACTGTTGAAAATTTATCAAAAGAAATTTGATCATCTAAAATCTTAATAGCTTTTTTCTGACTTACGTCAAAACTAATATCTTTTTTTAATGAGTATTCTTTAAAAAATTCCTCTGGTTTATTTTTTTTAGATATTTCTTTAAATGCCTTCTTAAAAATAAATAATTTTAAAGTAATGCCCAAATCAACCAAGTTATATCGAGAAAACTTTTCTAAAAAAATTAAAGTATCTTTAGATAAAGACGCAAAATCAAATTTCTTTTTAATATCTTTAATTTTAATTGAGCTCTTAATTGGACTGCTCTTGCTCCAAACGACACCTATAATATCTTTATTTTGAAAGGGAACCAAAACAAAGTCCCCAATTTTTACATTAATATCTTTTGGAACATTATATGTAAAAGGATGATCAAATTTTAACGGCAGTAACACATCTAAAGTCATCAAAAAATTCTATTAATTGTTTATTTCTTACTATAAATTTTATAATCTAAATCCATGGAAATTTTTCTAGACTCATCAGATATTAAAGAAATTAGAGGATTAAACAAAGCTAATTTAGTAGATGGCATCACAACAAATCCATCCCTACTTGCAAGTGCAAATACTAATTTCAAAATTTTATTAAAAGAAATTTGTAGCGAAATAAAAGGTCCAGTAAGCGCTGAGGTGACGGCTCCGGATGTTCATTCAATGTTAAAAGAGGCTGACGTTCTAAAAAAAATTGCAAAAAATATCGTAATTAAAGTTCCGTTAACCTGGAATGGTTTGCAGGTATGCAGTATTCTTTCAGCAAAAAAAGTTAAGGTTAACGTTACTTTATGTTTCTCTACATCGCAGGCCTTGCTTGCTGCGAAAGCTGGAGCAACTTATGTTTCGCCTTTCATCGGAAGATTAGAAGACATCGGAGATAATGGAATTCAGCTTATAGCAGATATTAAAAAAATTTTTAATAACTATAAAAATATAAAAACAAAAATTTTATCAGCTTCTATTAGATCTGTTGAACATTTTAATGCTGTTGCAACTATCGGTTCTGATGTTGCTACAGTTCCTGTTAAAATTTTTAAAGAACTTCACAAACATCATCTTACAGACAAAGGTGTGGATATTTTTACTGCTGATTGGAAAAAATCAGGAATGAAGATTTTAACTTAAAAGTGGATAGCTCTTTTATCAACTGCTAAAGCGGCTTCTTTAATTGCTTCAGCATAAGTAGGATGTGCATGACATGTTCTTGCTATATCTTCCGCACTTGCACCGAACTCCATAGCCAAAGCAATTTCTGCGATCATATTACCAACATCTGGTCCGATCATATGTACGCCTAAGACTCTATCTGTTTTTTCATCAGCTAAAATTTTAACAAATCCATCTCCCTCATCATTAATTTTTGCTCTAGCATTTGCTGCAAAAGGAAATTTACCAATTTTATAAGATATTTTTTGCTCTTTTAGCTGCTCTTCTGTTTTGCCAACTGAAGCAACTTCTGGAGAGGTATAAATAACGCCAGGGATAACATTGTAATTTACATGCCCAGATTTTCCGCTAAGTAGCTCTGCAATGGCAATTCCTTCTTCTTCGGCTTTATGTGCTAACATTGGACCATCGATTACATCTCCGATTGCATAAATGTTATCTAAATTAGTTTTATATTTATGATCTGTTTCAATTCTCCCTTTTGAATCTAATTTTACTCCAATTTTATCAAGATTTAATCCTGCGGTATTAGGTTTTCTTCCAACTGACATTAATACTATATCACAATCAATATCGCTTTTGGCACCATTCTTCTCAACTGTGACCGTTGCACCATTTTTATTTTTTTTAACACTAATTACTTTTGTCGATAGATTAAATTGCATTCCTTGTTTTTGTAATATTTTTAGAAAAGCGTCCGAAATTTCTCTGTCCATGCCGGGAGTTATATAGTCCAAATATTCTATAACCTGAACTTCTGCTCCTAATCTTAGCCATACAGAACCCATTTCCAGTCCAATGTAACCACCCCCAACAACAACAAGTTTTTTAGGCACAGAACTTAAATTTAATGCCCCTGTTGAAGAAACTACTGTTTTTTCATCAATTTCTATATTTGGAAGAGAAGTTGGAACAGAACCAGTTGCTATAATTGCATTTTTAAATCGATAATCTTTTTGATTATTAGACTGATCGATAACTGAAATTGTATTTTTATCTTTAAAAGATCCAAAACCTTTAATGTAAGTAATCTTATTTTTTTTAAATAAAAATTCTATTCCTTTAGTAAGTCCTTCTACACCTTTTGCTTTATGACTCATCATTTTTGCAAGATCTAATGATGGCTCATTAATATTAATACCTATATTTTTAAATTCAGTTTTTGCTTTTTTATAAAGATCTGATGAATGCAATAAAGCTTTGGAAGGTATACATCCAACATTAAGACAGGTTCCGCCTAATGTTCCTCTAGATTCTATGCATGCAGTTTTTAATCCTAGTTGAGCAGCTCTAATAGCTCCAACATATCCTCCTGGACCTCCGCCTATAACTAAAAAATCAAATTCTTCCATAAATTATAAATTTAAAAAAAGTCTTCTTGGATCTTCTAAATATTCTTTAATTCTAACTAAGAATGATACAGCATCTTTTCCATCAATAATTCTGTGATCATAAGATAGAGCCAGATACATAATAGGTCTAACTTCAATTTTGTCTTCAACAACAACTGCTCGCTGAACAATATTATGCATCCCTAACACTCCTGATTGTGGAGGATTTAGTATAGGCGTTGATAGCATCGAACCATAAATTCCACCATTTGTAATTGTAAAAGTCCCACCCTGAAGTTCTTCAATAGATAATTGTCCAGTTTTTGCTTTTTCACCTAAGGCGATAATTTGTTTTTCAATATCTGCAAATGACAGTTCATCTGCGTCTCTAACCACTGGAACAACTAATCCTTTTTCTGTTCCGACAGCAACACCTATATTGTAATAATTTTTGTAAACAATTTCATCTTGTTGAATTTCTGCATTAATAATTGGAAAAGCTTTTAAAGCTTCAACGCAAGATCTTACAAAAAATGACATGAATCCTAATTTAACTCCGTATTTTTTCTGAAAACCTTCTTTATATTCAGCTCTCATTTCGATAATTCTCGACATATCAATTTCATTGAATGTCGTAAGCATCGCTGCATTATTTTGGGCCTCTTTTAATCTTTTGGCGATAGTTGCTCTTAGTCGAGTCATTTTAACTCGTTCTTCATCTCCCTTAGTAGCTCTGGCTGAAGAAGCAACAGAAGGCAAGCCCATGGATTCTAATAAGTCTCCTTTTAAAATTCTTCCATCTCTTCCCGATCCACTTATTGTGCTAATATCGATTCTTTTTTCTTCGATTATTCTTTTTACGGCAGGTGATAATATTTCTTTTTTACTTGTAGGAACTTCTATTGTTTTTGGTTTTACTGGCTCTGGTGCTTTAAATGATTCTTTTTTTGATACACTTGCAGTTCCTATAGACCCTAAAACCGCACCAACATTAACTGTAGTTCCTTCTTGAATTTTAATTTCAGACAAAACACCTTCCTCTGGGGAAGGCACAGCCACGCTAACTTTATCTGTTTCTAATTCAACTACTGGCTCATCTGCTTTTACTGAGTCCCCAACCTGTTTAAGCCATTTAGAAACCGTTGCTTCCGTTACCGACTCGCCAAGTGTAGGTACTACTAAATCTTTTGCCATTATTTTATAAAAGTACTTTTGATACTATTTGGTCTTGCTGTTGTACATGTTTTTTCAAATATCCGGTAGCTGTTGAAGCTGAAGGTTTTCTGCCAACATACTGTACTTTTTTAGATTTAGCGTCGATCGAGTCTAACGTCCAATTAATATATTTTTCAACAAAACTCCAAGCACCCATATTTTCTGGCTCTTCCTGACACCAAATAAATTCGTCAGCATTTTTAAATCTTTTTAAAAAGCTAGCTAATTTTTTTACTGGGAATGGATATAGTTGCTCAATTCTTAGTAATTGAACTTTAGGATTTCTTATTATCTCTCTCTTTTCAGAAATATCAAAATAAACTTTTCCAGAACAAAGAACTACACGTTTAATTTCTTCATCGTTTGCCAATTTAATTAAATTATATTCCGGAAAATCTGCATGGTCCGGTAATATTCTATGAAAGGAATTTTCAGGTAAAAAATCTTCAATTTCAGAAACGCATTTTTTGTGCCTCAATAAAGATTTTGGAGAAAATACTATAAGTGGTTTTCTAAATTTTCTGTGAATTTGTCTTCTTAATAAATGAAAATAGTTTGCAGGAGTAGTGCAATTAACTACCTGTAAGTTTTCTTGAGCACAAGATTGCAGATACCTTTCAATTCGTGCTGAAGAATGTTCTGGTCCTTGTCCTTCATAACCATGAGGAAGAAGCATTACTAAGCCACTTGCTCTTGTCCATTTTTTTTCTCCTGAGGTAATAAACTGATCAATTATAATTTGAGCCCCATTTGCAAAATCACCAAACTGAGCTTCCCACAAAACTAAGGTCTCTGGTGATGACAATGAGTATCCATATTCAAATCCCAAAACACCAAATTCTGAAAGAAAACTATCAATAATTTCAAACTGGGCTTGTTTTGAACTAAGATTTTTTAAAGGATAATATTTTTCTCCTGTATCCTGATCAAGTATACTGGCATGTCTTTGACTAAAAGTTCCTCTTGAAGAATCTTGACCTACAAATCTTACTGGGTAACCTTCTAATAATAAAGTTCCAAAAGCTAAACTCTCGGCTGTCGCCCAATCAAAACCTTTTCCTGTTTCAAACATTTTTTTCTTTGCTTCAAAAAGTCTTTTTATTGTTGAATGAAAATTTAAATTTACTGGAAGATGAGAAATTTTTTCTCCAGCTTGGTGAATTAAATCTAAATCAACGCCTGTTACTCCTCTACGATCAGATCCAATTTCATTTGTGAATTTTGACCAGCTTCCTGTGAACCAATCTATTTGGCTTGAAATATAGCTCTTTGATTCTGCAAATTCTGTATCTAAAAATTTTTTAAAATTATCTTTTTCTTTTTGAAACTCTTCATTTCTTAAAACACCTTCTTGAATAAGTTGGTTTCCATAAATTGTTAAGGTGGTGGCTTGAGCTTTAATTTTTTTGTACATTAAAGGCTGAGTAAAAGAAGGTTCATCTCCTTCGTTATGACCAAATCTTCGATAACAAATAATATCTATAACAACATCTCGTTTAAATTTTTGTCTATATTCTGTTGCAATTCTTGCGCAATAAACAACGGATTCAGCATCATCTCCATTAACATGAAATATTGGAGCTTGAACCATTTTAGCTACTTCTGATGGATAAGGTGAAGATCTTGCAAAAGAAGGGCTGGTAGTAAAACCAACTTGATTATTAACAATTATATGAATTGTGCCTCCAGTATTATGTCCTTTTAAACCAGACATTGCGAAACATTCGGCAACGATACCTTGTCCTGCAAATGCCGCATCACCATGTAAAAGAATCGGTATCACTTTTACTCTTTGCGGATCATTATGAAAAAATTGTTTAGCTCTTGTTTGTCCTAAAACTACAGGATTTACCGCCTCAAGGTGAGAAGGGTTTGCAGTCAGACTTACATGAACATTATTTCCGTTGAAATCTCTGTCTGCAGATGCACCCAAATGATATTTAACATCGCCTGAAACACCGGCTGTATCTGTGCCCAGGTCTCCTGAAAATTCTTTAAATATCTTTTTAAAAGGTTTTTGAATAACGTTAGCAAGAATATTTAATCTACCTCTGTGTGGCATTCCAATTTTAATTTCTTTCACTCCTGAATTTCCTCCAACTTTAATAATTTGTTCGAGTGCAGGAATTAAAGATTCACAACCATCCAAGCCAAATCTTTTTGTTCCAACAAACTTTGTATGGCAATAATTTTCAAATCCTTCTGCTTCTACTAATTTGTTAAAAATGGCTTTTTTTCCCTCGAGAGTAAAGTTTGCTTCCTTACCTTTTCCTTCAATTCTTTCCTGGATCCATTTTTTTTCTTCTGGATCCGACATGTGCATAAATTCTATTCCTATTTTTGCACAATAAGTTTTTAATAAAATTTCTAATATTTCGTTAACAGTTGCATATTGAAAACCTAAAACTTTATCTAAAAATATTTTTCTATTTCTGTCTTCTTTCTTAAAACCATAAGTTTCTGGATTAAGTTCCGGATGATAATTTTTTTCTTGAAGTTGAAGGGGATCTAAATCGGCGATTAAATGTCCTCTTATTCTATAAGCTCTAATCATCATTATTGCTCTAACAGAATCAATAGTGGACCTTTCTACGTCTACTCTTTCATCGCTGGATAAAGTTTTGTTTGCTTCTGTTA
>Ga0209356_1001199_pt1 | contig 10197 bp, 7 predicted proteins | sample LauGreFaBDMM15SN_2_FD_188213 | JGI IMG/M metagenome (GOLD analysis project Ga0209356, IMG submission 188213) | Freshwater lake microbial communities from Lake Michigan, USA - Fa13.BD.MM15.SN (SPAdes) (version 2) | ecosystem: Environmental > Aquatic > Freshwater > Lake | place: Lake Michigan, USA...
CTCTTGACCGCGATGTGTGGGCAGAGGCGAACAAGGCGTGGGATTCATGTCTTTCAACAGGAGATAAGAATGGATGGCGCAACGCGCAGATCTCAGTTCTAGCTCCAACTGGAACAATTGGTTTGATGATGGATTGCGATACAACAGGTATCGAGCCTGACTTCTCACTAGTTAAGTTCAAGAAGCTAGTCGGTGGCGGATCTATGCAGATCGTTAACCAGACAGTTCCACAGGCTCTAGTAAAGCTTGGCTATGCCCAAGAGACAGTTGAAGCAATCGTTGAGTTCATTGCAGCAAATGGCCATGTAATTGATGCGCCAGGGCTAAAGCTTGAGCACTACGAAGTATTTGATTGCGCACTAGGACAGCGTTCAATCGCACCTATGGGCCACGTTCGCATGATGGCTGCCTGCCAGCCATTCTTGTCAGGTGCGATCTCAAAGACGGTAAACCTTCCTGAGGATGCAACTGTTGAAGAGGTTGAAGAGGTTCACATCGAAGCATGGCGCATGGGTATCAAGGCGCTCGCTGTTTATCGTGACAACTGCAAGGTTGGTCAGCCATTATCTGATGGCAAGGCGAAGAAGAAGGAAGCAGTTGTTGAAGAAGCAGCAGCTCCAGTTCGCAAGCGTCTTCCAAAGGCACGTCCTGCAACAACAACATCATTTGCTGTTGGCGGCGCCGAGGGTTACATGACCGCTGGTGCATATGCAGATGGCGCACTTGGTGAAGTGTTCTTAAAGCTAGGCAAGCAGGGTTCAACACTTGCCGGTGTAATGGATGCCTTCTCAATTGCAGTATCTATCGGACTTCAATACGGAGTTCCACTAGAAACATTTGTTGAGAAGTTCACAAACTTGCGTTTCGAGCCAGCAGGTATGACAGATGATGCAGATATTCGCATGGCACAGTCCATGATGGATTACATCTTCCGTCGTCTAGCACTTGACTACCTACCATTTGAACAACGTTCAGCAATGGGTCTCTACACAGCGGCAGAGCGCCAAGCAGCGCTAGATAACGGTGGCGAGTACGTAGCACCTGTTGCGGCGGCTGATATCCCAAAAGCAGTTGCGCCTGTGGCGGTAGCTGCGGTTGCAAGTAAGCTAGTAGCGGTAAAGATTGAAGCCGCGCCCCTTGCAGCAACAATAGGATCTTCATCTGATCTACTTGAATCAATGGGAATTAAATCTGATGCTCCACTGTGCATGACATGTGGTGTGAAGATGCGTATGTCAGGTGCATGTTTTGTCTGCGAAGGTTGCGGAAACACATCTGGTTGCAGCTAAACCATAAGTATTGAATTACCCCGCAAATCTGTTTTCCGGCAGATAAGCGGGGTTTTTCATGTTCCCAGCACCGCTCAATCAAGAGTAGAATTACGACGTTGTTTCCGGGGTCGATGTAATTTCGAACCGGCGGTTATAGTCCGCGACCCGATGCCTGCCAGGTATCGGTTGACTCAGTGAAATTCTGAGACCGACGGTTAAAGTCCGGATGAGAGGAAACCAACAAAGGGTGGGCTTGCGCCTACCCGTTGTTTGCATTTTCCATTTTTGGAAGATGTTGCACCCACCCCGGTTACTCGTTTCTAGAGTTTGGGGCAGGGGAAATAAAAATGGAATACACAGTTGCAATGCAACGTGCGATTGCCCTTGCCGAAAAAGGACTGGGAAAGACTGCCCCCAATCCAATTGTTGGCGCAGTAATCATTGATGCAGCAGGAAATATTGTGGGCGAAGGTTTTCATGATCGTGTTAATTCTCCCGATCATGCAGAGATAGTTGCGATTAAAGCTGCAGGAGATAAGTCTGCAGGTGCAACAATTGTTGTGACACTTGAGCCATGCAATCACACAGGCAGCACAGGCCCATGTGTGCAAGCAATTATTGATGCAGGTATTACAACTGTTGTCTTTGCAGTGACAGACCCCAATGAAAGCGCCGCCGGGGGAGCAGCAGCGATTCGCGCAGCTGGCATCACTGTTATTGAAGGCGTTCTAAAAGAAGAGGCTGCCTTTTCTAACCGTGCCTGGCTGATGAAGATTAGAAAGAACCGACCGTTTTTCACCTGGAAGGTTGCCGCAACTCTAGATGGCAAAGTTGCAGCTGCAGATGGCACCTCAAAGTGGATTAGCAATGAGAGATCACGGGCTGATGTGCAAATACTTCGTCGTCAGGCAGATGCGATTTTGGTAGGTACCAATACTGTTATTACAGATGATCCACATTTGATTCCTCGTGGTTCTTTTGCTGGTTATGGGGCTAACCCAATCCGCGTTGTGTGTGGGGAGCAGGAGCTGCCAAAAGATGCGCAGATCTTTGATGATGCCGCGCAAACTATTCTTGTGAAATCAAAAGATCTAGATGTGTTAGTCGAAAAACTCAATGAATTAGGCGTTAACCATGTCTTTGTGGAGGCTGGGCCCACTCTAGGCAGTGCGATGTTGGATGGCTGTTTGCTAGATGAGTTGGTCATGTATCAGGCGCCATCTCTTTTAGGCACCGGAAAGCACTTCTTTGCCTTTGATTACCCAACGACGATTACCGACCAAATGCGGATGGACCACCTCAGCACGCAGGTGCTAGATGGCGATGTTAAGTCGGTCTATCGGATTAGGAATGGTGAGTGATGTTTACAGGACTTATCGCAGAGCTTGGCTCAATTACCGCAATCAAAAAGAGTGAGACATCAGCCATCTTTACAATTAACGCACCTGGGCTTATTTCAGAGATTTCAGTAGGAGATTCTGTTGCAGTTAACGGTGTGTGCTTAACTGCCACTTCAATCGATGGCACAGCTTTCACAGCAGATGTCATGGTGCAAACTCTTAACCTCACATCCCTTTCACAAATCTTTGTGGGCAGTCCAGTCAACCTGGAACTTGCTGCCCAGCTACATGCCCGCATGGGTGGACATATGGTCCAGGGCCATGTGGATGGTGTTGGCACCGTTGTTTCATTAACGCCCGGGGATAAGTGGGCACAGTTTGATATGACAGTGCCGGCCGAGTTGAGCAAATACATTGTTAATCAGGGCTCTATTTGTCTAGATGGTATTTCTTTAACCGTTGGGCACATCAATGATGCCAACAATGTTTTAACTGTGTGGCTTATTCCTGAAACGCTAGAGCGCACCAATCTTTCAACGTTGTTGCCGGGGGATTTAATCAACATTGAAGTTGATGTTCTTGCCAAGTACGTAGAGCGCTTATTGGCCAAGGGAGAAAAGTGATGAGTAATCTCCAAGCAGCACTTGCTGCCTATAAAAATGGCGATCTGATTATTGTTACAGATGATGCTGAACGTGAAAACGAAGGCGATTTAATGATTCTGGCTGAGAAAGCCACACCAGAAAAGGTTGCCTTTATGGTGCGCCACACAACAGGTATTTTGTGTGTTGCTATGACCCAAGAGCGTGCTCGCACATTACATCTGCCACTCATGGTGGAAGAAAACCAGGATTCAAAAAAGACTGCCTTTACAGTCAGTGTTGATTACAAGCCAGGGATAACAACTGGAGTCAGTGCGCAAGAGCGCTCAAATACGGTGCGAGCACTTGCAGATGCATCAGCTGTTGCATCAGATTTCATTCGCCCAGGCCATGTCTTTCCTTTGATTGCAGATAACGGAGGGTTAGCCGCCCGTGGTGGCCATACAGAAGCTGGTATTGCGCTGTCGCAGCTCGTTGGCGCAGAGCCACTCTGCTTACTTTCAGAAATCGTCAACGATGATGGCTCAATGGCACGCGGGCAATCACTTAGCGCCTTTGCCGCAGAGCTCTCAATTCCGGTTATTTCTGTGGGTGAGTTAAAGGCATATGTTCAGGCCAACCCAATTGCACCAATAAAGACCACAACAGAATTTAAATTTGAATGGGCACAACTTCCACTTCAAAGTGGCATGTGGAAGATCGCAACATTTCCGGGGCTGCGTCAAAGAGAGCACGCAGTTATTGCATTCGGCGAGAGCAATGATCTGCCAATGATGCGTATTCATAGTGAGTGCTTCACAGGCGATGTTGTTCAGTCACAGCGCTGTGATTGTGGCGAGCAGCTAGAGCAGTCAATTAATTTAATTCAAGAGCACGGCCATGGATACATCATCTATCTACGTGATCATGAGGGCCGCGGCATTGGGCTGACAGAAAAGATTAAGGCGTATCAATTACAGGATCAAGGCATGGACACCATCGATGCCAACCTGCATTTGGGCCATGAGATCGATGCACGTGATTGGAATGATGCAATTGCAATAGTTAAAGCGTTGCAGATTACCGCCGTGCAATTGCTGACTAATAACCCTAATAAGGTCGCAGCTCTTAAGGGCTCTGGCATCACAGTGACACAAAAACCACTTGTGATTGTCAGCAATAAATTTAATGAAAAGTATCTAGCTACCAAGGAAGAAAAACTTGGTCACACACGAGGAGGCAAGTAAATGGCAGGACATGCACCACGCATTGGGATCACGCCATTGCCGCAGGCAAAGGTTGCGATCATCTCTTCATCCTGGCACCTAGATATTTGTAATGACTTAATTGCAGGTGCAAAGCGCGCACTTGCTGAGGCGCAGGTAGGAACCGTTGAGGTTCAGTTTGTTCCGGGATCTTTTGAGATTCCACTTGCAGCCCAATACGCATTTGATAAGGGCTTTGATGCAGTTGTTGGAGTGGGCTTGGTTCTTAAAGGTGAAACACCTCACTTTGATTATGTCTGCCAAGGCGTTACTCAAGGGGTGATCGATGTTTCCCTCAAGTATGGCAAGCCAATTGGTTATGGTGTCTTGATGTGTAATGACCTTGACCAAGCTATTGCTAGATCTGGTGTTGCTGGCAGCACAGAGGACAAGGGATATGACAGCGCAGTTGCTGCCCTTGAACTTTTGCGTTTGAAGAACGCCTAGATAGACTCCTTGGGTGAGCGTAACTAGCGCAGGTGCAGCCTTTAAGAAGGCGTTAGTTGAAGAAACCCCGCTTCAAATTATTGGCACCATCAACGCTAATCACGCCCTGCTTGCCAAGCGCGCTGGATACCGAGCAATCTATTTATCAGGTGGCGGAGTTGCAGCTGGATCATTGGGAGTTCCAGATTTAGGAATCACGACGTTGGATGATGTATTAACCGATGTTCGTCGCATTACTAATGTGTGCGATACACCGCTGCTAGTTGATGCTGATACAGGATTTGGCGCATCGGCTTTTAATATTGGCCGCACAGTAAAGGATCTGATCAAAGCTGGCGCGGCCGCAATGCATATTGAAGATCAGGTTGGCGCAAAGCGCTGTGGTCATCGCCCTAACAAGGAAATTGTTTCAAAGAGTGAAATGGTGGATCGCATCAAGGCTGCAGTGGATGCTCGCACAGATGACAACTTCCAGATCATGGCCCGCACAGATGCGATTGCCAATGAAGGTATTGATTCAGCGATAGATCGCATTCACGCATATATCGAAGCTGGTGCGGATTTGGTTTTTCCTGAGGCAATTGAAAGTTTGGCAGATTATTCCAAGATTTCATCTGCTGTTTCCAAGCCGATACTGGCAAATATCACTGAATTTGGAAAGACTCCATTGTTTACTCGTGACGAGTTGGCCGCTAACGGGGTGGGAATGATCCTGTATCCGTTGTCAGCCTTTAGAGCGATGAACAAGGCTGCAGAGAACGCCTACACCGCTATCCGCCGCGATGGCACGCAGGCCGCTGTGATCGACACAATGCAGACACGTGAAGAGTTATACCAAGCGATTAATTATTATGAGTACGAGAAAGCACTTGACCAAACACTAGGCAAAGACAACGGGTAAAAAATCATGGAAGAAATCAAAGTAAAGAAGTCAGTTGCACTCTCAGGTGTTCCAGCAGGAAGCACTGCCCTTAGCGCAGTGGGTGGAGCTGATCTTCACTACCGTGGATACTCAATCAAGGACTTGGCAGCTAACTGCGAGTTCGAAGAGATTGCATTCCTTCTTGTTCATGGTGCTTTGCCAACACAGGCCCAATTAGACACATACAAGGCAAAACTCAAAGGTCTACGTGGGCTCTCACCTCAGCTCAAGACAGTGCTAGAACAACTTCCAAAAACTGCCCATGCCATGGATGTATTACGTACTGGTTTTTCTGCACTCGGTGCAATCACTCCAGAATCAACCCATCACACTGAAGCAGAAGCACGCGATATTGCAGATTCAATGCTGGCAAAGACTGGTTCACTTCTTGGTTACTGGCACCACTTTGCCAATAGCGGCAAAAGAATTGAAGTAGAAACTGATGACAACTCAATCGGTGCACACTTTCTACACCTACTACATGGCGAGAAGCCAAGTGCACTATGGGAAAAGGCAATGCACGCATCGCTTGTTCTCTATGCAGAGCACGAATTCAACGCCTCAACATTTACAGGTCGCGTTATTGCTGGAACTGGCGCAGACATTTACTCATGTGTGACAGGTTCAATCGGAGCACTCAGTGGTCCAAAGCACGGTGGTGCTAATGAGGTTGCACTAGAAATTCAGCTTCGCTACTCATCACCAGATCAGGCTGAAGCAGATATTCGCACACGCGTAGAAGCCAAAGAAGTAGTCATTGGTTTCGGACACCCTGTTTACACAGTCTCTGATCCACGTAACGAGATCGTCAAGATCATTACAAAAGAGCTTGCAATAGAGGCTGGCAAAGAGAATTTGTATGATGTTGCAGAGCGCATCGAATCCGTGATGATGGAAGTGAAGAAGATGTTCCCTAACGTGGACTGGTTCTCAGCTGTTGCATATGATTCGATGAAGATTCCAGTTAACTACTTCACTCCACTGTTTGTGATGGCACGTATTTCAGGCTGGACAGCCCACGTTATCGAACAGCGCAACGATGGAAAGATCATCCGCCCAACAGCTACCTATGTTGGTCCAGAAGATTTGGCTTTTCTTCCAATCGAAAAGCGCTAATTAATGAGTGGCCATGTAGTTAAGAACAACCAGCCGTACGATCAGGCGATAATCGACATCGTCGATTACGTCCTGAACTATGAGGTTAAGTCACCGGTTGCTTATGAAACTGCATGGAATTGCTTTATGGACACACTTGGTTGTGGACTAGAAGCACTTGAATATGAAGCCTGCACCAAGCTTTTAGGACCAGTTGTTCCAGGTTTAACTGTTGCAAATGGTGTGAAGGTTCCCGGCACCAAATATGTTCTAGATCCTGTTCAAGGTGCTTTCAATATCGGCGCAATGATTCGTTGGTTAGATTTTAATGACACCTGGTTAGCAGCTGAATGGGGCCACCCATCAGATAACTTAGGTGGCATTCTGGCAACTGCTGATTGGCTCTCTCGCACATCTGCTAAGAAGTTCACAGTTAAAGATGTGTTAACAGCGATGATCAAAGCCCATGAGATTCAGGGTTGTATCGCACTTGAAAACTCCTTTAACAAGGTCGGCCTAGATCACGTTGTATTGGTCAAGGTTGCATCAACTGCTGTTGTTTCACAGATGATGGGTCTAACTCGTGATCAAGTGTTGGCTGCTGTTTCTCTTGCCTGGGTTGATGGTCAATCACTTCGCACCTATCGTCACTTTCCAAATGCAGGTTCACGTAAGTCATGGGCGGCAGGGGATGCAACATCTCGCGCTGTGCGACTTGCTTTAATTGCACAGACCGGTGAAATGGGATATCCATCTGCGCTGTCTGCAAAGACGTGGGGCTTCTATGATGTCTCTTTCAAAGGACAACCATTTAAGTTCCAGCGCGAATACGGCACCTATGTAATGGAAAACATCTTGTTCAAGATTTCCTTCCCTGCAGAGTTCCACTCACAAACAGGTGTTGAAGCTGCGATGACTATTTACCACCAGATGCAGGCAGCAGGCAAAACTTCTGATGACATTAAAAAGGTCACGATTCGCACACATGAGGCATGTATTGGAATTATTGATAAAAAGGGACCGCTTAATAACCCGGCAGATCGCGATCACTGTATTCAATACATGACAGCAGTTCCCTTTATCTTTGGTCGACTAACTGCACGTGATTACGAGGATGACATCGCATCAGATCCACGTATTGATGCGCTGCGCGAGAAGATTGTGTGCGTTGAAGATGCCAGCTATACCGCTGATTATCACGACCCAGAAAAGCGCTCTATTGCTAATGCAATAACAGTTGAATTCAATGATGGAACTGTTTTTGACGAGGTTGCAGTTGAGTACCCAATTGGCCATGCACGTCGCCGAGTTGAAGGTATTCCGCTGCTTATTGAAAAATACAAGACCAATCTGGCTCGCATCTATGACAAAGACAAGCAGAGCACGATCATTGAGCTATGTCTTGATTACAACAAGTTGGCAGCAACACCCGTCAATGAGTTTATGGATTTGATGGCTCTTTAATGAGCGATATGTCAGCAAAGGTGCGTCGCGCACTAGATGTTGCCGTTGAAGCAATTGGTGGTTCAGCCCGCGAAGGCCAGATTGAAATGGCAGAGGCTGTTGCAAATGCACTGACTAATCGTCATCACTTAATGGTTCAAGCCGGCACTGGCACCGGAAAGTCACTAGCCTACTTGATTCCCGGCATTGTCCATGGCCGAAAAGTATTAGTGGCCACTGCAACCCTTGCACTGCAGCGCCAGTTAGTTGATCGCGATTTGCCAGCAGTTGTCCCAGCACTAGAAAAGGAGCTCGGCCGAGAGATCTCCTATGCCATCTATAAAGGCGTGGGCAACTATGTCTGTTTGCAAAAGATGAATAGTGATGAGGTTGATCCTGACGGTGAGTTAGTCATGGAGGTTTCATCCCTTGAAAAAGATGCCAAGCGTTTAATTGCGTGGGCAAAGACTCCAGGTGTGAGTGGGGATAGAGATGATGCACCTGAGGTTGATCGCAGAGTGTGGGCGGCTAATAGTGTTTCAGGCAGAGAGTGCGTTGGCGCAGATGTGTGTGCATTTGGCTCTCAATGCTTTGCCGCAAATGCTAAAGCTAAGGCACAGACTGCCGACATTGTCGTTACTAACCACACACTACTTGCAATTGAGATCGTAGATTCACATCCGATCCTACCTGAGCGAGATTGTGTGATTTTGGATGAAGCACATGAGTTTATGGATCGGGCAACACAGGCTGTGACAGATGAGCTAACAAGCAATCGTGTTTTGCGCGCCGCTGCCATGGCCCGCAAGTTCATGCCGGGCAAGCTTTCAGATGCTTTTCACAAGTCAGCAAATGATTTCCATGAATCGATGGTCGATTATGGCGAGGCAGCTAAGGCTGAATTTGGAACACAAGGGCGACTTGAAGAAATACCTCAATCACTTGAGTTTTCAATCCGCAAGGTCATGGAAGCATCAAAGGCGATCATTCAATTCATGTCTGCAGATGATGAAATCATCGATACTGATGGATTAGCTGAGCGGGCTCGAGTTAAGGGCGCTGTTAGTGAGATAGCAACGACTGCCACAACCCTTCTTAAAATGGGCGATGGTTTAGTGCTCTGGTATGAACCTACGTTTTCTACACTTTATTTAGCACCGCTGTCTGTCTCTGAAGTATTGCGGGAGAACTTACTGACCAGAACCCCTGTGATTGCAACATCTGCGACATTGACTGTGGGAAAAGGTTTTGATTCCATGGCAAAGATCATCGGCTTTTTGGTCAATGAAGAGATGAACGCTGAAGTTAAAGAGGGGGAGGTAGATCCTGCCAACGTTCAAATGCTAGATGTGGGAAGTCCTTTTGATTTTGCTAATCAAGGCGTCTTATATATGCCTAAGCATTTGCCAGAACCTGGCCGTGATGGTCCGAGCCAAGAGGTGTTAACAGAATTAGGTGAACTCATTGATGCAGCAGGTGGTCGCACACTTGCGCTATTTTCTTCATGGCGAGGTGTTGAGGCAGCAGATCTGCATCTGCGCAAAGTATTGGCAGAGCTACCGATAAAGATCATCACGCAAAAAAGGGGCGACGCCGTTGGACCACTTGTTTCACGGTTTGAGAAAGATGAAACATCTGTTTTGATTGGCACGATGTCGCTCTGGCAAGGTGTGGATGTGCCAGGAAATAGTTGTATTTTGGTTGCAATCGATCGCATTCCATTCCCACGACCTGATGAACCTGTGATGAGTGCGCGGGCAGCACAGGCTGATGCAAAAGGCGGCAGCGGATTTATGCAGGTTTCCTTGCCTCGTGCAGCGTTGTTATTGGCTC
>Ga0209356_1001202_pt1 | contig 10183 bp, 8 predicted proteins | sample LauGreFaBDMM15SN_2_FD_188213 | JGI IMG/M metagenome (GOLD analysis project Ga0209356, IMG submission 188213) | Freshwater lake microbial communities from Lake Michigan, USA - Fa13.BD.MM15.SN (SPAdes) (version 2) | ecosystem: Environmental > Aquatic > Freshwater > Lake | place: Lake Michigan, USA...
ATTTACAATTTAATGTAGCTAGAACACCTATAGTTTATTCAAGGTCTTTGTTTACCTTTGTCTTTTTAAAATAAACAGATAAATTTTTATGTTAAATCTTGTTTTATTTGGCCCTCCTGGAGCCGGTAAAGGAACTCAATCGGCTAAAATCATTGAAAAATATGGTTTGATTCATTTGTCAACAGGTGATTTACTTCGCGCTGAGATACAGGCGAATACACCTTTGGGTTTAGAAGCTAAGAAATTAATGGATCAAGGTATTTTAGTTCCAGATTCTGTGGTGATTGGAATGATTGAAAATAAATTGAACGAGAATAAGTCGGCCAATGGCTTTATTTTCGATGGCTTTCCACGTACCGTTGCCCAAGCAAATGCATTAGATGTTTTGTTAATTGGCCATCATTTGTCCATCACTCAAATGATTGCTTTGCAAGTGGGAGATGAGGAATTAACTCAGCGTTTATTGTCCCGTGGAAAATCCTCAGGACGCCCAGATGATCAAAATGAAGATTTGATTCGTAAGCGTGTACAGGAATACAATGAAAAAACAGCTCCCGTGGCATCACATTATGCGGACCAAGGAAAGTTTAAGGGGATTAATGGCGTAGGGGAAATCGAGGAGATTTTTGAACAGATTGTTTCCATTATCGAGTCATAATCAACGGTAATTTTTAGACACGAGGTATCGTGTTTCTACATTTTTTAGACACGAGGTATCGTGTCTCTACAAATTATCAATCGAATTCTATGTGTCTCTACATTTTTTAGACACGAGGTATCGTGTCTCTACATTTTTTAGACACGAGGTATCGTGTCTCTACAAATTATCAATCGAATTCTATGACTTCAAATTTCATCGATTACGTTAAAATTAACCTTCGTTCAGGACATGGCGGAAGTGGCTCTTCACATTTTAGAAGAGAAAAACACGTTCCCAAAGGTGGTCCAGACGGAGGTGATGGTGGTCGAGGAGGTCATATATATTTAGTGGGGACCACCCAACAATGGACTTTGCTTCATTTAAAATATCAAAAACATATTATTGCCGATAATGGAAATGGGGGCGAAGGCGCCCGTAGATCAGGATCAGAAGGAGATGATGTCTATATTCAAGTGCCCTTAGGTACCATCGTGAAGGACGGGGAAACAGAAGAGTTTTTGGCAGAAGTGACCGATGATGGCCAAAAAGTGCTTTTATTGCCTGGAGGCCGAGGTGGATTGGGTAATTTTCATTTTAAATCCTCTACTAATCAGTCGCCTCGACATGCGCAACCGGGCGAACCTGGCCAAGAACGTTGGGTCATCATGGAATTGAAAGTACTAGCGGATGTAGGCCTGGTAGGGTTTCCAAATGCGGGTAAATCAACCTTATTATCTGTCATTTCTGAGGCAAAACCTGAAATCGGTGATTATCCATTTACCACACTAGTGCCTAATTTAGGGGTAGTCGCCTACCGGGATTACAAATCGTTTGTGGTCGCCGATATTCCGGGTATTATTGAAGGGGCTGCGGAAGGAAAAGGCTTAGGCGTTCGATTTTTAAGGCATATTGAACGAAATTCTATTTTATGTTTTTTGATTCCATCAGATGCCACAAATTGGGGTGATGAATACAAAATATTGGTGGGGGAATTGCAGAAATACAACCCTGAAATGTTAAGTAAACGTAGGGTTTTAGTCGTTTCAAAAATGGATCTCTCCATTCCAGAAATGAAAGTTGAGATGCGCGAAAGCCTCCCAGCAGATCTTCCACTTGTTTTTATCTCTTCCATAACCCAAGAAGGTATTCAAGAATTAAAGGACATTTTATGGGGAACTTTGCAAGAGGAAAATAAAAATCTTCAAAGGCCTGAACTCCTTAATGAAAATATAGAAATCGAAGATTAGGGGTATTTATTTCACTTGCTTGGCCATAAAGGCAATGCCCTCATTAAAACTGCTGGGTGAATAACCCAAAACACTTTTAGCTTTATCTAAGATAAATCCAGTGCGTGCAGGCCTTTTGGCAGGTTGTGAGAAGGTCGATGAATCTGCTTTTTGAATTAATTCTTTGGGTAAGTTGTAAAATTCAGCCGTTTTAATGGCCATCTCATAGGGAGTCAAGAAATCACTTCCCGAGATATTGAATATTCCTTGGACGTGGTTTTTCGTGATGAGCCAACAACCCATCGCCAAATCTTCCGCAAGGGTAGGGGTCCGGAACTGATCTGTCACCACCTGGATGGTCTTTCCATCTTCCAGCGATTTTTTGACCCACAAAATGATATTGGTACGACTCATATCCTCGACAATTCCAAAAACCAAAATGGTTCTTGCAATTCCCCATTTAATCGTAGATGCTTGAAGTAATTGTTCCGCCTTTAATTTACTTTCTCCATATATAGAGATTGGACACGGTTTAGCATTTTCATCGTAAGGCCCAGAAAGCCCGTCAAAAATAAAGTCAGTAGATACGTGGCAGAAAAATGTGTTATTCGACTTACATGCATTAATTAAATAGGAAACCGCCGTCACATTTAAAAGTTCACATCCTTCAGGATCAGCTTCACAGGTATCGACATTCGTCATGGCGGCCGTATGAATTAACGCATCAGGCTGGTATGTTTTAAAAACCTCCAAAACTTCAACTTCATTCGTGATGTCAAGGGAAACGTAGGTATACTTCAAATTCCCAGTCAGGCGATTCGGGCCTTTAGCGGTGGCGATTAATTTAATTTCAGGAAACTGGCTCAACAAGTGAACTAGTTTTTGACCTAAGAGGCCGTTAGATCCCGTAATTAAAATCGTTTGTTCCATGCTATGTTATAAGGCAATTTGTCTTCTAATTTCTTTCAACAATTCACTGGCTCCTGCGCCAATTAATTGATCTGCTAATTTTTGACCTAATTCAATCGGATTTTTTCCTACAAGGGAAAACTCGATTTTTTGTTGGCCATCTAAGCTTAATACACCACCGGTCAAATTTACAACATCTTTTTCAATATGAGCATGCCCATACACCGGGACGCTGCAGCCTCCATCTAGTTTGGATAAAAGTTCACGCTCCGCTAAAATGCATATTTCGGTCGCCTCATGATTGCATGCGGATCGAATGATGTTTTGCAAATCCGTGGACAGTGTCTTCGCACATTGAATCGCCACAGATCCTTGACCCACCGCAGGGATAAATTGATCCAAAGGTAAATGTTCTGAAATATAAGCCGACATATCCATTCGATATACACCAGCATAAGCAAGGATCATCGCATCACAGTCGCCATTTTTCAACTTCTCTAATCGAGTTTGTAAATTTCCACGCATCTCCACCGGCTTTAAGCTAGGATAAAGATGTCCTAAAAATGCGCGTCGGCGTGTCGATGATGTACCAATCTGATAAGCTCCTGGGGTATTTAATGTGAAATTCGGGTCTAAACTAAGCAACACATCGTGCGATTTTTCTCTTTCCGTAAAGGCAATTAATTGTAAATCTTCGGGAAGGGTCGACGGAAGATCTTTGGCAGAATGCTGAGCGATGTCAATGTCTCCATTTCGCAACATCTGTTCGAGTTCTTCGGTGAACACCCCTTTTGAGCCAATTTTCGAAAGTGATCGATCTAAAATTTGATCACCTTTGGTCGATATCGCAATTAATTCATAGTTGAGCCCCGCCTTTTCCAAATACGAGCCTATGTAATTTGCCTGCCAAATAGCCAGTGCTGAATTTCGGGTCCCTATTTTAATTTTTCGCATGGAAAATTCGAATTAGTTGGAGCGAGAGATCTAGGTGGAGCATTTTGGCACGTGCATTTCTTTCCAAGTGATAATGTACTTCTGAAACTTTTTCACTCATTTTTCCGATGGCTTCCCCCGTTAATGTTTTTGAAAAGTTTTCGATAAATCCACGTTCTTTTTCAAGCGATTTAATGAGTTGGGACGTACCCGATATTTGGTATAAACATTGCCTAAATATATGCAAAGTGTGTTCTAACACACTTTTTTGATCCTCTTTGCTGAATGCATCAAACTGATCGGCCAACAATGAAATTTTGATCAGGTTTTTTGAATAGACTGCCCGCATCCACTCGGCAAACCAAGTCGTTGCACTCATATTTTCGTTCACCGCTTTGTCCAGTGCCCAAGAAATATTTCCCTCGCAGGTAATAGCTAGTTGCTGCGCTTTTTCCATTTCAATACCTGTTTTTTCGGTTAGGAAGGGGGCTAAATCTGCTTCGTCAACGGTCCCTACATTAATGCGTTGGGTTCTTGATATGATCGTAGTCAACAACTTTTGTGGATCCGAACAGATTAAAATAAATAAGGTAGATGAGGGCGGTTCCTCAAGTGTTTTCAATAAAGCGTTTCCGGAAGACAGATTTAGTGTTTCGGCATTCCAAATAAATACAATTTTAAAGGGAGCCTCAAAAGGCTTCAGGCTTATTTTTTGAATGAGCTTCCTCGTTTCTTCAACGGGTATATTTCCTTGTCTGTTGCCTTCCGCACCCAAATAGCTTAACCAATCGGCTAAGGTGCGAAAAGGTGACTCCAATATAAATTTTCTCCATTCCGGTAAAAATGCATCGGATTCCGCGTCTTTGACCTTTTTTGTGGTGATGGAGGGGAATACATATACGATATCTGGATGTATTCCTTTGTGGACTTTTTGGCAACTCGGACAAGTTCCACAGGCATCATCACCTTCCTTTTGAGTACAGAATAAATAGGATACAAAAGCCAAGGCCATCGCCGTTTGTGTGCCACCCGTTGGCCCCTGAAACAATTGGGCATGCGCAATGTGCTGATTTTGCACGGCATTGCTTAATTGCTTTTTGACCACATGTAAACCTGGGATGTCCTGAAATCGCATGGAGGATTATTAGAAAGTACTAATTTCGTAAAGTTGCTTCCTCTTTCCAAATTTGTTCAATGAGTTCGGCCGAATTTTCTGCTAATTCTTGATTTTTTGCTTTTGCCCATTTCTTGGCATTGGCTAGCGCTTTATCAAATGCATATTTTTTTACGTTGGGATACTCCCCCCAAGTTAACGAAGGAATGAATTTGGGCAAAAATTGAATGCCACTTATATTGGAATGATTGCCGACCACGGTCCCCGTATTAAATCGTGTGCCGATACCCGTCGTGACAAAATCTCCCATGATTACTCCAAGCGATTTGGTATTGGTCTTACGCGGCTTTGCCGTTGAGTAGTCGAAAATATCCACCTCATTCAAATCATTTTTAACATTCGAGGTACAAGTCATGGCTCCCCAATTGCAAAACGACCCTATAATCGATGATCCGGCGTACCCATCATGTCCTTTATTTGAATAGGGGTAAAAAATGGAATTGCTTATTTCACCGCCTACTTTACAGTGAGGTGCAATGGTCGTAAATGGCCTTATTTTAGATCCTAAATTGGTCACTGAATGATCTAAAATAGCTGCGGGTCCTTGAATTAATGTACCTATTTGAATACTAACTTGTTTCCCAATATAAATGGGTCCTTGGCTTGCATCTAAAATACTGCCTTTTAAATCGGCTGTGGCGTCTATAAAGCAATTTTCAGGATGGATGAGGATATTGCCGTTTTCTTTTAAATGATTTTGGTCAAATGCATTTGGTTTTATTTCCTTTTTAAGCAATGCTGCATTTAGGCTTAAAAGGTCTTCGAATTTTGAGAAAAATACTGGATTGGCTTGGGAGTTAATGGTATTCCAGTCGGCCGAGGGTACGACCAAACCCCTAAAGGCGATCAGCTGTCCTTGAAAAAATAAGTTGGTTTGCTCGGGCAAGTTTTCCAGTTCCTGAATTAGCTCTTGGCTTGGAAGGACTGACCCTAAAATATGTAATGCGTTGGGTTGTTTTTCAGCCGCACCCCAACTTATTTTGGCGTTCGTTGCGGCACTCCATTTTTCATGAATTTTTGATAGACCAATCCAATGCTCAGCCAAGCTACGTATATAGCTTATCGGTCGCAGGTTTTGGGTGATTTTTGGATCGTTAAAAAGATGTATGGCTTTCTCCATGATGCAAATTACAAAAAAAGCCTCGACAAGATTATTGAAGAGGCTTTAATGTATATTTTTGAAGAAAATTAACTCTTCGCGTAACGCTTGTTGAATTTATCTACACGTCCAGTGGTATCTAATAATACATTTTTACCTGTATAGAATGGATGTGATTGTGAGGATACCTCGACTTTATATACCGGGTAAGTTGCACCTTCAAATTCTGTTGTTTCTGTTGTTGCTGCGCAAGAACGAGTTAAAAACTTGTAATCTGAAGATAAATCATGGAATACGACTTGCTTGTATTCTGGATGGATGTCTTTTTTCATTTTATTTTTTTTTGGACGATTCCCTGCCGTCATTTTATTTGTATCAATGAAGCCACTGGGATTTAGGCTCATTTAATCGGGTTGCAAAAATAGACAAATTTTATAGATCTAGCAAAACTTTTGTGTTATTTTTTTTGTGTTTTTAGAGCCAATGAAAGCGTTTTACAAATCCTAAAAATATTTTTATTGGACTTTTCCAAGAGGCAACTTGCTTAATGATTTGAATTTATGGGAGTTGAATATTGCAATTTAAATATGCCTCTTTTTTAATGTTTTTTTAAGAAAATAATGTTTGCAAGTAGATGTGTTTTTTTCTAATTTTACTGAGAAGGAATTCAAGCAAAAACGCCGATTTTTTTGACCGCATTCCCCTCTAGTTTTAAGCAATTTTAAATTATATTTTTAGGAAACACATGTACGTAATTAAAAGAGACGGTCGTCGCGAATCTGTCAAGTTTGACAAAATCACAGCTAGGATAGAAAAACTTTGTTACAGTTTAGATCCCTTTTTTGTCCAACCCTTAGAGGTGGCCAGAAAAGTTATCTCTGGTTTGTATGATGGAGTCAAAACTACTGAATTGGATAATTTGGCAGCGGAGACAGCGGCATCGTTGACGACAAAGCATCCTGACTATGCTGTACTAGCGGCTAGGATTGCCATATCTAATTTACATAAGAATACGTTGAAATCGTTTTCGGCTACGATGAAGCGCTTGTTTACTTACGTAGATCCTAAAACTGGGCAAAATGCTGCTTTGTTATCAAAGGAGGTTTATGATATCATTAAGAAGAATGCGGTAGAGTTGGATGAGGCGATTATCTATGACCGTGATTTCGGTTATGATTATTTTGGTTTCAAGACTTTAGAGAAATCATATCTCTTAAAATTGGAGGGCCAAATAGCTGAACGCCCGCAACATATGTTGATGCGTGTGGCGGTGGGTATTCACCAAACAGATCTTGCTTCCGCTATCGAGACCTATAATTTGCTTTCGGAGCGTTGGTTTACGCATGCAACCCCTACTTTATTTAATGCGGGTACTCCGAAGCCACAGATGTCATCTTGTTTTTTGTTGACTACACAAGATGATTCGATTGAAGGAATTTACGATACGTTAAAACAAACAGCTAAAATTTCACAATCGGCTGGTGGTATAGGTTTAAGTATTCACAATATTCGTGCGACGGGTTCTTACATTAAGGGTACTAATGGTACGTCCAATGGCATTATCCCTATGCTTCGTGTATTTAATGATACGGCGCGTTATGTAGATCAGGGCGGTGGAAAACGTAAAGGTTCTTTTGCTATCTATTTGGAGCCTTGGCATGCGGATGTTTTTGAATTTTTAGAATTAAAAAAGAATCACGGGAAGGAAGAGATGCGTGCAAGGGATTTGTTTTATGCCCTTTGGATTCCAGATTTATTCATGAAGCGTGTTGAAGATAATGAGGAGTGGTCTTTATTCTGTCCACATGAGTGTCCAGGATTATCCGACACGCATGGAGAAGAGTTTGAGGCATTATACCATAAATATGAGTTAGAAGGTAAGGCTCGTCAGGTGGTTAAGGCACAAGAATTATGGTTTAAAGTATTAGAATCTCAAACCGAGACCGGTACACCCTACATGTTGTACAAAGACCATGCGAATAGCAAATCAAATCAAAAGAATTTAGGTACAATTAAATCTTCGAATTTATGTACTGAAATTATTGAGTATACGTCTAAAGATGAGGTGGCTGTTTGTAATTTGGCTTCCTTGGCTTTGCCTAAATATGTGAAGGCCAATGAAAAAGGGGTGAATGAATTTGATCACGCTAAATTATATGACGTAACTAAATCGGCGACTAAGAATTTAAATAAGATTATTGACGTCAACTACTATCCTGTCCCTGAGGCTCGTAATTCAAATTTACGTCACAGGCCTATTGGATTAGGAGTTCAAGGATTAGCAGATGTATTTATTATGTTGAGAATGCCATTCGAGTCACCTGAGGCACAACAATTAAACAAAGATATTTTTGAAACCATTTATTATGCTTCGATGGAAGCATCCATGGAATTAGCCATTAAAGAAGGACCATATTCCACTTGGGAGGGTTCACCTATTTCTAAGGGTATTTTCCAGTTTGATATGTGGAATGTTACACCAAGTTCAGGGCGTTGGGATTGGGAGAGTTTACGTGAAAAAGTAGTTAAAAATGGGGTTCGCAATTCCTTATTGGTTGCGCCAATGCCTACAGCTTCCACTTCACAAATCTTAGGTAATAACGAGTGTTTTGAGCCATATACATCCAATATTTATGCTAGACGTGTTTTGTCAGGTGAATTTGCGGTGGTGAACAAGCATTTGTTGAAGGACTTGATCAAGTTAGGACTATGGAATGAATCCATGAAAAATAAATTGATTTCAGCGAACGGTTCGGTACAGGGTATTCCTGAGATTCCTAAAGATCTTAAGGAATTGTACAAAACGGTTTGGGAGATTAAGCAAAAAACTATTTTAGAAATGGCTGCTGACCGTGGAGCATACATCTGTCAGTCTCAAAGTTTAAATATTCATATTCAAGATGTGAATTTTGGCAAGCTAACTTCGATGCACTTCCACGCGTGGAAACTTGGTTTAAAAACAGGCATGTACTATTTACGTACAAAGGCAGCTGCTGATGCCATAAAGTTTACTATCGAGAAGCAAGCGGAAGTTCAAATTGAGCAAACAAATAATGTGAACGAAACAGAATTGCAATATGCTGCCCATACAGCACAGGCAGCTGCTTCCTTTTCTGCCGATGCCGCACAAAATCAGTCTGATATGGCTTGTTCCTTAGATAATCCGGAGGAATGTGATGCTTGTGGTTCATAAGAAAAAATGAGAAATACATATTTAAATCACTTGATTGAGAAGTCAAGTGATTTTTATGTTTTAATGCGATAATGACCATGGTAAATAAGGGAAGACTTTTTTTGTTTTTTTTAGCTTTGATGTTGTTTGGGGCATTTCTGCGGTCATATCATATCGACTCTTTTGGACTTTTTGGAGATGAAAAACAAAGTGCTTTAATCGCGGTCGCCAACACAAATTATGGCGGTATGGGAAAATTACTGAACCCACCTGCAACGTTTACGCCATCAGATTTTTGGGAAAGCCGTGGTATCAAATCATGGTTGGATGCAGACGCTCGGGGAGATGTTAGTGGGAATAGTTTGGTGCATGATATGATGTTAAAGTTATTCTCTTTCCTTTTTGGGAAGAGTGATGGTGCATTAAGATCGGTTTCTGTTTTTTTTAATTTGCTTACTTTATGGCTGTTATTTTATTGGGCTAGACGGCAAAAGCCAAATCAGGAACTTTGGCCTTTAGGAATTTTGTTATTAGCTGTGATTGAACCTTTTTTTGTGATTTATAGCCAACAAGCTAGGAATTACACGACAAGTATTTTTTTTACTACTGCAAGTAATTATTTCTTTTGGAATATGGTCGGTAAAGGGGATTCTGCTAAACCTAAAGATTTAGCCGGCTGGATATTGACGAGTTTGTGTGCACTTTTTAGCACCTATTTGACCGCTTTAGTATTAGTAGGCCAATTTATTTACCTGATTTTTATATCAAAATCTCCATGGAGTAAAATTAAAACCATGGCCTTTGGGTCTTTTGCTTTTTTAGTTCCTTTTGTTTCTTGGATGTATTGGGGGCCAGGTCAATATTTTTTTAATTATCAAAAAGATGCTGGCGCGCAATATTTGAATTATTTAAAATTAAATGGACCTGTCGTCGGCTGGATAGAGGAGTCAAATTTGATTAATCTATTCAAAAAGAGCATTGTTATTTTATCGGATATTTTTTTTGTAACGAATGATCTTTATAGACGGCA
>Ga0209356_1001204_pt1 | contig 10177 bp, 6 predicted proteins | sample LauGreFaBDMM15SN_2_FD_188213 | JGI IMG/M metagenome (GOLD analysis project Ga0209356, IMG submission 188213) | Freshwater lake microbial communities from Lake Michigan, USA - Fa13.BD.MM15.SN (SPAdes) (version 2) | ecosystem: Environmental > Aquatic > Freshwater > Lake | place: Lake Michigan, USA...
ACGGAACTACTACCGATTTGATCATCAGTGGTACTGTAAACACAGATACTGCTCCTGCTGGAAAAAGTAACGAATTGAAATAATGAGATTGTCATTGGGTTGGATATTGGGTCTTTGCACACTGCTCATCGGCAGCGCAAATGCTCAAGTAATCACTAGTCCTAACGATGTAAAAGTTAAAAGCAGCAACGCTAGTATCAAATTTGAAACTACGTCGCACAGCTTTGGAAACATCATCGAAGGACAGATTGCACGCTACGATTTCAAATTCGTAAATACTGGAACAGAACCTTTGATATTATCGAATGTCTCTGCCAGCTGCGGTTGCACAACACCCAAATGGCCACGCGAAGCCCTTGAACCCGGAAAATCAGCAATCATTACCGCTGAATACAACAGCCAAGGTCGTCCCGGAACCTTTACTAAAAGCATCTTTGTGAAAAGCAATGGCGGCGATCTAACACTTACCATCTCTGGTAATGTTGTGAAAGAACCCGAAAAGCCACGCTCTCCAATTATTATTAGATAATCTTTAAGACTGGCCTCGGCCAGTCTTTTTTTTCAGAAAGTACAGCTCCCTCCCTTTAGGAAACCAAGCACCCCAATATCCAAATACAATTCTTGAAGCCATGAAAACCAAACAACCCTTCAATCGCTTTTTATTGGTCAATTTTCTGCTAGCATTTGTGTTCTCAAGTAGCACACTACTAGGTCAAGAAAAGAATTACAAGCCCGTTGAAGTACTGGGTAAAACCGTGGTTGAGGTCAACGCCAATCTAGGCGACATGGTTGAAGTGGTGTATTTGGTTCGCAACAATTCCCTCGACGATTTTTATATTGCCCAAGTTCAAACCGATTGCCATTGCGTGGAAGCCGTCTTCCCAAAATTGGTGCCCCGAAACACCATCGATTCTATCGTAGTCGTGCTCAACACCAACAACATCCCCCCGGGTACATTTACCAAAAAGGCCTATTTGGAAACACCCGACGATAAAGTTGTTGAGTTAATAATTCAAGGCAATGTCAAAGTGGTTCGACCCATCGTAAAGCCAGGCACAAAACCCGTCATTTACAAACCCGTTCATATTCGATTGAACAACAGCGAAGGCCCACTTTCCGCAGTTCAGTGGATTAAGACCAACCATGATTTTGGTTATGTTAACGCGCCAGAACCCGCTAGAACAAAGTTTAGAATCGAGAATCTAGGGCCTAAACCCATAGAAATCATTCTGGTTGAACCCGGTTGTAGTTGCACGATTTCCGAATTTACAAAGGGTGAAATTCTCCCCGGTGAATTTGGTGAAGTTACCGCGGCATTTACGACAAAAGGTGCATTCGGATACTTCAAAAAGTTCATTCGCGTTGATTTGAACGACGGACGGACGTATCAACTTTCGATTACCGGCAACGTAACGCCCGAGTAATTCAAAGTGCCGCCTGTATGTAAAAAAACGACAGGAAACACGCCCGATTCTTTATCCAATTCCAAAGCATCAGATTCTTTCCGAGCGATTAACCAATCGTTTAACGCAAACAAAGCCTTACCCGTATAAATGGGTTCAAAAGCGATACTGTTTCGAATACTCACCAATTGTACAAAGTCGTTTAGCGCACCGGTCGACTTGGCATAACCCCCAAATTCATAGCCTTCTACCCAAGATATTTCAGCATTATGGCGCTGGGCGAATTCCAATTGCTCTGTCAAATTTTTCAGGACAAGAATCGAATGAACCGCGATCTCATTAAGTGAATTTTCATTCATCGTAGAATCATCCAAAGCTTTTCGCAGACCCACCGCCGTGGTTCCCGTGGCACTGGCATGAAAAATATGTTCGAACCGATTTCCTGATTTTTGCCAATCGTTAACCAAATCCCGGAAACCTATCAAACCCAAAGGTCCACTACCCCCTTCGGCAACCACAAACACATCCTCTGGAGTTAATACCAACTTTTGCAACACATTGTCCAACGCCGCCGATTTATCTCTGTACAAAGCCCTAGAAACACCTTGTAACTCCATCCCGGCAGCCTTGGCAATATCCAAGTAATGATTTTGCATCTCCTCTTCGCCGCGTAAAATGCCAATGCATCTAAAACCCGCCGACTCAGCCGCCACTGCTGTAGCCACCAAATGATTGCTGTAAGCTCCGCCAAATGTCACCAAAATACGTTTGCTTTCGATATCCATCTGCGACAAATGCCCAACCAGTTTCCGCCATTTATTGCCTGAAACAATGGGGTGAATCAAGTCATCGCGCTGAATCCAAACATCGCCCGCCGGCAAATGCAGCACCTGTAAACCAGGATGTAAATTCAGTGGCAGCGATGTCATCGATTGAGCCATTAAAAACCTCAACAATATGTTTTTGAGAAAAAATATACAGTCAAACGCAAATCCATGGAGTCCATTTCCAACAAAAATACAATCCAAACCCTATCTTTGAGACATCATTCGGGGTGCCTCCAAAAGAGCGCTGAGATCATACCCGCCAACTTGATCAGGATAATGCCTGCGCAAGGAAATGTCACCGCCCCTTTGGCTGTGCTCCGGATGAAAAAACACTTCATCCATGAAAAAATACCTCATTTTCAGTGCGCTTATTTCCCTCATGGGCTTTTCGAACAGCATCCTTTCGGCACAACAAACCAATCTAGGAACCAATGTAAATACCCCAATAAAAAGCTCCAATAGCGCAGCAATCAATTCGGCCGCCAACAATTCCCCAGCCGACACTGCAATCGATGTAGAAACGATCGAAGCCGCCATGGTAAATGCCGTGAGCCTAGGTAATCCACGCAGTAATATGAGCATCGTGATGATTATCCAAAAAAAGGACCCCATCAACCAACAAAATTTGGGTCGTGATATCCCCTTCTTAACCCAATCCCTTACAAACGTCATCACCACATCAGATGCGGGAAACGGCATAGGCTATTCCGGCATTCGCGTCCGCGGGTCTGATGCCACCCGAACCAATGTCACCATCAACGGAGTGCCCATTAACGATGCCGAAAGTCAAGGAACATTTTGGGTCAACATGCCCGACCTAAGCTCATCCATTAACACCCTTTCGCTCACCAAAGGGGCGGGTCTTTCTACCCATGGAGCGGGCGCCTTCGGCGCCACGCTCGCCATCGGAACAGAAGGAAATAGCCAGGAGCCTTATTACCAGATCGACCAAAGCCTAGGCAGTTATGGAACCCTCAAAACAGCCCTCAAAGGAGCCTTCAAACCCATAAAACTATCGAACAAAGAAACCCTCTACATCAACGCCCGACTCAGTGAAATCATATCAAATGGATTCGTTGACCGCGCAACCTCAAATCTCGTCGGATATCAAACTTCCATCGCTTATGAGAAGAAATCTCTAAAACCTCAGCGCCGACCTACAACCCAATCCAGCACGGAACAACTTTCTGAGAACGATAAACAACCCAAAAAAATCAATACAACCACCACCCAAATCAAATTCTTAGCCTTCGGTGGCCGCGAAACTACCTACCAATCCTGGTGGGGCGTGCCCATCGAAAAGTACAACATGAGCGAAAACGCGGATTCCACCAACCGCGCCGCACTCCAAAATCACTATCTGCGAAATAGCGGTTTCATGGGAGCAACCTACCGTAATGGCATCGATAGCGCCAACTTGTTCAACTCCGACCCCAACAAATACAATTATTACACCTACAAAAACGAGGTCGATAACTACCAACAACACCACCAACACCTATACCTCACGCACAATTACACGAGCAAAAAGAACAATCAAAAACAGGTGGCCGCAACCGTTTACCATACTTTTGGCACCGGCTATTTTGAACAATTTCGCTATGGCGATGCGTTTTCGAAGTACAATATCCGTCCTATCCGAATGGCGGGCGATACCAATATCACCGTGCTGTTGAGTGCTTCGGATTTGGTTCGCAGACGATGGCTAAGCAACAACCTCATTGGCGTGAATCTGCATCATTCGATATCAAGTGGCAAAGACTGGTGGATTTTTGGACTGGGCGCAAATCAATATTACGGCAACCACTTTGGACAGGTGACCCAAATTCTGGCACTTCCAAACCCCTCTTTATTTAAAACGCACGAATACTATCGAGCCATCGGAAACAAATCGGATGTGAACGCGTTCATGAAATACAACCATCGGGTGGACTTTGGACGATACGATAAAACCCGGGGTAGTTTTTTTGCCGATTTGCAATTGCGAAAAGTGAATCACGTGGGGAGCGGGACCGACAACGACCTAAGAAACATCGATTTCAAGGGCAATTTCCTATTTTTTAATCCAAAAGCGGGATTCCAATTGCAGCATGCAACCCACCATCATATAACAGGATATATTGGCGTGGCTCACCGCGAACCGGCCCGATCGGATTTCACCGATAACCCCAACGGCGCAGTTCCTCGACCCGAAAGAATGATCAATGGCGAACTGTCTTACCTCTCTACTTTCCCATCGTTGCCAACCTTAAATGGTAAAAGTCAGGACAACCACATCCGCATCAATGCATATTACATGCACTACAAAGACCAGCTGGTGTTAACCGGAGCAGTGAACGATGTGGGTACGCCATTGCGCAAAAATATGGATTTGAGTTACCGTCGCGGCATAGAATTCGAAGGTCAGTATGTGTTATGGCAAAAGGATGTTTCTGTAGCCAATCACAGCCATTTCGAGCGTTATTTTGTTCATTTGATTGGCAATTTATCGCTGAGTCAGAACGTCATCCCAGAATCAAAGGTTACTTGGCAAGATTACGGCACGGGAATCCCAGTAGACACCATTTACAAGAATGCCCCCATTGCTTATTCACCGAATATGGTGGCGGCTTTGGGCATAGAATCCCAGTTAAAAAAATGGAATATTACGTGGTTGAGCAAGTGGGTTGGACGTCAGTTTTTGGATAACACGGGCGATATTTCACGCAGTTTAAACGCTTACAAATTCAGCGAAATGACCGTGAATTATACGCACAAATTCCGGGGGGGCACTTCATTGGCACTCAAAGCTCAGTGCATCAATCTATTCTCCACGCGATATGTCAGCAACGGCTATACTTATGGCTACATGTACGGATCCAGAGACATCACCCAGGAGGTTTTTGTCTTCCCGCAGGCCCCCCGCAACTTCTTGGTTGGCCTTACTTGGCGATTCGCTAAGGGGTAAATGGCTACTCGCAGAAACTAACTAAGTTGATTGTGGTTATCGAAAATGCTTGCTCCGGAATCCCTGCCAAGCACCCAAGCAAGTATCTGCCAGAGGCATCTTGATATTCCAGTTGGGTAGGTTGTTTACACTCGGTTTGATCTCCGGTACCATCGGTTTCGTAACACCCGTCTGAATGCGATCTCTGTACTGAAATGCCAAAATCTTCTCCGCGGTTTTCTGCGCGATGAACTGCCGAATATGCGCATCCACGTGCTCCGTGGGATACCACTGGTCCGTATAGTGCTGTCCACCCGCCCAATCAAAACAAGGATTGCCCACCGTTCCGATACCCACATCTTCACTCACACCCTGCAGATACTCCCCCAACCGACAATCGCTATACAAACGCTGCACATCCACATACCCCACGTGAAATTGACCTTTGTTATATTCCTTCTCCCAGCCCGCAAATCGCTTCCGCAAGAAATCCATGTTATAATCCATCAACTGCGTCAACTCCGCCCCAAACAAGCGATGCGCATGGTCAAAATTGGGCATCAATAATACAAAAACCACATTCACCTGCTCCCGCTTGTACTTCTCAACAATCGCATCCAACGCCTGCACCCGCGGATTCTCCTCGTCCAACAAAAACGCAAACTCCTTCAAATAGGCCTCCGCCATGGGCATCACCCGAGCCAAATCCGCATCGCCCGATACCGGTGCAAACTGTCGCTGCAAATCCCGTAACCACCATTTCACCGTGTTGTGGCGATAACATTCCTCACCCTTCGAAACTAAATCTCCATGTGTGATTCCGTAATGGCGTCCATTAGTGCTATTATCTAAACGCAAATCCTTCGTCCGAAACCACTGCGTCTTCGCCCGCTCCATCTCCCTGGCGTCCCTGCTATCATAGTGATGCAAACTCACAAACACCCTGTTCAATAACGCCCTGCGGTGCGAATAAAATATCGCTTCCTGCTGATTGCTGGCCTCGTTGCCATTAAACATCGCACTCGGACCAAAACTCCGCATATTCACTGTGATCACCACTGTTTTGCGTCCCGAATCTGCCCAATGCTCCGGCATCAATCCCAACATCTGCGAGAACAACCCCACATGATACCCGTCGTGCGATACCCCCCTCACCCGATTCTGCGGCAAATACATCTGCAAAAACTCACTCACACTATACCCAAACGTATCGGTCCAAGGATTGAAACTCGTGTTCGAACTCTCTCCCAAATACACCACATCGCCATACAAAAACGCCGAATCCAACTTCCCCGCCACCGGCGAAAACTTGACGCGCTCCTTTTTGTACAAGCCCGAACTCACATACCAAATATTGGCCACAAAAAACACCGCCGCGCCCACCACCAATCTCAGCAGCACTTTCGGGGCGATATCTTTCATCCAAGCCATCATCAAAACTGAAAATATACAAACGGGTGATTCACCGCACCGCCCCAAATCCAAATGGAAACGGCCATCGACACATACATCAACCAGCGAATAGGCATCGAAAATTTACCCAACCAAACATCCGCCCGGTCTTTCATCACCCACAAATCCAACAACAAGAATATACACAAAAAAAGTGGTATTTGCAAACCGTGAGCCAAGGTAGGCGCCGCAATTCCCTCCAATCCATCCAACCTGCAATTGATGTATCCCGGCATCCACAACATCCCAAAAACCTCCGAAGCTTGGTCCATCGTAGCACTCCGAAACCACACCAACGTCATCATGAAAAAGAACCCCGTTTTCACCGTCCGAAACCCATCCCACAAACGCCTGCGCAATGGCAACCGACCCTGATGATCGTGGAAATGTCCGCCCACAAACTCCAACTTCTTAAACACAAAACGATCAAACAAATACAAAAAACCCTGAGCCACCCCAAACGCGATCATCGTCCCATTAGCCCCATGCCACAACCCACTGGTAAAAAACACCAACATCGCCGCCAACGCCAATACCCACGGACCTCGCTTATTTCCGCCCACCGGGATAAAAATGTAATCCCTAAACCAAGTACTCAACGAAATATGCCATCGCTGCCAAAATTCAGGAATGCTCTTGGCGATAAATGGCTTGTTGAAATTGTCCATCAAATGAATCCCAAACAACAACGCACTGCCCTGCGCCAACAACGAATACCCAAAGAAATCAGTATACACCTGAAAAGTAAAATAAAAGGTCGCTAACCAAGCCTCCGCCTGCGTGAACGACGTGTGATCCGAATAAAACGCGTCCACCACTGAGGCCAAATTATCGGCCACCGCCACCTTCAAAAACAAACCGTAAATTACCAACCTCAACCCATTGCGCACATCCTCCCAACGAGGCGAATATTCCGCAAACAACTGTGAATGCAACTTGCCAAAACGCTCGATCGGACCGGCAACCAACTGCGGAAAGAACGACACATACAGCATGAATTTGGGCAAATTGTGCTCCGCCTTCTCCTGTCCGCGATACACATCCACTACATAACTGATACTCTGAAACGTATAAAATGAAATCCCCGCAGGAATCGTGTATTTCCCCAACTCAACAATCCAGGCCGTTGCGTTGTGATCGCTCATCCATCGCACCATCGCAGAATCGCCCAAGGCAAAGTCCAAGTACTTGAACATAAACAACATGGCGAGGTTGCTACCGATGCTAAACCACAGCCAAAACTTCTTCCAACCCAGCGAGCCATCCTGCTCCACCCGCATGCCACACCACCAGTCAATTACCGACGTAAGCATCATCAACCCCGCGAACTCAACCTTCCAATACCCGTAAAAGAAATAACTCGCCAGCAAAAGCCAAATCCAACGCTGCTTGGCCGGCAACACAAAGTACGTGAGCCATACCAAAGGCAGGAAAAACCAATATATGACTGAGTTGAACAGCATCCGCGGTCGCGAATATACGCTATTGAATCATCAACTTGGTTGAGTAAACCGCGCCTTGATTTGATGTAAACTGAATCCAATAATGACCTGCAGCCAAATCGACAACGTTCACTGATTCACCTGGCTTGATGCCTTTGCGCAATCCGTTTCTTCAAAAATAGGCGATAAGTGTCGTTCTGATAATAAATGAAAGGGAAAGCGACCATAATCAAATGAAGGAGAAAAAATCAAATGACAACAAGCGCGAAATAATTACGAACTTTGGGGAGCAGAAGGAATCGGACAACCCACGAGGCGCGGTTAATATTAGGAAGATGAATACAAGCTCAGACAATCAGATCGTACATAGAACTTTTCCCGTGGTGGGAATGACATGTGCTGCATGTGCGGTGAGTTTGGAGTCGTATTTGGGCAGTTTGGAAGGTGTAAGTTCTGTGGTTGTGAGTTATCCCAACCAGTCGGTTTATATAGAATTTAACGAGGGAGAACTCCAGGAAGGACGATTAGGGGAGGCGGCGAAGGAGATTGGTTATGAGTTGGTTACGAACGATGCGGACAGCGGTACTGAGGCGGCCGCGCTTCGCGCGGCCACCCATTTCAACATCCTAAAACGAAAACTCCGCATCGCCATTCTTTGCACCTCACCCATTTTCCTAATTTCCATGGTCTTCATGAACCAAATACCCCATGAAGGCATCATCCAATTCCTACTTTCCCTCCCCGTTATCCTCTTAAGTGGCCGCGATTTCTATACCAACGCCATCAAAAAAATCAAACATCAACAGACCAACATGGATACCCTGGTGGCACTATCAACCGCAACCGCATTCCTCTATAGTAGCTATCAAGTCGTATTGTATTACCTGTCTCTTTTCGATGCAAATCCTATCCCTAACCACCATGCAACAGGTCAATCCGCACACCAATACCACCCTCACTTTTATTTCGAGTCCGCCACCGTCATCATTACCCTCATTCTACTGGGAAAATTCCTAGAAGAACGAGCCAAAACCCAAAGTGCAAAGGCCATTCACGACCTACTTTCTTTGCAACCCACCCAAGTAACCGTTCTCAGAAACAACATAGAAATAACCATCCCCACCGCTGAAATAATCCTGGGCGATTTCGTAATTATTAAACCCGGAGAACGCATTCCTGTAGATGGAAAAGTGCGATCCGGATCCTCCTACATCAACGAATCCGCCATCACCGGCGAACCCCTCCCCGCGCTCAAAGAAAAAGGCAGTCCTGTTTTCGCTGGGACACTAAATCAGCAAGGAACACTAAAAATACTCGCTCAAAAAATTGGCAACCAAACCCTGCTTGCCCAAATCATTGCCCGCGTAGAACAAGCCCTGGGATCCAAACCCGAAATTCAAAAACTCGCCGATCGAATCTCATCCATCTTTGTCCCAACCGTCTTCCTCATCGCCGTCGTTTCCGCACTGTTTTGGTACTTTTTCCCTTTCAACACACCGCCCCAATTTGCCCTTACCACCTTCATCAACGTTCTAATCATCGCCTGTCCCTGTGCACTCGGACTCGCTACCCCAACCGCTTTGATGGTAGGCATCGGCAAAGGTGCCAAACATGGAATTCTGATCAAAGATGCGCAAGCGCTGGAATTGGCAAATAAAATTACCGATATCGTGTTCGACAAAACCGGAACCCTTACCCTAGGCAAACCGATGGTGGCCGAAATGCAAATTTTCCAAACCGCCGAACATAGCGAAACACAAATTTTGCAAATCCTAAAAAGTATTGAAAGTAAATCGGAGCACCCACTCGCCCAAGCCATTATCGAACATATTGCAGGACTGTCATTATCCGATGCAACCGCCGCAAATTACGAACTCCAATCTTTCACCAATCTGCCTGGCAAGGGTATCACAACCCAAATCAATGATGTTGCTTACAACCTCGGTTCATGGAAATGGATTGCGACTACAGCAAACCTGAACATCGATCAAAAGGTACAAGAAATTTCGGAACGGTTGCTGAATCAAGCCCAAACGACCATCGCCTTGAGTACAGAAAATCAGATCCTAGCCATCATCGGCATCAAAGATCCCATCAAAGATTCTGCCGGGGAAACGTTGCAAGCAC
>Ga0209356_1001205_pt1 | contig 10171 bp, 6 predicted proteins | sample LauGreFaBDMM15SN_2_FD_188213 | JGI IMG/M metagenome (GOLD analysis project Ga0209356, IMG submission 188213) | Freshwater lake microbial communities from Lake Michigan, USA - Fa13.BD.MM15.SN (SPAdes) (version 2) | ecosystem: Environmental > Aquatic > Freshwater > Lake | place: Lake Michigan, USA...
TCAAAACAGTGGATCCTAAAAATTCACTCTTATCCCAGCCGATAGCCCAGGTTGCACTGGCTTCAACTGGTGTGATTTCTAGTGAGAGCTCATGTCCGTGAAGTGGATAACCCATCTCTGTGCGCAAGGTGTCTCTGGCACCCAAGCCACATACCAATCCACCAACTGGCTCTATCGCTGCAACGATTGCATCCCAGACCTTTGAAGCATCTGCGGTTTTAGGAAGTAATTCGTAACCCAGTTCACCTGTGTAACCGGTGCGGCACAGGATTACTTCTGCTCCGCCAATACTAACGGTCTCGAAAGCCATGTAATCAATATTGGTATTTACCCCCAGTGATTGCATGACTTGCGGTGCTAGTGGTCCCTGCAGAGCAATGACTGCATAGTCAGTGTGAAGATTGGTAACAGTAATTCCAGCTGGAACATGGCTTTTCAAAGTTGCAACTACATCAGTGGTATTTGAAGCATTTGGTACTAAAAAGAAATCATCTTCGCTATTGCGATATGCGATGAGGTCATCAATGACTCCGCCTTTTTCATTGCAGAGCAAGGTGTATTGGGCAAAACCATTTCCAATGCGGCCCAGATCATTAGTGAACATAGAGTTAAGGAACTCCAGAGCTCCCTTTCCAGTCACACTAGCTTTGCCTAAATGCGAAACATCGAAAATTCCTACCTTTTCACGGACCGCAGCGTGCTCAGCCAGAACTCCTGCCCCTGGATACTCAATCGGCATCAGCCAACCGCCAAAATCGGCCATCTTGGCATTTCGGGCTTGATGCTTATCGTGTAAAGGTGAGTGCTTCATAGTGTGAAACCTACCAATACATCTATTACGCTGACGCCTATGACAACACTCAAAATCTCAGATGGCCTCGTTAAAGATGATCTCCTTGTTGTGGGTCTGGTTAGCACCAACACAAAAGGCGGCATCGCCATCGAATCCGGTGATTTAGCTCTTGATTCGAAATCACTTTTAGCCTCTTTGCTTGAGATGGGTGCAACTGGAAAAGCAGATGAAGTAACAAAGATGCCTGGCGGACCAGCGCGCTTAATGGTTTTCACCGGTCTTGGTCCTAAGTCATCAACATACTCGCATGAGAGTTTGCGCAGAGCTTCAGGTGCTGCCGCCAGAGCGTTAGCCGGAAATGCTGGAGCAACTTTTGCCCTCCCAACCCGTGATCTAGCAGGTGTGAGCGCCGTTGCAGAAGGTGCGGCCCTTGGAGCATATGTTTTTAATGATTTCCGTGGATCCACGAAGCAGGATTATAAGAGCGCCTTGAAGTCAGCAACAATCTTTTCAAAGCTTGCTGGAAAGAGTGAGGCTAAAGAGATCACTGTTCGCGCATCAATTATTGCTAAGTACACACATCTTGTGCGCGACCTTGTTAATACTCCCCCAAGTCATTTATACCCAGAGACTTTCACCAAGAAATTAACTGCAGATGTTAAAGCAGCTGGCGGCGCAAAGGTGGGATTAAAAGTAACTATCTGGGATGAGAAGCAACTAAAGTCCCAAGGCTTTGGCGGCATTATTGGTGTGGGCCAGGGGTCAGCTAATCCCCCACGCCTTATGCATATTTCATACACTCCTAAAGCTAAAAACGTTAAGCGCTTTGCCTTCGTTGGTAAAGGAATCACATTTGACACAGGTGGACTCAATCTCAAGCCCGGCTTAGGTATGGAAGCGATGAAGTGCGATATGAGCGGAGCTGCAGCAGTATGTGCTGCAACGCTGGCTATCGCAGAGCTTGGATTACCTGTTGCAATTGAATGCTGGGCACCACTGGCTGAGAATATGCCAAGTGATACAGCAACTCGTCCAAGCGATGTCATCACAATTTTTGGTGGTAAAACTGTTGAAGTCCTCAACCCTGATGCTGAGGGCCGTTTAGTTCTCGCAGATGGATTAGTAAAAGCCCAGTTAAGTAAAAATAAGCTAGATGGCATCATCGATGTGGCAACGTTGACTGGTGCACAAGTTATTGCTCTTGGAACTCGAACAGGTGCGGTCATGACAAACAATCAAAGTTTTAGTGATGCATTTATCGCAATTGCGAAAGAGACAGGTGAACAGTTTTGGCCAATGCCTTTGCCCGTAGAACTTCGTGCTTCACTGGATTCTCCTGTTGCAGATATTGCTAACCGAGGAGATAAAAATGGCGGCATGATGGTGGCTGGCCTCTTTTTGAAAGAGTTTGTAAATGATGAACTTCCATGGCTGCACCTTGATATTGCAGGCCCTGCCTACAATGAGGGCAAAGCTCATGGATATACGCCAGTAGGCGGCACAGGTGTGAGCATGCGCTCACTGGTGAGATTGGTCGAACAGGCGTAGGTACGGCAAGATAGAGCCCTAAGCATCGGTAAAAGGGGTAGTTGAGTGTCGCAATTTGATCTAGTGATTCTGGGCGGCGGAAGCGGCGGCTATGCCTGCGCTTTGCGAAGTGCACAACTTGGCCTCTCAGTTGCATTAATCGAAGCCGACAAAGTTGGTGGCACGTGTCTGCATAGGGGATGTATCCCAACTAAAGCGCTTTTGCATTCAGCTGAAATCGCAGATGGTGCCCGAGAGGGTTCTAAGTTCGGCGTTAAGTCCACTTTTAATGGCATCGATATGAACGGTGTTAATTCATATAAAGATGGTGTCATCTCCCGTCTTCACAAAGGTCTACAAGGATTAGTTAAATCTAGAAACATCACATATATCGAAGGTCATGGAAAATTAGTTTCCAAGGACACAGTTGAAGTAAACGGCCAGCGCTACACCGGCAAAAACATCATTCTTGCAACCGGCTCATATGCGCGCACTTTGCCTGGACTTGAAATTGATGGCAAGCAGATCATCACCTCAGATCACGGAACAAAGATGGATTACGTTCCAAAATCTGTCATCGTCTTGGGCGGCGGAGTCATTGGTTGTGAGTTCGCATCTGTCTGGAAATCCTTTGGCTCAGAAGTAACAATTATTGAAGGCCTGCCACATCTGATTGCCCTTGAAGATGAGAGCTCTAGTAAGCAGCTCGAGCGCGCATTTAGAAAGCGTGGCATCAACTTTGAACTAGGCGTTAAATTCAAATCAGCTAGCAAGAACAAAAAGGGTGTAACTATCACTTTAGAAGATGGCAAGGAGTTCACTGCAGATCTCTTGTTGGTCTCTGTTGGTCGTGGTCCAGTGTCGGCAAACCTTGGCTATGAGGAGCAGGGAATCACAATAGATCGTGGTTATGTAATCGTTGATAACAAGTGCCGCACCAATGTGCCCGGCATTTGGGCCGTTGGAGATTTGATTCCAACGCAGCAGTTAGCCCATGTTGGCTTTGCCGAAGGCATGCTCGTTGCCGAAGAAATTGCAGGATTAAATCCACGCCCAATTAACTACGATGGAATTCCACGCGTTACTTACTCAGATCCTGAAGTTGCTTCAGTTGGTTTAACAACTGCAGAGGCTAAAAAGCGCGGCCATGATGTTGTTGAACTCAGTTATGACTTAGCTGGAAACGGTAAAGCACAGATTCTTGGCACTGCTGGTTCAATCAAACTTGTTGGCGAAAAGGATGGTCCAATCCTTGGGGTTCACATGGTTGGTGCGCGCGTCGGTGAACTTCTAGCTGAAGCAGAGTTAATCTTTAACTGGGAAGCTCGTGCAACCGATGTTGCATCCCTGATTCATGCACACCCAACACTGTCTGAGGCAATGGGCGAAGCTCATATGGCTCTTGCAGGCAAACCGCTTCACGCACACGGATAACCAAGGAGAGAAAATAATGACATTTTCCGTAACGATGCCGGCACTTGGTGAGAGTGTTAGCGAAGGAACAGTTACACGTTGGTTAAAGTCTGAAGGCGACCATGTCAATGTTGATGAACCACTTCTTGAAGTATCAACTGACAAAGTAGATACCGAGATTCCTTCACCTGTTGCCGGAATACTTACAAAAATTGTTGTTCAAATAGATCAAACAGTTCCAGTAGGCGCAGAGTTAGCAATCATTGCTGATGGCGCCGCCGCACCTGCACCTTCTGCGCCAGTTGCTGCTGCACCTGCTGCTCCTGTGACACCACCACCTGCGGCGCCAATTGCTGCTGCTCCAGCCGCATCCGGTGCCGGAACAGTCATCACTATGCCTGCGTTAGGTGAGAGCGTGAGTGAAGGCACTGTCACACGGTGGTTAAAAAATATTGGTGACTCAGTTGCCGTTGATGAAGCACTACTCGAAGTTTCAACTGACAAGGTAGATACAGAGATTCCTTCACCAGTTGCCGGAACTTTGTTAGCAATCGATGTTGCAGTTGATTCCACAGTTCCAGTTGGAGCTCGTCTGGGATTAATTGGAACAAGCGGAGCCGCACCTGTTGCAGCTCCTGCTGCACCAAAGCCTGCTCCAGTTGTTGCAACACCAGCACCTGTAGTTGCAACCCCTGTTGTTTCTGCTCCAGCACCTGTTGCAGCAGCGCCTGTAACACAACCAGTTGATGCTTATGTCACTCCCCTCGTTCGCAAACTTGCCAATGAACTCGGTGTGAATCTTGCCAATGTAAAGGGCACTGGAATTGGCGGACGTATTCGCCGCGAAGATGTTGAATCCCTTTCAAAGCCAGCTGCACCTGCATATTCAGCACCTGCACCAACTGCTGCAGCACCTTCTGTCGCAAGAGCAGCAACAGTTGCAGTCTCTCCACTTCGTGGAACGACAGTAACAATGTCACGTTTGCGTAAAGTAATTGCTGCCAGAATGGTTGAATCACTTCAGGTAAGCGCCCAACTCACAACTGTGGTTGAAGTCGATGTTACAAAGATTTCTCGTTTGCGCGAAAAAGCAAAGGAGTCATTTGAAGCACGCGAAGGTGTAAAGCTTTCATACCTTCCATTCTTTGCAGTTGCTGTGTGTGAAGCACTCAAGCAACATCCAGTTCTTAACTCATCAGTTGAGGGTGATCAAATTACTTACCATGGCACAGAACACCTAGGTATAGCAGTTGATACAGATCGCGGACTCCTTGTTCCAGTCATTGCCAACGCTGGTGATTTGAATATGGGCGGCATTGCACGAAAGATTTCAGATTTAGCTGCCCGTACACGCGATAACAAAGTAACTCCAGATGAATTAGGTGGTGGAACTTTCACACTCACTAACACTGGAAGCCGCGGCGCACTCTTTGACACACCCATTATTAATCAACCACAGGTAGCAATCCTTGGCTTAGGCGCAGTAGTAAAGCGCCCAATGGTTGTTCGCGGTGAAGATGGCGGAGAAACTATTGCTATCCGCTCAATGGTCTACCTTGGTCTTTCCTACGATCACCGTGTAGTTGACGGCGCAGATGCCGCCAGATTCCTTGTTACATTGAAAGAGCGTCTAGAAGGCGGCGCTTTCGAATCAGATTTGGGACTCTAAGTAGTAATGCGCGTCCCTCAAAGAATCGCAATTAGCGGTTCCTCCGGCCTTATTGGCACTGCCCTCGTTGGTCACTTAAAGAGTGAAGGTCACACAGTTCAGCGTTTAGTGCGTCGTGCTCCGGTTGCATCGGATGAAGTTCAGTGGGATCCAAAGACAGGTTTTGTTGATTTAGCTCCTCTTGCTGGTGTGGATGCAATCATTCACTTAGCTGGTGTGGGAGTTGGCGATAAGCGCTGGACAAAAAAGTATAAGTCAGAGATTCTGAATTCTCGTCTACTTGGAACTACAACTATTGCTAAAGCGGTTGCAGAGCTCAAGCCTGCGGTATTCATCTCAGCAAGTGCCATTGGTTGGTATGGAGAGAGCGGAAATCGCGCAGTCGTTGAAACTGATCGTGTGGGTGATGATTTTCTCGCAGCCGTTTGCCGTGAATGGGAAAGTGCAGCTGATCTAGCTGGCGATGTTCGCACAGTAAAGATTCGCACCGGTTTAGTACTTGATCCAACAGGCGGTGCACTAGGAAAGATGTTGCCGCTTTTTCGTCTTGGTTTTGGTGGAAAGCTTGGTTCAGGCAAGCAGTGGTGGTCGTGGATTACTTTGCATGATCAAATTCGTGCCATAGTCTTCGCTTTAGAAAATCCAATTTCTGGCCCGGTGAATGTAACTTCACCTAACCCAGTAACTAACCAAGAGTTCACTTCAGCTCTTGCTCGCGCACTTCATCGCCCCGCACTCTTTCCAGCCCCTGCTATTGCGCTAAAGATTGCACTCGGTGGTTTCTCTTCTGAAGTTCTAGGTTCTAAAAAAGTAATTCCCCATATTTTACAAGAAGCTGGCTTTACTTGGGACTATCCCCACATTACTGAAGCGCTCAATCAACTAGTTCAAGATTAATTGCGCAGCCAGGCTGCCGCTAAAGAGCGCGCCTTGCTGTGATGGGACTGTTCGGTGATCTCCTACAAGATAGAGATGATCCGAAATCTTGGTTGGTTGCGTTAGCTCTTTTCCAACATGGTGCAATGGCAACGCTGACGGGATCTCATATTTAGCAATTAACTGCCAATCACGGGTTTCAACGCCCCACATTGTTGAAAGGTGACGTCGAACCTCTGAATCAGTTGTCCCAAGTTCTGTAGTACTTGAAATCAAATTCATTCCTGTGGGTGCGTAAGCCTTTGAAATATCTGAAATAACCACGCTATTCATCACTGGTCCACGGTTTTGACCATCAATGAGCAAGCGGCCAGTTCCAGAAGGGTTGTTGTCGCTTGCGTGATACCAAGTAACACATCCCTGCATTCGAGATACCTCACCTAGTTCTAATAGCTGAGTAGCAGTAGTTGCATCTGTTGCAATCAAAATATCCCGCGCTTCAAATTCGCCTGCAGATGTCTGAACCGTGTTTCCAGCAATGCGCTCTGCTCGCACGTTGAGCTGTAAATCATTTATTCGCGCAGCAAGTGCCTGCGATAACTGACCCACTCCATACTTAGGAATACCCGGTGAACCAGTAACAAATGAACGAATGACGATTTGACCGTAGTGTGCATCAACTTTATCTGGATCCGTTAAGAAAACTCCTTGTAAGAAAGGGCGAAGCACGCGCTCATATGTTATTTCACAGCCCGCGCTGCGCAGCGCCTGGCCAAGTGATTGTTCACCTTTAATCTTAGAGAAAATGAAACGAGCGAAGTTAACTTTTTCACTCATAGATCCAGTCCCACGATGCAGCGCTGAAAACGGAGCACTGCGTGGATCACCCAAGGCAATTCGTTCGGTACCTAAACTGACTTCAATTACTCGAGGCGCAGGGATGAAATCAATCTCATCAATAACATCAAGTGCAATCAGTGCTGGATATTTTGAGTTGATGAGTTGAAAACCGCGATCACAGATAAAACCATCAATATGATCACTTGCTACTCTCCCACCAGCGCGATCACTAGCTTCAATCACCGTGACAAAGCGCCCAGCATCTTGTAGTTGGATTGCAGCGTTTAACCCAGCTAAACCGGCTCCAACAATCAGAACATCGCTTTTACTAGACATGAAGAGCGTTTTTTCGGGCCTGATCAATGATTTGTGCAACTAAGAGCGCATCCCCATTTGAAATTGGCCATGGATTCGTGCCAGCAATAGCACCTGCAACCAAAGTGTAGAAAGTAGCGTAATTACCATCTTCTCCAACAATTTCTTCTACGTCATCGCCGCGATGAATAAAGGTCTTTGATTTCGTAGGAACATCCCATTTACCACCCATTGGAATCTTGCCGGCTTTGAGTAAGGCCTCCTGAGGATCTAAATCATTAATAACTAAAGCACCTTTGCTACCCAATATGCGGATGCGAGGACCTGGTGCACCCACAACAACACTTGCACTCAAGGTAGAAAGAACTCCTGAATCGTGTTTGAGAACTAATACAGCATCATCATCTGCTCCACCGCGAATCGTGCGCACAGTAGAAGTAACAAGTTCAGCTTTGCCAAACCAATCGATAGCCGTTGAAATCAAATGTGGCTGCAAATCTAGGAGTTGTCCCCCACCATCGGCTGCACTCATATTCTCACGCCAAGAACTCTTGTTCAACTCTGGACGAAAGCGCTCAAAGCGTGAATCCATACGGTGAATAGTTCCAAGTACGCCTGAGGATAAAACTCTCTTAATTGTTAAGGCATCACTATCCCAGCGGCGATTAAAGAAAGTTGAGACAGCAACACCTTCGCGCTCACCTGCAGAAATAATCTCAGCGGTTTCAGCAAAGGTGCGCCCCATAGGCTTGTCCACAACAACTGGAATACCAGCATTAATTGCAGCATATGCATGCTCGGCGTGAACCAGATTGGCTGATGCAACAACAACAAGATCGAGTTTATGAGCAACTAACTCTTCAATAGTTGCAACAACATTTACATCGGGAAAGTCTGCAAAGGCATGTCCTGCTCGTTCGGCGTTACTGGTCTGAATCGCAACGACTTCATACCCACACCCTTTAAGCAAAGGTGCGTGAAAATAACGTCCTGCTAATCCATAACCAGCAATGCCAACGCGCATTAGCTCTTTACATCTTCATGCTGCAGTTTTGAAGGCCACCAGATCTTTGGACCAATCTCATGCACCATAGCTGGTACCAAGATTGACCGAACAATGATGGTGTCTAGGAGAACTCCAAAGGCCACAGCAAAACCAAGCTGAGCAAGTGGCACCAGTGGCAACAGACCAAGAACAGCAAAGGTTGCTGCTAAAACGACACCAGCAGATGTAATTACCGACCCCGTTACGGTCACACCCTTGATGATTCCAGCACGCGTACCAATCTTGGCACTTTCTTCGCGCACTCGTGTCATGAGGAAGATGTTGTAGTCAATTCCCAATGCCACCAAGAAGATGAAGGCAAAGAGTGGGAATGAATTATCACCACCGGCAAATCCGAATACGTTGTTAAAGACCAACGCACATACTCCCAGAGTTGCAAAGTATGAGAGGAGCACCGTTCCAAGAAGGACTATGGCACTCAAAATACTGCGCAGCAGTAATCCAAGGATGATTGTGATGACGAATAAAATAATAGGAATAATCGTCCTGTTATCTCTGTTGTTGGCATTTCGAACATCGTGATAGACCGCACTTGTGCCACCGACTAATGAGGTCTCATCAGCAGCTTTAGCTAATTCGCGAATCTTAGGTATGTCATCTGACGCTTCCACGCTATCTGGAGCCTTATCCAGCGTCACATTCAAAATTGCTCTGTTGTTAACGACCTTCATCACCTTGGTCATTGGATCAACAAAGGGAACGATTTGTGTAACACCCGGTGCATTTTTGACAGCAGCTGTTACCGCATCAATTTTATCGACTGCCACAACAATCTGAGTTGGATCACCCTCTCCACCTGGGAAGTGGGTGACTAGAAGCTTTTGTCCAACTACAGATTCTGGATTACCAGTAAATGTATCGACTGTTCCGAGTCCATCAGCTTTGAGCGTTGTTGACGCGAAAGCAAAGAGCAATAGGACGGATCCAGTAACCACCCAAGCCTTGCGAGGATTGCGTCCAATTCCATTTGCAAGCTTTGACCATGCACCAGTCATCACATGATCATCACCATCAAAGTGAGGTCGTCTTGGCCAGAAGATCCAACGGCCAAAGAGTAGGAGCAGTGCTGGTAGCAAGGTCAAAATTGTGAACATGGCGCAAACAATTCCGATTGCACCAACTGGGCCAAGGCCTGCAGTGTTTGTTAGCTGACTAAATAGCAAAACGAGTAAAGAGATAGCAACTGTTGAACCAGAAGCAAGAATTGGTTCCCACACGCCTTTGTAAGCACTCTTCATCGCATCAAAGCGGCTTTCATGCAAATGGAGTTCTTCGCGATAACGAGCGATAAGGAGAAGTGCATAGTCAGTTGCTGCGCCGATAACCAATACTGAGAGAATGCCCTGTGATTGTCCGTCGACATCGATGATGTCATTTTTTGCAAGTAAATAAACAATTCCACCTGCTGTTGACAGGGCAAAGAGTGAAGATAACAGAGGAATGATCCATAAAATTGGAGAGCGGTAAACGAAAACTAAGATAATTGCAACAACTGCAAGAGTGGTCAAAAGCAATTTGGAATCTATATCTCCAAAAGCGCCAAAGAGATCGCCAAGCAAACCTCCAGGACCTGTGACATATGGGTCAAGACCATTTGCTTTCGCAATAGGCGCGATATCAGCGCGAAGTGCTGCGATGAGTTCAGGGAGAACCGGCTTATCGTTGGGAAGAA
>Ga0209356_1001214_pt1 | contig 10121 bp, 9 predicted proteins | sample LauGreFaBDMM15SN_2_FD_188213 | JGI IMG/M metagenome (GOLD analysis project Ga0209356, IMG submission 188213) | Freshwater lake microbial communities from Lake Michigan, USA - Fa13.BD.MM15.SN (SPAdes) (version 2) | ecosystem: Environmental > Aquatic > Freshwater > Lake | place: Lake Michigan, USA...
GTTGATACGAAACACCCCATTCCATATAGTCCGCACTAGACAAATGGGCTTTCAACCGGGCAATAATATACACCCGCTGAGTTGCTTTATAACTCACACCAATACCTTCGTAATACCTTCTTTTAGTATCGTCAGGGCGATATAAATACAAACCTGCGTCCGCAATAAATCCCCATTTACCATATTCCCAATGAGACCCCGCCGTGATGGCCACCTCGGTAAAATCATTCAATGAAATGGCATCGCTCTTTAAACCAAACTTGCTATACATGTACGATTTATCAAAAAACACATTCGCTCCAACCCTAAATCTCGGACCCAACAAAGCTCTGCGAAATTCACAATTATACTCCAAAACGGCATTTACAAAAGTGCGACGTTGATCCAACTCAATCTGTCGTCTACCCAATCTAAATCCCAATAAATGCTGATTTCTCACGTATGATCTTGATGGAATAGCCCCAATTTGTTCGATGTGTTTCCAAGGAGCAGATTTATTACTAATACCTGCCTCGACTTCCGGACGGATTTCAATCACTTTTCCATAGTTATTACTCGCCAAAAACAATGTCCGCTTTGCCCCAATCGACAAATAGGGAATATTGACCCCGAAATTGGGCTGTCGCCAATTGGCGTTGGAAAAGTGAACCATCCCTGCTTCAGCATACATTTTCCAACCACATTTGTTTAAATAGGGACCCACATCCAAATGATATCCCAGGTGCATCATACCATTCAAATGACTTCCAATGGCCGGGTTACGAGGATTACCAAATTCATCATATCGCTTTGTTAGATAGCCAATTCCCATTCCTAAAATCCAGTAATTGTACTTCCCAGATTGTGGCATAACTAAACCACCGGCCCCAATGGCATAGCCCGCAACCTCACTGCCCAAATTGAGCAAGTTAAACGTATATCCGTAGGTTATTTTGTCGATGTTGGTACCGTTTCCGTTTGGCTGATTGATCGCTGAACGATACTTGACATTGATACCCGTTGCATGTCGATACATGGCCATCATATCCGAATGATGCGGAATCAAATAGCCCCCCATCAATTGGGCACTCCATTCAGATGATTTGTAAACTTGAACCTTTTGCGCAGAGTCCTGCGCACTCAAACGAGAAAATAAGAATATCGCCGATGCCAGTATTACCAGACGTCGGCCGTTCATTAGCTACGTGTTTTGTCGGTTGCCAACACCATCTTAATACCCAAGTTCGCTCCCACCTGCATCACATCCACCATGTCCTGAACTTTCAGGTCTTTATCCAAACGCAAAACCACACTCAACAAACTCTTACCATCATCCCCAACACCGGCTTTGTTCTTTTCGTCAAGCAATCGATCGTCCAAATCATCAAATGCTACGCGTTCTTGTTCGATATAAATCCCCAATTCCTCTGCATCCACAGAACCCTTGTTCTCTATCTTCACCGTTAATGGCAAAGTTTTGATTTCCATGTGGGTGGTGGTAGATGCCTTGGGCAACATGATATTAATGACATTGGGGTTAGCCAAAGTACTGGCGATCAAGAAAAATAACATCAAGAAAAACATGATATCGTTCATAGACGAAGCCTCTACTTCGGCCTCTTCACGTCTTCTTCTTCCTACCCTCATGGTTATTTAATTAGTGGTTTGACTTGTTAAGAATTTCCAAGAAACTCAAGCTTTGCTCTTGCAAACGTTCGGCAAAACGATCTACTTTTCTCACAAACAACTGATATCCAATAAATGCAATAATACCCACCAACAATCCAGCAAAACTCGTTACCATCTTGATGTAAAGACCCTCAGAGATGGCACCAATTTCCAAACCGTTCGTTTGAGCAATCGTATAGAAAATGTTAATTACACCCCAAATCGTTCCCACAAAACCCAACATCGGTGCAATCCTAGCTACCAAACTCAAATATCCCAAATTGCCTTCCATCGCACTCATCTCAACGTTGGCTCTGGTTTCCATGGCACTCTCAATTTCTCTCATGTTGCTACCCAAGAAATTCAAACCCGTAGCCATTACCTGACCTTGTGCCGTGTTCATTCGCTGACAGTGCGCCAACGCTGAATCCATACGATTCTCTTTCAAGTTGTCTTTAATTACACCCATCAAATTATGATCAATCTTCGTACGATTGTTGATGTAAATGAATCTCTCAATGATAAAATAAATCGCAAGGAGAAGACAAAGTCCCAAAAAGATCATCACCACACCTCCCTTGGTCATGATTTCAAGAACTGGAGCTGAAACGTGCTCAGCTGCGACTGCGGCTGCTTGACCGGCGGCGGAATCTTGGGCTACTGCGCCCTGAAGTAATGTAAGTGCTAGCGATAACATATGATGCGAAGTAAATCTGATTTAGACAACTATAACGTTGAAGAACCCTAAAAATTATCCCCAAGGAACAAACGCTTATTTTAGGTTTGTAGCTCCTCCACTCAAAACAAACTTGGTTACGTCGCCGCTCTCTTTGTCGATAGGCTTCACACGCGACTTCTCAACCACAGTAGTTTCGCCCGATAGCGTGTAACTGTAAGGCAAATAAACCGCGCAACAGTGGGGCATGCCGATCACCGACATATCCTCTTGAGTTAAGAATCCAATTTTGTAGACACCATCAGATATTTCTACAACCACTGGCCTTGTAAACTTCTTGTTTTCACCCACAAACGCCTCGGTCATATCTTTGGTTGTACCGAAAATAAAATTCAGCCCAGGCGCTTTCTCGATGATTCCCTCAAAAAATCCTAAAATTTGTTGTGCAATCACACCCTTGGTCATTACCCCTACAACCGTAATTGCTGCCAAAACCGCAATCGCATAAAGGATAAACGCGCTAAAAGACAGCTGATCGATGTATAAATAGGAACCAACGCCTTTTAAAATCCACGAAAGTATACCGATGGTGATGGCTACAGGAAGGACCACCAGCAAGCCACGTAAAAAATAGCTAATGAACAACTGCATGGGTGTTTTCATGCGTGCTTTAGCCAAAGGATCAAAAGGATTGTAATTATCGTGCGACATATTGTTATTATTTTTGGTCATTTACTATAGTAACCGCATCAAATCCATCCCGATATCAGTTCGATGAAATTTGCCTTCAAAGTGAACTTCATCAGCCAATTTTCTTGAACGATCCAATGCCAAAGGGATATCGGCGCCCAATGAGGTCACCGCAATCACCCGTCCGCCGTTGGTTTGTATTTCCTGACCCACAAGTTTGGTTCCTGCTTGAAATAGCCATTGATCCTGGCCTAAATTACTTGGCAACGCAATCACCTTTCCCTTCTCGATATCACCGGGATAACCGCCCGAAACCAAAAAAATCGTCGCCGCCGTTCTATCATCCAATTCAATTTCGATCTGATTCAACTTTTCATCTGCCACCGCTTCCAACAAATCCAACATCGATGTCTTAAGTCGTGGGAAAATTGCCTCCGTCTCAGGATCGCCCATTCTCACATTGTATTCAATTACTAAAGGCTCTCCGCCCACATTCATGAGGCCTACAAACAAAAATCCCTTGTATGGATGTCCTTCCGCAACCAATCCATCGTATGTTGGTTTTAGAATCCTATCGAAAACCTTTTTCATAAATGCCTCATCCGCAAACGGTACCGGAGAAATTGCACCCATCCCACCCGTATTTGGACCTTCGTCGTTGTCAAATATCCGCTTATAGTCCTTCGCCGATGCCAACACTTTCCAATCCTTGCCATCGCTCACACCAAAAACACTCAATTCAATGCCTTTTAAAAACTCCTCAATTACAACCACTTCACCCGACTTGCCAAACCTGCTACCGTCTGTCATTTCTTTCAGAGTTAAACAAGCCTCTTCAAACGACGATGTAATAATTACGCCCTTTCCCGCTGCCAAACCATCCGCTTTTAAGACATACGGTGGCTCCAACGTTTTCATAAATTCCGCCGCCGCATCCAACTCTGTCAACTGAAACGACTGATACCTCGCCGTTGGGATATTATGTCGGCCCATAAAAGCCTTAGAAAAATCCTTTGAGCCCTCCAATTGAGCACACCACGCACTCGGACCTGCGACTTTGATTTTTACTCCATCGGCAGCAGCGTGGGTTTCGATATAATCTGTAATTCCAGCTACCAAGGGATCCTCATTGCCCGGAATTACTAGTTCGATCTGATTTTCTAAGCAAAACGAATACACTTGCGATACATCCGTAGGATTCAATGCTACATTGGTTCCAAATTGAGCGGTGCCCGCATTTCCCGGCGCAATAAACAAACGATCCAGCTTATCACTTTCGCAGACTTTCATCGCAAAAGCATGCTCACGTCCACCCGATCCTAATAGTAAAACATTCACAAAACAAAGATACCCAATTCACAGAAATCAGACACCTTCACAGTCCACCAAAACACTGAGAATTACCCACAATTATCGCAATCGCAAAGCCGCCGCAACAGACACTGCCGCAGTTTCAGTTCTTAGAATTTGCTTGCCTAAATCCAAAGTCTTCCAGCCCAAACGCTGAGCCATCTCCATCTCTTTGACCGAAAAATCTCCCTCAGGACCAATCATGATGGCGCTTGGCAAACGCAACGACATCATATCAGACTTTTCGCCATCACCGCAATAAGCAATATATTTAGAATCCAAAGTGGCGAATAGTTCCACCGCTTCTTTGAATGTATGGACTTCGATTTTGGGCATCCAGGCACCATGACTTTGCTTCATCGCCGATAATGCAACCTTCTTCATTCGTTCAATATTCACCTTCCCCCGCTCCCCATGATCACTTTGAAACAGCGTAAGACTCGATGCGCCAAGCTCGGTAATTTTCTCACAGGCCCATTCCATTCTATCTCCCGCCTTCAATATGGCCATGAATAGGTGAAGTTCAGCCGGTCTTTCCACCACTATAGATTCTGTGATTCTGGCTTGAAATCCGGTCTTATTTGCAGTTTCAATTGCACCCCGCATGTGCAATCCCTGGCCATCGGTAAAGTGAATTTCATCCCCAACCGAATATCTGAGCACCTGAATGGCGTGCTTGGCTTCTACCTCGTCAAAAAACGCGACACCATTTTCTATTTTATTACAGTAAAAGGTGAAGTGACCTGGCATAATCAATTATTATAAAATCACTTGAATTAAATTTTATTCCAAGTAGTTCCGTCTTTACCGTCTTTAATTTCGAAACCTTTTTCCTTCAAAGCATCCCGAATTTGGTCGCTCAAGGCCCAGTTTTTGTCTGTTTTTGCTTTGCCTCTCAATTCCAATAAAATCGACATCGCATCGTCTAGTCCAGAATTGTCATCCGCGTCTTCGGCTTTCATGCCCAAAACACCTTCACAATAATCATGGATGATAGATTTGATTGTCAGTTTGGTTGCCTCCGTAATACTATCCTTGCCGTCGTTAACCACATTGATTCTGCGAGCCAATTCAAATAAATGAGCAATTACTTGCGGAGTATTTAGGTCGTCGTTTAGACTTTCCTGCACCCCTAAAACAATATCATCTACATTACAGGTAGCATCAGAATTCACTGTTTGTAGGCTATCCACCAACTTAAACGCCGATTGCATTCTCTGCCAACCCTTTTGGGCCGCGAGCAAAGCATCGTTACTGAAATCCAAGGTCCCGCGGTAATGTGCCTGCAAAACAAAGAATCGCAACGTCATTGGACCATAAGCCTGGGCTAACAATGGATTTTCGCCTGAAAAAAGCTGCTCCACCATAATACCATTGCCCAAACTCTTAGCCATTTTCTGACCGTTGATTGTAATCATATTGTGGTGAATCCAATATTTGGCCGGACTATGATCGTGAGCTGCAGTACTCTGCGCTATTTCACATTCATGGTGAGGGAACAGCAAATCCATACCACCCCCGTGAATATCAAATTGTTCTCCCAAATACCTTGCACTCATTGCACTACATTCTATATGCCAGCCCGGAAAACCCTTGCCCCAAGGACTGCTCCACTGCATAATATGTTCCGCCGATGCCCGCTTCCACAGAGCAAAATCATTGGGATTGCGTTTTTCGTCTTGGCCTTCTAAGGAACGACTTTGATTGCCCGCGCCCGCCTGTAAATCTTCCAAAACTCGACCGCTTAACACACCATAATGCTGATGCGAATTGTAAGCCATCACATCAAAATATACCGAACCATTTACCTCGTAAGCCAATCCTTTTTCGATGATGGTTTGTATCATTTCAATCTGTTCGATGATATGACCCGTTGCGCGAGGCTCAATGCTCGGCTTCATTACATTCATGCGATCCATCACCGAATTGTAGGCATCGGTATAGGCTTGGGCTACCTCCATCGGCTCCAATTGTTCCACCTTCGCCTGTTGGGCAAGTTTATCTTCGCCCTCATCTGCATCGCCAACCAAATGGCCCACATCCGTTATGTTTCTTACAAAGCGAACCTTGTAGCCATGCAAAATCAAATATCGACGTAGCACATCGAACACAATCGGGCCCCTAACATGACCCAAATGTGGAGGTCCATATACAGTAGGTCCACAAACATATATACCCACATGCTTCGGTGAAATCGATTCAAACGTTTCGAGTTTTCTACTTAGGGTATTATATAGCTGCATCTTATTCAATGTTAATCTTTTTATACTACTAATTTGACTAATTCTATACTCTTAACGAGCTGCGTACATCGACGAATAATAATCCGCATACGCGCCAGAGGTAACGCGATCCAGCCATTCATTATTTTCTAAATACCAATCAATTGTCTTATCAAACCCTTGGTCAAAAGCCACACTAGGCGACCAACCCAATTCGTTTTCCAACTTACTCGCATCAATCGCATATCGGAAATCGTGGCCCTTACGATCAGTTACATAGGTAATCAACTTGGCTGATTCACCCGCTTCACGTCCCAATTTACGGTCCATGATTTCGCAGAGTTTGTGAACCAAATCAATGTTCTTCCACTCATTATTGCCACCAATGTTATACGTCTCCCCATTTTTACCATTGAAATAAATGGTCTCGATAGCACGCGCATGATCTTCAACCCACAACCAATCGCGAATGTTCTCTCCCTTGCCATAAACAGGGAGCGGTTTGTTGTTCGTAATATTATGAATCATCAACGGAATCAGTTTTTCAGGAAATTGATGACTGCCATAATTGTTAGAACAATTACTAATTACCATTGGCATTTTATATGTCTCATGGTAGGCCCTAACAAAATGGTCTGAGCTGGCTTTTGATGCGCTGTAAGGTGAGTTTGGATCGTAAGGAGTTTCCTCGGTGAATTTGCCATCGTCTCCTAAGGTTCCATAGACTTCGTCCGTACTAACATGATAGAATCTACCCGTTTCAGTATCGCCATGTGCCTTATAAGCATTTAACAACACAACCGTACCCACCACATTTGTCATTACAAAATCAATCGGATTGGTAATACTCCTATCAACATGGCTTTCCGCCGCCAAATGGATTACGCCATGAATGCTGCGCGATGTAAACAATGACTCAACCGCCTCTTTATCAGTAATATCCATACGAACGAACTCATAGTTCGATGCGTTTTCGATATCCTTCAAATTCTCCAAATTCCCAGCATACGTAAGTACATCTAGGTTGATGATATGCAAATCAGGATGATTCTGGACAAAACGCCTAACGACATGGCTTCCAATAAAACCTGCTCCGCCTGTGATGATTATGTTCTTTTTGCTCATAAAGATTCAAAATTACTATGTTCGATGTGCTGTTTGAGAGAAAAATTTGTGTTACTCCGCATTAACTGATTTAATAACAACCCTAAGAGGGGCATACGAGGGCACACCAATTCTTCCGCGGTTGCCATAACCATTGGAAGACGTTACCAAAAACTCTCCTTCTTCGCCGTCACTTAAATAGAATGGCAAAATATTTATACACCTTACATCGTAAATAGCCAACGCAGATTCAAAAGGATCAACTCCCAACTTTTCCGCGCGATACAGCCTGCCTTCCATGGATGAATTCACAAGCAATGTGCCGTCGATATTATATACTTCGCAATGAAACGTGGCCGCATTTGCCGATTTCAAAAATGGCGCATTTTCTAACCTGCGATGCTCTGTATCGTAACTCCCATCGTTCTGTTTGATCCGATATTTGATCATTTTGGTAGAATCCAATAACCAACCACCCTCGACCATGCCTTTCAACCCATTCTTCGATGCATAATCGTCGATCATTTTGTTCTCAGCCATAATTCGATTCAAGAATTTCTGATTTCGGTAGGCATCATAATCCTCGGCCGACAAAACGCGGTCCACTTGAATAATAAAACGAGCCTCTTTCCCAGATTCCAATAAACCAATCAAAGGCGATCCCCCGATTTTGAGTTTCAAACTATCCGTGCTGATTTTAACCTCCATTTTTGTCCCAGAACCCATCATCATCAAAGCTTCTAAGAGTTCATTTTTGGCAACCAAAGGAAATGGCAGCTCTTCTAACGTGTCAGATAAAAAACTATTTTCCAGCGTGTCGCCCTGGGGTCCAATCAACATGTGATTTAACAACATAAAGTGATGCGGTCCATAGGGTTTCTTCAGCGCATCGCCTTCTAAAAACTTATAAACCAAACCTTTCTCGCTGGTCTTAAACCCCCCATTACAACCCACCGCCAGTAGCAATGGCAACAAAATCAATCCAATCCAAAACTGCTTTTTCATTTCGATAATTTTAAATGATCCGTTAAATCGCTTGTAATTCTTTTTTATACAACTGAATGGAAGCCTTAAACTTAGCAACCGTTTCCTCCAACGTCTCCGTACTCTGTCCGCCCGCAGCATTCCTATGTCCGCCCCCCTCAAAATATTTACCCGCAAACTCATTGGCTGGGAATGTCCCTTTGCTACGGAAACTCATTTTAATCCTTTCCGTTCTATCAATAATCAAAACACTCAATACGATATCTTTCAGCCCCAACCCAAAATTCACCAAGCCTTCTGTATCGCCCGTCTGAACATGAAACTGACGCAGTTCATCTCTATCCAAATAAATCAAAGCCGTTCTGCATTCGGGGATAATTTCTAGCTTCTTATAAAGACAGTATCCCCATAATTTGGTGCGATCCAACGTAAATACATCGTAAATATTGGCATGTATTTCCAAGTGGTCGGCGCCAAACTCCATCAAATCCGCCGCCAATCTCAAGGTAAATGGTTTGGTGTTGTTGTGCTGGAAATTTCCAGTATCCGTCATCAAACCCGTATACAAACATGTCGCGATGTCCTTGGTAATAAAACCTTGACCAAACGCCTCCTTAATCCACAAATAAACCAACTCACAAGTACTAGACGCTTCGTGATTCCAATAGGTAAATTCGGAAAAACTATCAGGTTCTAAGTGATGATCTATCATCACTTTTGATGACTTTGCTTCGCGTACTAGTTCACCCAATTGGTTGATCCTCGACAAACGATTGAAATCCAGACAAAAAACCAAATCCGCCGACGCTACTTTTTCTGCCACCAACGTAGGATTTACCTCAAAATCTATCACCGCTGCGTTACCCGGCAACCAAAATAAATTCTCTGCGTAATCCGTGGGCGTACAAACCACAACATCATCAATAAATTCTTGCAAAAACGCACAAAGTCCCAAGGTAGAACCCATCGCATCGCCATCGGGTTTATGGTGTGTAGTAATGACAACAGAATGGTATTTTCTGTCCTTGATATTTTGAACTAAGTCGGAAGTATTGTTGATTAACATGGAATAGTACAAAAATACGCCAAACAGAAGGTATTTTTGCCAATCGATGGGTTCTGAACAATACCAATTAATTACACTGCCAAATGGCTTGCGCGTGGTACACCAACGCGTGAAAGGCACTCAGTTGGTTCATGCAGGATTTACCATTCAAGCGGGAAGTAAAAACGATGGCCAGAATCCCGGCCTAGCCCACTGCCTAGAACACATGCTCTTCAAGGGCACCACCCACCGAAAGACCATTCACGTGCTAAATCACTTAGAAGTGGTTGGCGGTGAGTTAAACGCCTACACAACCAAGGAGTTAACCACCATTTACGGCACCACACAGTCCAAACATCTATCCCGCCTCACCGATATTTTATGCGATGTCGTTTTCCGACTG
>Ga0209356_1001216_pt1 | contig 10100 bp, 12 predicted proteins | sample LauGreFaBDMM15SN_2_FD_188213 | JGI IMG/M metagenome (GOLD analysis project Ga0209356, IMG submission 188213) | Freshwater lake microbial communities from Lake Michigan, USA - Fa13.BD.MM15.SN (SPAdes) (version 2) | ecosystem: Environmental > Aquatic > Freshwater > Lake | place: Lake Michigan, USA...
TGAGGGTTCGCTTCTGCTGCTGCAATAGCGGCAAAAAAACCAGCAGCTCCCCCACCAACGACTACCAAACGCTCTGACATAGAGCCAAAGGTAGACCGAAGCCTACCATTGCGGCGACAGGTCGGACTTTCGATAGACTTCAATCATGCGGTTTGCCTTCTCAAAGTACTGAATGTCATATATGCCATAAAGCATCGTCCCGTCTTCTCGAAGATCCAGTTCAGTCATCGCTTTAATGTTAAAGCCATAGACGAGCAGCTCGTCTTTGGCAATTTCGCAGACTCCTGCATCTACGACTCCCGAGAGAATTTCGTAGTTGCGGCGAAGCTTCTTGTGAGAAGGTCGCATGAGTTTAGAATTGGTTACGGACTGGCTGTTGTGAAAGTCATTCCGGCAGTGATCGTCGCAGTACTTCTTATCTGCTCTTCCAAAAACTGGAATGCCGCAGTTAAGACAAAATCGATTACCTCTGTGTTGCATACTAAGTAGAATTAAAGGGTTTAAAAAATTTTGATCTTGTCGAAAGTATGTCAACATTTGTAAACAAAAAACAAGGCAAACGAGTAATTAACAAGATGTTAATAAAATCCGGAACTTACGTTTATAACCTAATGAAGTGGACTTACCGGGCGTGTTTTGCCCTGTTTAATAAAAATTTATAAATCATGAAAAATAAAGTTCAGTTAATTGGTTATGTGGGGCAAGACCCCGAATTCCGCAGCTTTGAAAATGAGGTATCGCGCCTAAAATGCTCCATCGCAACCCACGACCGTGTGAAGAATGCGGAGGGGGCCTACGAGGACCGAACCACCTGGCACAACGTTGTAATGTTTAATAAGCTGGCGTCAAGGGCGAGTAAAATTCTAAAGCGCGGCGACCTCTGCGCCATCGAAGGTTCGCTCTCCTACTACAGCTATACTAATACCGAGCAGCAGTCCGTGAACCGAACCGACGTTGTCGCCCGAGACTTTACCTAATTGGGTAATGCCTCTGCAAAGGAGCGCAAGCCGGTCGAAGAAACGGCATAGAGCTCTAAAGAGGTCCATGAGTCTTTAGCCTGAATCTCGTCAAACTCCCTTTTAAGTAGGTTAAACGTTTGATACGGAACAGGCGCGCCGCTGCCTTGAGGAATTGCCCTAGCTATTCCTGAGGAGTGCGACTGACCTTGGACCTCTTCCCACACCTGCCAGTAGCTGCTTTGATTGCCAGACCGAAGTTCCAAATCAACTCCCCATGACGCATTGAGCGGAAGGTTCTGGTAGTACGCGATCCCCTCAAGCTGGGGACTCCTTGCTGCGTCAATCGTGCGCAGTACCTCGCCCAGCCGAAGGGATACCCGTTCTCGAGAATAATCCTCAAGGGCTACGCCAGTCTCGACGGTAACTGTTGGAACCCCCAACTCTTGGGTCCATTCTCCGAAAGCCGCAGGGTAGTACACATCGTCAAACCGAGCATAGCCCCAGTTGGGCTCAAGCTCTTGCATTAGACTACTAATGGTTCCGGCCCAAGCCTGGGCAGGTTCCGAAAAGGATTCATGGCCTTGATTGATGAAACGGGGAGCCAATACACTAAGGCTGCTAGGAATAGCCTGCCCATTCGGGCAAAACAAGCTTCGCTGGTCGTGAAGGTTTAGGGCCAGCTTAAACGATCGTGAGGCCAATACTGACTTCAGCAGGTCGGATTCGAGCGGACCTTGATCTCGCGCCCTTCGGTTAAGGTCGATACCCTCGCTGGTGAAGCGAGTAAATGCATCGACACCAGAGGGGTTTACCAAGGGCACCAGGGTCCAATCGCATTGAGGTTGTCCGAAGCGAATCAAGTGCAGCAGGGCCTCAAAGCCGGTCGGTTCGTTGCCGTGCATCATCGACCAAGCAATCCTAGGCTCCCCTCCTGCTGCATCCGGGTGGTTTAAGAGCCAAAAAGGAGTCCGTTCTGCAGGAGCAATATTATGAAGAACCCAACCGCCAAAATTTGCCGCCTCGACGAGCAACTGAGAGCGAATGCTAAAGTTTTGGTAACGCACAGCTTCAAAAGTAGTGTACGCATGGACCTAACTTCGGATTATGAAAGTACAAGCGTTTATTTTGGCATTTACCCTAGCGGGCACATCAGCCTATGCTCAAGAACTAACCTTTGCGATGGGCAGCTGCGCGGAGTTAAGCGATCTCGAAAGCGAGCTAATATTTACCCAAATTGAGGCTAAAAAACCGGATTTTTTCTTTTGGCTAGGCGACAATACCTATTATACCAATGGCGAATGGAACGACAGCATCCGAATGGCAGAAAACTGGAGGCGGAGGCATGCCAGCCCACCCCTAGCTCATATGATGCAGAATACCAGTCAACGAGCCATTTGGGACGATCACGATTTCGGTCCCAATGATGCAGACAGCACCTATGCGCTCAAGGGTGTTAGCGCTAAAATCTTTAGTTCTGTTTTTAAGGATACACCCTTTTCTTTGGCTGAATTCGGAGACCTCAGGTGGCAGGAACGGCGGGGATCCGTTCTTATCATTGGTCTCGATGACCGAACTCACCGGGGTCCACTGGGCACCCAGGTCCTCGGGATTGGTCAATTGGATTGGATTTCTGACGTCCTAATGGCCAATTATGACGCCCCCTTGGTGTTTGTAGCTATTGGATCACAGGTCCTTAACCAGTACGAGGCCTTTGAAAACATGGCTCGCTACCCCGACGAGCGCCTCGAGCTACTTAAGCGATGCGCCCAATTCCCGGGTCAGGTAGTGTTTCTCACGGGAGACCGGCACCACGGAGAAATTGAAGAGGCAACCTTTGAAGGCAAGCGATTTATTGAAGTTTGTTCGTCTCCCCTTACCTCCAAGGTCTTTGCACCCAGCAGCCTTGAAGCCTCTGCCAATACAACGATACGCGGTAATCCGGTGAATCAAAAGCACTTTACGGTGATCAATGTTTCTGAGAAAAAACTCGACATTGAATATTTCAGCTCTAAGGGAGAAACAATTGTAAACGCTTCCTACGAATTGTAACTTTGATGAATGCAGTGTTTACCCCTAGAGAATTTACGTTTTAAGGAGTGGCTGGATTCTCAAAACCGAAGTGCGAACTCGATTGCTGGCACCCTAGGTGTTTCTCGTGCGGTCCTTTCGCACATACTAAGTGGTCGAAATAAACTCAGTCTAAGCGTGGTGCAAAGTGCCGCTAGACACTACAAAGACTTTGATCTTTATTACGTCGTGCTAGGCGAGCAGCACAGAAAAATACCGAGCTATGAATCGATTGCGACGCAGTCGCCAGCCTTTGCATCAAAGGTCAATACAACCCTGACCAATACCGCGAACCACCTTGACCAGGTCTTCTTGGTGCGCAATGGCCGCTTCAGGGTCTTGCTTTCTGAAAAAGCCTAAACCTTTAGCCTACAATCGGGGTTTCACTCCTATGCACAAAATTGAACGCGAGCAGTTTCTGCCCATATCCAAAGAGGAGGCATGGAAGTTTTTTTCTTCTCCCAAGAATTTGGCCAAAATCACCCCCACCAGCCTTGGCTTTAAAGTTCATGGGGAAGTGCCAGACGCCATGTACCCAGGCTTGTTCATTGAATACACGGTTTCGCCCCTCTTGGGAATTCCCATGACTTGGGTTACGGAGATTACCCATGTTGCAGAAGGCGAGTATTTTGTGGACGAGCAGCGGGTGGGACCCTATGCTATTTGGCATCACGAACACTTTTTCAAGGCCGTGGAAGGCGGGGTGTTAATGCGCGACGTAGTTCATTATAAGGTTCCCTTCGGATTCCTAGGGTCATTGCTGCACCCCATTATTGTTCGCCCTAAGCTCGAGCAAATTTTCTTGTTCCGTTGGCAAACCAACGAACGCCTTTTTGGCAAGTCTTAACTTCGCTGCAATGAATAAGCCCAAAATCACGGTCAACCCCATCGACATCGACAAGGTTGCACAAAATCCAGGCTTGCTGCCCTACGCACACAGCGTGAGCTCGCCTCCGATTGTGCCCACTAAAGAAGGAGTTATAAAACATCAGTCTTTGGAGGCTATGGCCTACCAGACGGACCAGCAAATGGACCTACTGCGCAAGCAGATGGAGCTTCTTGCCGAGCAGGCCAAGGCAATTCAGCGACGCCGCGAAGTCTCAGAATGGGTATATTCCGCAAAACTGAGTTTTAAGCCCGTGATTAACCACACCTACCATTTGTACCGCAAAGAGGACAGCACTATGATTCTCTCGATGCTAAGTCCTGAAGAATGGTCGCTCTCCAAAAGAAGCACTATGGAATTCCTCAATTCAATTCGCCTCCTGGCGGACCTTACCTGGGACATTGAACGTTGATTGATTTAGATCATTCCTGCTGGCGACCCGCTCAGGGACTTGCTCATAAAGAGCTGTGGTTTTTGCACGGCTACGCAAGCGATGAAAACGACTTATTTGGCTTAGCCCGACTGATTCCGAGCGACTGGAATGTGCGCTCCCTTCGCGCACCACGCCCCTTGCCTACCGGAGGATACGCCTGGTACGACCTGCATTTTGATAGTAATGGTGTGCGGCAAGTTGGCATGGATCAGGTTGAAGAAACAGTATCAGAACTTCGGGTGCTTTTGGAACAAGCCACACTTAAACCAATTTTGTTTGGTTTTTCGCAGGGCGGGATTGTCGCCAATGCCCTTGCAGCTTCGAACCCCGAGCTAATTTCTGGCTGCGTTGCTGTAGCGAGCTACTTTCCCAACGATTGGTTTCGAGGGAACCTAGGCTGGAATGCGTCCGAATCTCTGGCTCACCTAGCTGTTGTAGGCGACGAAGACGGGGTTATACCTCCCAGCCTTTCGCTGCCCAGCTATGACGAAGCCAATCAGTCGGGCGCCGGAATCGAGGTTCAGCGATTCCCTATGGGTCATGGAATTGCCCCCGACAGCTGGCAGGCTATTTCGCGGTGGCTTTTGCAGCATTAGCATCAGACCTCCAGCTAAACCATCCCCAGCAGGCCAGTCCAGCCATTAGGCCGCTGTACATCGCATAAACCCATAAACCTCGGTCGGCATAGAGCCAGACCCCTATGCCGTTGAGGAACAGCCAAAGGGGCCAGTTCCATCGGTCGCGCTGGACTTGCCAAAGGGTACCTAAAATTCCTCCCGAAAACATTAAGGCATCTGCATTAGGGCGTGGATTGTCGGTATGCCGCGCCATCAACCACGCAATCGCAACCGCCAAAATCAGCGTCAAAAGAAGAGCAAGAGGACGACCAAGCAATGGTCCTGATGCGGACTCCGAGCGCCCCCAAGTAAACCAACCATAGACGGCAAGAATGGCATAACTCCCATTGAGCACGGATTCCGCATAAAGTTTGGAATCAAAAAGCAGAATTACCGCGAGGGAGGATCCAAAAAATCCAAGAACCCAGGCCCAACGAATGCGCAAAGCCAAGACTACGACAAAGCCAACGTTCAGCAGGGCCGATAGAATTTCAATCGCGAACACTGGGGCTTGTTAGCCTACATGCTGGCCAACCAGATCGGCAGCCTCCTGAAGCAATGTGGCAGAATAGACCTTAAGTCCACTTTCTTCAATGAGTTTTTTTGCCTCGGCGGCGTTGGTTCCCTGAAGGCGCACTATGATGGGAACGGGGATCTCGCCAATGCTTCGGTAGGCATCAACAATTCCTTGAGCAACCCTATCGCAGCGAACGATTCCACCAAAAATATTCACGAGAATCGCCTTCACATTCGGATCCTCAAGGATGATTCTAAATGCAGTCTCCACTCGCTGTGCGTCTGCCGTTCCGCCCACGTCCAAGAAGTTTGCAGGGTTTCCGCCAGCCATTTTGATAATGTCCATGGTGGCCATGGCAAGACCAGCCCCGTTGACCATGCAGCCAACATTGCCGTCGAGCTTTACAAAATTGAGCCCTACTTCGGCTGCGCGGACTTCGGTCGGATCTTCTTCGCGGCGGTCGCGAAGTGCCTCAAGGTCAGGATGGCGAAACAAGGAGTTATCGTCGAGAGCAACCTTGGCATCTACCGCCATTATCTTATTGTCGCTGGTCTTTAGGACAGGATTAATCTCAAACAAGGCAGCGTCAGCGCCCTCGTAGGCTTTGACCAAACTTTTAACAAAAGCTACCATTTCCTTAGTGGCAGCTCCGTTTAAGCCCAGGTTGAACGCAATCCGACGCGCCTGAAAATCCTGGAGTCCCACGGAGGGATCAATGTGCTCGGTAAAAATGCGTTCGGGGTGATTTTCCGCAACCTCCTCGATGTCCATTCCGCCGTCTGGGCTATACATGATCATTGGGCGACTGGCCGCTCGATCGAGCAAAACAGACATATAGTATTCCTCCGTGGGTGATTCGCCGGGGTAGTATACGTCTTCTGCAATGAGCACTTGGTGGACCTTCTTGCCTTCTGCCGAAGTTTGGGGCGTAACGAGCATCATGCCTAAAATTTGGCTGGATCGTTCGCGCACCTCATCAAGACTTTTGGCCAGCTTCACGCCACCGCCTTTTCCGCGTCCGCCCGCATGAACCTGAGCCTTAACCACATGCCATGATGTGCCAGTCTGTTCGGTGAGTTTCTTCGCAGCAGACACCGCCTCATCGGGTGTTGTGGCTACGATTCCTCGCTGAATGCGAACCCCATAACTAGCCAAAATTTCTTTGCCTTGGTATTCGTGAAGATTCATAGTTATTGGGATTAAGGGTTCTTTAAAGGACCGCGCAAAAGTACGTCTGAGAGCGCTGATTTCACCCGTACTTTTGAGGAATGAGCCACTTGATTGAAGCCCAAAACCTGCACAAGAGCTACGGAAGCCTTCAGGTGCTTCAAGGAATTGATTTTAGCCTGAATTCGTCAGAATTTGTTGCGATTACGGGAGCCAGCGGCTCAGGCAAATCAACCCTTCTTCATCTTTTGGCAGGCCTTGATCAGCCAGACCAGGGCCAACTTGCATTTGAGGGATTGCCTTATGCGCAATCCGGCAAGGCCCTTGACCTGTTTCGCAACCAAAGCCTAGGGCTTGTCTTTCAGTTTCACCACTTGATGCCGGAACTTACGGCCCTTGAGAACATCCTACTCCCGGCAATGATTGCGGGTAATTATGGTAAAACCCCTGAAGATCAGGCTCGAGCAATTGCCGAACGCCTCGACGTGGCCGACCGATTGAACCACCGCCCCGACGAGCTCAGTGGAGGAGAACAGCAACGAATCGCCATTGCCCGGGCGCTCATTAACCAACCCAAAGTGCTTCTTGCAGACGAACCTTCGGGTAATTTGGATCGTGGGCGGTCTGAGGAACTCTACCGGCTTCTCGACGAGTGCCGCAAAGTCTGGAACGTTGCCATTGTGGTGGCCACCCATTCCGACTGGCTCGCAAGCAAGGCAGACCGACGCCTGCACCTGCAGGACGGGCAATGGAAGTAGCCGACCTTCTCTTGTCTTGGGCGGACCGTGTAGAACGCCCTGATTTTGTAGCCTTGGACCCGATTTCTCTTCCCCGGAGGTTCATGGACGACCCTCAAAGTGCCGAATTGGTGGGATTCATGGCCGCTACCATTGCCTGGGGATCAAGGACATCCATCATCGCTTCGGCAGAACGAGCCGTGGGCGAAATGGGCGACCGACCCGCACAATGGCTCATAGAGGCCGACGAATCCGACCTCAAGCAACTTCCATGGCGGCACCGAACCCTACTGGCTGAAGATTCCGCCCTAATATTGGCTGGACTGCAAACAGCACTTCGCAAAAGGGGCTCACTGGCCGGTTTGTTTGCCCTGAAGCCCGGGGAAACCGATTTTGGTCTTGCCATTGATCGCGCCCGGATAGAGCTGCTTGGCGATGCAATAACCACCCGTACCGCAAAGCACATTGCCAGTCCTGCTGCGGGCTCAGCGGCAAAACGACTGCATTTGTTTTTGCGCTGGATGGTTCGCCCCAACCGACGCGGTGTCGATCTGGGTATTTGGTCCCACCTACCAAAGTCTGCCCTAAGCTGCCCCTTGGATGTTCACAGCGGTAGGGTCGCGCGCGGAATCGGACTGCTGCAGCGCAAGCAAAACGATGCCCTGGCAGTCAAAGAACTCGACCAAGCCCTGCGCCTCATTGACCCCGAAGACCCAGCTCGGCTGGATTTTGCGCTTTTTGGACTGGGAATTGAGGCCGGTGAACTCTGGAGGAACCTCTAATACAAAAGGTGTAGCGCAGGCAAAAATCCCTGACTCAAAGGATCAGGACCTCGGTACGTCGGTTACGCGCCCTACCCTGCTCGGTCTGGTTTGATTGAATAGGTTTACTTAGGCCATAACCTTTGAATTCCAATTGATTGATATCAACTCCCTCATTAATCAATTCAAGAACAACTCGCTTAGCGCGACGCTCCGACAAATCAAGATTATAGGCTGGGCTGCCCACGTTGTCGGTATGCCCCTCGATGCAAACCCTAACCTTGGAATTGGCCTTGAGCCATGCAACCAAACTGAGCAACTCTGGCCGCGACTGAGGCAGAAGTTCCTCGGAATCCGTATCAAAATATAGGTTTTCAAGCCTTGTGCGCTGGCCCGACTCGATGGGCTGTAGCCAAAGAGTATCCATTTGGGAATCCTTAGAGCGTTCGGTTAAAATCCTCCGCTCGCTAAGCATTTGGTAGCCCGCTGCCTGTATTTGAAATCCGCGCGGACTTCCCTCGACCAAGGCAACTTGGTAGCTTGAGCCCTGGTGGTCGACCACACTTGACTGTTTTGGGTCTGAAATCTTCCACTTTGCATCGGAAACCAGGCTTCCCTTGGCTCGGTCAGCAACCCAGACCGTCCACCAGAGAATTGGACTGGGTTGGTAGGCCTCGGGCAGCGAAAGCTGATACAAATCAACCCGGCCAGCGCCTTCACCAAGGAGTCCGCCGCGTGCAAAAAAAGCCTCTTTGCCGTCGGGGCGTACCACCAACCCAAAATTATCGAGGTGGTCATTCAACGGAGGCGGGAGGTGCTGGGGCTCAGACCAAGTGCTGTCTGAAGTTCTCCGGCTCAGGTATAAGTCCAATCCGCCCATACCCTCTCGACCGCTGGAGGCGAAATAGAGGGTATTGCCGTCGGCATGCAAAAACGGGGTAGACTCTGCGCCAATGCTGTTAATTGGTGCGGGCAAGGGCGCAACCTGGGTCCACCGTCCGTCGCGCAACCGGGCATGCCAAATATTGGCGGTTCCGTCGCCTTGACGCGATTCCCGTACAAAAAAAAGCTCTCGACCGTCCGCCGACAGGCAGGGTTGCGATTCCCACTGGCCCGTGTTGATTGCCGGGCCGGCATTTTGCGCTTCGGACCAGCTGCCGTCCGTGCGTAGAAAAGAAAAATAGATATCACAAGACCCGTAGCCTTCTTCTCGCTCACAGGCTGCAAAAGCCATCATTTTTTGATCGCCCCGAATGCTGACCGCCCCTTCGTTCCCTATGGTGTTGAGTCCGCCGGGGAGCGCAAAGGCCTTGGACCAAGTGCCCTCAATCCTCCGGCTGGCCATAATTACTTCGTCGCCGCGCGCGCTGGGCTGCCGAGCCGTGAAGTACAGGCTTGCGTTGTCGCCCGAAATGCTCGGGAAGTAGTTCATTTCAAGCTGGTTCACCGAATCACTAAGCCGAGAAAAGGCATAATCACCAGGACGGAGCAATGCCTTGTGGGCAAATCTGGCCGATGCTCTAATCCGTTCCGCCTCTTGCCGCTGGGCGGAGGGTGTTTTAGGAAGTGCCAGATAAGCGGTGGCTGCAGAATCAGCATGAACGTACCATCCCTGAAGCATGGCATTGGTCGTCCAGCGAAACATGGCCTGACGTTCTGCACCCGCGGCAGCTCCGCTAACAAAGGCAGCGCGAGCCTTTTGATCGTCTAGGGGCTCAAAGGCAGAATAGGCTTCACCCAAGGTTACCCATGCTGCGGCATATCCGGGATTCGATGAAAGCACCTTCTCGAGCAGAGTACGCGCTTTTTGAACCTGGGGCGGCTTCGATCGCAGCAACTCCATTGCCTTCTGAAAACGAAGGACTTCAGCCTTGGACTGCGCAAGGAGAAGTGCCGGGAAACCCAGCACTGCCAAGAGAAAAATCCGCCTAAGCATAGGCTGCAAGGTACGCGCAG
>Ga0209356_1001219_pt1 | contig 10087 bp, 10 predicted proteins | sample LauGreFaBDMM15SN_2_FD_188213 | JGI IMG/M metagenome (GOLD analysis project Ga0209356, IMG submission 188213) | Freshwater lake microbial communities from Lake Michigan, USA - Fa13.BD.MM15.SN (SPAdes) (version 2) | ecosystem: Environmental > Aquatic > Freshwater > Lake | place: Lake Michigan, USA...
GTTGCTGCGCCGATAACCAATACTGAGAGAATGCCTTGTGATTGTCCGTCAACATCGATGATGTCATTTTTTGCAAGTAAATAAACAATTCCACCTGCTGTTGACAGGGCAAAGAGTGAAGATAAAAGAGGAATGATCCATAAAATTGGAGAGCGATAAACGAAAACCAAGATAATTGCAACCACTGCAAGTGTGGACAAGAGTAACTTGGAATCTATATCTCCAAAAGCGCCAAAGAGATCCCCGAGTAAACCTCCAGGACCTGTCACATATGGGTCAAGACCATTTGCTTTCGCAATTGGGGCGATATCAGCGCGAAGTGCTGCGATGAGTTCAGGGAGAACCGGCTTATCGTTGGGAAGAACTTTGGAGAGTGAATTTCCATCTAATGGGATGTTTGCCAAAATTGCTTTTCCATCTTGGGATGGGAAGACGCTTATCTGCGCACCAGGAGCTAAGAAGTCAGAGATCTTCGCGCTCGTTCCATCCAAAGTTAGCGCGCCGACTTTCGAGATGTGCGCGTTAATTGCAGCAAATGTCTCTGGCGTTGATGTGCCTTCAAACAAAATTAACGTAGGAAAATTAAAAGTCTTCTCATCAGAGAAAGTAGCAATCACATCTGCGGCCTTTGTTGCTTCAGCACCCTTTGGCAAGAAAGAAGAGTTGTTGTTTTCTTGAACTGATGAAAGCTTGCCAAATAGAGGCCCCATAACACCTGTTATGCCAAACCAAACAATTACTACCAGGAGTGCGATGGCAAAAGGTTTGCGGGTTTTTTGAATTGACTGCGTGGACATGATGAAGGCGGCCTTTCCTATAGCTCTGATATGGCTTCAATTGGTAAGGAGGCAAGCCTACCTTTAGGCTAGCGATGTGACCGTCGCGACCCCTTCTAGCCAAAGTGCGATTGCCCTCACCCGCCATGGCCTGATTGATTATGAAGAGGCGTGGGAATTACAACGCATGATTCATTCAGAAGTTTCTGAGGGAGTTCGCCCTAATACATTGCTATTACTTGAGCATCCATCTGTCTATACCGCCGGTCGCAGAACTTTAGATTCAGAAAAACCTCAGGATGGAACGCCTGTCGTTGAAGTTGATCGTGGCGGAAAAATTACTTGGCATGGACCAGGACAACTTGTTGGTTATCCCATTGTAAAACTCTCACAACCACATGAGCTTGTTGGCTTTGTTCGAGAAATTGAACGTGGACTAATAAATGTCTGTAAAGATTTAGGGATTAAGGCAACCTGCGTCTCTGGTCGTTCTGGCGTCTGGGTGATTGATGATGCGGGCGATCGCAAGATAGCTGCCATTGGCATTCGCGTGAGCAGAGGAGTAACAATGCATGGCTTCGCACTTAACGTGTGCCCGGATCTGAGCGCCTTTAGCCAGATCATTCCTTGCGGCATTGCAGATGCTGATGTCACTTCTATTTCTAGAGAGCTTGGTCGTAATATAGGCATTGAAGAGGTTTCTCCATTGGTTGAGAGACATATTTTTGAATCGCTCAAGAAGGTGTGCGCATGACACTTGCCCCAGAAGGTCGTAAGTTAATCCGCATTGAAGCGCGTAATGCTGAAGTTCCTATCGAGCGAAAGCCTGAATGGATTAAGACCAAGGCGCACATGGGCCCTGAATACACCCGCCTACAGAGCCTTGTTAAATCTGAAGGATTACACACCGTCTGCCAAGAAGCAGCTTGCCCAAATATCTTTGAATGTTGGGAAGATAAAGAAGCAACATTTCTCATTGGCGGCGATAAGTGCACTCGCCGTTGCGATTTCTGCAACATCGACACAGGCAAACCTGACCCCCTAGATCGCGAAGAACCGCGTAAGGTTGCAGAATCTGTAAAAGCGATGGGACTTAAGTACGCGACCATCACTGGTGTTACACGCGATGACTTACCTGATGAGGGTGCTTGGCTCTATGCCGAAACCATTCGTAAGGTGCATGAGTTAAATCCGGGCACTGGTGTTGAAATGTTGGCTCCAGATTTCCATGCAAAAGCGCATTTACTCAATGAGATATTTGAAACTCGCCCGGAAGTCTTTGCTCATAACCTCGAGACTGTCCCCCGAATTTTCAAGCGAATTCGCCCAGCATTTACTTATGAGAAATCCTTAACAGTTATCTCTATGGCCCGTCATTTTGGCTTAGTTACTAAATCAAATTTGATTTTAGGTTTGGGTGAAACCCGAGAAGAAGTTACGCAAGCACTTGTTGATTTACACGATGCAGGCTGTGACTTAATAACTATTACCCAGTACTTGCGACCAACCAGCCGCCATCACCCTGTAGAGCGTTGGGTCAAACCTGATGAATTTGTTGAGCTATCAAAGGAAGCCACAGATATTGGATTCTTGGGAGTAATGAGTGGACCACTTGTGCGCTCTAGTTATCGCGCTGGTCGCCTCTATAAGCAGGCAACGGATGCAAAGGCTGCTCGTGGCTGATCTTGTCTATCCCCCAGTAATTGTCTTAGTAAAGACTCTCTGGAAAGTGCTTGGACTTCGTTTTGATTTTAGCGGTGCGGAAAATATCCCACGCAAAGATGGCGCTATTCTTGCTATCAATCATGTGAGCTATTTAGATTTTGCAATCACGGGAACAGCAGCTCTTCCTGCAAATCGCTATGTGCGCTTTATGGCTAAGAAAGAAATCTTTGCAAACAAATTAGCTGGCCCATTGATGCGCGGCATGCACCACATCAGCGTTGATCGCAGCAGTGGTTCTGCATCTTTTGTCGCAGCCCTTCGCGCTCTCAAGGCTGGTGAGATAATTGGAATCTTTCCTGAGGGCACAACCTCAACCTCATTTGAGATAAAAGAACTTAAATCTGGCGCGGTCAGATTAGCGATGGGCGCTGGTGTGCCGATTATTCCCACGATTATTTGGGGTAGTCAGAGAATTTGGACGAAGGGCGTTAAGCGAAACCTCAAGCACAATAAATTCCCTGTGACAGTGGTCTTTGGAGAACCGATCTTTTATGAACGCGGAGCAGATGTTGAGCAGGCCGAGTTGTATTTGCGCAAAACATTGCTTGCCATGTTGCAGCAGGTGCAAGAGGACTACCCTGATAGCCATGTGGGCCAACGTTGGGCTCCGGCCCGCCTTGGTGGAACCGCCCCTGCCCCACTAAAGTAGAGACATGTTCAAGAGAAAAGCTAAAGAAAAGAAGATCAAGACCCCTCGCTTCCAGACCTTTCGTGATGCATACGCTGTCACTAAGCAGGTTAAGCCTTGGATCGGCATAGCCCTTATCGCTATCTTTCTGACAACACTTTTAATAGGTATTGGTATTGGTATAGCAGTTGGCCGTCCTATTTACGTTGGTTTTATCTTCACCCCTCTTGCTTTTCTAACAACTCTTCTTGTGTTTACTCGTGTTGCTGGACGCGCTGCATACACATCAATTGATGGCCAGATAGGTGCAGGTGCAAGTGTCTTGATGGCTATTCGCAAAGGTTGGACAACAACTCCAGCCGTTGCAGTCTCTCGCAATCAAGATATGGTCCACCGAAGTGTTGGCCGCGCGGGAATTGTTCTAACTGGTGAGGGATCACCAAACACTCTTCGCCAGCTACTGCAGGATGAGCACAAGAAGTCTGAGCGCTTTGCTCCTGGAGTTCCAGTGATTCAAGTAATTGTTGGCGATGGTGAAGGCCAAGTGCCACTGCGCAAACTACAAAAGCATCTGCAAAAACAACCTAAGAAGTTAACCGCCCATCAAATGCGCGAAGTGCGTGCTCGTCTGAAGGCAGTTGGTGGATTGTCCATGCCAATTCCTAAGGGTCCGATGCCAACTCGTGCGCCAAAGATTCGCTAATACATCTTTAGATTGAGAGATTGATTCTTTCTCCGTCGTGTAACTGTTGATCGGGCAGGCCCTTTAGTACATGCACCTTTGCCGCACCAATCACAACCCACTCGGTATCTCCTGATCGCTTCACGATAGCTGTTAGTTCATCTACGCCGATCAGGATTGAGTTATCAGGAACATGTAATAAGACCTTGGCCGCACTCTCTGGAATCCACTTAAAGAACTTATTAAAATGTGGAATTACGCGAATCTCTGGAAGTAAGTTCAATCCAGCTGTTGGAGATTTCTTCAGCAAGCGAAAGTTGGGGATATGCGCACTTAGAACCATCGCACCAGCGCTACATCCTGCAAGTGAAGCACCTGTTTTCCAGTTTTCTAGAATTGCATCCCACAACGGTGTATCAATTAAAACCTGGGCTAGATGGTGTGGGTCTCCCCCAGACATATACATCAGTGCACTGTTTGCCACAGTATCAACATATTTTTGATTAAATGCATCTTCACGTGTGAAGATCGGAAGATAGGTTGCTTCCACACCAATACTCTTTGCTTGTCGAAGTCCAAGCTCTTTCCAATATTCCAAGCGGTCACTACTTTCACGTCCTGCCGCAGTTGGGATTTGTAAATACCTAGCTTCCTTACCGTTCTTCACACCATCGCTGACTAGTGATTTTTCAAACTGGGTCATCGCAGGTAAATACTCTCCGGAACCAACAAGTGCGAGTGAGCCATTCATCTGGCAAGTGTAAAGGGAGTTAACTTGATTGAATCAAAAATGAACTATCTTCTCGTAAGCACCGATCCACTCAAGCGCTCATGTATTCCGCGGCCGTTCTGATCAAAAGTAACTGCCGTAACAACTAGAACCAAAAGCATCGTTCGAATCAACGCCTGGCGTATAGAGATTGCCCCTCCATCTTCAAAGCGAACAACCCTCATACCAAAAAGTCGGTGACCTAGAGTTCCACCTTGCAAGGCCGTGAGGATCCAGACTTCTAGAAAGAAGATCACAAGAACATAGAGGGAACTGTTGGGGCTCATCTTGTTCACGCCCCCGCTGAGCGCGGCCACGATGGCATAACAAGCCAACCAATCAAGGGCCAGGGCGGCCATGCGTCGGCCATAGGTGGTTCGGATGAAGGGGTAGCTCATGGGCCTAAGCCTAACGCCCTTTAAATTCTTAACATGGATGTAACAGGGCGGTTAGGCCAATGTGCCATTTGCGACTTATTCTTGGGCAACGAAGCAGAGGGCTCAAAGTCGAGAAAATCTGCGCTGATACACCTTTTATGTATCCATGTGAATTGGGAGAAGCATGTTTAAGAACTCTGCAGAAATTTTTGCATATATTAAGAAGGAAGACGTAAAGCTTGTTGATGTTCGCTTTACAGATCTACCTGGTATCCAACACCACTTCAACGTTCCTGTTGAATCATTTGACGAGGCTGTCTTTACTGAGGGTCTGATGTTTGATGGTTCATCTATTCGCGGATTCCAGTCAATCCATGAATCAGATATGAAACTACTGCCAGTTCCAGAATCTGCATTCCTTGACCCATACCGTAAAGAGAAGACTCTGGTCATTATCTTCTCTGTTCACAACCCAGTTGATAACTCACCGTATAGTCGTGATCCACGTGGTGTTGTTGCAAAGGCAGTTGACTTCATGCGTGCACAGGGAATTGCTGACACAGCATTCTTTGCACCAGAAGCTGAATTTTATGTTTTCGATCGCGTTCGCTTTAAGACCGATATCAACACTGCTTATCATGAGATTGATTCATATGAGGGTGCTTGGAATACAGGAATTAAAGAAGATGCAGATGGAACTCCTAACCGCGGATACCGCACTCGCATCAAGGGTGGATATTTCCCAGTATCACCAACAGATCAATTTGCTGATCTTCGCGATGAGATGGTTATGCAGCTTGGAAAAGTTGGTCTACTCGTTGAGCGCTCACACCATGAAGTTGGTACAGCTGGTCAGATGGAGATTAACTACCGCTTCACAGATATCTTGCATGCTGGCGATGATGTAATGAAGTTTAAGTACGTAGTCCGTAACACCGCTTGGCAAGGTGGCAAGACTGCAACATTTATGCCAAAGCCACTCTTTGGTGATAACGGTTCAGGTATGCACGTTCACCAATCACTCTGGAAAGATGGCAAGCCATTGTTCTTCGGTGATGGATACGGTGATCTTTCAGACATGGCCCGTCACTATGTCGGTGGTCTGCTCAAGCACGCACCATCATTGCTTGCTTTTACTAACCCAACAGTTAACTCATACCGTCGCTTAGTCCCAGGTTATGAAGCACCAGTGAACCTTGTTTACTCAGCTCGTAACCGCTCAGCTTGTATCCGTATCCCAATTACAGGATCCAATCCAAAGGCAAAGCGGATTGAGTTCCGTTGCCCGGATCCATCATCCAATCCATATCTAGCATTTGCTGCGATGTTGATGGCCGGTCTTGATGGAATCATCAACAAGATCGAACCACCTGCCCCAGTAGATAAAGATTTGTATGAATTAACTGGCGCAGAAGCGGCAGCTATTCCACAAGTTCCAGGTTCTCTCGATGAAGTGCTCAATAACCTAGAGCGCGATCATGAGTTCTTGCTCAAGGGTGGAGTATTTACAAAGGATCTCATCGAGACATGGATCGAATTCAAGCGCAAGCAAGAAGTTGATTATGTTCGCTTGCGTCCACATCCAGCTGAGTTCGAGCTGTATTTCGACATCTAAAAACAGCTTTCCAACAAAGCCCGTGCCTATTGGTGCGGGCTTTGTTGTATCCGGACATAGTAGATTTATGCCATGTTCCTAGATGTCTTAATCGCAATCTTCTTCTTTCTAGTTGGTCTAGAGATTAAGAATGGCATCAAGGATTTCAAAACAGCCGTTGTTCCAATCGTTGCAGCCTTGGGCGGCATGATTGTTCCAGCCAGTATCTATCTACTTCTTAACCCGGGCTCGCATATGTGGGCTGCATCTATGCCAACAGATATCGCACTTGCACTAGGCGTTCTCATATTGTTGGGTAAGCGGGTCAATCCACACGTAAGACTATTTCTCTTAACCCTTGCAATTGCCGATGATCTCTTCTCCCTTATTGTTCTGGCCATTTTCTATGGTGATGATTTAGAACCGATAAAAGCTCTCACAACTTTGGGTGCGGCGGCTATCGGGTTCATTCTGCCCCTGAGCACTCATGCACTCCACAAGATAATTAAAGTATTAACGCCGATTTCAACATATTTCATTGTGCCGGTCATAGTTGTCGTAAATATTCCACTTGATATCAACCTCTCTGCCTTCACATCTCAAACCACCATTTCCATAATCCTGGCAAGATCTATTGGCAAAATTATTGGAATCACTCTCTTTGCTTGGTTAGCTTTAAGGATTGGTGGCCATGCAAAGATTGGAATGAAGGAAATTACCGGTGTGGCAACACTGGCAGGAATGGGACTAACGGTTGCTTTAGTTATTGCAGATATCGCTGCGCGCTCAGAAGCAGAGTTAGATCAAGTACGTCTCGGACTATTTGTTTCAGCCATCATTTCTGGCTTAGCTGGATTTATCTGGCTTAGACGGACTCCTGCGCCCTTATAGCTTTCCTGGATAAGAGAATGTGTCCTGTAAAACCAATAAGCAACGCAGCGATAACTCCCACGTTGGCATATGCCCAAGCACCATCTTTGCCACCAATGAGAAATAGCAAGTAACCCTGCCACGATAGCCATGAAGCAAAAGTATTGGTAACTAATCCCCAGCCAACTATTGTTCCAATAGTCATTAAAACGATAGATCCCCGGTTGATTGATCCATACATCCCTTGTGGGTCATATAAGTCCGTCTCGCTGTATGCCTTCTTCCGCATCATGACATCTGCAACGAAGATTGCTGACCACACTGCAACAGGAACACCTAGTGTGATTAGAAATCCCTGGAACGGATAAAAGAAATTATCAGCGACCCAGACGATATAGACAGAGCCTGCAAGCATGATGAAGGCATCGATTATGGCTGCTTGATATCGTTTGATTGGCACACCAATTGAAACTAAGGCTAATCCTGAAGAGTAAAGGTCAAGAATTGCTCCACCAACTAATCCCAAAATCGCAACAAGAGCAAAGGGAATTAAGAACCATGTTGGCAATAGCGAGGTCAAAGCACCGATTGGATCCATAGCGATTGCTTCGCTGAGATCCTTGCTGCTAGCAGACAGGGCTGCACCATATATAACTAAAATGATGGGCACAACCGACGCCCCAAATACCGTCCATCCAACAACTGCTTTGCTTGAAACAGATCTCGGAAGATAGCGCGAGTAATCTGCGGCGCAATTCACCCAACCAAGTCCAATACCGGTTATACCGAAAATGAGTGCGCCGATGAACCCTTGCGTTGAACCATCCTTAATCGCAGTTACCGCACTCCAATTGATTGTGTCCATGGTTAGTGCGATGTAAACAACAGTCATGACAACGGTCACCACTGTCAATACTTTCTGTAACTTCATTATGACGCTAAGTCCTAGAACTCCACCAAAAACAGTGAGTGAGACCGCTATTACAAATCCAAGGATCAAAGCAAGGTTCTGGTCTACTCCCCCAATTCTAGAAAAGACAGTCCCTGTTGCAAGGGTGGCAAGGGAGACTAAAACTGTTTCCCATCCGACGAAGATAAAATATGAAAGGAATCCAGGAAGGATGCTGCCCTTAACTCCAAAGGAGGCTCGAGCTAACACCATTGTTGGCGCATTTGAACGCTTGCCAGCTAAAGAACTAATACCGACTAAGAAAAAGGAACAGATGGTCCCGATAATCGCAGCCCATGTTGCTTGCTTAAATGAAATTCCAAATCCTAAGAAGAAGGAGCCGTAAGACAGGGCTAAGAGTGAGACGTTTGCTCCAGCCCACGGCCAGAACAAAGAGCGCGCAGAACCTTTGCGCTCTGATTCTTGAATCAGGTTTGGACCGTTGAGTTCTAATTCAAAAATAGGCATGGGTGAAGTCTACTTCTTGAAGCGCCTAACAAGGAGATAAACAAGGCCAACGAGAATCGAAACTCCCACTGAAGTGACTAGTAAATTACTGCCACTTTCTTCAGAAGGCCCAGCCTCTTCTTGGGCGCTTTCTTCTCCGTAAGCACTTATCGCCATCGGTATCTCTCCTACAGTGAAACTGTATTCACCTTCAACTGGATGGCCATCCTCAGAAACTGATCGATAACTCACTGATATCAAACCAGTGACTTCTAATGACGTTAACTTGCTGGTGATTTTCATTCCTTCAACCGTGGAAATTGGCTCAGAAATTATCTGACCTTTATCATCTTTGATGGTTATGGTATTTATCGTGGCATTACCCAGAACTTGGAGTTTGCCATCAAATTCAATTGAAACTTCCGTAGGTGCTGTAGGAACATTTGAATCCGCGGCAGGAAATGCTCGAACCATCTCTCCATGGGCAAAGGCGGAAGTAGGGGAAGTGATTAGTAATACTGCACAAAGTACAAGTATCTTCCTGAGCATGTAGCAATCTTAGTCAAGAAAGAAGTCGAGAAGGAAATCCTTGGTACCTGGGGTAACAGAGTATTTCTCTAGATCAATTATTCCTTCTGAAGCCAAAACTTCATCATCAACAAAGAAATTTCCTGTGCACTCTGCAGCTGGTCGATTAAAGATGGCATATGCAGCATCTGCCAAGATCTCAGGCTTGCGACCGGCTAGTGCATCAATGCCTGGAATCATCTGTAAAGCAGCGGTGTCAATTACAGTTCGTGGCCACAACGCATTCACAGCAATTCCATCACGCTTAAACTCTTCTGCCATTCCCAAAACACACATACTCATTCCGTATTTAGCCATCGTGTATGCAACATGGTTTTTAAACCAGATTGGCTTCATAGAAAGTGGCGGGGAAAGATTCAAAATATGAGGATTGCGTCCTTCAGCGCCAGATTTGCGCAGGTGAGGCAGTGCAGCCTGTGAAGTTAAGAATGTGCCGCGCACGTTCACATCAAACATGAGATCAAATCTCTTTGCCGGTGTTGCATCTGTGCGAGTTAAGTTAATTGCACTGGCATTGTTGATTAGGATATCGATGCCCCCAAAAGCCTCTGCTGCTTGACTAACTGCGGCCTCAATCTGGAGTTCATCGCGAAGATCGCATTGAATCGCAAGGGCTTTTCCACCTGCCGCTTCAATTTCAGCTGCAGCTGTGTGAATGGTGCCAGGTAGTTTTGGATTGGGA
>Ga0209356_1001228_pt1 | contig 10053 bp, 10 predicted proteins | sample LauGreFaBDMM15SN_2_FD_188213 | JGI IMG/M metagenome (GOLD analysis project Ga0209356, IMG submission 188213) | Freshwater lake microbial communities from Lake Michigan, USA - Fa13.BD.MM15.SN (SPAdes) (version 2) | ecosystem: Environmental > Aquatic > Freshwater > Lake | place: Lake Michigan, USA...
TCTTTCTCAACTTCATATTTAGCACCAAAAGAATTTGGTGAGTCACTAAGTGCTGCTAATCGAAGGGTGCGAAGACGATCAGCATCTAACTCTGTCGCTGCTTCAACCTTAATCTGCATTTAATTAGAGTTTAAATAATCTACTCAGCAGGCCTACTTTTTTCACTTCACCAGCATGGCCAGCACAGCGATCAGCTAGAGCGATAGCATCTAATGCCTCTTCGATATGCTCACCACAGCCTGACCAGGTTGGTTTTTTACATACTTTACAAATTACTAGGCTACACATTTTCACCCACTCCTTTTATTTGTTGCACATTAAAACTAAAAGTACCTAATTAGAATATAGGGAGCAACTAGTAAAACGCTGACTAGTGTTACGGGAATACCGTACTTAGCAAACTGCCAAAAACTTATTTTAATTCCAGCCTTATGAGCTAATCCAATAGCTACAACATTTGCGCTTGCGCCAATAATTGTGGCATTTCCACCAAAATCTGCGCCAAAGGCTAATGACCACCAAAGTACATCACCATGCTTATCTGAAACATTTGCTGCTAATTCAGTAACAACTGGTGACATACTTGCAACATATGGAATGTTATCTACTACGCCCGAAAGAATTGCAGAAGCAAATAGCAAAACCATTGCGGTAAGAGATGCCTGATCACCAACTTGATCTTTAAGAAAAGCTGCAAACTCACCAAGTGCACCAGTTTTAACTAACGCACCAACCATAATAAATAGCCCGGCAAAAAATACTAATGTCCCCCACTCCACATCCATTGCATAATCTTTTGGCTTTAAGCCACTTATACCTACCAATAACCCAGCACCTAGCATTGCAACAATAGATGGCTCAAGGTTAAGAGCAGTGTGGAGTACAAACGCAATCATTACGGCACCTAAAACAAATAAGCTCTTCCTTAACAGAACTTTATCTTTTAAATAAGATTTTTCATCAAGTTTACTAATCCTATTTCGATCCTCAGGCGCGTTGACTAATTGTTTCCTAAACATAAAGACCAACATAGGAGTTATTACTAGCATTACGACAATAACCCAAGGCGCCATATGAATTAAAAAATCATTAAATGAAAGATCTGCCCGACTTGCAATTATGATATTTGGTGGATCTCCAACCAAAGTGGCTGCCCCACCAATATTGGATGCAAAAACTTGAGATAAAATAAAAGGTATAGGTGAAACATTTAATTGCTTACAAACCACCAAAGTCATTGGTATTGCTAATAAAATAGTGGTTACATTATCTAGAATTGCACTTGCAACTGCCGTTAAGATAATCAAAAAAACTAGTGCCCGCTTAGGCTCACCTTTCGCTATCTTTATAGCTTTGATTGCTAAAAATTCAAATAACCCTGTTTTATGGATAACTCCAACAATTATCATCATGCCCAGCAACAGGAAAATTACATTCCAATCAATTCCTGTGTCATGGTCATAAAAAATGGCATCTGCATCGGTGGCACCGATCAGGATCATTGCTGCCGCTCCGCCTAGTGCAACTGCAATGCGATTTACCTTTTCAGAGGCAATTAAAAGGTAGGCAATTAGAAAAACTGAGATTGCTAGTTGCATTTTCATTGCTAAATACTATCTTGCCCGTCTCGATCTGGTTGGATCATTTACTATCAGACTAACTTAACCTCTTAACAGTTTCCCATTTTCTGCTCTCCCAAGACTTAATCAAAGCTGCTTGGACACTAACAACATCGACAGCTTCTGAAAATGAAGGTTTAAATTCCTGGCCTTTAACCCACGCGGTAAGAAATGAATAGTCTTCTATACAAATTAAATCTTCTGTTCCTAAGCTATTACCTTGGCCAGGTACAAATGCGCCATGAAAATCAAAACGGTCTCCCCCTAGAATTTTTGTATAGCCAGTTTCTAAAATATTATCTTTTTTATAGTAGAGCAACTCGTTTAAGCTTTCGTGATTCCATTTGAGTGCTCCTTTTGTTCCATAAATTTCAAATAAATTCTCACTCTCAGGTCCAACTACGGTTCGGCTAGTTTCAAAAGTACCCGTAGCACCGTTTTTAAACCGGCATAACATTGAAGCAAAATCTTCGTTCTCAACCTCACCAAGTGGATCACCAATTTTTCCTCGACTATAGTGACTGGAGTTATTTGAAGGTAGGGGCCGCTTTTTAATCGTTGTCTCTTTCATTCCTACAGCCTCTGTTATCTCACCAATTAAAAATTGAGCTAGAGAGATACTGTGACTTAAAATATCACTTGAAACTCCATAACCAGCTTGATCAAACTTAAATCGCCAAGATAGTAAACCTAATTCATCGCTTCCATACATCGAAAAAAATCTACCTTTAAAGTGAATTATTTCTCCCAACTCACCTTCAGAAATCATCTTTTTGGCATGTAGCACAAGCGGTGCCCACAGATAGTTATAGCCAACACCTGTGAAAGTTTTATTTTTAGCCGCTATTTTAAATGCTTCTACAGTTTGCTCAGGTTTTCCGCCAATAGGTTTTTCTGAAAAAACTATTTTTCCTGCCTTACTTGCGGCTTCAATTATCGGCAGGTGTAACATATTAGGTGCACACACCCATACCGCATCAACATCATTTGCTTCTACTGCATCTTGCCAATTTTGAGTTGAACGCTCAAATCCAAAATCTTCTACAGCTTGATTTCCTCGATTCAAATCAAAATCAGCACATACTCGTAATATTGGGTTGAAGTTTCTATCTGAAAACAAAGTTGGTATACGAATTAATGATCTACTGTGCGCTTGACCCATCCAACCTAAACCAACCACTGCAACAGCAATATTTTTACGCGCAGTCATTATTTACTCCTTCTTCCGTTTAGACTCGTCATAGGTAGGCGTGGATCTTGTTGTTGACTCTTCCAACTATCTCTAATCCAGTGGTGGCTTGGATCATCACAAAATCCCATACTCCGATTTTGGGCAGGTCCAGCCAAAACATTTAAAAAATACATCGGATATTCCGGGGCTGCTATAGAAGGACCGTGATAACCATGGGGAACGATTACAAAATCTTTATCCTTAATTGTCATTGTTTCGTCAATTTGTCCATCAAATGAATAAACCTTAAAAAAACCGTGCCCTTGAGTTGATCCATGATTTGAATTATTCGCACCAATTTGAAAGTAATATATTTCTTCGTTATTAAATTCACAATCTGCAATACCGTCATGTCGATGTGGTGGCCAAGAAGACCAGTTACCACCCGGAGTTAAGACCTCACAAACTAATATCTTCTCAGCACCCCCAAAACTTTCAGGAGTTGCAATATTGTTTACTTGCCTTGTAGCAAAAGAACTACCCCTGATCTCTACCGAAACTTTATCTTTACCGACATAACAAGTTGGAAATACCTTTGTTGCTTGCGCTGTACATAACGCAACGAGGCCATTATTTCCTAATATTTTAAGACTTGAGCCAACTGGTATGTATATCCAGTCTGAAATACCCGAAAAAACCCCGGTCCTACCTTGTAATTTAAACTCAACCTGATCAACAGTTACAGCCACATTTTCTGCGGATAAACTTAACAAAATTCCCTCAAAATTATCAAAAATAATTTGGTGAGTACCTTCAACTGATAAATCAAAAATTTTCATTCCACAATAATTCCAATTGGCATCCTTGGGAGTAATTTCATTAATTCCTCTATATTGCCAACTCATTAGAGTTTCCTCACAATTGATACAGCTTTTGCGACAGCATCTTCAACCTCTAGGTCTGGACTAAAAAGTAGCGATCTTCCTGGAATTAAAGCTCGGACATTTTTATATTTAAACGCTTGCTCCCATTTATTAAATGTCTGTTGCCAATCTTTACCAGGATCACCACCGAGTAACATTAACGGCAGTGTGGTTGCTTTCGCAGCATATTCAAAATCATCTAAAACAGGTATTTTTAACCAAGTAAAGGCGCTAGAAGAGCTAAGTCCTGAAGCAATTCCAATGACTCTTACTAACTCCTCGATGCTTTTATTAAGCTCAAATTTCCCATCACTGTTTTTTATATATGGAAGTGGCTCTATTATCGAAATTTTTTTAGCCCTAGATAATTCAGAATTTACTCTTGAAACCATTTCCATGGTATTTAACACACCACTATCTGTATTTTCAATTCTTAAAAGTGTTTTACCGCCTTCTAAACCAAATTCTTTTATACCTGCTACATCATATGCACTTTGGCGATCGTCTAACTCCCAGTCAGCACCTAAAATCCCAGCTCTATTTATACTTCCAAAAACAACCTTATTATCTAAGGCGCCAAAGTAGGCAAGTTCTTCAATAATATCTGCGGTAGCTAAAACTCCATCTACACCAGGTACAGTGAGTGCTCGAATCAATCGCCCTAATAGTTCGAACCTATCAGCCATAGCCATTTTATTACCAGATGCTGCAATAATTCCTCGAGCTGTATGGTCAGCCGCAACTATAAATAATTTGCCGTCTTTGGTTAACTTAGTACGGCGCTTGCGCATTTTAAGAAGTTTTTGAAGTTTAAGTGGATTGTTGACTCTGTCTTCACAAAGATTGTTGTAGTTTTTCTCGTTGAATTTCATTACTTATTCACCCCGACTAATAAAGATTCTACTTCACTTAACGTTGGCATCGCATCTGAACATAAAAGCCTTGATGCAACTATTGCGCCGGCAGCATTTGCATAATCACCAATTTTTTCAACAGGCCAAGATCTTAAAAGCCCATGTACAAGCATTCCGCCGAAGCCATCACCTGCACCAAGTCCACATCTAACATCAACCTTAACTGGCTTAACTAAAAAATTTTTCTCTTTTGTTGCCATATAAACCCCATCCTCACCTAACTTTACAATTACGAGTGAAATCTGATTACCTAATAGTTTCTTACTAATTTGATTAGGATCTGACATGCCAGTTGCTACTTCAAACTCTTTACGATTTCCAACTAACACTGTACTAGCCTCAATAGCCTTTGAGGTAACTTGTCTTGCGGTTGATTCATTTTTCCAAAAAGTTGGACGATAATCCAAGTCTAAAATTGTGTGGCCACTACTATTGCGAATCACTAACCAATCCTGAATCGAATTTGCCGTCTGTCCAACAGCTAATGCACATGCGGAGACCCAAAGAACACCTGCTGATTTAATTACCTGTTCACTTAATCTCTCTTTTGAAATACCTGTATCAGGAGCAAGCTGGGGGCGATTAAAGAATATTGAAGGATTATATGGATCATCCATGGCAGCAAAAACGGCTGGACTAAATTGAGTTTCATCGATTCCAACATAACTGGTATCTACAGAAAATTCATTCAGCTTATTTAGAATGTAATCTGTAAAAGCATCGCGCCCAATATTGGTTACAACCGCAGATTTATTTCCTAATCTAGCCGCTGCAATTGCAACATTTGTGGGGCTACCACCAATTGACATACTAAAGGATTTAACCTGTTCAAATCCAACATTTGACTCGTTAGCGTAAAAATCTAAACTTATTCTTCCCACACTTATTAAATCCAATTTTGTATTCATAATCTTCTGATCATTTTAGGTCTAGGGAATTCAAATAATCTAACGACTTACTAATCATTTTTACAGGACCATCACCATTCGCTGGAACCTCCCCAGTAATTGCACAATCTTGCTCAATTACATACCAACCTTGGTAACCCGATTCCTCTAAAACTTTAATAACTTCAGCGATTGGCACATCACCAGAACCAAGTGGAGTGAATAACCCATTCTGCACCCCTGACATAATTGACTCTCTGCGTGATAATACCGATTCCGATTTAGCGAGATTAACATCCTTTAAATGAACATGACCAACTCGATCAGAGGCTTTTTTTGCGAACTCGATAACATCAACTCCACCGATTGCCATGTGCCCTGTGTCTAGACACCACTTAACGCCACAACCATTAAGAACTCGCTCAACGTCTTTTTTCGTCTCAACTGTTGTTTGTAAGTGGGGGTGTAAAACATTTTGAAGGCCGTAGTCCGCACAAATCTTATCTATTTCGTTAAACATTTCAAACATATTTTTATATTGATCATTAGAAAGCGGCTCTGGTTTATCCCAATTCCAACTATAAACTGGTGATGAAACTATATGAGTAGCACCAGTTTTTTTAAATAGATCTGCTGTTTTCTTAATTTGTCTGAGGGTTTCATCATTTTGGTTACTATCGTGAACTACGACTGGCGTAAATCCACCAATTAAACTCATTTCAAATTCATCTAATTTGGCTGAAATTTCACTAGGGTCGCTTGGTAAAAAACCAGGTGCGCCTAGCTCTGTTGCAGGTAAACCTAAATTCTGCATTTCTGATAAAACTCGATCAGTAGGAAGCATCTTTCCCCAACCAGGAACCTCACATATACCCCAAGAGATTGGCGCAGAAGCAATTCGTGAGTAAAAAGATTTCATTAATTCATTCTTTCATAAATTTGGATTAGTAGATAGGGTATGAATATGAAGTGTACTACCGCAGAAGCCTTAATTAAATATTTAATTGCTCAAAAAATTAGAATTGATGGTGAAATCAAGCCTATTTTCCCATTAGTATTTGCAATTTTTGGTCATGGCAATGCACTAGGCATTGGTGATGCACTTGAACGTTACAAACAATTTTTGCCAACAATTAAAGGCCAAAATGAACAGGGAATGGCACTGGCAGGTGTTGGTTTTAGTAAGGCCCAACTAAGAACTCAGTGTGCTGTTGTAACAACATCTATCGGTCCGGGAGCAACAAATGTTGTAACCGCAGCTGGTGTGGCCATGGCAAACAGACTTCCATTGTTAATTTTATCTGGTGATACTTTTAAGTCGCGTCGATCTGATCCTGTATTACAGCAGGTAGAACATTTTAATTCACCATCAATAACAGTTAATGATTCCTTTAAATCTGTGACGCGATATTGGGATCGAATTACTAGCCCCGAGCAACTACTAAATACTCTGCCTGCTGCAATTCAAACTTTATTAGATCCAGCAGATTGCGGACCAGTATTTTTGGGATTTCCCCAGGATGTTCAGGTCGAAACTTTTGATTTTCCTGACGAATTCTTTAAAGATGTAGTTCATGAAATTAAACGGTTGAGAGTCGACTCAAAATCACTTAGCGATGCAGCTAGTGCCATTAAAAAATCAAAAAAGCCGCTAATAATTGCAGGTGGTGGAGTTAGATACAGTAAAGCACACAAAGAACTCTCGCACTTTGCTAATCTCTTTGAAATTCCAGTTGTTGAAACTGTGGCTGGCAAAGCATCACTTCTAGCCACTGATCCTTCCTGGTGTGGTCCAGTAGGAGTAACAGGCTGTGATCCTGCTAATTTACTTGCAGAAGAGGCAGACCTAATAATCTCAATTGGAACGCGTCTACAAGATTTTACTACTGGGTCCTGGACTCTATTTAAAAATCCAATTCGAAAAATTATCTCAATTAATACAGCACGCTTTGATGCTACCAAGCGAAATGCTATTGCACTTACTGGTGATGCCAAAGAAACAATATTGGAGCTAGAGAACCAATTAGCAGGGTATAAAACGGACCAAAATTGGTCAGCAAAAAGATCTACTACTCAAGCGAGTGTGAAAAATAATATAAAATCTAGAGTTGCGGAAAAGTTAGATTTACCATCGTATGCTCAAGTCGTTGTCGCAATAAACGAAGTAGCAACTGCTTCAGATTATGTATTAACTGCTGCAGGTGGGCTCCCAGGGGAACTAAATAACAACTGGTTAAGTAAGAGCATAGATTCATTTGATTGCGAGTACGGATACTCCTGTATGGGATATGAAATTGCAGGTGCATGGGGTGCTGCTCTAGCACTTAAGGCTTCCAATCGTGATGGAAAAGTAATCTCAATGGTTGGTGATGGCTCATATTTAATGTTGAACAGTGAAATTCTCTCTGCAGTTAATAATGGCGATTCTATAATTTATATTCTTTGCGACAATGCAGGATTCGCAGTAATTCAAAGGCTACAAGTATCAAATGGTTCAAAAAGTTATCGCACCATGTTTAATGATTCAGATTTAAATCCTCCATTTAAAGTGGATTTTGTTGCTCATGCTAAATCCTTAGGCGCTAGAGCAATTAACGTAACTATTAATAACTTAGTAGATGAATTCAAATCTGCAAAAAAATTACCAGGTGTGACTGTATTAGTTATTCAAACCCATCCAGAAAAATGGACTGAGGGTGGAACTTTTTGGGAGGTAGGAGTATCAGGTGTAAGTGATGTGGTCGAAGTACAAAATGCTTATCAGCGATTAATTCAGGGTAAATCTGGACAACGTTACTAGTTTTGCAAACTCCTTACACCGAGGCCGCATGCAATGCTCGCAGCTAAACCATCATCTGCTGTAGCAAAGTTTGGATGAAGCTTTCGCTTTTTAATTGAATCAACAAATGCATTTAATTCGGCAATATAAGCTGGTTTAAACCGACCCATCCAATCTTTATGCAACTTTCCTGACTTTCGCTTCGGTAGATAAAAATCTTTAATAATTGTTAAATCTCCTAGATTTTCAACAACAAGGGATGCGCGCTCAGTTATTACCTCCATACCAACTTCGTAGCCATATGTGCTATTTGCACAAATATCAATTGTGGCTAAGACGCCAGATGTGGTGTAGCAATTCACTGAAATTGGGTCGGAAAGTTTTGAATTTGCCTTCGAAGTAACCTTAGTTAAATTAACACTCATGGACTTAATTTCTTCCTCTAATAACCATCTAATTACGTCAACCTCGTGCACTGCAACATTGGTTAATAACATGGCTGTAGTTGCAGTTGGTGAGCTAACATTTCTTGAGGTACAGCGAATTTGTAAAACTTTTCCATATTTTCTACTGCGAATTACTCGCTTTAGCTCTAGGTAAGCTGGATCAAATCTACGCATAAATCCAATACCAACTATTGACTTAGATTTATTTGCATTTTGTGCAACTTTTTTAGCGTCAGACTCATTTGAGGCTAATGGTTTTTCACAAAGCACATCCTTTCCAGTAGCTAATGCCATTGATAGGTGTTCTGAGTGAAGATGATCCGGGGATGCAATAATAATTGCAGTTATTTCTTTATCCGCTAGCAAACTTTCAATTGAGTTATAGACCGCCACTGGGTAACTGCTAGTTTTTTTAACTTTACTAGCTACTTTCTTTGCAACAATTGCATTTGCATCATATATACCAGCTACTCGAGCACCCTTAACACTCTCTGAAATGTAAAGTGCGTGCCCACTTCCCATAACTCCTGCACCAATTACGCCTATGCAGATATCACTAGCTTTTTTCTTCACAATTATTAAAAACCTGATCTTAAAATAACTGAACTATAAGGAATGCTATCGCCAGTATGAATAACTCCCAAAGATTGACTTGCTAGTTTCTTAAACTCACTATGAGCAACCTTTGTTGTAGGGATACTTTTATGATGGCTAATGTATTTTTCAACTATCTTCTTATCAACTTTTTCCTCAAACTCATTTGCTAAAACCAAAGAGGTCACATCTAAAAATGGCAAGATTTCATCAAGTACTTGTGGAATTGTTGGCCAGCCCATAGTGATCGCTAATTCAATCGTTTCTACACCTGGATAAAATGGAAATGGACCATCAACAATTGCTATTGAATTAACATGCCTAAATCTGGCAAGTAGTGAGGCTAACTGGGGATGCAGAATTCCATTTTTAATCATGATGAAAACTTAGTCTAAAGATGTAATCATTGACAATATCTCCTGTTGACTAGGCAGAGATGGCACCGCCCCCGCTTTAGTTGCAGCCAAGGCGCCTGCGGCTGAGGCGAATTTGAGCGCATATTCAACTGGTTTATGTTCAGATATAGCGGTTGCAAATGCGCCACAAAATGCATCACCAGCCGCCGTTGTATCCACTGCGTTCACTTTATAGGCAGGTGTAAATAAATCCTTTTCCTGATCTAAGTAAATACTTCCCTGCGCTCCTAATGTAATTATCACTTTTTTTGCGCCATTTTTTTGTAATTGTCTTGCAATCATTACTGCCTCATCTTTACTTAAG